>Ga0209577_10004689_pt1 | contig 12824 bp, 9 predicted proteins | sample GraSoiAngelo_109_FD_185874 | JGI IMG/M metagenome (GOLD analysis project Ga0209577, IMG submission 185874) | Grasslands soil microbial communities from the Angelo Coastal Reserve, California, USA - 14_0903_12_20cm (SPAdes) (version 2) | ecosystem: Environmental > Terrestrial > Soil > Grasslands ... | reverse complement strand
ACATCGACTTCTGGATCACCGACAAGGACGGCCAGATGACCATCGAGCAGACCCGGGTGCACAAAGTGCCCGAGCTCAAGAGCGGTCAGTGGGTTCAGGTGCCGCGCTACGAGTGGAAGGACCTCGGGCCTTCCCACGTGGTCCCCTGAAATCACCCCTTTACTGGCCGGAGGGGCGCGCGTCCGACCTCAAGCGCAAAATCCGCTGGTACTGCACTAACTGCGCCTCCTGGATCTGGTCAAATTCGCGCATCTGCTCGGTGGTAAGCACTTCGGCTACCCGCTCCCGGACGCGGTGGGCAAATTCGCGAGCGGAACTCAAAATCTCGGAATCCGACGGAGGGTTACCCGTTCCCTCCGTGGCCGCCATCAGACTCCCCGTCCAGCTGCCGAATGAGTCCACGTTCCGGCCCATCTCGTGCGCTTCGGCTCCGAATCGTTCGCCTTCCTCATGTATTGCCGCGACCAATGCGTCGGCCTGCTCATCGCTCAGCGCATTCGCGGCGCTGAGCCGAGCGCGCAGCTCGCGGACCTGCAATCGCGCGGAGACGGTTTTCCGATAGCTCTTGTACTCGCTGAATTTCTCCGCACCCAGCAGGTCTTTGATCGGCCTCTGATAGCTTTCCATATCGATCCGCAGGGAGCTGACAGAGCACGCAGGGTCAAGCCCGCAGCGCGCGGCACGGGCCTGATCCTTCAACGCCTGTTCGGCCTCGGCGCCCAAGATCTGGTTCTCCTGCTCGGGCGTGAGACGAAGTGCCTTGGCCAGATCAGGGGAGTGTCGGCGAACATCCAGCTTTCCCTCGGCCAGGAGCTGCGAGTGGCCCGCGGGAGTTGCAAGCAGAGCGAGAAACCGCTCGTTCGCTGAGCGTGCTGCGGGCGCCGATTCGCTCGGGCGAGGCGCGGGGGAAGCTCGGTCCTGCTGCGCGGCGGTGGTGGATGCGGGCGCCACCGATTGAGCGAGCTGAGAGTTTGACCGGGACCGATACAGGTCTTTAAAGCGAAACTCCCATTGCTGTCGCAGAGTCGCTTCCGCCTGCGCGCGTGCGCGCTCCATGCTCACTTGGTGCAGCAGCGCTGCGCAGGTCGCTGCCAGGGCCAGCGTCGTTCCGGTCAGGAACAGGATCGATCCCTTCATATCCAGTGATCCGTTCCTGCGCCCGTGTTCATTTCCGGCGGGTTTACGGCGCGGCGACCGCGCCCGCCACCACGCCCCAGGGGCTGCCTCCGACCGCGATCCGCGTCGCTACGCGACCTGACTGCAGATCGATGACCGAGACATCGCCCGAGGGGCCGTTGGCCGTGTAGGCCTTCTCACCATCTCGGCTCAACGCCACGCCCCAGGGACGCTTTCCGACATCCTCGATGGTCCTGAGAACTCGACCCGCTCCGGGGTCCACCTCCAGCAAGGCGCCGAATCGCCCGGTGGTGACGTACAGTCGCCGGCCGTCCGTCGAGGCGATGCCCATCGGACGCACGACCTTCGGGTCGCCGAGCGCAATCGTCTGCACCACCTGGTAGTCGTCGGTGCTGAACACCGTGAGCGCCGCGCCGAACTCGTCCGTGACATAGCCGCGGTGCGACTGGCGCCCCAGGAATATACCGCGCGGGCGCTTCTCGGTCGGAATCTGCGCCAGCACGCGCATGGTATGCGCGTCAATCACATAGAGGCTGTTGGAGGTCTCGCAGGTGACGTAGACGATGCGGTCGTCGTGGCTGACCGCAACCCCCTCGGGCTCCGACCCGACGGCCACGGTCGCGCGCACGGTGCCACGGGTCAGATCGACGGCCGACAGCTTGCCGACGTCCTCGTTCGAGACGTACAGGACCTTGCCGTCATGTGACAGGGCGAAGGCCTCGGGGTCCGCGCCGCTCGGGTAGGTGTTGATCAGCTTCTGCAGCTTGAGGTCGACCACGCCGATGCCGTCGTAGCGACGATCGGGGGGTGGCAGCTTCGACTCATCCACATTGGGGCCAGCGATCGGCGAGCCCGACAGTGCCACGTACAGTCTCTGGTGATCCGAGGACAGCTGGATGCCACGCGGACGCTTGCCGACGGCGATGCGCGCCACGACGCTCTCGCGCTGCGGATCGACGATCACCACGTCGCCGCCGGTCTCGTCGGAGACGTAGAGGCGCTCCGGCGGCGCCCCGCCGGCGGGAGCGGCCGCGACGCCCGAGGAGAGCAAGGTCGCCGCCAGCAGCGCTGCGGCAGCCGCCACCCGAGACCCCGTGTCGACCCTGGTCTTTCGCCTCATCCCGGGCTCAGTACGTGATCACGCTCCTGATCGAGGTGCCCGCGTGCATCAGATCGAAGGCGTCGTTGATCTTATCGAGCGGCATCTTGTGCGTGATCAGAGGATCGATGGCGATCTTCTTTTCCATGTACCAGTCCACGATCTTCGGTACGTCGGTGCGCCCGCGGGCGCCGCCGAAGGCGGTGCCCTTCCACACACGGCCCGTGACCAGCTGGAAGGGACGGGTCTTGATCTCCTGGCCCGCGCCGGCCACGCCGATGATGACCGACACGCCCCAGCCGCGGTGACAGCATTCGAGCGCCTGACGCATCAGATTCACGTTGCCGACGCATTCGAAGCTGTAGTCCGCCCCCCCGTCGGTGAGCGCCACGAGGTGCGCCACCAGATCGCCCTCGACCTCCTTGGGGTTCACGAAATGCGTCATGCCGAATTTCTCACCCAGCGCCTTGCGATTGGGGTTGAGATCGACACCGATGATCTTGTTGGCGCCCGCGAGACGTGCGCCCTGCACCACGTTGAGGCCGATGCCGCCGAGACCAAACACGACTACGTTCGCGCCGGGTTCGACCTTGGCGGTATTGATCACCGCGCCGATGCCGGTGGTCACGCCGCAGCCGATGTAGCAGACCTTGTCGAAGGGGGCGTCCTCGCGGATCTTCGCCACCGCAATCTCGGGCAGCACGGTGAAGTTGGAGAACGTCGAGCAGCCCATGTAGTGGAACACCTTGTCCTTGCCGAGGGAGAAGCGGCTGGTGCCGTCCGGCATCACGCCCTTTCCCTGGGTCGCGCGGATCGCGGTGCAGAGGTTCGTCTTGCGCGACAGGCAGCTCTTGCACTGCCGGCACTCGGGTGTGTAGAGCGGGATGACGTGGTCGCCCTTCTTCACCGAGGTGACTCCCGGACCCACATCGACCACGATCCCGGCGCCCTCATGCCCGAGAATCGCGGGAAATAGGCCTTCCGGATCTCCGCCGGAGCGCGTGAACTCGTCGGTGTGGCACACCCCCGTGGCCTTGAGCTCGACCAGCACTTCGCCGCTCTTGGGGCCGTCGAGATCGACGGTCACGATTTCCAGTGGCTTGCCGGCGGCGTGAGCAATTGCAGCACGTGTTTTCATGGCGAAAGCTAATCCTCATTCGGAAGCGGTAAGGAGTCCGAAGCACTGTCGCCCCGCGCACGCGCGGGGCGCTATTTTCCCCGCAGCTGCGGCGCTACGCGGCGAGCACGCCCTTCGCCTTGGCCGCATGGGTCGCGATGAGATCCATGAGCGCCGGCGACAGGCAGTCGTAGGGCTCCAGCTTCAGCTCCTTCAGCCGTGCACGGACCTCACCCATGCGAGCCGGTGGGAATCCCGACTCGATGATCGAGGAGACGAACGCGGCGAAGCCTGGGGCCTCCCAGCCGCTCTCCTTCGACAGCTCGACATGGAAGAAGTCGAAGCCGAAGAAGGGGTGAGCCTTGTTCTCGATGCGTCCGTACATGTGCACACCGCAACCGGTGCAGGCGTGGCGCTGGATGGCGGCCTTCTCGTCCACGATCTTGAGCTTCTTGTCGTTCGCGGTCACGCTGACCTTGTCCCGTCCGGCTACGCCGACCAGCGAGAACAACGCGCCTTCGGGCTTCCAGCACTTGGTGCAGCCGCACACGTGGTTGAACGCCACGTTCGACGCGACGCGCACCGTGACCGGATCGCGCGTGCACCTGCAGGTGAGTGTTCCGCCGGCGAAGCCCGCCGCGCCTTGCTTTACACCCTGATCAACCAGCGGGTGAATCTTGATTGCCATGGTAGTCTTAGCCTCGCCTCTGGGTTTGAACGCGACATCTCGAGTTCAGTTAAGGAACTCATTCGGACTCCCCCGTGCCCGCCCTGAGGCTCTGGGCGTGGCGCAGTAATCCGTGTCGATGAATCTTGCGGTAAATCGTGCGCCGGCTGATGTGTAGCCGGGCTGCGGCCTCGCTGACGTTCCACTGGCACATCTCGAGCACGCGCCGCAGGGCATCGCGTTCCGCATCGCTCAGCACACTCTCGCCGTCGCGCTCGGGGTGCGACGCCGCGGCGCCGGGTGCGCCCTGCGCGGCATTCCCGGCGAGCCACTCCTCATTGAAGTCGGCCAGCGTCAGTCGCTCCGAGGTGCGCAACGCGAGCATGGTACGCAGGACATTGCGCAGCTGTCGAAGATTGCCCGGCCAGCCGTGAGCCAGCAACCGCTCGAGCAACGCTGGTTCGAGCTCGAACAGCGTGCCGGGAGCCTCGTCGTGCAGCAGCTTGCGAATCAGCTCCGCGCCATCGGTGCGCTGACGCAATGGCGGCAGGCGCACCGTGATCCCATTGAGCCGGTAGTACAGATCCTCGCGGAACTGCCCGCGTGCAATCAGGTCGAGCGGATGATGCTGCGTGGCGCTGATGACACGCACATCCACGCTCACCACCTTGTTGCCGCCGAGCGGCATCACCTCGCGATCCTCGATCACGTTCAGCAGCCGCGTTTGCAGTGCGAGCGGCATGTCGCCGATCTCGTCCAGGAACAGCGTGCCCCCGTTCGCCTGCAGAATGCGGCCCATGCCGCCCTCGCGGGTGGCGCCGGTGAAGGCGCCCCCCTTGTGACCGAACAGCTCGCTCTCGATCAGGGTCTCGGGAATGGCGGCGCAGTTGACCGTCACGAAGGGCTTGTCGGCGCGGCTACTGGCGTTATGGATGGCGCGCGCGCAATAGCCCTTGCCGGTACCGGTTTCGCCGAGCAGCAGCACCGAGATGTCGCGATCGACGACCCGCCGCAGGATCTCCACGCAGGAGTGCATGGTCGGATCCGCGGACTCCAGGCAATCGAGGGAGCCGCGCGCCTCGGCAGCGCCCGCCTCGGCAGCGCCCGCCCCGCCCTCCGTGCGCACACTGGCGCCGGCACTCGCCTGCGCGGGTCGCGACGCCCGTGCCGGCGTATGCACGCTCGCAAACCAGCGCCGCTGGGGCAGCCTCGAGCCGAGCGGCTCGGCCGGATAGCCGCTGTGTCCCGTCAAGCGCATCAGCGTCGCGAAGCTCGTATCGAGGATGCGCTCCACCGGCTGCCCGCACACCGCCTCGTGGTCTCGATACCCGAGCAATTTGAGCGCGGCGCGGTTGGCGCCCTTGACGAGGCCCTGATCGTCGAACGCCAGCACGCCTTCGCCCGGCGTGCTGACGAATTCCGGACAGCGGTGAAAACGCACCACGTGGAATTCCTTGCAGGCGCTCAGCAAGGTGCGGTTCTCGACGTTCTGCGCCGCCATGTCGACCAGCGCCAGGGTGTGCGGCTGCGGACTGGACGAGGCACCGGAGATGTCGAGCGCTGCCAGCAGTTCCCCGCGCATGTTGAAGATCGGCGCCGCCGAGCAGGTCAGCTGCGTGTTCTGCGCCAGGAAGTGGTCGGTGCGATGGATCATGACGGGCCGCTCGGCGATCAGGCAGGTCCCCATGCCGTTGGTACCCATCTCGCGCTCGCCCCACATCACTCCTTCGCGGAAACCGCTGCGCCGGGCCGTAGCCGAAAAGCCCGTGTCACCGAGGTAGCTCACGATCACCCCGTCGCTATCGGTCAGCATGATGCTGTACTCGGAGTGCTTCATGAGCTTCCCCAAGGCCTCCATCTCGATACGCGCGATGGATAGCAGCACTCCGAGGCGCTCGCGGCGCGCCTGCAGGTCCGCCCGCTCGACACTGTGGGGTTGCCGGATCTCGTGAGGGTCGAGCGCGAAGGCGTTGAGGCACCGGCTCCAGGAGCTGCGGACAACGTCGGTGATGGGCAGCTCCGCACCGTGCCTGCGGACCAGATTGGCGATCGGGTCGGGACCGTTGTGGGACGCAGCTCGCGTACGCATCATGTCAAGGCTCCCTTCGCTCCCCGAAGGCGGGCTAATCGCTCCCGCAGCCGAACTTGCACTCCGGCGCTCCATGATAATTCGAGCGCACAAACGCGAGGATGCGCCACACTTCGTCGTCGCTCTGCACGATCTGCCCCATCGGGGGCATCGGGCCGACCACGTTCTCCGTGCCCTTGCGGCCGTAGCCCTTGGCCTGCAGCGCTTCGGTGCCGTAGGCGACCAGCCTGAAGAGGGTATCGTCGTCGCCGCCGTAGACCCAGACGTCATTGGTGAGTGGCGGACACATGCCCCCGCCACCGTTGCCGCCGTGACAGCCGCTGCAGGCGTATTTGAAGAAGAACTGCTTTCCCGACTCCACCACCGCCGCATCACCGTCCGAATAGGGATTCTTGAGCTGGCCCTTGGGCGTGGCATCCGCCCGCTGCATCGGGATCATGCCGTTCGCGGGGGCAGCCGGGGCCGCGGGGGCCGGGGCGCTCGGCGCGGCCGGCACGGGCGGGCTCACCTGCCCGGCGGAGAGCAGGCTCGACGTCAGACCGGCCACGCACATCATGAACGTACCCCTCTGCACTGTGCGCCCCGCCTAGGCGCCGGAACGCCCGCGGGGCGCTTCATCGAGCAGCTTGATCACCTTCGGGTCGCCCCTGGCGCGCGCGATGGACAGCGCGGTATCGCCATGCTCCGTCTGCGCCCCGACGTCGGCGCCGGCACGCACCAGCAGCTCCACCACGTCGGCGTGACCCTTGGCGGCCGCGATCATGAGCGCGGTGACGCCGCCGCTGTTGCGGGCGTTCAAGTCGGCGCCCTTCTCGATCAGAGCGTGGGCTACGCGTAGCGAGCCGTTCGCGCTCGCGAGCATCAAAGGCGTGTAAGCGGCCTCGCCGATCGGACGTCGCGTATCGGCGCCTGCCTCGACGAGCGCCACGGCGGCGGCGTCCTTGCCGTACTGCACGGCGATACCGAGGGGCGTGAGATTCTGCGCGCTCACGGCATTGGGATCGGCGCCGCGTGCGGCCAACACCTTGATGTCGGCGGCATCGTCGTAGTACGCCGCCGTCATGAGAGGCGTCCAGCCGTCGCGATCGCGCTGGTTGACGTCGGCCCCGTGCGCGAGCAACAGCCCCACCATGGAATCGGACCTCTGCATCAGCGCATGATGCAGCGGCGCCTCGCCTTGCAGGTCGAGCGCTCCGACCTGCGCGTGCTTCTTCTCGAGCAGGTAAAGCACGCGCGCCCGGTCGTCGGCCAGGACCGCGTTGTTGAGCTCCACGGCGATGCTCGCGCCATGCGCGAGCCAGTCGTTCAGCTGCGCGATGCTCACCGACGTCCCGCCGCGCTCCGGAGCCTGCGGAGGGCGTTTCCGGTACGGCCCATGCGCGGGCAGGTCGCCGCTGATGATGCAGGTATCGCAGCGCACCAGCGGCACGCCGTACTCATCCAGGATCGCGCGCAGCGCGTCGCGCTCCTGCCGTATGGCCTGCTCCAGGCGGCGTTGCAGATCGCGATCGTTGCGTCGCACCGCGACGGCCATGTCGAACTCGAGCGGCACGTAGTCATCCATCAGGTTGACGGGCTGGATCACCAGCGGTGCCTGCTTGACGGTGCGGTAGTAGCCCGCCAGCGGGCCCCAGGCCGCCGCCACGTCGAGCTCGCCGTCGATCACCTGCTGGACCTGATGGCTCGGTTGATCCGCCGGCACCAGATCGGCGTCGTGGCTGAGGTAGTGAATGCGAACCTTGCGGACGTCGTGCTCGGCGAGCGCCTCGCGGATGGCCGAAGTCTCGTAAACGCCGACTCTCAGGGTCTTGAGGCGTGGATCGTCGAGACTCTTGATGGCAAGGCCCCGATCGCTGCGGTAGGCGAGCACGTAGGTCGAGCGGTACAGCGGCGTGGTGGTGAGCACGTCCTCCGCATCGGCGGGCATGTCGAGCATCACGTCGCACTGCTCGGCGTCGAGCGTCGTGCGCGTGAGCCCGCGCTCGACGCCCGGGCGGTAATAGTTCTCGAGGCCGGTGTCGAGCGCCCGTGCGAGCACGCGCGCGATCTTGTTCTCGAAACCTTCGCCGCGGCTGTCGGAGAGCGGCATGTTGCCGGGATCGGCACACACCCGCAGCGCAGCCTGCGTCTCGCGCGGCACCGCGGCGAGCGCCACCGCTCCCGTGACCAGCGCCGCGGTCAGCGCCAGCCCGCCTCTCTTCCCCGTTGTCATGCGTCTGGGCCCCTCGGTGTCCCGGGTGTTGCTCTGGCGGGCGCGCCCGCTCTCACTGCGCGGACGCGCCCGCGCCCTGCCCGCCTCTTCGACAACGCCCTCGCTCAGGCTCGTTTATTGCTTTTCGCCCTCGTCCTCCTCACTCCTGAACCGCGAAGGTATAGAGCGTTCCACCCTGCGGGATCATACTGAGTCCCGCGGCCTTGGTCATTGCGGTCGCCCCGATGGCGCCGAACTTGTCATTGAGATCGAGCCCCGCCGTGACCGGCAGCCCGATCCACCCGCCTATGCCGCTCCACACGGACACGTACTGCTTGCCGTTGACGCTGTAAGTGATCGGGTTGCCGATGATTCCCGACCCCAGCCGCCGCTGCCACAGCACCTCGCCGCTGTTGCGATCGACCGCGCGGAAGTCGCCATTCAGGCTGCCGTAGAACGCCAGCCCGCCGTCGGTGACCAGCGCACCGCCCCAGTTCGGGTACGGATCCGGAATCTCCCAGATGGTCTCACCGGTCAGCGTGTTGTACTTCTTGAACTTGCCGGTGATCCCCGGTTTCTCCGGATACATGAACACGTTCGCGAACACGTACACGGTACCCTGCTGGGTGTGTGAGCGCTCCTGGGGCTCATCCTCCATGCACCAGTTGTTGGTCGGGCAGTATGCGATGCCGGGCTCAGCCGGGTCGATCGCGCAGGGTTGCTGGTCCTTGCCACCCATCGCTGACGGACAGGCCTGGGTGTTGCGGTGCGCCTCGAGCGGCGAATGCTCCTTGACCTTCACCGGGCGGCCGGTCTTCATGTCGACCTTCTCGGCCCAGTTGGTGGTCACGTACTTGGTGGCGCGCAGCAGCGTGCCGTCGGTACGGTCGAGCACATAGGCGAAGCCGTTGCGATCGAAGTGCATCAGGATCTTGCGCGGCTTGCCGTCGACGGTCGCATCTTCGAGCATGTTCTCGTTGATGCCGTCGTAGTCCCACTGATCGAACGGCGTCATCTGGTACGCCCACACCACTTCGCCGGTATCGACCTTGCGCGCGAAGATGGTCATGGACCACTTGTTGTCCCATTTGCCGTTGTTGCACTCCTCGTGGGTCTTGACACCGCAGCGGTAGGACGGGCTCCACAGCCCGGGGTTGCCGCTCGATGCATACACGAGGTGCAGCTCCGGATCGTAGCTGTAGAAGCCCCACATCGCGCCGCCCCCGCGCTGCCACTCATCGCCCGGGAAGCCGGAAATGCCGAGGTCGTGGCCGGCGGTGCCGTACTCCGGGTGCTTCTTGTTGCTCTGCTTCGTGAGGCACACGTCCGCGTCGCTGCCGGTGTTGTAGCACTCCCAGACCTTCTTGCCGTCGGCCAGGTTGTAGGCCGTGAAGCGCCCGCGGGCTGCGAACTCGTCACCGCCGAAGCCGATGAGCACCTTGCCCTCGGCGATGAGCGGCGCCGGCGTGATCGTCTCGCCCTTGTCGGGATGCGCGTGCTTGACGGTCCAGACTTCCTTGCCGGTCGCGGCGTCGAGCGCGATGACGAAGCCATCCAGCGTGCCAAACACCAGCTTGCCGTCGGCAAAGGACGGCCCGCGGTTGACGGTATCGCAGCAGGCGCGCGGTACGGCCGATTCGTCGCGATTGCTCGTCTTGCGGTAGTTCCACACTTCCTTCGGATGATCGGGATCGGTCAGATCCAGCGCCTGGACGATGTTCGGCCAGCCGCTCTCCATGTACATCATCGGCTTGCCGTTGACGACGACGACCAGCGGCTGCCCTTCGTGTCCGCGCAGCGTGCCGCTCGACTGCGACCACACCATCTGCAGGTGGCGCACGTTCGAAGCATTGATCGACTTGAGTGCGCTGTGCCGTGTCAAGGCCTGATCACCGCCGGGCGCTGCCCAGAGATTCGGATCTTGCGACCGATCGGTGACCTCATCGGCGATTGCCGCCGCGCTCGACCCTCCAAGTGCAAGCGCGGCGACTATGATGCGCAGGCTGTTGTTGCAATTGGATCGCATACGCAATTCTCCTAAGACTTGGTTTTTACGTTCGTTGTCGCCGGGCATCGCACGGGGCGTGCTCGGGCGCCGTGAGACACACAGCGCAACCTCTTTACTTAGCCCTCCGGAACGGTTCCGGTCCTTCCCTTGAACTCAGCGAGAAATTCAGGCGCGACATCGTAGACTCATTCGTCTCCATCTGCAGCAAAGAACCAAAGTGGTGCGCAGGCGACAGCCCGTGTGTCACGGCTGGCACACTCGCGCTCCGCAATCGTGCAGCATTAGCTCCAGCATGGTTCGTCACCCGACCGCGCCGTCAAGCTGACGAATCCGCTGATCCGACACCGCACCCTACATCCGTAACTCGCCGATCTGAATCACCGGCTGCGCGCTGCGCCCGGCGCCCCGCCGGCGATGCCCTGCTCGACCACGACGCGCCGCTCAGAATGAGAAGAACGCTCCGACGTTCCCGTTCTTGCTGTGGTTGCTCATGCCGTCCTGGGCGTCCGCGTGGACGTCGCTGACCTCGGCGAGGAGCGTCAGGTTCTTGGTCAGCGAGTAGTACCCGCCGACGGTCACCTTGCGGTTCTTCGCCACCAGAATTGGAAGAGCGGCGCAGTCGGCGGCGTTGGCGCAGTCGAGCTTGCTCACACCGTAGTTCGCACCGAGCTTGAGATCGCCGAACTTGTAGGTGGCCTGCGCCATGTAGCCGCTCGAGCTGCGCTTGTTGCCCAGGCCGTCGGAGGACAGCACGAACAAGCCCGTCGTGCCGAGGCCGTCAGCGTGATAGTAGTAGCCGAACACCTCGAGCGCCGTCCACGTCCACTTGGCGAACACGTCAATCCCCGTTCCGTCGTAATCGTAGGTCGTCGTGCCGGTGTAGTGGTCCTGTTTCTGCTCGAGCGCGGCCACGGAAAAATACAGTTTGCTCCCGCCGCCCAGATCCACCGTATCGGAGATCTTGCCGTGTATGCCGGGCGCCTTCTTGCCGGCGGTCGTGCCGGTGTCTCCGATCGAATTGATCGGATCGAAAATCCCGACCGTGAAGCTGAATCCCGAGATTTCCGGGGTCGTGTAGTCGATTTGCGCCAGCCAGTCGGTGTAGATGTAGCCGAGGCCGATCGAGCCGAGGGTCGTGTTGGCGGGCGCCGCACCGGAGGAACCGCCGGCCACGCCGACTCCGGGCAGCGTCATGTCGTTGAGGATCACGTCCGCGCCGAACAGTCCGATGTTCCGGCCGAGCGTGAAGGTCCCCATCTCCTTGTTGCCGAAGGTCATGTAGACCTGGCGAACATCGAGTCCGGTGGTTGCCAGAGCGGTATTCGTACCGACGGCCGTGGCGGTCTGCTGCAGATTCGGGCTGCCGCCGTCGTTGGCAACGATGCCGGGATACAACCCGAGGTGGGCTCCGATGTCGATGCCGTTCTGTGTGGTCGTGACGCCGAAGCTGAAGGCCGCGGGCAGCAGTCCGTTGCTGATGTTGGAGACGTTGTTGCCGCTCGGCGTGCCGGTGCACGCCAGACCCTGGATGATCCCCGGGGGGGGTACCGGCGAGCTTTCACAGTCCGAGTAGATGTAGTGCACGTTGACGTTGCCCGAGATGCTGAACGTCCAGTTGCCGTCGGCCGTCTTGAGATCGACGGCGCCGACGGGCAGCGCGACCACGGCCAACAACACGCCGGCAACCAGGGGTCGGAAGAGTCGGAACAAGAGCTGCCGAGTTATCTGTGCGTTCTTCATTTAATTGCTCCCCACAGGTTGTTTCCTGCCTTGCCCTGCGACAGCACCCTGCCGTGCGGCGGTGGCGCTGGCGCAGACCTTCATCGCTGCGGCGGCAGCAAGGTGCATGCCAGCCGCCGTTGCTCAAGGACAACATCGGCGCCTATGATACAACAAGCACTTATCCAGTTGCGTAAATCGGCTTGACGGTTTGTTGTGTCATAAAGGCCACAGTGTGACTCGAGGAGTGTGCAGGTATGCACCACTTACTGCGGAGCCGCAGCGTCAGCTGCGACGCCGCAAGTGAGGCTCAGCTGCGGTGCAACCAGCGCGCGGCGAGAGGCGGCACGAAGACGAGGCTGACGAGGGTCGAGGAAACGAGACCGCCGAGAATCACGATCGCCATGGGACCTTCGATTTCGTGGCCGGGCTGATGTGACTGCAGGGCCACCGGCAACAATGCGAGCGCCGTGAGCAACGCCGTCAGCAGCACCGGGGTGAGGCGCTCCTCGGCGCCCCGCAACGCGGTCGCGAGGCCCCAGGGCTGGCCCTCGATCGTAATCAGGTGCTCGTAATGCGAGATCAACAGGATCGTGTTGCGTGCGGCGATTCCGAACAGGGCGACAAATCCCACCATCGCGCCCAGTGACAGCGTGGCGCCCGTCAGTGCCACCGCCAGCACCCCGCCGATCAGCGTGCTCGGGAGCGCCGCCAGCACCAACAACACGTGGCGGCTGCGACCGAACGCCAGTGCGAGCAGCAGCACGATCAGCACCAATGCCGCCCCCGCATGCCAC
>Ga0209577_10004688_pt1 | contig 12825 bp, 12 predicted proteins | sample GraSoiAngelo_109_FD_185874 | JGI IMG/M metagenome (GOLD analysis project Ga0209577, IMG submission 185874) | Grasslands soil microbial communities from the Angelo Coastal Reserve, California, USA - 14_0903_12_20cm (SPAdes) (version 2) | ecosystem: Environmental > Terrestrial > Soil > Grasslands... | reverse complement strand
CGTCGGTGTGCACCGGCTCCTTGCTGCTGGCCGCCGCGGGCATTCTCGACGGACTCGAGGCGACCACGCACTGGATGGCGCTCGAGACCCTCGCGGAGCACGGGGCCAGGCCGGTGGCCAGGCGCGTCGTCGAGCAGGGCAAGGTGATCACCGCCGCCGGGGTCTCCTCGGGGATCGACATGGCGCTGACGCTCGCGGGCCGGATAGCCGGAGAGGACGTCGCCAAGGCGATCCAGCTCGGGATCGAGTACGACCCCGAGCCGCCGTTCGAATCGGGGTCGGTTTCGAAGGCCGGGTCCGAGATCGTCGAGCTAGTGCAGCGGGCGGCCGCGCAGTACGCCTGAGCGCGATCGATTTAGCACGCATAGCGTGCATTTCGCACCACGCTCACGAGCAGCGGGGCGTGATCGGAGAGCGAGTGCCGGTCTAGCACGCTCACCCCTTCTCCCTCCAGGCCGCGGACGAGCACCTGATCCACCCCTACGCCGCCCGCCCGCACGAATCCGGGCAGCGGCACGTCCGCCACGTTGAAATCCCCTCCCAGCACCGCGGGGCTCCCTCCCGCCCAGGAACGGAGCGTGTCCGCCGCGAGCTGGCCCTGATCCGTGCGCGCCTCGGTGTGGAGGTTCCCCGCCCACACCCCGTTCCCCAGCCTGAGGGCGTGCATCCAGCGGCGCTCCGGCCACCGGCCCAGGAGGAGCCGGCGGTGCTCGTCGATCCCCAGCTCCCGCACCAGAATCGCGTTGGCGCCGCCCCCGTTCGACTTGATCAGGTCCGGCCACCGGATCGCCACGAACCGCCGCGCTGCGGGCAGCGCGTTCCTGGAGGTGAGCACGAATCGCTGATCCGCTCCGGCGCGCTCGGCGAGCGGCCCCGGCCACCACGGCGGGACCTCCTGGAGCAGCGCCACGTCCCACGCCCAGCCGGCCAGCGCGCCGGCGAACTCCTCGAACAGGTCACGGCCGGCAGGGGGGACCGCCCGGCCGTGGAACAGGTTCCAGGTCAGGACGCTCAGCGACACGCACGCGAACGTACACTCCTCGACTTGACTCGCCACTTCCTCACCGGAGAGGAGCTCTCGCCGGACGAGCTGCGAGCGCTGATCGACCGCGCGCTCGAGCTCAAGGCCGCGCCCTACAGCTCGGACGTGCTCGCGCGCCGCGCGGTGGCTCTGATCTTCCAGAAGCCGTCGACCCGCACCCGGGTGTCGTTCGAGGCCGGCGTGGCCGAGCTGGGGGGCCATCCGATGATCCTGCGCACAGACGACCTGCAGCTGACCCGCGGCGAATCGATCCGCGACACCGCTCATGTGCTCTCGCGGCACGTCGCCGCGATCGGCATCCGCACCGGCCCCGACGCGCTCGTCCGGGAGCTCTCCGAGCACTCCGAGGTGCCGGTGATCAACATGCTGACCGCCGGGCACCACCCCTGCCAGGCGCTGGCCGACCTGCTCACCCTGCGGGAGGCCTTCGGCCGTCTGGAAGGTCTCACCCTCGCCTACGTCGGTGACGGCAACAACGTCGCTCGCTCGCTCGCGCTGATCGGCTCGCTCGCCGGCGTGCGCGTGAGGATCGCGTCGCCGCCCGGCTACGCGCTCCAAGCCCCGGCCGGGGACGCCGTCATCACCAGCGATCCGCGCGAGGCCGTCCAGGGAGCCGACGCGGTGTACACAGACGTATGGGTGAGCATGAGCGACGACCCCGAGTCGGCCACTGCGCGCCGCAAGGGACTGGAGCCCTACCGCCTGGACGACCGGCTGCTCGACCTCGCCGCCCCGGGTGCGATCGCCCTTCACTGCCTCCCCGCCCACCCCGGCGAGGAGATCACGGCCGACGTGCTCTACGGCCCCCGGCAGCGGATCTGGGACCAGGCGGAGAACCGGCGCCACGCCCAGAAGGCCCTGCTCGAGCTGCTCGTCTCGCCGGCCGACCGCAGCGCCCCCCGCGCGGGTTCGGCTACGCTCGGAACGTAGCTTCGCGGCGTAGGAGGTAGAGCATGGCTGCATCGAAATCGTCGGCGGGCCGGTCATCGGCGCCCCGCGGCACGCGATCCACCAAGACCCGCGGCGGCGAAGGGGTGGGAGACGGTCTCGCCGGGCTCGCGGAGCAGCTCGCCAACCGGATCATCAAGCCGCTCGGGCTCGTGGTCCTGAGCCGGGAGCGGATTCAGGAGACGCTCGACGAAGCCGCGGAGCGCGGGCGGCTCACCCGCACCGACGCGAACGAGCTCGTCGCCGAGCTCGTTCGCCTGGGACGTCAGCAGACCGAGGAGCTTCTTTCGGACCTCGAGCGCGTGCTGGGACAGGGACGCCAGCGTTTCGACACCGCCACCAGACGCGCGCGCTCCTCGGAGACCTTCGACCGGATCGTCCGCGGCGCCGACAAGGCGCGGCGCTCGGTCGGCGTGGGGGCCTCGTTCCCGATCAGCGGGTACGACGAGCTCACCGCCGGCCAGGTCCAGCAGCGGCTGGGCGGTCTTTCGCCCTCTCAGCTGCGCAAGGTCGCGGAGTACGAGCGCCGCCACGCCAACCGCAAGTCGGTGCTGTCGGCGATCGAGAAGGCGCTCCCCTGAGCGAGCGTGTCCTGCAGGCCGCCGCGAGGCCCCGTCCCGGCGACCAGCTCGAGCTGACGATCGATGCGCTGGCGTTCGGCGGTGCCGGCGTGGCCCGGGCGGACGGATACGTGGTGTTCGTCGCGGGCGCGATCCCCGGCGACCGGGTCCGGGCCAGCATCCACCGGTCCAAGCGCGCCTACGCCGAGGCCCGGGCGGTGGAGGTGCTCGAGCCATCGCCCGATCGGATCGAGCCCGCCGCCCCGGATCACCCCGGCGCACCGTGGCAGGTGCTGCCCTACGAGCGCCAGCTCGAGGTCAAGCAGGAGCAGGTGGCGGACGCGCTGCGGCGGATCGGCCATCTGGAGGGCTTCGAGCTCGAGCCGATCCTGCCCGCGGAGCAGCGGTGGCGATACCGCAACAAGCTCGAGTACTCCTTCGGCCAGGACTCCGACGGCCGCCTTACGTGCGGCTTCCACGCGGCGGGCCGCTGGGACGAGATCGTGGAGATATCGGACGACCTGCTCGCCTCCGAGGAGGCCAACGCCGCGCGCGAGCGGATCGTCGGCTGGTGCCGCGAGCAGGGACTCCGGCCATTCGAGCGCCGCAGCGGCGAGGGATTGCTACGCAATCTGATCGTGCGAGAGGGGCGCCGAACCGGGCAGCTCCAGGCTCGCCTGATCGCGAGCACGACCGGGGAGCTCGATCGCGCCGGCCTGGCCGCGGCAGCGCACCCGATCGACGGGCTGCTGCTGACCCGGCTCGACTCGGTGGCGGAGTCGACCCAGGGCGGCGATACCGAGCTCATCAGCGGGACCGACCGGCTCGAGGAGGAGGTCGGAGGGATGCGCTTGCGGATCTCCTCCGAGGCCTTCTTCCAGACCAATACGGAGATGGCCGAGCGGCTGTACGCGCTGGCGATCGAGTACGCCCGGCCGCGCGGCATCGAGCGCACATATGACCTGTACTGCGGGATCGGCACGCTCGGGCTCCTGTTCGCGCCGCGGGTGTCGGAGGTGTGGGGGCTCGAGATCGTCGAGGCAGCGATCGCCGACGCGATCGCCAACGCGACTCTCAACGAGGTCGGCAACACCCACTTCTTCGCCGGCGACGTCCGGCTTGCGCTGCGAGAGCTCGCCTCGCGGGCAGGTCGCCCCGACCTGGTCGTGGTCGACCCTCCGCGCGCGGGGCTCTCCCAGAAGATCGTCCGGCGCCTGCTCGAGACTTCGCCGCAGCGGATCGTGTACGTCTCCTGCAACCCCACGACGCTCGCCCCGAACGCGGCCCAGCTCGTCGAGGCCGGGTACCGGCTCGTGCGGGTGCGGCCGGTCGACATGTTCCCGCAGACGCCCCACATCGAGTGTGTGGCTCTGCTCGAGCGTGGATAGGGTGCAGGCCTCGTGCGTGCGGTCACGATTCGCGACAAGCAGCTGACGATCGAGGAGCACCCGGATCCCGCCCCGGGCGCCGGCCAGGTGCTGGTGACGGTGCGAGCGGCTGGCTTGAACGGGGCCGACATGCATCAGCGCCGCGGCCTCTACCCGGCTCCGGCCGGCTCCCCGCAGGACATTCCCGGCCTCGAGCTGGCCGGAGAGGTGGCAGCGCTTGGGCCCGGAGCGATGCGCTTCGAGGAGGGCGACAGGGTGATGGGGGTCGTCGGCGGCGGCGGGCAGGCCGAGCTGGCCGTTGTGCACGAGCGCCAGCTGATGCCGGTGCCGGAGCGCCTCGCGTGGCCCCAGGCCGGAGGCACGCCGGAGGTCTTCACCACAGCCCATGACGCGGTCTTCACGCAGGCGGGGCTCGAGCTCGGCGAGCGGCTGCTCGTGCACGGCGCCGCGGGCGGCGTCGGCACGGCGGCTATCCAGCTCGGTCGGGCCGCCGGCGCCCGGGTGACGGCCACGGTCCGCAACTCCGAGCTGCGCGAGCAGGTGGCCGCTCTCGGAGCCCAGGTGATCGCTCCGGAGGAGTTCGCCGAGCACGGTCCCTACGACGTGATCCTCGAGCTCGTTGGTGCCCCCAACCTCCAGGACAACGTGGGCGCGCTGGCGACGGGTGGGCGGATCGTCGTGATCGGGATCGGCGCGGGCGCCAAGGGAGAGCTCCACCTGGGCGCGCTGATGGGCAAGCGGGGGCGGATCCAAGCCTCCACGCTCCGGCCCCGTCCGCTCGAGGAGAAGGCGCTGACAGCGCGGGCCCTGGAGCGATCGGTGCTGCCGCTGCTGGCCTCCGGTGAGGTCGATGTCCCGGTGGCCGCGACCTATCCCATGGAGCAGGCCGAGGCGGCCTACGAACGATTCGAAGCCGGCGGAAAGCTCGGCAAGATCGTGCTGACGACGGACTGAGGCGCTCCGGCGCCTCCCCTAGTCAGCGTCTACGAACCCCGCTTCGTCGGCCGCCAGACCGGGCTCGTCCTCGGCGGCGTGGATCGAGCACAGCGCCGGACCGCCGGACTCCATTGCCGCCTGGATCTCCGCCGGCGTCAGCTTTGCGCCGCACTCCTCGCAACGATCCCCGATCTGGTCGAGCGTCTTCTCTTCGAGGTCCATGTGCGCGAGTCTAGCCGCGTCCGGCGCTCGGAAACGTGCTGCGCGACACTAGTACGGCGGGAGCTCCGACCACCACTGCCCGAGCACGCGGAATGCCGCCCAGAAATCGCGCTTGGCGCTCTCGTCGTCCAGCGCCTCGTCGATGTTCGGCACATACAGTGCCCGCACCGAAGGCGTAAGTGACTGGATCTCGCCCAGTGCCGGCTCGACCTCGCGACGCAGCGGGATCTCGAGCTCGTTCAGGACCGCCAGCGCATCCGGTCCCATCACAACCACGATCTTCGGGTGGACGATCGCCAGCTCCTCGATCACGCGGGCGATGCAGGCGGGATCGGCCATCGCCGGGTCCGGAACCGGGCACTTGACGCATAGCGTGCCGTACACGGCGAGCGGGTCGATCGAGAGGCGGCGCAGCGACTTCATCAGGGCGTTCCCCGAGCGGCCGTAGAACGCCACGCCCTCCTCCACCTCCGATGGCCGCGGCGAGTACTTGAGCAGGAAGATGTCAGCCTGAGGGTGTCCTGAGCCGAGCACGGGCATCGGTGCGCCGCGGGGGCAGTGGCGACACGACTGGACCTCGCGGGCGAACGCGTTCAGCTCGCGGATCGCCCGCTCCAGATACTTCTCGCGGATCTCGTCGTCGGTCGCCGGCATCACGGTCGGATTGGACGATCCGCGGGCTTGTCCTTGCCCATGCATCAGGACTTGCGCCCGTCCCGGCCCACCGGACGCTTCCGGCCTTGGCCGGTCGCGCGCCGCACGCGCCGGTCGCGCGAGGCCCGCCGCGCCGCTCCCGGAAGCGCCTTGGTCTGAAGGAACTTGAGCGCCTGGACGTACAGCAGGCTCGCGGGATTGCGGACGATGTCCGCGTCGCGAAGCGACTGCAGGAACTCGTCAGGCCCGTCGAAGTCCCGCATCCTGATCCGCACCGACCCAAGGCCTTGCGACACGTGGGCGTCCGAGCCGGCGCCGGCCGGGATCCGGTACTTGGCGGCGAACCGCACGGCCTCGTCGTTGAATTCGGAGATCGCCACGCGAGGGTTGAAGACCTCGATCGCGTCGACGTCGTCGAGCACCTCGAGCAGGTGCTCGTAGTCGGGAACCGAGTGCAGCCGGTCGAACGGGTGCGGGACATAGACCAGGCCGCCCTGGCGCTTGATCTCGCTGATCGTCTCCCGAAGCGTCATCCCCCGGGGGATCTTCTCCTCGATGAACAGCCCGATGACCTCGCCCGCATGCGCGGTCTTGACCTCCTCGGCCACGATCACCTTGATCCCGTCGGCCTTGGCCCTGGCGTCCAGCGCGCCGGAGATCTCGTTGTGGTCCGTGATCGCGATCGCCCCCAGACCGCGCGCGCGAGCTTCGGCCAGCAACACCTCGACCGGCGTCGCGCAGTCGTAGGAGTGGTCGGTGTGCATGTGCAGGTCGACGTCGATCAACCCCCGAGAGGACAGCCTCCCGCGCAGGCGCGGATCGCCGCTCGGGTCACGGCGCCGAGTGGCCAGCCGGTCATAGAGCTCCTCCAGCTCGTCGGCCACCCGCGCCACGCCGAACCGGGCGCGGATCTCCTCGGCGCGGCCACGCGCTTCGGCGCGCAGGTCGGGCTCGGAGATCAGCCTGGCGAGCTGGCTGGCCAGCGTCTGCATGTCACCGGGCTCGAACTGGAGCCCGTAGTCGCCGTCGGACAGCAGCTCGTCGTACACCGGCAGCCGCGAGGCGACGACGGCCGCTCCTGACGCCATCGCACGGATCAGCGTCCCGGGGAGCGGCCGGACTCCCTCGGAGCCCAGCACCACCACGTCCGCGCCGGCCAGTGCCTGCGCCTTCTCCGCCGTCCGCGAGTCGACGACCTCCACGCGCTCACGGAGTCGTGCGCCCAGCGTGGCCGGCACGGTGAGGGGTCCCCGGGACCAAACGGTGGCGTGCCAGTCGAGCTCGGGAGGCAGGGCGCGCAGGGCGCGCAGGAACGTGCGGAGCCCGCCACGATCCTCCTCCGCGGATGCGAACAGCTCGACCGTATCCGAGTCCCGGCGCTCTGCATCCTCGATCTCAACGCCCGGCAGGATCACGGTGTAGTCCCCCGGGAAGTAGCCCTGGATCAGGTCCCGCGTCGCGGCGTAGCTCGCTACACGCGCGTCGAGGCGGCTGAACAGCAGACGGGACAGCGGCCGCGTCAGCTGGGTCGAGAGCAGGCGCTCCGTGGGGGCGTGAAAGCTCGCGACGTTCAGCGCCCGGGAATGGCGCAGAGCGACGCTCGAGGCGCTCGGCGCGAAGGGCTCGTGGACGTGAACCAGGTCGACGGGGACGTTCGTGAGCGCTTCCTCGATCGTCCGCGCGACGTCGACGGGCAGCGAGGCGGCACGACGCCGGGTGGGCGAGAACGGAAGCACCTCGCCGACGCCGAGCACTACGGGCCCCGCGTCGGCGCGCTCGAGCAGCTGCTCGGTGCCGTTGCGGATCGCTCGCCGCGACTCGCGCACGAGCTCGGGCGACTCCGACGGGGCGACGATCAACATCCGGTGGCCCCGACCGGCCAGCTCGTCGGAGACCCGTGCCACGTACTCGTTCACCTCGCCCTGGACCTCCCAGGCGAACGGCGTCACGTGCACGATCGCGAGGCGCTCTTCAGGCACCGCCGCAGTCTATTTCGGGTCGAGCGGCGAGCGCTCAGGCCTTCGACTTGGCCCTCGGCTTCTTACCCGCCGCGAGCGTGCCCTCCTTGCGTGCGTACTCGGCGATGAACTGCTCGGTCAGCTCCCGCGCCTCGGAGTCGGGCCGCTGGTTCATCGGCGACTTCATCAGGTATGAGCTGGGCCCGTCGAGCTGTCCGGACAGACCGTTGTTGAGCGCGAGCTTGCAGCATCGGACCGCGTCGATCACGATCCCAGCCGAGTTCGGCGAATCCCACACCTCGAGCTTCAGCTCCGCGTTCAGCGGCACGTCTCCGAACGCCTGGCCCTCGAGCCGGATGTGCGCCCACTTGCGGTCGGTGAGCCACGGCACGTAGTCCGACGGCCCGACGTGGACGTCGTCGGCGGGCAGCGTGTGGCCCATGATCGAGGTCACGGCGTTGGTCTTGGAGATCTTCTTGGACTCCAGCCGCTCCCGCTCGAGCATGTTGTAGAAGTCCATGTTGCCGCCGACGTTCAGCTGGGAGGTGCGCATCAGCTTCACGCCGCGGTCGTGGAACAGCCGGGCCAGCGCCCGGTGGACGATCGTGGCGCCGACCTGCGACTTGATGTCGTCGCCCACGATCGGCAGCCCCGCCTTGTTGAAGCGCTTGTTCCAGTACTCCTCTCGGGCGATGAAAACCGGGATGCAGTTGACGAACGCGCAGCCGGCCTCCAGCACCTGCTCGACGTACCACTTGGTGGCTTGCTCGGAGCCGACCGGGAGGTACGAGACGACCACGTCGGTCTGAGTGTCCTTCAGGATCTCGACGATGTCGGCGGTCGGGCCCGGGGCCTTGGTGATCTTCTCCGACAGGTACTTGCCGAGACCGTCGTGGGTCATCCCGCGGCTCACCTCGACGCCGAGGCGCGCAATGTCGTCGCCGAGCTTGAGGGTGTTGTTCTGCCCGGCGAAGATCGCCTCGGACAGGTCCTTGCCGACCTTCTCGACATCGATGTCGAATGCGGCGCTGAACTCGATGTCGCGAACGTGGTAGCCGCCGAGGTCGACGTGCATCAGCCCGGGGACGGACTCGGCCGGATCCGCGTCGCGGTAGTACTGCACGCCCTGCACGAACGAGCTCGCGCAGTTGCCGACGCCGACGATCGCCACGCGGACCTTGTCCGACTGGTAGCGGCCCGCGCCGTTGGTGGAAGCGCTGCTGATGGTCACGGTGAAGAGTTCCCTTCTCGAAGGTAAGACGGCGCGCCGATCTCGCAGCGCAGACGCCATCTAGTTATTCCTCGGAACTGATTTTGTTACACGGGGCGCGCCTTCACGCCGCCGCTACATCGGCGCCGCGTTGAGCTTCCGCCTCACGTGCAGGATCCGCTGGATCGTGGTCAGCACCGTGAGCGCCGCCAGTACGTACACGGCCGGGGCCAGCAGCTCGAAGTTGCCCAGCGAGGCTCCTTTCGCGAACACCAGCCCGATCGCGAGTATCACGACCCGCACCGGCCGCGTCGCCAGCCCCACCTTGCACTCCACGCCGAGCGCCTCGGCCCGGGCGCGCGTGTAGGACACCATCAGTGAGAACAGAACCGCGACCACGACTGCGGCCACCGCCACCTGGTCGTGCCGCGAGGCGAAGTAGGCGCCGACCGCCGTCAGCACGATGCCCTCCTCGAGGCGGTCGAGCGTGGAGTCCAGGAACGCGCCGAACGGCGTCCCCTTGCCGGACATCCGCGAGTACCGGCCGTCGAGCGTGTCCATGATCGAGCCGATGATGAACGCGATTCCCGCCAGGAAGAACAGCCTCGCCACCACCAGGCCGGCGGCCGCGAGGTTGAGCGCGAAGCCGGTCAGCGAGATCGCGTTCGGGGTCAGTCGCGACTCGATCAAGCGGTTGCGCATCAGCTCCTGAGTCGTCGGTCCCTCGCGCACGCGACGGGTTCGCCTGGGCCGGTCAGGACGTAGCGGGGTGGTGGCGGGCTCGGCCATGGCTCAGGCCGGCGCCTGGCCGAACGCCCACTTCTCGGGTCTCGCGCGAGCGAGCAGCCGCTTGGCGACGAACGCGGCGGCGCCGGCCGTGAGCGCGCCGAGGAACACGTCGATGAAGAAGTGGTTGGCGGTCGCCACGACCACGAACGTGACCAGCAGCGGATACACGAGCCACGCGATCCTCATCCACCGCCGGCGCACCAGCCGGGACATCGAGACTCCGATGATCAGGGCGAAGCAGATGTGCATCGAGGGAACCGCGGCATAGGTGTTGACGAAGGCACCGGCGGGGGTGTTGTCGCTCCACCCCTTGCCGCCGGTGACGAGCTGGGAGACCGTGTCGGTGAATCCCCACTCGGGCATCAGCCGGGGCGGCGCCGTCGGGTACAGCCAGTATCCCACCAACGCGATGGCCATCGACACGATGACGACGTTGCGTACGAAGTAGAACGAGTCGTTGCGCCGCACGTAGATGAACGCGAGCGCGCCGAGCGTGACGAAGAAGTGGCCGTTCAGGTACACCCAGTCGGCGATGTCCAGCAGCCAGTGGGTGTGCTGCACCCAGGCGTTGATGCTCGGCTCGACGAAGATGTGAACCGCTCGCTCGAAGTCGATGATCCTCATCGCGTCTCCGAACGGCTTGTAGTAGCCCGGATGGCCGGCCAGGCCCCGGACCAGGTCGTAGAGGAGAAACGCGCCCACGAACAGCGAGATCTGCCGAAGCAGATCGATCCATCCGTGCGGCAGCAGACGTGCGTCGATTACACGAAGTACGCGCCGCATCTGCGGAGGGATGCTAGCGATGGACGCTTTTCCGGCAGGATCAGTTGCAGCGCGCCGAGCTGGCGCGAATACGGCCCAGCGAGAAGCTGATCCCCAGCCGGGCGAGCCCCGGCCGGCGAAGCGTCACCCGTGTGAACCCGGCGTCGGGCGCTACGCACCCCGAGCCTTTGGTGAGGGCCCAATAGGGGGTGAACCGCACTCGCACGAGCGTGGTCCCCGGTCGGCTCGCGCGGATCGTCAGCGAGCTCGGTCCCAGAGCGAGCAGCTGCGCGGCGCCCTGGGCCAGCGGGGTCGCCCCGGCAACCTCGTAGACGCGCCAGTGACGGCTGCGCATCACGGGTCGCAGGTAGGGGAGGCCGCGTGCGATCAGCGCCGCCTCCTTGACCCCGGCGTAATCGAACGGCGTGTCGGGAACCGCGACGAATCTCACGGCGAGCCGATGCAGCCACGCCTCATACGTGGATGGCGTCAGCAGCCCCGAGTAGAAGAGCTGGTTGTACCTGATGTCGAGCTGGCGCTCCCATCCGCGCGGGCTGGGGAAGTACGGCGCCACCTCGAACGCCTCCCAGTGGAACTTCGTGAACGGGATCTCCACCCGGAAGGGCGGCCCTGGCTGGCGCTTTAGGAAGGACAGGAGCGGCCGGTAGTAGGCGTCGGCCTGCGCCCGGTCCTGGGAGGCGTTCGAGACGTCGCGGACCGGGGCGTGCCACTGGACGTAGAGCAGCGGGATCGCGACGACGAGCAGGAGCGCCTTGCGCTGCGGCCACAGCAACAGCGCCGCCAGCGGCCCTGCGACGAGCTCGGCCAGCCGCGCGGCGTTGCTGCCGACCGCGGTGGGCAGCACGAACGCTGCGATGCACCCCAACCCGTAGAGCGCGATCCCTGCGGTCAGGACGCGCTCGTCCCGTCGCACCAGGATCAGCGCGCCAAGGGCGATCAACGGGATCGGCCACAGCGTCGAGAACGCGAACGGCTCGTGCCCCCCCTCGGGGAACGCCAGCGCCAGCGCGCCCACCGGCACCAGCGACGCCGCCACCAGTCCCAGGCCGGGGAGCGCGTCGCGCGCGCGCCGGCGCTCGAGATAGGTGCCGACGGCGTGGGCCGTGCCGGCCGTCGCAGCGAACAGCGCCGCCACCGGGCTGCACAGCGCCGTCAGCACCCCCAGCCCGGCCGCGAGCCACGGCCGGCGTCGCTGGAGCGCAACCGCCGAGGCGAGGGCCGGCAGCAGCCCGAGCGCGAACGTCAGCCGCCCGGTGTACAGGTTGGTCGCCGTTCCGGCCGCGAACCACAGCGCCCCGAGCCACGCCTCCGGGCCGAAATGGCGGCGTACCAGCGACTCGAACAGCGCCGCCGTGGCGACCGTCGCGATCGCGGCGGCGACCTGTGGCGTCAGGGCGGCCGCCACCGGCGGGAACAGGACGCTGTACAGCACCACGTGGTGGCCGCCGTACCACCAGTTGCTCCAGATCCCGAATCCCTCGGCCGAGAACAGCTTCGCCCGCAGCAGGTGGGCGGCGAGGTCGAGGCTCGGAGGCGAGATCAGCACGTACGCCAGCGCGAGCACCGCCGCCAGCAAAGTCGGTGCCACCCGGCGCGGTTCGATGTGCGTGGTCATTCGGCTGTGAGCGCGGCGACCCGTTCGACGAGCTCGGGTCGGTCGAGCCATGGCCAGTGGCCGGCATCGACTCGCTCGACCGTCGCGTTCGCGATGTGTGCCGCGTAAGGGCCCGCGAGCTCCGGTCCCAGCCACGGGTCGCGCTCGCCCCACACGACGAGCACCGGAACCCGCAGCTCGCCCAGCACCCCCTCGAGCGCCGACGGCGCTGTGACCCGGTGCAGGCGGAGGATCGCTCGCTGCGTGCCCTGGTCGAACTGATCCCAGACGCAGCGGAGCCGCTGATCGGACCAGGCGCCGGGCGTCAGCGACCCGCGGCGAAGCGCCCGGGCGAGGATTCGCCTGGTGGTCGCCCCCATCAGGAGCTCGCCGGCGAGCCGACCGCGCCACCACCGCGCGATCCGAGGCCATCGGAAGCCGTCGATCAGCGGCAGCGGATCGAACACCGTGATCCGGGTTACGCGCTCGGGCCGCCGGGCGGCGAACCACACGCCGGCGGCCGCGCCCCACTGGTGCGCCACCAGGTTCACGCGCTCGACTCCCAGTTCGTCGAGCAGCTCCTCGACGAACGTCGCCAGCCCGTCCAGCGAGTAGTCGAGGTGACCGGCCTTGCTGGAGCGCCCGAAGCCGATCAGGTCCGGCGCGATCCCGCCGCCCCGCTCGAGGAAGGGCAGCCAGTCCTTGGAGCTGGTCGGGATCCCGTGCAGATACAGCGGCGGG
>Ga0209577_10004686_pt1 | contig 12827 bp, 15 predicted proteins | sample GraSoiAngelo_109_FD_185874 | JGI IMG/M metagenome (GOLD analysis project Ga0209577, IMG submission 185874) | Grasslands soil microbial communities from the Angelo Coastal Reserve, California, USA - 14_0903_12_20cm (SPAdes) (version 2) | ecosystem: Environmental > Terrestrial > Soil > Grasslands... | reverse complement strand
GCAAGCGGGCGGTGAGACGCCCGCCATCCACACCCAGGACCTCGCCAAGAAGTACGGTCACGTCACCGCCCTCGCGGGCCTGACGATGACGGTGCCGAAGGGCGAGGTCTTCGGCTTCCTGGGCCCCAACGGGGCGGGCAAGACGACCTCCGTGAAGCTCCTCCTGGGGCTGACCGAGCCCACCGCCGGCCAGGCCTGGCTGCTCGGGTCGCCGATCGGAGACCGGCAGGTTCGCCGCCGCATCGGCTACCTGCCCGAGCTCTTCCGCTACCAGTCCTTCCTGACCGCCCGGGAGGTCCTCGGCTTCCACTGCGAGCTGGCCCGGCTCCCCCGCGCCAACCGCCGGGAGGAGGTCGCCGAGGCGCTGGCGACGGTCGGCCTCGAGGACCGGGCCGACGACCGCTGCGGCACCTTCTCGAAGGGCATGCAGCAGCGGCTGGGCCTCGGCGTGGCGCTCCTCGGGAAGCCGGAGCTGATCTTCCTGGACGAACCTACCTCGGCCCTCGACCCGGTCGGCCGCCACGACGTGCGCGAGATCACCCGCCGCCTGCGCGAGCGGGGCACGACCATCTTCTTGAACTCCCACCTGCTCTCCGAGGTGGAGATGGTCTGCGACCGGGTCGCCGTCGTCGACCACGGCCGCGTCATCGCCCTGGGCTCGATCCCTGACCTGTTGGGCGGTTCGAAGCTGGTCCGGGTCCGGATGACCGGGCTCAACGGGAGGCTCGGAAGCCTCACCGGCTTCGGCGTGCCGGCCGAAGACGGCGAGTGGGTCACCTTCCGGGACCTCGGCGAGGAGCGCATCGCCGACCTGGTGGCCGCGATCGTCGGGCTGGGCGGCCGGGTCTACGCGGTCGAGCCGCAATTGCAGTCGCTCGAGGATCGCTTCCTGCAGCTGCTCTCGGAAACCTCTTAGATGGCCATCTGGACCATCGCCCGGATGACCATGCTGGAGGCCTCCCGGCGCAAGCTGCTGATCGCCCTGGGCGTGCTGACCCTGCTGGTCATCACCGCCATCGGCTACGGGTTCTCGCGCCTGCCGGACATCGGCGGCTCGCGGCCGCTGAACCACGACGACATCAACCAGATCGCGTCCATCCTCACCATCCTGGTCTTCTTCATGTTCAGCTTCGTGCTGACCTTCGCGGCCGTCTTCGCGGCGGCGCCGGCCATCTCGAGTGACGTCGACTCGGGCGTGATCCTGGCCATCGTCCCCCGGCCGATCCGCCGCAGCGACTTCGTCCTCGGCCGCTGGCTGGGCCTCTGCCTGGTCGTGGTCATCTACACGGTGGCGGCGACCCTGCTCGAGCTGGAGGTCGTCAACCTGGTCATCGGCTACCAACCGCCGCACCTGCTGCTCGCGATCAGCTTCCTGGTCGCCGAGGGCGTGGTGGCGGTCACGATGGGACTTCTTTTCAGCACCCGCCTCGCGCCGATGACGGGTGGGATCGTGGCGACCATCCTCCTGCTGGCGGTCTGGATGGCCGGCATCATCGGCAACATCGGCTACTCGTTCGGCAACGACACAGTGGCTGCCTTCGGCACCGTCTCAAGGTTGATCGTGCCCACCGACGGGATGTGGCGAGGCGCGCTCTACCACTTGCAGACCAGCCAGCTGCTGGCGCTGCAGAGCGTCGCCGGTCGGCGGGCGGCGGCCAACCCCTTCTACTCGGGCGCTCCGCCCTCCACCGGCTACCTGCTCTGGACGGTGGGCTGGGTCCTGGCCATGCTCGGCCTGACCGTCTTCAGCTTCCGGAAGCGGGAGCTCTAAGGAACCTCAGACCGCGAGTCCGCGGAGCTCGCCGACCAGTTCGGCGAGCTCGTCGCGGACCGGGGTAGGGAGATTGAAGAGCCGGTAGGTCTCGAGCTGCTTGCCGAGCAGCGAGATCAGCTCGTTGCGGTCCCAGCGCGGGCGCGTCAGCCACATCTCCCCGTGCATGAGGAGGATCTGGCGCTGCTGCTCGGTGAGGCCGTCGAACTCCGCCACGGCCAGCAGGTCAAGACCGTACTCGGAGGCTTCGCTGGCGCTCACCCAGGGCTGCTCGGCGCGCGCCAATAGGCGCGCTGCGATCAGCAGCTCGAACCAGTCCACGACGCGCGGGCGCAGGGCGATTGCCACACTTCCACCTCCGGGCCTGACGGTATCGGGTAGGCGGCGGCTGTGTCAAGCGAGTTACTTGACAGTTTTGCCTAGTTTTGTTAAGGTCTGCAGCGCCGCGGCCGGGCACCGGCCGCATTTGGGGGTTGAACTCATGCGCAAGTTCCTGATCGCCTTTCTGCTGGCGTCGATGACGGTGGCCATGACGGTCTCGGTTGCGTTGGCGGACGGCGGCTCTCCCTGCTGCTACTCGTAGTCCCAGGCCCTGGCAGGGGCGAAGCTGCTTAACAGATTTCGGCGGTCACTGCACAAAGCGCGCGGGCAGGTGTTAGGCTTGCGCGCGTGCCAGTGCCAGTGCGCCGCCGGCTGCCCGGGCTGAGGGTCCGCCCGGGCGCTGTGAAGAGGGCCCGGGCCGAGGCCGGCCTCAGCTTGGCCGGGGTCGCCAGGGGCGATCTCAGCCGCACCGCGATCTTCCTCATCGAGACCGGGAAGAGCAATCCAACGCTGCCCACGCTGGAGTTGATCGCCGACCGGACCGGCAAGCCTTTGGACTATTTCCTGGATGACGAGGTCCCGGTCCCCACCGGCTCACCGATCGACTACCTGGAGATCGAACAGCTGCTGGCCGGCGAAGCCCTGGAGCGCGCCATCGAGGTCACCGCCGAGCTGCTGGCCAAACGCTGGCCGCGGGCCGACGTGGCTCGGCTGAACTTCCTGAAGGGCCAGGCGCACATCCGTAGGGCCGACGCCGAGAAGGCCGCGCCACACCTGCTCGCCGCCCGGGAGTACTACGAGGCGTCGGCCGACAAGCCGATGGTCGTCGAGTGCCTGAGCTGGGAGATTCATGTCCCCTTCCTCCTGGAGGATCCCCAGGCGCTCGCCGTCGCCGAGATCGCACTCCAGCGCTGCCGGCAGCTCAAGCCGGTGCCGGTGCCGACCGAGGTCCGGATCATGTCGCGGATCGCGGGCATCCACCTCTTCCAGCGCAACTGGCCGGAAGCGGTCCGGATCTATGAGGAGGCGGTGGAGCGGCTCGGCTCGCTGAAGGACATGAGCCGGATGGCCAAGGTCTACGCCGAGCTGGGCATGGCCTATCGCGAGATGGGCCAACTCGACCTGTCAGCCCGCTACTCGCAGAAGTCGATCGCCCTCCACGAGATGCTCCGTGACCAGTACTCGATCGCCATGGTCGAGAACAACCTGGCCCTGGCGCTGATGAACATGAAGAACTTCAACTTGGCCCAGGAGCACCTGGACCACTCCCTCGAGTTGCTCGAGGGGATCGGCCGCGAGCGCGGCAAGAGCCACGTCCTGCTGAGCATCGCCGAGCTCCACTACAACCGCTCCCAGCTGGAGCAGGCGCAGGACTTCGCGACGCGGGGCCTGGCGCTCGCGCGGCGGCTGCGTGAACGGGCAACCGAGGCCGAGGCTCACCAGTGGCTGGGCCGGGTGGCGGCCGCGAACGGCAACGCTGAGACCACCGACCGCGAGTTCGAGTCGGCCCTCGAGATCTTGGGCAGCCTCAAGCTCGGCGAGCGGCTGGTCCAGGCGCACGCGGCCTACGCGCAGATCCTCGAGGAGCGCGGCGACCTGGTGGCGGCAAACCACCACCTGAAGCAGGTGCTGGCGGCGAGCCGGCCCGACCTCGTCGCCCGGGCCTCAGCCGAAGACCTGGAGCGCCAACTGGCCTAGTTCGGCCCGCTAACTCCCGAGCGGCAGCGAGAGCTGCGGCTTGGCGATCTTGTGATCCGGGCGCAGTGAGTAGACCGCGTTTCCGATCGCGAAGAACTCGATCACGTGCGCACCCCAGTAGTACGGCCGCTCCACGATCTGCGTCCCCACCACGCCCTCGGACTGCAGCTGCATGGCCTCGTACTGCATCCGGTCCATCGCCAGTTCGCGGGCTTCGTAGACGGCCTGCGTGAAGTTCGGCATCTCGGTGTTCTGGCCGACCGAGTTGAACCATCCCCGCAGCGACTGGTGGGCGACGTGGTAGACACAGGTGCCCATGACCAGGCCGCGTGGCGCATAACCGGCTTGGATCAGCGTCCAGAAGTCCTGGCCGGAGAGGTCGGAGGTGAACGGTTTGCCGTTGGGCGTGCGGAAGCTCCCCTCGCGCGCCTTCACCGCGGTCCCGATGGCCACGAACTCGGCCAGCCCCTCGCCCCACTCGTAGAAGCCGACGTTGAGGCGGACCCCGACGATGCCGTCGGCGCCGACCTGGTCGGCCTCGGCCTCCATCCGCGACATGGCCAGCTCGCGGGCCGCGTACATCGCCTGGCTCAGGACCTGCAGCTCCATGTTCTGGTTCCAGTTCCCGACCTGGTAGCCGATGTGGTAGATCGAGCTGCCGACGACCAGGCCGAGGGGATCGAAGCCCGCCTCCTTGACGAGCAGGAACTCGCTGACCGAGAAGTCGCTGGTGAAGAAGGTCCCGCCTTCGGAGCCGGCCATCCGCCGCAACCGGTCGACGGCCTGTTGGGGAACTCCCAGCTGGTTGCTGGTCGGCGGTGGTGGGTTCTGGGCCATCTCTGAAGCTGCCTCCTTGAATGAGATTTGACGGTCAGCCCTGCAGCAGCCTGTCCAGCGCCTGCCGGGCCTGGTCGCTGCCCCGGGCGTGATCGGCAAGGTGGCGGGAAAGCTCCTCAATCCAGCGCTCCACGGCCATCGCCTCCGTCTTGAGGGTGATGCCGCGGACCGAATGCGAATGCCGGGCCTCGAGACCGCGACCGGCCCGGGCCAGCTCATAGCGGTGCTCGCCGAGCTGGACCTGCAGGCGCCGGACCCGCTTCCTCGAGAAGAGGCCGCCCTCGTGCTCGATGCTGGTCACTCCCGGCAGCGCTGCGCTGAGCTTGCCCGCCAGGACCTCCAGGAAGACCTCGAGGTCGCGCGCGTCAGAGCGAAGCGCGGCGGCGAGGAGGTCGAAACTGAGCGCGGGATCGTCCATGCCGCTCGGCCAGTATGGCTGAGTCCTCGGGCCGCAGCCCGCAGCCCTCGGTCAGCGCTTTTCGGCCGGGGGCTACCCGGGCGTGCTTCCGCCGTTGCCCGCCGAACGCGCGGACGCCTTGTTCGGCGCCGGGGTGCCGGGCGGGTGCAGCAGGTTCTCCACGTCCTTGACGCCGACCACCTTGCGGACCGCGGCCTCGATGGCGCCGATCTGGGGCTGGCTGACCTGCCCTCGCAAGACTGCCCTACCGTCCACGACCATCACGTTGATGTCGCCCTTGGGGATGGTCGGGTCGCTGAAGACCTGGCTCTCGACGCGGTCCAGCAGCGTGAGGTCGTCGGGATCGGGGTTGTCGGCAGCGGAGGTGACGCGGTTCTTGAGCCCGGTGGCTCGGTCGCCCGCGACCTCGATCGTCCGCTGGGCGGTCCGGCTCGCCTCCCGGCTCATCCCGCCCAGGCGCTGCTTGAGCTCGGCACGGCGGCTGTGGCCGCGCTCGGGGTCCAGCAGGTAGGCGATCGAGTAGCCGGCGCCGGCGCCGGCCAGGAGGAGCAGCAGCATCCGGCCTCGGCGTGGCCTCGGCTGCGGGACCACCCGTTTCGCCAGCTCGCCCTGCGCCTGGTCGAGGCGGTCGGCCAGGGCGGCCGCGCGGTCGAGCAGGACCGCGATCTGCTTGTTCAAGATTCCGGACTGCTTGGCGACCTGCTTGTTGAGCATCTCGGCCACATCCTCACCGGCGCGCTTGAGGTTCATTGGAAAGGTTCTCCTCGCCTCACGGCTTTACAAGCGGTTGGCGACCCTTGAAATTATAGCCTTGCTATCAAGTTCCGTTTGCGCTTCAAGATGCTCTGCCGCGCTCGGCGAGCCGGGCCCGGGGAACCACGCGAAGGCCCTGGGGGGCGGCCGCGACCAACCTCGGAATGATCGAGCGGGCGGCGGCGAAGAGCGCCCGGTCGGTGCGTCCCCAGCCGAGCCCGTAGGCGTCCCGAAGCCGCTCCGGCAGGAGGCCGGCGGTGATCACCCGGGCCGGCAGGAAGAGGAATGGCGGCACCCTGCGGATCGGCGGCCTGAGCACCGCGGCCGCCAGCCGGCGACCCGTCGCATCGGGCTGGACGGGGCCGGCCAGCATCGCCTCGAGGTACGCCTGGAAGTCGGCGAAGCGGCGTGGAAAGTGCGGGTGCGGAATTCCCAGCAGGGACCCGACCCGCTTGGTCTGCTGGTAATAGTCGTCCGCCTCCGCCGGTGACAGCGGCGCGACAAACGTCCGGTAGGTCAGGATCGCGCTGTCGATGAGCGTGGCGTGGACCCAAAGCAGGAGGTCGGGAGCCAGCGCCGAGTAATCGTCCCCGGCCACCCGCTCGTGGACGCGGTTGATCTGGCGCGCCGCCGAGCGGATCTCCGCGGCGGTTCCGAAGGACAGCGCCAGGGACAGCTCCAGGGTGCGGTTGAGCCGGGCCAGTGGATCGCGCTGGAAGTCGCTGTGCTCGGCCACTCCGGCCGCGACCTTCGGGTGCCCGATCTGCATCAGCAGCGCCCGCCCACCGCCGAGCAGCAGCGCCGCTTCGCGGTTGACGCGCCAAGCGACGCTGCCGGGACCCGGGGGTTCCTTCACCGGGGACTCCTCAAGCCTGCAGCTTGCTGACGATCTCCTCCAGGGCAGCCTCGGCCAGGGCGTGCAGCTCAGCGTCGGTCCGGTCCTGGATCGGGTGCGGCACGAAGACTGCCGCCGGGTCGAAGCCCAAAGACCCCGCCTGGGAGCGCGCCGCCTCGATGAACTCGGTCGAGGCGACGAAGACGGCAGGGCGGCCTTCAGCCTCGAAGTTCGTCGTGTCGTGCACACTGCACGACGTACAGGAGCCTCAATCGGCTAACGCTTCGACCACCAGGTCGGAGCGGGCGGTGATCTCCTCCAGCAAGGCTCTCGGCGCCGGCCGGGCGAAGGTGGGCTTGCGGAATCTCTCGGTCTTGGCGCCGCGCTCGCTCAGCAGCTGCTCCAGCCGGTCCAGAAAGACGTTTCCGCGCGCCTTTGAGATGTCCAGCAGCGCCACCCGCCGGCCGTCGATCGAGTCCGGTCTGGGCAGCCGCCGGCGCTCGCGGGGCTGCCGCTCGCCGGTCGGGTCGAGGACTTCCAAGCCACTCATTTCCGCACCTCCACTGTGACAGGAGTGCTGCCCCCGCCATTGGGGTTGACCCAGCTCGTGAGGACACCGCTGAACATGCCCGCCTTCCCGCCGGCGTGGACGAAGTGCAGCCCGCCCTCCCGGAACTTGGAGATGTCCGCCTCCGCGAGCGATTCCGGCAGGCCCTCGCCCATCCCACCCCTTCCCCGCGCCCGCTCCCGGCCCGGCCGGGTCAAGAGGCGGTTCACCTCCTCGCGCATCCGCGCCTTGCTCCAGCCCGCGCCGCGGAAGACGCGGGCGTGGTCGGGCGGGACCACGACGATCGCATCGAAGCCCAGCGCCAGGTTGGGATGCGCGACGACGTCGAGGCAGGCGGCGAAGCTTCGGATCAGCTCCTCGGGGGTCCGCGAGAGCTGGTCCACGATCGGCTCCGGGCCCTGGCCGGCGAAGAGCGTCACCGTCGATTGCTCGGGCCGGAAGCCGAGCTCAACATGCAGCGGCTCCCAGGGCGAGTCCTCCTCCCGTTCGGCGAAGCAGAAGCCGAGCTTGCCGGGGCTGCCCAGCGTCGCCCGGTCGACGCCGTCCGGGCGGCCGCCGCCGACGTTGCGCACGACCAGCTGGAGCGCCCTGCCGATGGTCGAATTGGCACGGTTTCCCTGCCCGAGGACGTTGACGCCGGAGTTCATCCCGATCTCGCGCGAGATCGGCCCGTTGACGATCACGATCGGGCCGCTGAAGAAGGTCGTGGCCAGCAGCCCATGCATGTTGAAGTCGTCCGTGCAGGCCGCCTCGAGTGCGGCCATCAAGACGGGCAGGTATTCCGGGCGGCAGCCGGCCAGGACCGCGTTCACGGCGATCTTCTCGACGGTGCACGGGACCAGGTCCGGCGGCACCACGGCCACCACCTCGGAGGGTTCCCGCGAGGTGCCGGCGAGCATCCGAAGCACGCGCTCCGGCGTTGGCGGAATCACCGGCAGGCCATCGCTCCAACCGCGGGCGTAGGCCGCCTCGAACTCGTCCTCCTCGGCGCCGAAGCTGATCCGCCGAGACGCCAACCGGTCGCCGCCAAAGCGAGCGGCCAGCTTCTCCACCAGCGCCGGCTCGACGCTGCGCGAGCCGCAGCCGGCGCGGTACTCGGGCAGCCCCTCCCCCAGCGGGGCCACGCCGGTGAATTCCTCCCAACGATCTCGCAGCCAGCCCTGCAGCTGGTCGACCACCTGGCCGTGCTCGACCCGGAGCAGGGTCGGCACGATCTCGATGCCTTGCCGGTAGGAGAACTCCAGCTCGGTATCGTCGATAGCGCGGACGCCGGGCGGGAAGGCGGGGTCGTCCTGCGTGAAGACCGTCAGAGGCACGGTGTCCTGGAGCGTCGCCAGCACCGGCGCCACCATGACGCAGGTCGGGCAGTCGTGCTTGACGACCGCGACCAGTCCCTCTGGCAGCTCAGTTGCCATCGCTGACCATTTTGGTCCGGACGCTCACCGCCATGGAGCCGGTCGCAGCGCCGACGTAGACGCCGCGCGTCGGCGCCGCGTCCCGGTAGTCGCGCCCGACGGCGACCCGCACGTGGTTCTCGGCGGCCCGGATCGGGTGCGTCGCGTCATAGCCGACCCAGCCCGTGCCGGCCACCCAGGCCTCAGCCCAGGCGTGGGAGGCGCCCTCGGTCACGCCGGCGTTGGAGGGCAGGTGGATGTAGCCACTGACATAACGCGCCGGCACGCCCATGGCCCGGGCCGCCGCGATGAAGAGGTGCGCGAAGTCCTGGCAGACGCCGGCACGCAGCTCCAGCACCTCGTCGACCGAGGTGTAGACGTTGGTCACGGCCGGGTCGTATTGAAAGTCGTGGCTGATCTCCACCGCCAGCGCATCCAGGGCCTGCTCGACGGAGGCGCCCGAGGACGGGTCTGCCGGCGTGTGCCGTGACGCCAGGTTGCGCACGCCGGCGACGTCGTTCACCGGGGAGCGGAAGCGGAGGAAATCCTGGACCAGGTCATCGGTCGTGGCGCCGCCCGCTTCGGGCTCCGAGCGCTCCACCAGCGAACGGCTGGTGACGCGCACCCGTTGGTGGGCACGGAGGAGGTTGAAATAGTGGACCTCGTTGCCGTAGCCGTCGTGGAAGCTGCCGACCTTGGTCCGCGGCGAAACCTCGAGCTGGAAGTCCAGGCAGCGCTGGCCGGCGCCGTCCAGGGGGCGGAGCCGGAGCTCCATCATGGTCTCGGTGATCGGGGCCGTGTACTCGAAGCGCGTGCTGTGCTCGATCTCGTAGCGGCTCACTGTTGGGGCGCCCTCGAGGTTGGGTCGCCCGGAACCGTGGCCGCGACCTTGCCGGGCTGGAAGTAGCTCGAGCGCAGGGCGGCGGCGAGCTGCGCGACCAGCTCGCGGTACTCGGCCGCGAGCGCCTCCAGCGCGCCCAGCCCGGCCGCAGCCGCGGCGGGGTCGCGGAGCAGGCCGCTGAGCCGGGTCAGGACCCGGCCGGGCCGAGACCGAACCCGCTCGCCGTCGATCCTTCGCACCGAGAGCAGCGCCAGGTCTGCGCAAAAGGCGGCCGAGCGCGGCAAGGCGGGGTCGAAGAGCAGGTAGCGCGTCACCGGTTCGGCCGCGACCGGCGTCGAGAAGCGCGCTCGGTAGGTCTCGAAGGCGAACGCGCACTTGAGCACCGCCGTCCATTCCAGCGCGGCCTCCAGGTCGTCCTTGAGCGTGGCCGCCTTGCCGGCGACCAGCGTCACCACGTTGTCCATCCGTTCCAGGAACTTGCCCAGCCGGATGAACTCCCGCGCCTCGTCGCGCAACATGGTGTCCTCGACCAACCCGTCGACCAGGTGGACGCCCATTTCGATACCCATCAGGTAGCCGTGCAGGTCGCGTTCCCAACCGCCTTCCTGGACTCGCCAGTGGAGCGCGTTGACGTGCTCGTAGAGCTCGCTCGGCAGGGACGGGCGGACGGCTTGCGCGGCGGTACGGGCCGCCCCGACCGCCCGCTGCACGGAGGGGCCGGCCGCGCCTCCGACCAGGAGCTCGATCGCCTGCTCGCGACGGTCGACGTCGGTCGCGGTCCAGCCGGCCAGAAGCATGACCTCGGTCCAGAACCCGGTGCCGGGATCGTCCGAGCGGTCCAGGGCGAGGTCGAGATGGACGTCGAGCAGGCGGGCCAACCAATCGGCCCGTTCGAGATGGCGGCCGAGCAGGGTCAGCGAGGTGGCGGCGCGGCTAAGCAGTGTCGGAGTCCTCGTCGTGGCTGCCGGCCAGCACCCAGGTGTCCCGGCTGCCGCCGCCCTGGGAGCTGTTGACGATCAGCGAACCCGACTTGAGCGCCACCCGGGTCAGGCCGCCCGGAGTGACGCTGACCTCCTTGCCGGTCAGCACGAACGGCCGCAGGTCTTGGTGGCAGGGCCGCAGCCGGCCGTCGTCGAAGACGGGCTGGACGGAGAGCGCCACCACGGGCTGGGCGATGAAGGCGCGCGGCTCGGCCTCGATCCGCTTCCGGAAGCGCTCCCGCTCGGCCGCGCTCGCCTCCGGGCCGATCATCATCCCGTAGCCGCCGGAGCCGGCCACCGCTTTGACGACCAGGCGCTCCAGGTGCTCGAGGACGTACTTCCGGTCGGCCTCCAGGGAGCAGAGGTAGGTCGGCACGTTGGGGAGGATCGGCTCCTCGTCCAGGTAGTAGCGGATGATCTTGGGGATCAGGGCGTAGACGGCCTTGTCGTCGGCCACCCCGGTTCCCAACCCATTGGCGATGGTCACCCCACCGGCGACGTAGGCATGGACCAGGCCGGGCACTCCGACCAGCGAGTCCGGCCTGCCGAAGACCGGGTCCACCCACTCGTCGTCGACCCTCCGATAGATGACGTGCACGCGGCGCAGGCCCTTTGTGGTCCGCATGAAGACCCGGTCGCCATCGACGAGCAGGTCGGTTCCCTCGACCAGCTCGATGCCCATCTGTTTGGCCAGGAAGAGGTGCTCGAAGTAGGCCGAGTTGTTGATGCCAGGGGTCAGCAGAACCACGGTCGGGTCGTCGACGTCCTTCGGCGCCAGCCAGCGCAGGTTGTCCAGAAGCTGGTGGCAGTAGCCCTCCACGGGCCGGACCGGATAACCGCCGAAGAGGCTCGGGAGGACGCGCTTCATCACTTCCCGGTTGGCCAGCACGTAGGAGACGCCGGACGGCGTGCGCAGGTTGTCCTCGAGGACCAGGAACTCGCCTTTGTGGTCGCGCACCAGGTCGATGCCGGCGATGTGGCAGCGTACCCCGTGCGGTGCGGGCAGGCCGTCGACCTCGCGGAGGTAGAGGGAGCTGGAGAGGACGATCTCGGCTGGGACCACCCCCTGGCGGAGGATCCGCTTGGGACCGTAAACATCCTCCAGGAAGAGGTTGAGCGCGTGAACGCGCTGCTTGAGCCCCGCCTCCAGGCGCTTCCAGGTCCGGGCCGCGATCACCCGCGGGATGAGGTCGAAGGGAAAGACCTTCTCGATTCCCTGCTCGTCCGGATAGACGGCGAAGGTGATCCCGTGGTTCCGGAACATCCGCATCGCCAGGTCGTGACGGTGGGCCAGCTCGTCCGTTCCCAGCTCGTTGAGCCGATCGTAGAGGCGGCGGTACGCCGGTCGTGGCTGCGCCGGGGCGGCCAGCATCTCGTCGTAGAAGCCGTTGCTCTGGTATTGGGCGCCGAGGAGCTTGGCCGGGGGCACGGCTATAGTGTGTGCCGCCATCGAGAACCCAGGCCGGACCGTCAGGCTGCGCGTCGGCTGCCAGTTCGACTACGACGCCGAGGCGGCGACGCCGGCGACGGTCCAGGTCCGGCCGCGCTTCGACGCGCGGCACCGGCTGCTGCGCGAGACCTGGTCGACCGAGCCGGCGCTGCCCAGCGACGAATTCAGCGACCTCTACGGGAACACGGTCCGCCGGCTGGTCATGCAGCCGGGAGCGATCTTGCTGCGCTACAACGCGGTGCTGGAGGTCCCTGACGAGCTCGACGCCTACGAGCCCGCTGCGCCAGAGATCCCCGTCCAGGACCTGCCCGGCGAGCTACTCCACTTCACGCTGCCGAGCCGCTACTGCCCGTCCTACGAGCTGATGGAGACGGCCTGGGAGCTCTTCGGCCAGACGGCGGCGGGTTGGGCCCGCGTGCAGGCGATCTCCGACTGGGTCCACCAGAACCTGGCCTTCCAGTACGGCTCCAGCAGCCCGCTCACGACCGCTGCCGACGTCTTCGCGGCCCGCAAGGGCGTGTGCAGGGATTTCGCCCACCTCGCCGTCACCTTCTGCAGGGCCATGAACATCCCGAGCCGGTACGTGTTCGGGTACCTTCCCGACATCGGCGTTCCGCCGCCGCCTCACCCGATGGACTTCTGCGCCTGGACCGAGGCCTGGCTGGGCGACCGCTGGTGGACCTTCGACCCTCGCAACAACCGCCGCCGCATCGGACGCGTCGTAATCGGCCGGGGGCGGGACGCGTTGGACGTGGCAATGGTCACGACCTACGGGGCCGCCAACTTCAAGTCGATGACGGTCTGGGCGGACCTGGCCGAGAAGGAGGCCGCTTGATCGACCCCCTCTCGGTCGACTGGACCAACGCCCGGCGCACCACCTACCTGGTCGAGCAGACCATCCGCTACGAGTACCCGACCCCGATCCGCGATCTCGACCACCGGCTGGGCGTCATCCCACCGG
>Ga0209577_10004685_pt1 | contig 12833 bp, 7 predicted proteins | sample GraSoiAngelo_109_FD_185874 | JGI IMG/M metagenome (GOLD analysis project Ga0209577, IMG submission 185874) | Grasslands soil microbial communities from the Angelo Coastal Reserve, California, USA - 14_0903_12_20cm (SPAdes) (version 2) | ecosystem: Environmental > Terrestrial > Soil > Grasslands ... | reverse complement strand
GGGCTAATTAGTCCGGCACCCGAATTGAGGTGCCTGGTCTTCGGCAGCAGATCAGGAGCGAAGGAGAGTTTCGGCAGTCTCACATGATTCCGGCACAGTTTGAATGCCTATCTTACTGCGGGAAGTTCACGCGCCTCAGCAAGGCTTGAAACCGCGGTTCAGGTCGCAGGGGATCCAGGAATGGCGCCACCTTCAAATAAAACAGCGCTGGGTCTTGTTCTTCGTAAGCCTGCTCCAAATACGTGAGTGCTCGATCCTTGTTGCCTAAACCCAAGTATGCATACGCAAAGACACTCGGGAAAACATAGTGATCGCGAGACCGCTCTTTTAGTTCACTGATTATCTTCCGCGTCTCGCTTTTTCTTCCGGCAAGGCCATAAATTAGCGCCAGCAACCCGAGACTGTCCGTTTGCCGCCCGGTTCGGGCTATACTCTTTTCGAAGTTGGCAATTGCTTCGGGATACATCTTTTTTTGCGCATAGCACACGCCGAGGCTAAAGGCCCATTCGTCACCCAAATTCTCAGCCAGCTTTATGGAAAGATCATACTGGCGTGAGAAGAAGGCGATCGCGGCTAACCAATTTCGATACAAACTGCTGAGTGGGTCCAATTCAATCGCTTGGTTGGTCTGCGCGGTGGCCTCGTCCTCTCGGCCCAAGCCTGCGAGCAGAACTCCATACTCAAAATGACAATCGGCACAGTTCGGATTTAATCTCAGTGCGATCCGGTACTGGTTCTCTGCCCCCGACCAATTCCATTCAGAACCCAATAGAATCAAGCCCAGAGCCAGATGCGCACGCGCAAGCGACGGATCAAGTTGCAGCGCTTTTGCGACAGCCGCCTTTGCCTGCGGCATAGTCTCCCTTGCAGAAGGGCCTCCTTGCTCAGGATTTCCCAGCCAAAAATAGGCCATCGCCAGTTCAGTGTAAGCCGGCGCAAAAGTCGGGTCCTTCTCGATGGCCTTTTTGAAGTGAGCTATCGCCTTTTGCCACTCAGCTTCGCTTTTGAAGGCGGGGCCGGCAAAATACAAGCCGTGCAGGTAATCATCTTGCGCTTCCGGATTCGCGGAGCGACTGCTGGCAAGACGATTCCGCTCCTCCGGTGTCAGCTTAACCTGGATTTCGTCGGTGATGGCGCGGGCAATCTCGCCTTGCAGGGTCAAAGCGTCGCCAATGCTTCGGTTGTATTCCTGAGCCCATAGCTGGCGCTCGGGGAGAGCTTGAGATAGGTGGATCGTCACCCGCATCCGGTCCCCAGAACGTACCACCGTACCCTCCAGTACGGCGTCAACCTTCAGTTCCCCGGCAATCTCTTGTAGCGACTTTTTGCTGGACTTGTACTGCATCACGGACTGGCGAGAGATCACCCGGGGGCTGCTGATCTTTCCCAGTTCCGTGATCAAACTTTCCGTCATGCCGTCGGCGAAGTATTCCTGATCGGGATCGCCAGACAGATTGGTCAACGGCAGCACAGCCAACGCTTGAATCTGCGGTTTTGGAGATCGCAGGAACAGCCGGTCGCGCCAACCGCGTACATTCAGTCCCACCAGCGCCGTCACGACAGCGAGAACGGCCAGTGCCCCAAGAGCGGGAAGCCTGATTAAAGCTCCCGTGCCGTGGGTTGTCGTCGCTTCTGCTGCACGAGTCCGCTCCGAACCGTTTACCGACCCGACGAAGCGATAGCCGTGACGTGGCAGTGTTTCGATGAAATGAGGACTCTCAGCGTTGTCATCCAGCGACGCCCGCAACCGCTTCATGGCGTTGTTCAGGCCTTGCTCAAAGTCCACAAAGGTGTCGGCTGGCCAGAGTTTCTTTTGTAGCTCTTCGCGAGTGATGGTCTCGCCCGGCCGTTCTAGCAGCATGGCCAGAATCTCCACAGGCTGGCCTTGCAGCCTGATCTTCATGCCTTTTTTGCGGAGTTCCCCAGCTCGTGGATCGAGCTCGAACACGCCAAAGCGGAGGGTCGGCGGAACTGAACTGGAAGTCTTCACAGCTACTCCCGAGCGGCTAGAGTGTAACACTCCTGTAGCCACTCACAGATTTTCCTGTTACATGGTCCGGTAACACGCCCGCGCTCAACATGTTGACGTGTTACCCACATCTCTCGAAGCTCACAGGTTCATTCCATTGAAGGTTGCTGGAACTCGCGCCAGACTCCGCGCCAACGTGCGACGAAGCGACGCCGAGTAATGCAGTTCGGCGGCGCCTAACGACGGCGGGAATCGTCCGCCTCGCACGAGAAATCGTGGCGAGGAGGTTCCCAGTGGCGCATCCGCAATCCTCATTGTTTTGGACATGTATGCAATGTCTTTGTTTCTTACCGAGCGCCCTGTGGGCTGGAGACTCCGTCATCATCGGCGCAACCCCGCATCAAGAACGATTTCTCACCTGCGTGACTCAAATATCGGCCGACGATCTTCGCGACACCCCACACTCCGATGAACGGCTGACCGTTGTCGTTCTCGAACACCAGAAATTCCTGGGAATGCGCGAGGCCTTTCATGCGCACAAGACGAAACTTGCCTTCTCCAGCTTGCCGGCCAGGCGAATTTATCTTTCAGCCCGTATGTTCAGAGATTTCGAGACGCTGCTGCGATGCATTACCCATGAGCTAGGCCATTTCGCAACCCAGAGCGTGTATGAAGATCACGCTGAGCGCGCAGCTGACCGCATAAGGCAGAGGGCTCGACAGACGTGCGGGTCCGCTGTCCATTGACCTCGGATCCGGGCTGACCGAGCTGGTTAAGGTCTTTGTTTACCGCCACTGCTCTCCGGCGCCGCCATTTATAAGATGAGTTGTAGTTGCGTGGTCGGTGGGATCTGTGCTGCATTGTGTAGGGGTATTAGCAGCACCAGCAATGGCCAGCAGATACCTTGTTACGGTATGTCATGGGATCTTCCTTTCAGCGGGAGTCTTGAACTTGCGGAAAATTTCACCTCATGAAGGGCGCGGCCAGGGGCTTGCGGCGGCTTTTCCCTTCTGAAAAGGAAATTTCGCGCTCTGCTTCGCCTTGGGATCAAAAAATGGATATCGGCAGGCTACCAAGCCAACGCACGCGGTCCTCGGAGCTGGGCGTACTGACTAAATCAACGCGGACCGACGGAACGTGCCTGCCCGGAAAGCTCCCGGCGGCAGTTTCTTGCTCTCTCCCTAACGCCTAACATTCAACAATTGCTTTCGGAATTCATGTGATTTTAACCATGCTGTAACAAGGCTGAAATCAAGTCTGCCTATCTTCACAAGCAGCCACTCCAGCTAGCCGAGTTCAAACCCGATCCGAATATAAATTAGGAGATCGCCTTACAAGGGCAGGATAAGCGTGTCGCTAGATCGTCGTCGCACTAGTTATTTCGGCACGTTCCGAGATCATCGATGTTTCTGAATTATTTCTGTTTGGTTAATAGTCTATGAATTCGGAACTGCCGGGCTGGAGGCAAAGTCGGCGGCCTTGAGAGGCCGTGCGGTTCGTAGGGTGAGAACTGCTCCAGCTCGCTTGATGGGCCTTTGCTCCATCAGCGAGAGGAATCACGTCCCGAATTGTTTTATTGAACCGTCAGCGTGACGTTGGCACTGTGTGTCAACCCGCCAGTTGAAGCGGAGCCGCTTCCATATATCCCAGTGAATGTCAGATTGTGTGCACCTTTGGGGCTGGTCTTGCTGGTCTGCACAGTTACCGCACTACTCGCGCTACTTGACCCACTTAGCGTGATCGAAGCAGACGCGAAACTACACGTTGAACCCGATGGCAGTCCAGTGCAGGAAAGTGAAATGGTTCCACCAAAGCCATTCAGTGGTGTCAACGTTACTTTGTAATTTGTCCTCTGTCCGGCCTTGATTGTCTGAGAAGTGGGAGTAGCCGAAATGGAAAAGTCGGTTACGTTGTGCGTGACGCCTGCCGAGGTGCTTGCATTGAAATTGCTATCGCCGGCGTAGTTGGCCTTCACGGTTTTTGCCCCTGCGGTTGCGAACACGAGCGAGCAACCGCCCGTCGCTACCGCAGCAGTACATGCATCTCCTAGACCATCGCTCACTGTGACATTACCGGTTGGCGTACCACTTCCCGGCGCGACTGGCGTGACCGTGAAATTGACTGCGACTGGCTGTCCTGCAACGGATGGATTGGGCGACTGTGTGCTGATGGCAGTAGTGGTGTTGGCCTTGTTTACCGTTTGGGTCAGAGCCGCCGACGTGCTGCTGGCGAAGTTGCTATTCCCCGCATAAGAGGCAGTGATGCTGTGAGAGCCCGCAGTAAGGCTGGAAGTACTTAGTGTGGCCTGCCCAGAGCTGTTCACCGATCCCGTTCCAAGTGCGGTCGCGCCGTCATAGAACGTCACTGTACCTGCCGGGACTCCGGCACTAGATGTGACCCCGGCCGTGATCGTGACCGGCTGGCCAAAAGCTGTTGTATTCGGCGACAACGTAAGTGCTGTAGAAGTGGAGAATTTGTTTACCGTCTGCGTCAGAGCGGTAGATGAACTTGCAGCGAAGTTCGTGTTGCCATTATAAGACGCGGTGATGCTGTGAGGACCCGCAGCAAACGTGGAGGTGCTAAATGTGACCTGCCCGGAGCTGTTCAGTGATCCTGTTCCTAATATCGTTGTGCCGTCATAGAACGTCACTGTGCCGCTCGCACCCGACGGAGCAACGGTCGCGGTAAGCGTGACGGATTGCCCTACGTAAGACGGATTCAAAGAGGAGCTAAGGACCGTTGTGGTTGCAGTCTTGGGCGAGACAGTCTGAGTAATGGCCGGTGATGTGCTCCCGGTGAAGTTGACATCTCCGCTGTACACTGCGGTCATTGTGTGCGTGCCGGTTCCTAAAGTTGAAAGTGGCAAAGTTGCAGTTCCACGTGAAGCGCAATTGCATGTGGAGACAGATGCCGTGCCGATTGTGTTTGCACCGTCCTTGAAAGTTACAGTCCCGCTGGGAGACCCGCCGTTTTGGGCGACAACAGTTGCGACAAAATTGACCGTCTGGTCAACGATGGAAGGATTTGGACTGGAGCTAAGCGTAGTAGTTGTCGGAGTGCGCGTGGTTGCGGAGCTGATGTTCAGTAGGATGGTGACTCCTCCAACTGCCAGATCTGGCTTGCCATCGAGATTGAAGTCACCCACGGCAATGCCCGGGCCGTCGGCTCCCAAAATCAGAGCGGGCTGGAACGTACCATCCCCGTTGCCCAACAGCAAGAAGTTTCCTGCTCCAGAAGCGACGTCCAAGGTGCCGTTGCCGTCAAAGTCCGCGATCGCAAGTTGCTGGCCGCCACTTGCTTGCGGTATGGAGCTGATAACTGCCGGCTGGAAGGTCCCGTCGCCGTTGCCTAAAAGCACGCCCAACGTTCCGCCGGTGCAGCCACCGATAGCGCACTGGTTAGCTAGGAGTAGATCGGGTCTGCCATCGCCGTTGACGTCTGCAATCGCAACTGTGTAAAAATATTGCCCGCCCGACCCATACGTGACGGCGGGCTGAAAGGTTCCGTCGCCGTTTCCTAGCAAAACGGCCACGGTGCCAGTGGACTGGTTAGCCGTGCTCGCATACTCGTTCGCTATAAGCAGGTCAGGCTTACCGTCCCCATTCACGTCTGCTATGGCCACCGAAAACGCGAACTTCCCGCCCGAACTGAAAGCAAGCGCGGGCTGGAAGGTACCGTCGCCATTACCCAGCAGCACGCCGACAATGCCATTGGCGCAACTGCTATTGGTCGCGCATTGGTTGGCAACCACCAAGTCAGGCTTGCCATCGCCGTTTACATCCGAAACGCCGAGCGAATAGGCATAATATCCGCCCGATGGATAACTCACAGCGGTCTGAAAGCTTCCGTCAGCATTTTGCAAGAGCACGCCAATGGTCCCGTTTGCGCAATTGTTGCTGCTGGCACATTGATTGGCAACCAGCAGGTCAGGCCTGCCATCCCCACTCACATCTGCCACCGCCACCCAGGAGGCCTGATAGCCTCCGGACTCATAGCTCACCACCCGACCGAACGTGCTATTACCTTTGCCAAAGAGAACTCCCACCGTCCCATTCGTGCAGTCGCTGCTTGCACATTGGTTCGCTACTACAACATCGGGCTTGCCATCTCCATTCACATCGGCCACAGCCACCGAATAGGGGGTCTGGCCACCTGAACCGTAGTTGATCGCGGCTGGAAAGGATCCATCGCCTTTGCCCAGTAGAACGCTTATGTTACCTGCACAATCGCCATCAAGTCTGGCGCATTGGTTACTTATCAGCACATCGGGCTTCTCATCCCCGTTTATGTCCGCCAGCACAATCGAACTGGGGCTAGCGCCGCCGGATGCGTAGGAAACTGCCGCCTGGAATTTTCCGTCACCGCTGCCTAACAGCACGGTAAGTAAGCCCGTGCAGGAATTGCTATTGTTTCTGTTGCTGCATTGGTTTGCTACCAGCAGGTCGGGCTTGCCATCACCATTGACATCGCCCACAGCCAGCGAAACTGGCCCCGACCCGCCCGAACCGTAGCTCACTGCCGCTTGGAAAGTTCCGTCACCATTACCCAGCAGCACACCCACCGTGCCATTCGAGTAGTAGTTGCCATCAGCGGAATAGTAATTGGCCACGAGCAGGTCGGGCTTGCCATCCTCGTTCACGTCGCCCACAGCTACCGAATAGGAATCCAGTCCGCCCGAGCCGTAGGTGACCACCGGCTGAAAGCTCCCGTCACCCTTGCCCAAAAACACGGCCACGCCACCGCTCGCGCAGGTACTGTCGGCACAAAAGTTGGCCACGAACAAATCGAGTTTTCCGTCCCCGTTGATGTCGCCTACAGCGACTCCATACGCGTACTCCCCGCCCGAGTCGAAGCTGACTGGGCCCAGGAAGGTGCCGTCTCCATTCCCGAGCAAAAGGCCCACGCTGCCTCGCGAGTAATTACCGTTACCCATATAGATATTGCCGACTAACAGGTCGGGTTTACCGTCGCCGTTCACGTCCCCGACGACTACCGACGAGGGACTCAGCCCGCCAGAGGTGTAGTTCACTGCTGCTTGAAAGGTTCCGTCGCCATTCCCCAGAAGTACGCCAACTGCCCCGGCATCACAGGTACTGGTTACACAATTATCGGTCACGACCGCGTCGGGTTTGCCATCGCTGTTCACATCCGCGACAGCAATCGAAACCGCATTCTGCCCGCCGGAGTCGTAGGTGACTGCCGGTTGAAAAGTCCCGTCGCCGTTACCCAGCAGCACGCCCACAGTGCCATCCCCCCCGCAGGGGGTGGCTGTACAGAAATTGGCCACCAGCAAATCAGGCTTGCCGTCCCCATTGACATCCGCGACTGCAACCGAATTGGCCGAAAAGCCGCCGGAACTGAACAGGGGCGCCTCCAAAAATATAGTGCTCGCGCTCAAGCTCATGCCTGTCGCCAGAGTCGCGGCGGTCAATGGGTCGGCCAACAAAGAAGTAGTTTGCGGCGTTGATGTTCCCCGCCCATGCAGTCGCTGACGTGGATCGAAGCGTGCGCCAGGGATTGGGACCCCTTGCCCGATCTTTGTAGGCGCTGCCCGGCGAGAACTGAGAGGCGATGGTGACGCCAACGGCTCGCTGGTATTTTGTCTCTGGGCAGAGCTAACAACTATCGGTGCAACGAAGGCACTCAAGAACACAACTGAGCGAAGGAAACGTGGGCGGGACATGCTCTCCTCCCCTTTTGACTAATCCCGGAGCTGATTCCAAGAGCCGACTAGCCGGTTACGGACTGCCAATCGTGCGCAGACGCGAGCCCGTAGGGGAGAGCAACGGTTTCCCGCCGTAGCGACTGAGCGGCCACAAGTTTATTCTCAAATCGGCTGCTGTCAAGAGTGAAAATTATTGCGGTAGGGATGCTGTTGAAACTTACCACCCTAATCGTCTCGGCATGTTCCGAGTCATCGTTTGCGCATTGGAATGGGTTGCAATTCGGAGGAGCCTGGGCCCGGAGCTATTGCCGCTCCATGGTTTCATCCAGCGTGAGCTTGCCGCTTTTTTCTACGGTAATCACGCGATGAATGTCTTTGTATCCCGACATGGTGATGTCGATGACATAGTTTCCAGGATTCAGATAGAACTGAAGCGGCGAAGGCTTATCCAGAATTCGATTATTCACCGCAACCTGCGCGCCTTTGGGCTGAGTTTTGACGTTCACAGCTCCCATGCCAGCCGTGTCCCCGCCACCGAATAGCTTTTTGAATTTCCCGCCGCCGATCTTGATGTCATCAGTTGTGCCCAGCGGTTTGAGCGGTGGAGCAAAACGAAACGTCTGGCCCGCTTGCAAATTCGCGGTGGTGCTCTCATCCAAATAGCCTTGCTTCTTCAACACAAAAGTATGCATGCCAGGCTTATCTATGGAGACCTGTACGGGAGTGACGCGACTCGTATTTTTGCCGTCGAGGAAAACCGCTGCGCCCGCAGGATCGCTGCTCACGGACGCCATGGCACCGGCTAATGCCAATTGCACAACAAGAAATGATTTGCTGTTGGAGGCAATCTCAATGGTGCGTATTTCGGGCGAATAGCCGCCCTTTGCGATGTTCACGGTGTGCTGGCCGGGCGCCAATCCCGGGAGATTAAATGGAGTAACCCAACTGGGATCGGTGCGGCCATCAACCCGGATAGTCGCGCCTTCCGGCGTGGAGTTGATCGTCAATTGTCCCGGAGCGACTGTAGGCGCTGCCGGGATCATTGTCTTCTGCCTGCGCTTGCTGAGGTGTCTTGTAGTAACCGAAACGCTGGATGGCTCTGCAGAAATCTCTTCCGGTCCCGCTGCGAATGCGGCTGGAGCCTCCGACGCTTGTGATCTGGCTGAGGCTGCTGGTTGCGCCGGCTTTGGCTGTGCCGCGGGCAGTGTTGCGCCAAAATGCGAAGAGCTGCTTTCGGAGTTCTGCAAATAAACATGAAACGCGATTCCGGCGATCACGAGCAGAATCACTCCAACCGCAGTCGCGAGTGAGTACCCGAAAAGCTTGGGCGGTGTTTTCTTTATTTCCGTGACTGCTTTTTTTGCAACCTGCCGGGGTTGCACTCTGGGCTTCTGCGGAGCCGCATTTCTTGGCGTAGCTGCTTTGGGCTGTTCGATTGGTGCAGATTTCTCGACGACCGGAGGAGGTTCCGGCGTCGCATAGGATTCTTTGAGCGGCGGCAGTTCCGTAACATCAGAAAAACTCACCCCCCTGCCTGCCTGCGCTCTAGCACTCTCATCCATCATTGGATCGACTGGCAGTGTTCGTGGTGCAGTTTCTGTCTCTGTCGCAGCCGAAGCTGATATGCCTGACCCGGGATCTTGCAATCCCTGAGCGTACGCATTCGTTCTGCTCGTCTCCTGAACCGAACCTGTGCCTGGCCATCCCGCAGCCGCGGCAGCTCTACGCACTCTCGCTGCCGAAGTTTCCGGCGGTGGAGCAGTTCTGGAAGACATCTCACTCTGCGAGGAACTTACTCCTGGCTGGGATGATTTTTTCGCGGCCGTCTTCGCGTGGGTCCCAGTGTGGGTCTCGTTGCAATTCTCCAGATCGTAAATCAACTCCTGCCCGCTCTGATAGCGCTGGTCGGGCACCTTCGCCAGCGCTCTCATAATGAGTTTGCTCAGAGGAAGGCTAATTTTACGATTCACCTGATCCGGTGCCGGCGGGGTCGCTTCTGTGATTTGCCTGCACAGCTCATCGGTGCTATTTCCGGCGAATGGTTTCATCTCGGTGACCATCTCATAGAGAATTGCCCCGAGGCTGAACAAATTGGAGCGGCTATCGAGCGGCTCTCCGCGCACCTGCTCAGGAGACGTGTAGTACAAAATCTCCGGCGCATTCCCCGGAACCTGGAACGCGAACGTTCCCATGGTCGAAATGCCAAAATCCAGAACCTTTACCGTCCCGTCCCAACTGACCATGATTTTGGCGGGCTCCAAACTCCAGTGCACCGCGTTGTGTACGCGGGCGTGATCCAGGCCTTGGCATGTCTGGCGTGCAATGTCCTGCAAATCCCAAATGGAAAATCCTTCTCGTCGAGCCAGCATGGTTCCCACGCTGTTACCCTGCACGTACTCCATCCACGCGCAGAGCTGACCATCAATTTCTGCTGCGCCATAGGCCTGGGCAATGTTAGGGCTATTGAGCGGCTTTGCGCTTTCGACCTCTTCCAGAACGCGCTGCACCAGGCCGGCGGATTGCTCTCCGAATGGCTGTAGGCGCAAGGTCTTCAGCACGACCGTCTGCCCGGTGTCTGGATCACTGGCCTTGTAAACAGATCCCAGTGCCGACTGGGTAATTTCGCTGAGTATCTCGAAACGCCCGATTTGGTTCGACATTGCTTCCTTGCCTCGCCCATGGGCGAGGCTGCCTCCTCACCCGAAATAAGCTGGCTAATGCCTTGGAGAGGATGGATAAAGGATAGCCCGAGGAAGAGAACTCTCGTGAGTTACCGAAGTACCTGACGGAGAAGCGGTTGCGGATGTTTACGCCGGGGCCAGGTTTGCTACAAATCTCCCCGAATCTCAGTCGCTGAGGTTAGCCAATTTTGCAGCATGTGCCTCACCTTCGCGCCTTCAGGCTTTCGCCGGACTGCATCAAGCACAGAAAATCGTGCCAACATGCCCCGTCCGCAGAAGCCAACCCAGTAGGGAACGTAAATTTCTCCGGGAATCAACTCAGCGGAGAGGCGTAGGTCACGAACACGAAAAAACCCGGTACTGAAAATCAAGCGCCGCACTTTGCCCAGCAAAATCTCTTGTGATCGCTGCTCATCGGGATTTGCCGGAAGGCAGTTGCGCGTTTCCAGAAAGACCACCTCTGCAGGCCCGGGCAACTGCTCGAAATGATAAAGATCGAGCGAGCCACTGACCGCATCCAGACCGAACACGCGTTGATCGATTTTGCCGCGGTTGGAGATTTCCACCTGAAATAGCTGGAAGGGAATGTAGAAGTCGGCCACAGAGCGAAGCGGTCCGAAAACCAGCGCCCGCATGGAATTGAATGCGCCGCGCGAAAATTCCTCTACGGCTGCGTCGCGGCTGACGTTTGGTCTCAAACTGCGGATGCGCGGCATCTACCGAAAATGAATCCAGAGCCCAACCACCGTGGCCACCAAGGCCAGGCTAAATGCAATGTTGATTCTGTGCTCAAGCGCTGTTTCTGCGGGTGGCTTGTAGGTCGCCGATGGTGTCAGGGGCGTGACGTCCATCTTTTCATCTACAGTGGCAAACGTGAGCCCAGCGAGCTTCCGGCGCTCCGGCGCTGGCGTCATCAGGCTTACTCCAACCAGCACTGCGCAGCAGATCACAAACATCAAAATGGCGTAATGCAGGAAATTCATGCCCACCAAACCGCGGAGGAACGCGTTGTCAAATGCGTGCCCGCCGGCAGCGCGATCCATCAGTTCGAAAATGAAGCGCACCGCGCCCAGCACAAAGCCCGTCAGGAGCGACGTGATCGCCCCTTGGGCATTGAGCCGGGGCCAGAGGATTCCCAAAATAAAGCAGGCCGCGATTGGCGGGCTGATGTAGCCCTGCACGCTTTGCAGGTAAATATAAAGCTGACTGCTAATCAGATGGATGAACGGCACCCAGGCCAATCCCAGAATTACCATGAAGCCGGTCATCACCCGGCCGAAACCCACGAGCTGCAGCTCGGTGGCATCCGGCTTGATCTTCTTATAGAAATCCAACGTAACTAGTGTTGAAGCCGAATTGAACACGGAACTCATCGCTCCCATCAGCGCGGCCAGCAGCGCGGCAATCATTACTCCGACCAATCCGGTGGGAAGCAAATTGATGATCATGGTGGGATACGCAATATCGCCGTTTAATACTTCGCCATTGGGGCCAAACTTGAATAAGTCGCGATAGAGCGCGACTGCAATCAGCCCTGGCAAGACCAGCATGAACACCGGCAGGATTTTCAGAAATCCGGCGAAAATGGTTGCTGCCTTGGCATGGCCTTCATCTTTGGCCGAAAGCACACGCTGCACGATCACTTGATCGGTACACCAATACCAAATTCCGAGGATGGGCGCGCCGAAAAAGATTCCAGTCCAGGGAAAATCCGGGTCGCTCACCGGCTTGATCATATGGAAGTAGCTGGCCGGTACCCCAGCGCGTAGGCCGGCGAATCCTCCGACGCGATGCAGACCTATAGTGGTCAGAATTACCGCGCCAGCAATCAGGATCAGCGTCTGAACCAAGTCGGTGTAGATCACCGCCGCCAACCCGCCGGCAATCGTATAAATTCCGGTCGCGACAACCAGAATCACCGCGGCAGTCAGCGGACTCCATCCCACCACCCGCTCCAGCACGATGGCGGCGGCGTACAGATGTACCGAAATCTTCGTGAACACGTAAGCCAAGATCGAGATCGCTGCCAGATAAACCGCGCATGAACGGCTGAATCGCCGCTCCAAAAACTCGGGCATGGTGAACACGTTCGAGCGCAGGTAGAACGGCACGAACACCCATCCTAGAATCAGCAGAATTAAACAGGCCAGCCACTCGAAGTGCCCGACCGCCAGCCCTGAGGTGGCGCCCGATCCTGCCAGCCCGATGAAGTGCTCAGTCGAGATGTTGGAGACGAACAGCGATGCGCCGATGGCAAACCAGCCCACGTTGCGGCTGGCCAGAAAGTAATCAGTCGACGTCCGTTCCTTGCGCGCAAAGTAGAATCCGATGGCAAAAATCACCACGAAATAAACGGCAATGACGGCAATATCGACACCGGTCAACGCCTTGTGGGTGAGATGCACCGCAGTCTGGACCATAGTCCTCCTATCGACCGCCCAATGTGCGCTGCAAATTCGATTCGGCAGACTGTACCGTAGTTATCGCATGTCACGCAATGCAGAACTGGGAACTGATC
>Ga0209577_10004684_pt1 | contig 12834 bp, 10 predicted proteins | sample GraSoiAngelo_109_FD_185874 | JGI IMG/M metagenome (GOLD analysis project Ga0209577, IMG submission 185874) | Grasslands soil microbial communities from the Angelo Coastal Reserve, California, USA - 14_0903_12_20cm (SPAdes) (version 2) | ecosystem: Environmental > Terrestrial > Soil > Grasslands... | reverse complement strand
AGGGCGATCTTTTCATGCAGGTCCGCCGCGCTCGATTACTTGACAATACAGAAGTATTCGTTATACTTATTTATGAGGTAAACAAAAAAAAACGATAGTGATTTTTCGCAAACATGCAGTTTGCTTGTGTCTGTCCCTTGTAGTATCTTCAGCTTTCATTGTCTTATGCTCAGTCCTGCAACCAAAGAAGGGGCGCGACTCCCTGATTGCGGCAGTTCTGGCGTACTTTTGTCGCGGATTGCCGAAAAAAGACTCCACCATCGGCTGGTACCAGAGACAAACGACGCACTGCCGCGCCATGCTACAAATGAGTCTCTAACAAGCAGGCGGTAGGTTGGCTTCCCAGCCAGAGGCGCTGTCACGACAGGCTTCACGAAGCAATACTAGGAAGAAAGTTACCTTGAGCGATCTGACCGCAGTTACCTACGCCCTGTGAGCACACCTCCATCGGCCTCCCAAGGGGGTGCCTGATGATTCATTGCTCACACAAAAAAGGAGATGGAAGGAATGTTCAAGCGAATTCTCGTTCCTCTGGACGGCTCGGAGCGCGCTGAACAAGCACTACCTGTAGCTGCACGCATGGCACGCGGTTCAGGTGGATCAGTAATACTTTTGCAAGTGGTAGACATCATGGTATCTTCATATGGCTATGTAGCACCCCCCCTGATTGGGAACCTTATTGAGACAAGCTTGAACGAGGCCAGGAAATACTTGACTGATGTGACGACATCTGCTATGTTCAATGGCGTCCCAACGGAAATACACCTTCCCTTTGGCTCTGTGACCTCTCAGATCCTCTCGGTGGCTGACTCCTCCCAGGCTGATAGCATTGTTCTTACCAGTCAGGGTCTCACCGGTGTGACTCGCTGGGTTCTGGGAAGTGTGGCAGAGTATGTCGTCCGGCATGCCTCTCTGCCCGTTTTACTGCTACAAGAGGGGAACGCATCAGATTTCGACCTTCATCCGGGGCCCGAACGTCCTGTTCGTGCTCTTGTCCCGCTTGATGGCTCTTTCTTAGCAAAGGCGGCGCTTTCGCCTGCTGCTTTGCTGATTTCCGCATTGGCTGCCCCTGCCCGCGGCACCTTGCACCTGACGAGAGTGGTAAAGCCAGGAAAGACTGCTCCAGAGGAAGAGCGAAAAAACCCGGTACACCAGGCGGAGCGATACCTTCGTGTGATAGCCGATCAGGTGCGTGAAGAACTGCGTGCGCGTTCAGAAGCTCTCGACCCGATAATCATCTGGTCTGTCAAAGTCCATCAGGATGCGGCAGAGGGGATCATCGACGTAGCAGAAAACGGAGAGCATGCTGGGGGAGATGACGTCCTGGGGAGCTGTGATGTGATAGCTATGGCCACGAATGGACGAAGTGGGCTCCAACGATGGGTCATGGGAAGCGTGACAGAAGGTGTCCTCACCAAAACCAGGTTACCCCTGTTGGTCGTGAGACCGCCTGACGAGACAGACAAGAGCCATGCAACCTCGGAAATACAAGAGAGGGAGTTCCCGCTCACCCGACCAGGTGCTGCGTACCCGAAGTACTACCTTATGGCGATCATCGATGATGTGAAAGAGGCCCAGGACGCGGTCCAGGCATTGCGGAATGCAGACATTCCCGCAGAGGATATTCGGCTCTTTGAGAAGCATGAGATTCTCGAGTATGCTGAGCACACGGAGAGAACACGTAGCCTGCGCTCACGTATTGCTGACGTCTTTCAGGCCATCACATCGGACGAAGATGCTCATGTGCTGATCTACGTCGAGGAGGCCCTGCGTGGACACGCCATTCTCAACGTCTATGCGCACACATCTGAGCAGGCAGAACGGATCAAAGACATCTTAGTCGATCATCACGCTCGCACCATTAAGTACTTTGGACGCTGGGCGATCACCATCTTGCATCACTAAGTACCTCCGGTGACTGAAGTATGAACGAGAACACAGAGGGAAAGCAAGCACGCTACACCGGAAAGGCTACTTGAGAGAAGGAGGGACAGCATGATCTGGAGATTGAGCTGGGACATCGATGTTCTCATTACCATTGTGATTTTCTGGATCGTCGGTATGGTGTTGCTCTTCATGGTTCCCCGCAACCGCAAACCATCATCTGCGACTGCCTGGCTCTTGCTCATGTTCGTCATACCTCTTGTGGGGCTCATCATCTTCTTCCTCATCGGCAGTCCCAAGCTGTCGAAGCGCCGTCGAGCCATGCAGCACACCATGAATGACACCATTGTCAAAGCTGTGGCTGAGGCCCAAAGCCGCGACGAGTTTGACTCTCTCCTTGAACCGCCGATTCCGCCGCGCTACAAACCATTTGTCAAGCTCAATACCAATCTCGGTGGTCTCCCTGCCTTCGATGGGAATGCCGTCGAACTCCTTCCCGACTACCTTGCTAATCTCGAGTGTATCGCCCAGGAGATCGACCGCGCACAACGTTTTGTCCACCTCGAGTATTTCACACTGAGCCGCGACGAAGATACGAAAAGCGTTTTTGCGGCGCTGGAACGCGCTCACCAGCGCGGCGTTAAAGTGCGCGTCCTGTTCGACCACCTGGGCTCGCGCTCCTACCCCGAATTCAAAAAGACGAGAACGTGGTTCACGGAAGTCGGCATCGAGTATCACTTGGTTTTACCGCTGCGCTTCTTCGGCTCCAGGTACACGCGCTTCGACCTGCGCAACCACCGCAAGATCGTGGTGATCGATGGGCAAGTTGGCTTTACCGGTTCGCAAAACATGATCAAACGCAATTACTTCCGCAAGGATTCCATTTACTATGATGAGCTCGTCGCAAAGGTCACGGGACCGATTGCTGCCCAGCTCGAGGCAGCTTTTCGCACCGATTGGTACTCGGAGACCGGTGTTTTACTCAACACCGACACTGCGCCAGAAGCCGCTCTGGTACCGGTGGCGGCTGGCGATATCCTCTGCCAGGTGCTACCGAGCGGCTCTGGTTTCGAGAGCGAGAACAATCTGAAGCTCTTTACTTCTTTGATCCATGCAGCGCAGAAAACGTTGGTCATTTGTAATCCTTATTTTGTACCTGACGACTCGTTGATGACGGCCATCACGAGTGCGGCACAGCGCGGGGTAGACATCAAGCTGATCAACTCGGAGGTGTCTGATCAGTTCCTGGTGGGCAATGCAGAGCGTTCCTACTACGAGGACTTGCTCCATGCAGGAGTGAAAATCTACCAGTACAACGCACCGATCCTGCTCCACTCCAAAACGATGAGCATCGATGACGATATGGCAGTCATTGGGTCGAGCAACCTCGATATGCGTTCGTTCCATTTGAACCTGGAGGTCACGTTGATCTGCTACGCTTCTCAAGTGGTAGCTGATCTCCAACAGATTGAGGCAAACTACATCCGGAAGTCGAAGCAAGTGAACCTGGGAGAGTGGAAGACGCGTTCTGCTGGAAAGATTTTTTTTGAGAATATCTCCCGCCTGACAGCAGCGCTCCAATAGCGACGAAGCGGGGCAGTTGAATCAAGATATCTGTATGTATAATTGTAGTGGGGAGGAGGGAGGAGAGCGAACCGCCTGGCTCTCACAAAATAGATCTGTTGCTCTTTTATGTATGTATGAAAGGAGACGATGTGAAGGCAGTCGCAGTTTTTCCAGGAACCAAAACATTCAAAATCGTCGAGCACGAAGTGCCCCGGCTCTCCCAGCCTGATCAGGTAATGCTTCGCATGCTCGACATCGGTATCTGTGGCACGGACAGAGAGATCTGCTCCTTCGAATACGGCACGCCACCGCGGGAGTATGACTACCTGGTGATCGGACATGAATCGCTTGCCCAGGTCGCGGAAATCGGTTCGGCCGTCAACCGCCTGAAACCGGGTGACCTGGTTGTGCCAACGGTACGTCGCCCTTGTTCTCACCCGGAGTGCAGCGCTTGTCGTTCAGGACACCAGGACTATTGCTATACCGGAGATTTTACCGAGCGTGGGATCAAGGAAGCGCACGGCTTCATGACCGAATTTGTGGTTGATCATGAGCGAAATATGAATCTCGTGCCAATAGACCTGCGCGAGGTGGCCGTCCTGGTTGAACCGCTAACCATCGCGGAAAAGGCCCTGGCACAGGTTTTCTGGTTGATGCAGCATCGTCCACCGTGGACTGGTCCAGAGGTACCGGGCGCGGAACGGGGACGAGGACTCAAGGCGCTGGTGCTCGGCGTCGGACCTGTAGGGCTGTTGGGGGCGATGATGCTGGTTGCGGCTGGTTTCGAGACCTATGTCTACTCACGTGAGCTGCCCCCTAATCCAAGGATAGACCTCGTCTCCTCGATTGGAGCAACCTATATCTCCACCCAGACCTCGAATATCGAACAGCTTCGCGAGCAGGTCGGCAACATTGATCTCGTCTACGAGGCAGTAGGTCACTCGCACTTCGCGCTCCAGGTGCTCAGGGTGCTCGGGATCAATGGTATCTTTGTGCTCACCGGTGTCCCCGGTCTGCAGGCGTTTATCGAGGCAGACCCCGCTCGCCTGATGCGCGACATGGTGTTGAAGAACCAGGTGCTCCTTGGAACAGTGAACGCCGGGTCCGAGGCCTTCGCTTCGGCTATCCAGGACCTCGATGTCTTCATCAAACGCTGGCCCGCTGCCATTCGTACACTCATCGCAGGACGCTATCCACCAGAGCAGGCTTTTGAACTGATCCTCGGGAGGCCAACCGGTATTAAGAGTGTGATCGCCTTTAACGAGGCGAGTGTTTCGTGATCTAACAAGGGAAAGAATGCACATGACAATGACAACCTGGATGGATATTTCTGTCCCGATTCATACCGGTATGGTACACTGGCCCGACAATCCACCGGTGCGGGTTGAATATATGTTGCATATGGAGCGTGGAGATATATGCACGGTCTCGACGCTGAGCATGGGTTCGCATACCGGTACCCATATGGATGGCCCGTTTCACTTCCTACCAGAGGGCCAGGGGCTTCATGAGATGCCACTTGACGCTGCTATCGGACTGGCACGCGTCATCGAGATCCGCGACCCCGAGTCGATCAAGCCAGACGAACTTCGACCCCACAACATCCGGCAAGGCGAACGCCTGCTCTTCAAAACGAAAAATTCTGCCCGTTGTTGGCAGACCGATACCTTTGTTGAGGATTTCGTCTATCTCTCGCAGGAGGCAGCACGCTACCTTGCCTCAGTTGGAGTCCAAACTGTGGGCATCGATTACCTTTCAGTTGGAGGGTTCAAGAAAGATGGGCTTGAGACCCATCTAGCGCTTCTTGGAGCGGGTATCTGGATCATCGAAGGACTTGATCTCTCACAGGTCGAACCTGGGACGTATGAGCTGATCTGCCTTCCACTCAAGATTGCCGGCAGCGATGGTGCGCCAGCCCGTGCAATCCTACGCAAAGCAGGAGGAGTAGCATGAAGCTCATAGTGTTAGGCGGCGGACCAGCCGGGATGACAGCGGCTCTGCAGGCACGCGAACTGCATGCCGAGGTGACGTTGCTCGAGAGCAAGCGAGCTGGAGGGACCAGCGTGAATGATGGCCCGGCGCCGGTACGTACACTTGCCCGTGCCGCGCGGCTGGCCCGCGATGCGGGATCATGGGAAACTTTTGGGTTACAAGGAGCGCGCCCCCACATCGATCTGGCCGCTGTCTTAGCCAATGCCAGACGGGTAGCGCAGTATGCTCACGAGAAAAAACACATGGCAGAATATATCCGTAGTACCGGTGTCGAGCTGATCGAAGGAGTGGGTCCGGCACATTTTCTCGATCAGCACAGGGTGCAGGTTGCCGGCGGAAGAACGTGGCAAGCAGACAAGATCATCATCGCTGTCGGGGGGCATGGGCGCATTCTGCCCATACCCGGAGCTGAACTGGCCTTGACGTACAGCGATATTTGGTCACTCACGCAGTTGCCGGCCAGCATCGCGGTTGTCGGTGGCGCAGCCACTGGCTGCCAACTGGCGTCGATCCTCGAGGATTTCGGCTGCCAGGTGTACCTGCTCGAGCTTGCCCCCAGACTTATTCCCCAGGAAGATGAGGATATCGCGCTAGCCCTCGCCGAGGCCTTCGGCAAACAAAGGATGACCGTCATTACTGGTGCCCAAACCGAGCACCTGGAAAAAACCGATAGTGGCATCCAGCTACACTACCGCAAGCAGGAGCGTCCAGCCAGCCTGACCGTAGGCGCAGTCTTCTTTGCGACTGGCTGGCCGGGCAATGTAGATTCGCTTAACCTGGCCGCCGCTGGCGTGGTAACCGAACGCAGTTATATCCCGGTCAACGACCACCTGCAGAGCAATGTACCGCATATCTTCGCGGCGGGAGATATCAACGGGCAGAGTATGCTTGTGCAGAGTGCCCGCTACGAGGGCCGCATTGCCGCCGAAAATGCCGTGCTCGGGCCATATCGTCGCTTCACGCATGAGATTGTGCCCAGCGGCAGCTTCACCGATCCGGAATACGCCAGCGTCGGCTTGACCGAGGCGCAGGCTCGCCAGGAATACGATTGCGCAGTGGCAGTGGTCCATTACGATGACTTATTGCGTCCCGTGGCCGATGGTCATCCCGATGGCTTCTGCAAACTGATCGTCGACCGCCGCCACCGCTATATTCTGGGAGCGCACGTCATCGGAGAATACTCGGTTGAAATCATCCAGATGGTGGCGGCCTGCATAGCGAGCGGCATGAGAGTTGAGCAAGTGGCTGAGCTACAACTCGCGTACCCGACCTTCACAGAGGCTGTGGGGATGGCGGCGCAGAAACTGGTGCGTGAGCTGGGCCTGGCACCATTGCCGCAGTTGTGGAGTTAACAACAGTGGTTGAAAAAGGCGTAAATTATGTGCAAATATATGGATGTAGCACACACTACCCTCTTTGGCCAGCATTCCAAGCCTTGTTGACAGCACACCACATATGGTATACAATGCAAGGACGTGTAAACCTGGTGCAAGAGCGCTGGGCGTGCCGGGAGTGGCTTCGTCGGCACGAAAAGACGCTTGTGGAGCTGAGAGCGCTGGCCTGACTTGTCAGGTGAAACTGTTAGGCGATGAAGCAAGTACTGAAGCATAGTTACACACGTTTTACTATGTTTTAGAAAGCAGCGATATCAAGTAGTTCCCTGTGCAACGGGCCGCGTGCTTGGTCAGGACCAGCAGGGGACTGTGCCGCTCCCAGGCCGGATCGCACAGTCACTGCTGGAAATAGCGACTGCATATGACTGGGTAGTTGGCCCATTGCTACCTCTTTCCATCAGACACGCTTGCACCGGACAAAGCAATCCACCAACCTTCGCCTCCTCCAGGATCAGCTCGCAGGTCCCTATGAGACTGACTATTAGCTGTACACAACGCGCAAGGATGGAAACCGTCCGGTGCGTACATAGAGCAAACAAACATACATTAACAGCACAAGTCCTACCTCGAAAATGATCAGGATGAATGTGACGAAACGTCTTCACTCATACAAATAACCTCCGAACCTGGATGATTCTATCATAAAAACTCAACGTTGCCTGATAATAGCATACTTGAGAAGAGCAAGATCGGAGAAGTTTTGCCCCTCCTTCTGTGCTACACTGTTCCTTGTACAGAAGATCAGCTCAAAGCAAAGGAAAGAAACGATGAGAAAGATTCCTGAACTGCAAACCCTGATGACCGGTCTCGCGTTCGGCGAGTCGCCACGGTGGCACGATGACCGTCTATGGTTCTCCGACTGGGGCGCTCAAGAAGTCATTGCCGTCGATCTCAAAGGCAAGAGCGAAGTCATCACCCGCATACAGTCATTTCCATTTTGCATCGACTTCCTGCCCGGTGGGCGCCTGCTTGTCGTCTCAGCGCGCGATCAACTGCTCCTGCGCATGGAGCCCGATGGGTCGTTGGTGACACATGCCAACCTGACCAGCCTCTCTGACCACCCCTGGAACGAGATCGTCGTGGACGGTCGGGGCAACGCCTACCTCAACAACATCGGCTTTGACTTTCCAGGCGGCGAGTTCGCCCCAGGCATCATCGCTTTGGTCACCCCTGATGGCTCGACCCGGCAGGTAGCAGATGGTGTCGCATTCCCAAATGGCATGGTGGTGACGCCCGACAACGCAACGCTGATCCTCGCGGAGTCCTACGGCAAAAGACTCACAGCCTTCGACATTGCGGCCGATGGCGGCCTGTCGAACCGGCGGGTATGGGCCGATCTTGGCGACGGCGCTCCTGACGGCATTTGCCTGGACGCCGAAAACGCCATCTGGTACGGCGATGTCCCCAACAAGCGTTGCGTGCGTGTTCGCGAAGGTGGCGAGGTATTGCAGACGATCGACTTGGATCGTGGTTGCTTCGCTTGCGCACTCGGAGGCGCTGACAAAAGGACGTTGTTCCTGGTGGCGACCGAGTGGAGTGGTACTACGAGCATGGCAGGCGGAGCACGAACGGGCCAGGTGCTTGTCGTTGAGGCGCCCGCACCGGGCGTCGGTTGGCCGTAGGAGGGGAGCAGTCAGGAGGTGAAATTATAATTGAGTTCCGCATCCTTCGAGATGATTTGGAAATACTAAACAGACCCAATCATTACACAGAAACTGATCCTTTCCAAAAAAATTCTGTCGCATTTTCGGAGAGATTCGAGCCAAATTCTGTCGCATGCTGTAGTTCAACTATAAGAAATGGACAATCTCATAACCTCCCTTACCATGTTGATCTGTTATGGGATACAATGAAGGGAGGAAATCGTCCAACACAACGTAGTGTTTTCAAGGAGTCCATTTGATGAAGAATACATTAGAAAGTGCAACAGCGCGCGCACAAACGCCATTTCAGAACCAGCCTTTCATCGATTTTAGCAAAGAAGAAAACCGCAAGGCGCAGATAGAAGCTCTGGAGCAGGTCAAAAGTGAACTGGGACGCAAATACCCACTCATCATCGGCGGTGAGAAGATCATGAACGAGGACACGTTCACCTCCGTCAATCCTTCGCAACCCGACCAGGTCATTGGCTATTTTTCACGCGCCACCGTTGAACAGGCCAACGCAGCAGTGCAGGCCGCTGCGACCGCCTTCGAAAGTTGGAAACACGTTCCAGCTGAAGAAAGAGCAGGCTATCTCTTCGCGGCTGCCGACCTGATGCGCCAGCGTCGTCTCTATTTTAATGCATGGATGATCTATGAAGTCGGCAAGAGTTGGGCCGAGGCCGATGGAGATACTGCTGAAGCCATCGACTTCATGGAGTTCTATGCACGCGACATGCTGCGCCTGGCGGGTGAACAGCCCCTTACACGCATCAAAGAAGAAGATAACGATCTCGTCTATATACCTCTTGGCGTAGGCGCCGTCATTCCACCCTGGAACTTCCCCTGCGCGATTATGGTCGGTATGACCAGCGCAGCCTTTGTGACGGGCAATGCAGTCATCCTCAAACCCGCCAGCACCTCACCGGCCATCGCGGCGCAGTTCATGCGTATCCTGGAAGAGGTCGGCCTGCCCGCCGGTGTAGTCAACTTCCTCCCGGGATCGGGATCAACCATTGGCGATGCCCTGGTTGAGAATCCCCAGGTGCGCTTCATCGCCTTCACAGGTTCGCGTGATGTCGGTCTGCGCATCAATGAATTGGCTGCGAAACCACGCAAAGGGCAGCGCTGGCTGAAACGTGCCATCCTGGAGATGGGTGGGAAAGATGCTGTCATCGTAGACGAAACGGCTGATCTCGATGCCGCTGCTACAGGTATCGTCGCTTCCGCTTTTGGCTTCCAGGGGCAGAAATGTTCTGCAGGCTCCCGCGCCATCATTGTTGACAAGGTCTATGACCAGGTCTTGCAGAAGGTCGTAGAGAAAACGCAGCAGTTGACCATGGGCGATGTTACAAAGCCAGAAACACTCATCGGACCGGTTGTCGATGCGAACGCAAAGAAGAAGATCACCGAGTATATCGAGATCGGCAAAGGCGAGGGCCAGCTGGTAACCGGAGGAGGCCATCATGGTCCCGGCTACTTCATCGAACCAACGGTGATCGCGGATGTGGACCCACACGCGCGCATCGCCCAGGAAGAAATTTTCGGGCCGGTGCTGGCCGTAATAAGAGCCAGAGATTTTGATGATGCTATGCATATTGCCAACGACACCGAGTACGGATTGACAGGCTCCCTCTATTCAAGGGATCCACAACGCATCGAGCGCGCCAAAGAAGAGTACCATGTCGGCAACCTGTACTTCAATCGGAAATGCACCGGTGCCCTCGTTGGCGTCCACCCCTTCGGTGGTTTTAATATGTCAGGTACTGACTCTAAGGCGGGAGGTAGGGACTATCTCCTGCTATTCACACAAGCAAAAGCCATCTCGGCTAAAAAATAGAGGAGGATTTCTCCTTGGCAAAGGTTACACAAATTAGCCCGGGGGCATGGCAGATTTCTCTGCCATTCCTGGGTGAACACGAGATCGTCGGCTCCTATCTACTTGCTGGTGGGAACGAACTCGCTATTATCGATCCTGGACCCGGTAGTATGCTCGAGCCATTACTGGCATCGATTCGTGCCGTAGGCTTCGACCCGCAAGAAGTCACTCATATCCTGCCAACCCACGTTCACCTTGATCACGCTGGTGCAACAGGTTCGCTGGTGCGGCAACTACCCAGAGCGCAGGTGTATGTGCATAGCAAAGGCGCACCTCACCTGACCGATACCACGAAAGTCGTCGCCAGTGCGTCACGCATCTACGGCGACCACATGCATATGCTCTGGGGTGATATCGAATCAACGCCAGCAGAGCGACTTCACACACTTGAAGGAGGAGACGTCCTCCAGGTAGCAGGTCGTCGGCTGGAAGTGCACTACACCCCTGGACACGCTATCCATCACGTCGTCTTTTTCGATGCGCATTCAGGTGAGCTGTTCGTGGGAGATGTGGCGGGCGTAAAACTGCCAGGTGTTGACTATGTGAGGCCGCCTACCCCGCCACCTGATCTTGACCTCGAAGCCTGGTCGGACAGTATCACCCTTATTCGTAGCCTGCGTCCCGATATCCTGTACCTGGGACATTTCGGCGCAATCAAAGAGGTTCCACAGCATCTTGGAATCTTGCGCGAAAAGCTCCTGGCCTGGGGTGATTTTATCCTGGAAACCATGCGCAGTGGTAAGAACGAGGCTGAGATCATAGCCCTGGTCATTGAAAAGACCCAACCCGAGCTCCAACGAGTTACACGTGACGCTCACGCGCTGCAAAGGTATGAGATCGCATCGAATTACGCGATGACCGTGCAGGGCTATATGCGCTACTGGCGCAAGAAACATCCAGAACGCTTGCAGGCACCGTGACCTTTATAACCATAGAGAATGATCTTTGGATATGATTTCCGCCACTTTGGCGCTTGCCTGAAGCTGCGGCAAATGCCCGACATCAGGCAAGAGTACAAGTTCAGAGTTAGCTATACCCGTATGTAGATCATAAGCACAGGTAATGGGAAAAATCTTATCCTGCTCTCCCCAAATGATTGTCGTTGGCGTCTGTACTTGAGATAACACGCTATCCAATTCTTCCTGAATATCGTAACCCTTGACGAAATTGGTATAGGCAGGCATTTGCGAGACACGTACAATCGCATCGAGGATAAAGCCAGGAAGTGGTCGTGGATATCCTAACATATGATTCGCGGAAAGTTGCGCTGCGGCCCTGTCTACTGCGTATGGGGAGTTCATCTGCTCACGCCTCAAACCAGCGCTATTGAGCAGGTAAAGATGATTTACGCGTTCAGGATTTGCAATTGCAAAACGAGTTGCAATCCAGCCACCAAGCGAATTGCCAACAAGCGTCACCTGTGGATAACCCAGGCTGTCCAGAAAGCGTTTCAAGTACAGGACATGTGTTGCGATATTAAACCCTTCTGGTGCTGGTGGCGTCTTGCCAAAACCTGGCAAATCAGGAGCATACACCAGATGCTCTCTGCTCAAACGCAAAACGAGAGACGACCAGATTTCGGCAGAATTACCAATACCATGAATCAGCACGATGGGGGTGCCGCGACGGCCTGTATAGTAGTAATGGATCGGGAAATTCCCAACATCACAGGTTTCCTCACGCACGCCTGCCAGCAGCAACATGGCGCGGGAAACAAAAACCGCCGTTTCGACGGGTCGACGATAAATCTGTATCGCAAGAGCAGCTGCGCCCCCTGCCGCCGCAAGAGTTCCCATGGTAGGCAGTAGAGCAAACAGTTTTCTGGATGAGAAAGGCATCAAATATCCTTGTGATATGCTTGTTTTTCTGGTTTGCTTCTTACAAGCATATCACCAGGATTCAAAAGGCGTCCAGTACAATGACGTACAGCGATTACTCGCCAGCGCTCAGTTCTGTTTCACTCATATCGCCAAGATTCAATTGTAAAGATGTGTTGTCCTACATTACACCCTATGCCACAAGGTCAAGATTGCTCGTCTCTCTTATCGGCTTTCTCCACGGTAATGCTCTTTAAGTCAGGGTTCGTCTCAAGTTCCACGAAGGAGGTCAGGTTCTCACGGTACGCACTGAGGAAATTCAGGAGACCCAACGCTTCATCTGGCGTCATGTCAAAAGTGATCCCTGACATGTGTCTGAGAATGAGACCTGTGTCCTCCATACGTAACCGATATCTTCCAATGATTGCATCCACGTTCGGCTCCTTGTTCATGTGGTGGCCACACCTTGCGTTTACCAGGATGAATGTACATCTGCTCAATGAGAGTGTAAAAGCAATTGAAGCTTATGTCAATGGCGGTTGAAATCATGGGGCTTTAGAGAGAGAGAGAGAGAGAGAGAAGGACTGCACAAGCACCTTCTTCATAACCGACCATGGCCGCATCATTCAGGGAACGCCTATGACCGTAAGACCACTAAACAG
>Ga0209577_10004682_pt1 | contig 12836 bp, 13 predicted proteins | sample GraSoiAngelo_109_FD_185874 | JGI IMG/M metagenome (GOLD analysis project Ga0209577, IMG submission 185874) | Grasslands soil microbial communities from the Angelo Coastal Reserve, California, USA - 14_0903_12_20cm (SPAdes) (version 2) | ecosystem: Environmental > Terrestrial > Soil > Grasslands... | reverse complement strand
GAGGATGTCGCATCCCGCAGACCCGGACGAATCGACGCACCCAACCGACGTATGCTTCCTCAGTTCGGCGACTGTAATGCCTCGTCCGGAGCGCGCGGCGCAACTGTTACAACAGTGTGGGGGATGGCGCGGTCATGCGCCATCGTAACAGGGAGGATGACGAACCGTCGTATCAAACAAATGCGGGTAGGGCTACCCTCGCGCGGCCTCCCCGTTTCCCCTTTCCCGTTTCCCGTTTCCCGGCCTTTGTCTCACGCCCCCGTGCTCCCAAACCCTCCCCCACCCCGCTCGCTCGGCGGCAGCTCCGCCACCTCCTCGAGCTCCACCACCTCCACCCGCTGAAATACGAGCTGCGCGATGCGCGTGCCCCGCGCCACCACCACCGACTCGGTGCCCAAATTGATCATGGGAATCAGCAGCTCGCCGCGATAATCCGAGTCGATCGTCGCCGGAGCGTTCGGGAGGGTGAGACCATGCTTCACCGCCAGCCCCGAGCGGGGCCGGACCTGGGCTTCGTATCCCGCTGGAATCGCCAGCGCCAACCCGGTGCGTACCAGGCGGCGCTCCAGCGGCTGCAACGTAAAATCCGGCTCGGCGCTCGCCACGTCGTACCCGGCGGACCCGGCGGTCTGGCGGCTGGGCAGCGCCAAGCCGTCGTGGTGCCGCAGCCGCTGCACCTGCACCACCGGCCCCCCCGGCCTGCGCGGTCCCCCCGGCCCGCGCTTCCGCCGCGTCACGCGACCGCGAGCCCTAAGCGGCGCGACGCCGCTTGCGCCACACCAGCACCGCGATCACCGCGACGGCGATGCCGATCCACCACCCCGCCGCCGTGCCGAGTCGCCCCGCTCGCTCGGTCGCAGTGAGCCAGTTGCTCTCGCCCTCGAGCGAGGCCAGCGTCTCGCTCAACAGCGCCTGACCCCGTGCCTCCTGATCGGCCGGCCCGCTCAAGAACAGCTGCACCGCCTCGCGCCGCAGCGGCACCTGCGTCACGAGCGCGAACGCCTGCTCGCCGCCCTGCTGCGAGACCAGCGATCGCAATCCCTGGAGGTCGAATTCTTTCCATTTGAAGCTCACCAGCTGCGTGCTGGCGGGCAGGTCCTCCTGCCGCATCGCCTCCCGCGGCAATACGCCGTGCATACGCTGCACGCAGAGAATCATCGCTCCGTGTGCCGACACCGGCGTCGCCTCGCTCCAACAGTCCACCATGTCCTTCTGCGCGCGACCCTCGGGAAACGCCGTGAACCCGCTGGGCAACGCGAACCGATATCCCAGCTCGGCGTTGGTCGCCTGGGTCTGGAGCAGGAGCATCAGGGCTGGGAGGAGGTGGGTCATACGAGCTGCTTCGCGTCCCCGAGCGCCAGCCCGAACGACTCGGCGACCGCCGGGTAGACCACGCTTCCCTCGATCACGTTCAAGCCCTGGAAGAGCGAACCGTCGTCGCGGCACGCCTGCTTCCAGCCGCTCCGCGCCAGACGCTTGGCATACGGGAACGTGGCGTTGGTGAGCGCCAAGGTGGACGTGCGCGGCACGCCGCCCGGCATGTTCGCCACCGCATAGTGGATGATCCCGTCCACCAGGTACACGGGATTCTCGTGCGTCGTCGGCTTGCTGGTCTCGATGCACCCGCCTTGATCGACGGCGACATCGACGATCACCGAGCCCGGCTTCATCAGTTTCAGATCCTCTCGCCGCACCAGCTTCGGCGCCTTGGCGCCTGGCAACAGCACCGCGCCGATCACCAGATCGGCCCTGCGCAGCTGCTCCAACAGGTTGTGACGGTTCGAGTACAGCAGATCGACGTTGGGAGGAAGCACATCGGAGAGATAGCGCAGGCGGTCGAGCGAGAGATCGAGCAGCGTGACGTGGGCGGCCAGACCGGCCGCCATTCGCGCCGCGTTCGTCCCCACCACTCCCCCGCCGATGATCAGGACCTCCGCCGGCAGTACGCCGGGCACTCCACCGAGCAGTATCCCGCTGCCGCCATAGACCTTCTCGAGGTATTTCGCTCCCTCCTGCACCGCCATCCGCCCCGCCACCTCGCTCATCGGCGTGAGCAGCGGCAGCTCGCCCGACGTGAGCTGCACGGTCTCGTACGCGATCGCGATGATGCCGGACTTGATGACCGCTCGGGTGAGCGGCTCGGAGGCGGCGAAATGGAAATAGGTGAACACCACCTGGCCCTTGCGCATGCACGGCCACTCGGGCTCGATCGGCTCCTTCACCTTCACCACCATCTCGGCCCGGGCCCATACATCCGCCGCCTTGGGCACGAGCGTGGCGCCCACCGCGCGATACGTCTCGTCGGCGAACCCCGAGCCGATCCCCGCCCCCTGCTCCACCAGCACCGAGTGCCCGTCGCCCACCAGCGCCTCGACCCCCGCCGGCACCAGCGCCACGCGGTTCTCGGCCGTCTTGATCTCTCTCGGGACACCAACGATCATGGGAACTCCGGCCTAACGTCTCTCCGTGACGCTTCTCTAGTCTTTGCCGAGCCAAACGACCGTCTGCCGCTCCGGATCGAAGAACTCCGCCGCGACATCCGCGATCTCTTTTTCCGTGAGCCCGGCCACTTCGGCCACGACCTGGTCCAGACTCCGATACGGCTCGCCATAGATCGGAAAGCTCGCCAAACGATACATCCGAGCGGTGGGACTCTCCAGCGACAGCATCAGCTGGCCCTGGGTCTGCTGCTTCGCCTCGGCGAGCGCGTCGCCGACGAGCCCCTCGCGCGCGAGCTTGGCGTACTCCTCGCGAATCGTCGCCGCGGCCTTCGTCGCCGTCTTGGGCTGCGTGCCGACATACACGCCCGCTACACCCATCTCACGATAGAAGCTCGTGAACGCGTAAATCGCGTAGGCGAGGCCCAGCTCTTCCCGAATCCGTTGGAACAGCCGGCTCGACATACCGCCCCCGAATACGTTGCCGAGCACCAGCAGCGCGTACTTGCGGCGGTCGGCGTAAGGAACGGTGTCGGTGGCGAATACGATGTGGGTCTGGGCGGTATCCTTGGCGTGACGGGCTTCGGCGCCGCGCACGGCCGGGGGAACCGTTGCCGGGTGAGGCGTTGCCGACTGGGCGTTGCCGGATACGGCGTTGCCGGGAGAGGCGTCGAACCAGCCTTGCCGGCCCAGCTCTTCGAGCAGCGCGTCGTGCGTAAGGTTGCCCGCGGCGGCGATGACGCAGTTGGCCGGAAAGTACGCTCGCCCATGCAGCTGCTTCAGGTCGCCGGTCGAAAGGGCGCTGACCGTATCGCGCGTGCCCAGGATCGAATAGCCGTAGGGATGCTCGGGCCACAAGGTCCGGTAGCAGAGATCGTATACCTGGTCGTCCGGCGTGTCCTCGACGGTGTTGATCTCCTCGAGCACAACGTTGCGCTCGAGTTCCAAGTCGTTGCTGCGGAGCACCGGGTTGCGCACCAGGTCGGTGAGCACGTCGAGCGCGCGCGGCAGGTCGGTGTCGAGCACGCGCGCCTGGAACGCGGTGGTGTCGCGCGAGGTGTACGCGTCGAGCGAGCCGCCGCGCGACTCGAGCGCCAGCGCGATCTCCTGCGCGCTACGGCGCTCCGTGCCCTTGAACACCATGTGCTCGAGCAGGTGCGACACGCCCATCTTGGGGCGGGGCTCGTGGGCGCTGGCGCTCCGCACCCAGATGCCCACCGCCGCCGAGCGGACACTGGGCACCCGCTCGGACAATACGATCACGCCGGTGGGCGCGGTGGTCTGGAAGATGTCCCGGTCGAGCCGGACCGTCTGCATTAACGGGAGCGGGCTACGGCTCCGGCACCACCCTCCGGCTTGTCCATCAAGGCCTTGCGGGAGAGCCGCATGCGGCCGCGCTCGTCCACCTCGAGCAGCTTCACGCGCACGTGGTCGCCCTTCTTCACGACGTCCTCGGTGCGCTCGGTGCGCCCGTGCTGCAGCTCGGAGATGTGGAGCAGTCCCTCCACGCCCGGTATGATCTCGATGAACGCACCGAACGCCGTGGTGCTCTTCACCACGCCCTCGTAAATCTTTCCCACCTCCGGCTCCTGTACCAGGGCGGAGACCATGTCGCGCGCCCGCTCGCCCCCTTCGCCCACCGCGGAGATGGTGACCAGGCCGTTGTCGTCCACGTTGATCTCGGCGCCGGTCTGCTCCTGAATGCCGCGGATGGTCTTACCTTTCGGCCCGATCAGGTCGCCGATCTTGTCGGGGCGGATCTGGATCGTGATGATGCGCGGCGCGTACTTGGACAGCTCCGAGCGCGGCTTCGACATCACCTGATCCATGATGTCCAGAATGTGGAGCCGCGCCTGCTTCGCTTTCTCGAGCGCCTGGCTGACGATGCTGAAATCGAGACCTTCGATCTTGATGTCCATCTGGATCGAGCTGACCCCCTGACGCGTCCCCGCCACCTTGAAGTCCATGTCGCCCAGATGATCCTCGGTGCCGAGGATGTCGGTGAGCACCGCGACGCGCTTGCCTTCCTTGATGAGCCCCATCGCCACACCGGCACAGGCGGCGGTCATCGGCACGCCGGCGTCGAACAGCGCCAGCGAGCCGCCGCACACCGTGGCCATGGACGACGAGCCGTTCGACTCGAGGATGTCGGACACGATGCGGAGGGTATAGGGAAATTGGTCGTACGGCGGGAGCAGCGCTTGCAGCGCTCGCTCGGCGAGGGCCCCGTGTCCTACCTCGCGGCGTGAGGTCCCGCGGATCGGCTTCACCTCACCAGTCGAGAACGGCGGAAAATTGTAGTGCAGCATGAACGACTTGGTGGTCTCTTGCGCCACGTCGATCGAGTCGATGCGCTGCTCGTCCCGCGTCGTGCCGAGGGTCACCGACACCAGTGCCTGCGTCTGGCCGCGCGTGAACAGCGCCGATCCATGCGTGCGGGGCAGGACGCCCACCTCGCAGCTGATCGCCCGTACCGTGTCCAGATCGCGCCCGTCCACCCGCTCGCCGCGCGTCAACACCTGCTCGCGCATGGTGCGGTACTCGATGTCCTCGATGACGTTGGCGACGTCCTTGGTGTTGTCGGGGAACTCGGCCGCGAGCTGCTCCTGGATCGTCGCCTTGAGGGCCGCGAGCGCCTGAGTGCGCTCCGCCTTCTCCGGCAGGTTCAGCGCCTCCGTCACGCGCGGCTCGGCCAGCGCCTTGACCCGCGCCACCAGCTCCGGCGGCGGCTCGACCTTGGTCCACTCCATTTTGGGCTGGCGCATATCGGCCACCAGCTCGTTGGCGGCATCCAACAGCTCGCGGATGCCCTTGTGCGCCACTTCGAGGCCCTTCACGATCTCGGCCTCGGTCAGCTCCAGCGCGCCGCCCTCGACCATCACGATCGAGTCCGCCGAGCCGGACACCACCATGTCCACGTCGGAGAACTCGAGCTGCTGGAACGTGGGATTGAGAATCCAGGCGCCTTCCACCCGACCCACGCGCACCGCGGCGATGGGGCCGTTCCACGGTACCTGGGACATGGTGAGTGCCGCCGAGGCCGCCGTGAGACCGAGCACGTCCGCGTCGTTCTCCTGGTCCGCCGAGAGGACGTACACGAACACCTGGACTTCATTCTTGAAGCCTTCGGGGAAGAGGGGCCGGACCGAGCGGTCGATCACCCGGGCCGCGAGGATCTCCTCGTCCTGTGGCCGCCCTTCACGCTTCAAGAAGCCGCCGGGGATCTTGCCGGCGGCGTAAGCCTTCTCGCGGTATTCGACGGTCAGGGGAAAGAACGGGAGGGTCGAGACGTTGTCCGACACCGTCACCGCCGCCAGCACGACCGTCTCCCCGAATTGCACCAGACACGAGCCGGCGGCCTGCTTGGCCAGCCGTCCCGCCTCGAGCTTCAGGGTGCGGCCGGCGAAATTGCGTTCCAGATGTTTCACCATATTGCCTGTCTAGTGCCGTTCCAACCTGATTTGGTCTGCGAATCTGTCGCTCGCATCAACCCGTGCTGGTCCACACCTCTCGAGGCACTCTACGAGAATGGTTGGAACGGCACTAGAGCACAAAGCAATGCGCGAAGCGCCCCGGTGCTCTTCCGGGGCGCCCAACGCGACGCCAGCGGTATTAATGGCGGAGACCCAGCTCTTCGATGAGCTGCCGATACCGTTCCAGGTCGGCGCGCTTCAGGTACTCGAGCAGGCGACGGCGTTGTGACACCATTCTCAGCAAGCCGCGCTGCCCGTGAAAGTCCTTGGCGTGCACCCGAAAGTGATCGGTGAGGCTGTTGATCCGCTCGGTGAGCAGCGCGATCTGGACCGGGGCCGACCCCGTGTCTCCCTCGTGCCGCCCGTACTTCCTGACCGGCGTCGTCTTGTCGTACATCTGTTCCAGTTCCCTAATTGTTGAGAGCGCAGTAACTTAGACCGCCGGTACGGATTTGTAAAGCCCTCGTGACCCACACGCCCCCCACCCCCTCGCCCACCGACCTGGTCGGCCGCACGGTCGGCCCCTACGACCTCGAGGGCGTGCTCGGCCAGGGCGGGTTCGCCTGGGTGTTCCGCGGCCGCGAGCTGGACGGCAGCCCCGTCGCCGTGAAGGTTCTCAAGCCGCGCTACGCCGGCGATCCCCAGTTCGAGCGCCGCTTCCGCAACGAGGCCGAGATGGCGGCGCAGCTGCAGCACCCCAACGTCATCCGCATCCGCTTCGTGGCCCGCTCCGGGGGTTACGTGTATTTCGGGATGGACCTGTGCGCCGATTCGCTCGCCGCCCGGCTGCGGCGCGAAGGTCCCCTCCCCGAACTGGACATCGTGCAGATCACGGAAGACGTGGCCCAGGGGCTCGGCTTCGCCCACGGCCGCGGCGTGATCCACCGCGACCTGAAGCCCGACAACATCCTGCTGCGCTCCGACGGCAGCGCCGTGATCTCGGACTTCGGCATCGCACGCGCGCTCTCCGGCCACGTCGCCTCTACCGGTGTGGACATGGCGATCGGGACGCCGCAGTACCTGTCCCCCGAGCAGGCGCAGGGTCGCCCGCTCGACGCGCGCGTGGACTTCTACGCCCTCGGCGTCACGCTCTTCAAGGCGGCGACGGGTGAGGTGCCGTTCACGTCGAGCGACTGGTTCGAGCTGGCGCGCATGCATGTGGAGGACACGCCTCCCTCGCTCCGCAAGAAGCGCCCGGAGCTGTCCAAACGGTTCGAGCGCGTGGTGATGAAGTGTCTCGCGAAGCATCCCGACGACCGCTATCGCGATGCCGCTGATTTGCTCGCCGACCTCGGTGGGAAAGACGGCACGGCGACGCGGGGCCTGCTCGAGCGGCTGCGCCGGTGGTGGTCAGGCTGACGCGCGGCTGAACAGGCTCCGGATCCAGGCCCAAACGTTTCCCGTTTCCCGTTTCCCGTTTCCCGACAGCACCGCCTCCGCCGCCCGCCGCAGCTCCGCCGCGTATTCTTCCGGGAACGGCCGCTCGGCGAGCCTGATCTCGAACCCCGCGCCGCCCGGCACGATGCCGAGCTCCACGATCCCCGGCGACGCCCGATCGATGACGTCGATGATTGGCCGTAACGTTTCCCGTTTCCCGGTTCCCGGTTCCCGGTAGTACGCGGCCGCCACGGCGATGACGACCCGCTCGGGCTTGACCCGCCCCGCGACGAAGCCCTCCAGCTCGCGCCTAATGCTTGAAGACATGCCCCAGCCAGCGCAGCACGTCGTTCGAGGTGGCGAGGATCATGATGCCGAGCAGCACGACGAACCCGATCTGCGTGAGGCGCAGCCGCAGCTCGAGCGGCAGCGGCTTGCGGCGCACCGCCTCGGCGACGAGGAACACCACCTGCCCGCCGTCCAGGATCGGGATCGGCAGCAGATTGAGGATCGCCAGGTTGATCGAGAAGAACGCCATGAAGCGCAGCAGCCAGTCGGGACCGAGCCGCGCCGCCTGCCCCGACGCCTGCGCCACGAGAATGGGGCCGCCCAGCTCGCGCACCGAGATCTGTCCCAGCACCAGTCCCTTGAGAAACCCGAGGATGATCGTCGCGGTGCGCGTCGTCTCCTGCCACCCGCTCGCGATCGCCTCGCCGGGCGGTTTGCGCACGCGGGTGACGCCCGGTTGCACTTGCGCCCCGATGAAGCCGTAGGTTTGGGGACGCTTGGGGTACTGGGGATCCACCCCGTTGGCCGTGTCGGGGACGATCGTCACGGACACGGGCGTGCCGCCGCGCAGCACTTGAAACGCGAGCGGCCGCCCCCCGCTGGTCCAGATGCGCTCGAGAAAGCGTTCGACCGACCGTACCGGCGCCCCGTCCACGGCGACCACCACATCGCCCGGCCTGAGCCCGGCGCGCGCCGCCGGCCGCCCCTCTTCCAGGCGCTGCACCACGACCGGAACCTGGGGCACGACCGCATCCGCCACCGCCTGGCGCGCCGCCAGCCCCCCCGGCCCCAGGTCGATCACGAGCGGCTCGGCTCGACCGGCGACGTGGAACTTGAGCTCGGCGGGACCGCTGACGAGCTGCCGCACCACGTCGTCCCAGGTGCGGATCGTGTCGTCATTGATCCGCACGATGCGGTCGCCCGGCGCGAGCGACGCCAGCGCGCGCGCGCCGGCGGGGAGCTGCGTCGTGACCACGGAGTCGACCTGGGTGGTGTTCAGCTCCGGCGTGCCCACGCTGCCGGCCAGCGCCGCGAAGATGACGAACGCCAGCAGCGCGTTCATCGTCACGCCGGCGCACACGACCATCAGCCGGACGACCACGGGCTTCTTGTCGAAGGCACGCGCGGGATCGATCGGTTGGGCGCTCCCGCCCCCTTCCAGCTCGCCGGCCATGCCTTCGTCTTCGAGACCCGCCATCTTCACATAGCCGCCCAAGGGAAGCCACGAGATCCAGTACTCCGTCTCCCCGCGGCGCCACCGTACCATCGGGCGGCCGAAGCCGAGCGAGAACCGCAGCACCTGGATGCCGACCGCCTTGGCGACGACGAAGTGGCCCGCCTCGTGAATGAAAATGAGCACGCCGATCACCACGACGAACGCGGCGAGCGTCAGCGGCACGCGGCCTCCCGCGCCAGCCGGCGCGCCTCCGCGTCGGCGGCGAGCACCGCCTCGAGCGTCCCGGCATCGCCCGCGTGATGCCCGTCGAGCACGCGCGCGATCGTCTCGCCGATCTTGCCGAAGCGGATCTGTCCCGCGAGAAACAGCTCTACCGCCACCTCGTTGGCCGCGTTGAACGCCGTCGCCGCCGTGCCGCCCGCCGCCGCCGCCGCTCGCCCCAGCCGGTACGCGGGATAGAGCTCGGGGGACACGGGCTCGAACGTGAGCGTCCCCGCCGCCACCGGATCGAACCGACGCGTGCCTGCGTCCGGGACGCGCCGCGGGTGAGTGAGCGCGTAGAGAATCGGCAGCTCCATCGTGGGGAATCCCACCTGCGCCAGCACGGAGCCGTCCACGAACTCGACGAAGGCGTGCACCACCGACTGGGGATGCACCACCACCTCCACCGCGCCGTACGGCAGGCGGAACAGGTAGTGCGCCTCGATCACCTCGAGCGCCTTGTTGACGAGCGTGGCGGAATCCACCGTGATCTTCTTGCCCATTTTCCAGGTGGGATGGCGCAGCGCTTCGTCCACCGTAGCGCTCGCCACGCGCTCCGCCGTCCAGGTGCGGAACGGCCCCCCCGACGCCGTCAAGATGAGCCGGGCCAGCTCCGCCGGCTGCCGCCCGGTGACGCACTGCAGCACCGCGCTGTGCTCCGAGTCGACCGGCACGATCTCCCCGCCTCCCTCGCGCGCCGTGCGGGTGACGAGCTCGCCCGCCATCACGAGGGTTTCCTTGTTGGCGAGCGCCACGCGCTTCCCGGCCTTGAGTGCCGCCAGGGTCGCCTCGAGCCCCGCCGCGCCCACGATGGCATTCACCACGATCTGCACGTCGGGATGCGTCGCGGCCTCGACGAGACACTGCGCGCCGTTGCCCTTCCCTTTCCCCTTTCCCGTTTCCCGTTTCCCGGAATTGACCAGCCCGACATACGCCGGCTTCCATTCCGCCGCCTGCCGCTCGAGCAGTTCGGCATTCGAATGGGCGGTTAACGCCGCCACGCGGAACCGCTCCCGCTGGCGCCCCAGCACCTGCAGCGTGGAGCACCCGATCGACCCGGTCGAGCCCAAAATCGCGACGCCGACGCTCATGCGACCCCGAACAGGCGGAACAGGCCCGCCGTGAGCGGCAGCACGAAGTACAGCGAATCGAGCCGATCGAGCACGCCGCCGTGACCCGGAATGAGCGAAGAGGAATCCTTCACACCCGCTTCGCGCTTGAACAGTGACTCAGCCACGTCGCCCACCTGGGCGGCCAGCGCCACCACCACGCCCACCGTCACCAGCTGCCAGACGTCGAGCCGCAAGGCGACGCGGTCGAGCACCAGCGGACCGTATGCCAGCGCCGCGGCAAGCCCGCCCACGAGTCCTCCCACGGCACCGGCCCACGTCTTCCGCGGTGACAACACCGGCGCGAGCTTGGGTCCGCCCACGAGTGACCCGGCCGCCATCGCGCACGTGTCGCAGATCCACGTCACCACGAGCGGCAGCACGACCAGGGCCACCGAGCCGCGTGGGTGGGCGTCGCTGTGCGGGCCGTGGCGGATCGCCACCACGAACGACAGCAGGGCCGACGCGTACAGGCCGCCGAACACCGTCACGGCCACCGCGGTGAGGGGCCGATGGTCCGGCCCCCGAGCGGCCCCCACCACCAGCACCAGCAGCAGCCAGATGGCGCCCACGTAGACCACCGGCTCCCACTCGGCGTAGCCCTTCACCCAGTAGACCGCGAGCGGGCACAGCGCCGCGCCGATGAAGCCGGGCCATTCGAGCGGCTCGATGCCCTGCGCGCGCGCGAAGTCGTACACCTCGCGCGTGCCCAGCACGCCCAGCACCGCCAGCACGCCGGCGAGCGCCCAGCCGCCCAGCCGCAACAGCAGCAGCGTCGCGGCGATGGCCGGAACGGCAAACGCGATACGGACCAACAGATTGCGGGAGATCACACGGGGACTTTTCCGAACCGCCGGTCCCGCCGCTGGTAATCGAGGATGGCCCCGAACAGGTCGCGACGCGTGACGTCGGGCCAGAGGACGGGCGTGACGTACAGCTCCGTGTAGGCGAGCTGCCACAGCAGGAAGTTCGACAGCCGGTACTCGCCCGACGTGCGGATCAGCAGATCGGGGTCCCCCCAGGGAGCGGTGTACAACTTCTCCCGCACCGCGTCTTCTCCGATGTCCTCCAGCCGTTTCGCCCCCTTGAGCACGTCCTCGGCCAGGAGACGGGCGGCGCGCGCCAGCTCGGCGCGCGACGAGTACGAGATGCACAGGTTGAGGGCCAGCTTGGCGCCGTCGCGCGTCTCATGCTCGACACGCTCCACCGCCTCCCGAGCGCCGGGCGCGAGGCGCGTGCGATCGCCCAGCACGTGCACCGCCACCCCCTGATCCCGCAGCTCCGCCACCTCGCGGGCGATGTATTCCTGCAGCAGCTCCATCAGCGCCGAGATCTCGGTCGCGGGGCGCTGCCAGTTCTCGGCCGAGAACGCGAACAGCGTGAGCACCTCGACGCCGGCGGCGATGGCGCCCTCCACCACGTCACGCACCGCGTTCATCCCGGCCCGATGGCCCAGCGGGCGCGGCAGGCTCCGCTCCCGGGCCCAGCGCCCGTTGCCGTCCATGATCACGGCCACGTGGCGCGGGACGACCCCATGACCGAGAATCTGCGCGAGCAGGTCGTCCGCCATGCTAGACCTCCATAATCTCCGCTTCCTTCGTCTTGACCGCCTCGTCCACGAGCTTGAGGCGCTCGTCGTGGAGCTTCTGGACGTCCTTCTCGGTGTGCTTTTTCTCGTCCTCTGAGACGTGCTCGGCCTTCTTGATGCGACTGATCGCCTCGCTGCGCGCATGCCGCACGGCCACGCGTCCTTCCTCGGCGAACTTGTGCACCACCTTCACCAGCTCGCGGCGCCGTTCCTCGGTGAGGGGCGGCAGCGGGATGCGGATGAGGTTGCCGTCGTTGGAGGGGGTGAGACCGAGGTCGGACGCGAGGATGGCTTTTTCCACGGCTTTGAGCAGCGACTTGTCCCACGGTTGCACGGTGAGGAGCTTCGGCTCGGGCGCCGCCACGCTCGCGACCTGGTTGAGCGGCATCTCGTTGCCGTACGCTTCGACCCGCACCAGATCGAGCAGCGCGGTGGTCGCCTTGCCGGTGCGCACGGTGGCGAACTCCCGCTTCACCGCTTCCACCGCCTTGTCCATCGCCTGCCTGGCCTGCTTCACATGGTCCGCGAGCGTGGGGAGGGGGGGAGTCATTGCACGATGGTGCCGACGCGCTCGCCGGCCAGCACCCTGGCCGTGGCGCCCGGCTGGTTGATGTTGAACACCACGATGGGAAGCTTGTTCTCCTTGCATAGCCCGAACGCGTTGGCGTCCATCACGGCGTAGCCGTTCACCAGCGCGTCGCGGAACGAGAGCTCCGGGAGGAACTTCGCCTTGGGATCCTGCTTCGGATCCGCCGTGTACACCCCGTCCACGTTCGTCGCCTTGAGGATCAGTTTCGCCTCGACCTCGAGCGCCCGCAGCACCGCCGCCGTGTCGGTGGAAAAGTACGGGTTGCCGGTGCCGCCCGCGAAGATGACCATGCGGCCCTTCTCGAGGTGGCGCACGGCGCGCCGCCGGATGTAGGGCTCCGCCAGCTCTTCCATGCGGATCGCCGTCATGACCCGCGTGTCCACACCCTTCTTCTCGAGGATGTCCTGCAGGGCGAGGGCGTTGATCACCGTGGCGAGCATGCCCATGTAGTCCGCGGACACGCGATCCATGCCCTGCTCGCTCGCCGCCGTGCCGCGCAGGATGTTGCCGCCGCCCACCACCAGCCCCAGCTGCAC
>Ga0209577_10004679_pt1 | contig 12839 bp, 12 predicted proteins | sample GraSoiAngelo_109_FD_185874 | JGI IMG/M metagenome (GOLD analysis project Ga0209577, IMG submission 185874) | Grasslands soil microbial communities from the Angelo Coastal Reserve, California, USA - 14_0903_12_20cm (SPAdes) (version 2) | ecosystem: Environmental > Terrestrial > Soil > Grasslands... | reverse complement strand
GCGCGCCCTCACGCAGGAACTGGATGAGCGGGTGGAGGTAGTCGGGCGGGTCGTCCGGCGTCGCCTTCTGGTGGAAGGCCTCGTCCGTCGCGAGCATCAGCGGCAGATGCCGCTCGAGGAGCTCGCAAAGCGCCTCGAGCCCGCGAACGAACCGCTCGCGCCCCGTGCCGGCAGACGTGAGAACGGGATACATCGTCGAGCGGAAGTCCTCCGCCAGCTCTCCGACGAGCGCGGTGATGAGGACGTCGCGGGTGAGGCCCTGGCGCCAGAGCGTCGAGCGGGCGCGACCGGAGACCTCGGCGACCCGCTCGAGCGTCAGTCCGGTCCAGCCGCGCTCGCGAAGAACGTTGATCGTCGCCTGCCGTAGCTGGTCGTCGAAGGCGGTGCGCAGCGCCGGTGGAGTGCTCATGCAACATCAGTGTTGCAAAAATGAGCCGCTACTGCTTGGCGGGAAGCGAGCGCGCGTACGACACGCCGCGCTCGACCCACGACGAGAGCTCGTCACTCGTCGCCACCTGGTCCGAGTCCAGCCGCAGCCAGCCGGGCATCTCTCGGCCGCGCATCTCGAGCAGCCGCGCACCCGAGGTAGCGACGAGCGTCTCCGACTCCTCCCGGTCGACGCGGACGAGCAGGCCGCCCTGCCCGCTTGCAGCGACCGCCATGTTGCCGCCGATCAGGAAGGCGAGCCCGCCGAACATCTTCTTCTCGGTGAGCGCGGGCTCGCCGGCGACGAGCTCGCGAATCCGCTCGGCGAGTTCTTCGTCGTAGGCCATCGTCTTGCGATCGTACTCAGCGCGAACCGGAGCGTCCTCCTGAGCTGGCGCAGCGAGCTGCTAGTGCTGGAATGGCTCCGGCGCGCGCCGCACCACGATCGTCACTGGCACGTGGGGGTGGCTCCGCTCCGTGAAGACAGTGATGACCTGTCGCTCTGCCCAGGCGCAGGTCGCGAGGTGCTCCAGGGCATGCTCGCGGACTCGGAACGATTCCTCTCGGCCGTGCTCGGTCAACAGACGGAACCCCTCGAAGTCGCCGAACCGGTCGTACACGAGCCCGACGACCTTGCCGGTGATCACGAGCCCGTGCTTCGCCGGCTTCTCGCCGGGAGGATGGTGGTGCGGAACCGTCCCGGTCGGCGAGGGCGAGATCTTGCCGGGGTCGCCGCCGAAGCCGAGCACCCGTCCGCCGATCAGCTCCACGTATCGCTCCCATACCGCGTACCAGCGATTGGTGTGCGGCAGCGACTGGATGAGCCAGCGAAGCCACGCCAGCAGACGCTCTTCGCGCTCGAGCAGCTTCTCCCGTGTGCTGATGACGATGTCGACCTGGAAGGCGCCCGTCACGCGCCGCCACTCCAAGTCGGTCGGAGCTTTCTTCTTCTTCCCATGCGGACGCTCGGCCCGGGTGATGACCGGCGGCGGCGGTGGCGGCGTGACGCTTCCTTGCGAGACCTGCCGCACGTCGATCGTGTAGCGCTCTCCCTCCTTGACGCCCTCGGGAAGATCGACCGTCAGCAGCCCGGCGGTCCGCGCCGTCACCGGCGGGAGCGGTAGGAACGTCGCACCCTCGGCCGGGCACCCGACGGTGTGCGCGTCCTCCTCGCGCAAGCGGTGCCGGACGTACAGCTCGTCGGCGAGCGCCACGATCTCGCTGGCGCTCAGCGAGGGGAGATAGAACGACGCCGAGCTTCCGGAAGGCGTGTTCCCCCAGAGCACCATCAGCTCGTCGGGGACCGGCGGCTGGGCCGCGGGCGGCTCGATCTCGAACGGGTGCGGCATCCTCCGCGACTCGGTCGCGCCGGGGTTGGGGCCGTCGATCCAGGCGATGTTGCGCTGAGCGAGCTTGTCCGAGTTCCCTGGATTGGCGCCGGTCGGAATCGGCGTGTCGTCGTAGCGGATCTCTGCGATCACGCACTGGTGCGGTGCGCGCGTGATCGCCTGATTGAGCGAGCCGAGGGTGATCCCCGTCCAGGGACCGTCGAAGTTGCCGGACGGCGGCGTCGCGGGGAGGAAGTTCTGCTGCGGTTGGTTGATGTCCAGCCAGCAGCCGAAGAACGTGTCGACCTCGGTGTTCGGGACGACGGTGATCGTCTGCGCGTTCGGCTGGTCGTCCTGGTTCCCCATCGCGGCGGGCCCGTTCAGGTTGATCCGTTCGGTGGCGAAGCACGGAACCGTCACGTACTCCGGAGCGCCGGTGCTGTCGTTCTGGACGCCGAGGAGAGCAATCTTGTGCCCGTTCAGCATCCCGTCGGAGGCAAATCGGTACGTCGTCGCCTCGTTGAAGCTCGTCCCCGTCGACTGCGCCTGGAAGAGCCGGAAGAAGACCCGGGCGTTCACGGCCTGAGCCCCGGGGGTCTTCCCGAGCAGCCGCACCCGCGCAACGGCGAAGTTGAACACGAAGTTCCCCCCCGCGTCCTGCCGGAGGAATTCGAGCGCGGACGTGCCTTCGTCCTGCGGAAGGGCCGCGAACGAGTCGCCGTTCGCGCTGCCGCTCCCCGTGGTCAGGTTGTGGATGGCGGCAGCGATGAACGCTGGCGCGTCGCTCGGATTGTTCGTCATCGTGGCGCCGAAACGCGACGCTGTTCCTCCCGCCGGCACCACGACCTTGAAGAAGCGCAGATCGAAGCTCAGCCACACGGGCCGGCTCGGAGTCGTGGGATCCACGTTCGTGTAGAAGGGGTTCTCCCCCTTCACGAGCTCCAGCGCCGCCGAATCGGTTCGCGTGGTCGACCCGACCGTGAACGTCGCCGTCAGCGTCAGTACTGCCGCCTGGTCGAGCTGGAGCGCCCCGAACGCGGCGTTCGAGCCGAACGAGATCGTGTAGGGATAGAGGAAGCGCTGCGTGAGCGGAGCCAGGGTCGGGTCTGTGGCGACGACCGGCAGCGGGCCCAGCTGCGACACCGTCGGAAGGTGCGCGGCGATCGTCGAGATCTGGGCCGCAGTCAGCGACGGGTTGAGTGCGGCGTCGATCGAGACCGACACGTTCGGGGCAGGGCTCGGCGTCGCGCTGTTGAGGTCGCTCGGCGAGTGGAATCCCAGCTCGTTCGCGGTGAACCCGTCGACTGCGACCCAATACGCCGGAGCGTACGTGGACTGGACGGAGACCTCGTCCTCGCCGAACGTGCTCTTGTCGACGATCAGCTGGCAGTCCTGGAGGATCGGCGCGTATTGGCAGTTGGCCGCAGATGCCGGGCAGTCCGCCGCCCCGGCGGGCTTCACGACCGCGCACGTGTAGTAGATGAAGGAAAATCCGCTGGGCGGCGTGTTCTGGTTCGTGCCGAGGAAGTTGTCCGTGGCGTCGAAGTAGCAGCGGGTCAGGTTGCTGCAGTTGATGTCGCACGCGTCGCAGACCTCGGGGTTGTTACCGTCGACGTTCGGGTCCACGACCATCTCGGCGATCTCGTGGCTGACGACCATCGCGTAGACATCCGGGTTGTCCGCGAGGGTCAGGCCGGTCGCGAATACCCCCGCGACGATGTAGGGGATGTTCGCCTTGCCGTGGTAACCGGCGTTGCCGCCGACGTTCGCGGCCGAGATCCCCTGCGGGACGACGACGAAGATGCAGTGATCGCTCCCGAAGCTGTTGCTGGTCGCAAGCGCGTTCACCCAACCCTGGAGGTTGCTGTCGGTGAAAGACGTCCCGGACAGGTTGACCGTCTTCGTGAGCAGGCTCGTCGAGACGCTCAAGGTGTTCTGCCCGTACTGGGCGGCGTACTCCGAGATGGACACGGCGGCGTGGGTCGCGTACTGGACGATCTGGTTCATTTCCGACGTCGCAGTCACGCGGTCGCCGCCGGGCGTGTGGAACGTGACCTGGGCGAAGTGGACCGTGCCGCTGAAGAGCGCATCGCGCGCGTCGCGCCCCGGGACCGGCGGTCGGCTCGTGCGGATCGCCTCGGCGACCGCCTTGTGGCGATTCAGGACAGGCGAATGGTGGGGGATCCGGTGTAGGCCGCGGAGGATCTCGAGCGGAACGCCGGTGCCGAAGCCCTCGGCGTCCGGATCCTGCGCAAAGACCTCCGGGGCCACCTCCTGGAGGTGCCTCGCGTTCTTCAGCGCGCGGGTGTAGCAGCGAACGGTTGGCGCGCTACTAGTCGCGGCGCTTTTGCGGCGTCCGGCCATGCGTCGACCTCCAGCTCGATTGCGCTCCCCCGCGGCTCCTCGGCTGCGGCCTGTTGGCCCGATCAAGAAGGCGCTCATACGGCGGCATAGCAACGAGTGTCCCTCCGGGAACAACGCAAGTCAATCAACGGTTCGCCCGAGGCGCCCGTCGCCGAGAAAGAACCGGAGTGAACGCTCCGCTTTTGGCATACTGCGGAGGTGAACGCCGTGAGGACCTTGCGCAGCGATGCCCGCCGCAACCGCGAGCGGCTCGTCGCGAGCGCGCGCGAGCTCTTCGCCGCCCACGGCGTCGACGTGCCCGTCGAGGACATCACCCACCACGCCGGGCTCGGCATGGGGACGCTCTACCGCCACTTCCCCACGAAGGAGGAGCTCGTCGACGCCGTGCTCGAGGACGCGTTCGCGCAGCTTGTCGCAGCGGCCGAGGACGCAGTGGCGCAAGACGACGCCTGGGCCGGCTTCACCGGCTTCCTCGAGCGCGCGCTCGCCGCGCACGCAGCCAATCGCGGCCTCAAGGACGTGCTCGCTGCGCGCGGCCAGGGCGCTCCGCGCGTCGAGGCGATGCGCACTCGCATGCGGCCGCTGCTTCGCCGCCTGATCCAGCGCGCGCAGGAGCAGGGGACGCTGCGCGCGGACTTCGCTCCCGAGGACCTGCCGCTCGTCTTCTGGACCGCCGATCGCGTCATCGACCGCACTGCGGCCGTCGCGCCCGACTACTGGCGCCGCTTCCTCGGCCTGCTGCTCGACGGGCTCCGGGCCGACGCCGCGAGCCCGCTGCCCCGGCCGCCGCTGACCCGCGCCCAGCTCGAGCGAACCGCGTGAACGACGGCCGCCTCACCGGCCGCGCCCTGTGGACGGTCTTCGCCGCCTTGATGCTGGGCATGTTCCTGGCCGCGCTCGACCAGACGATCGTCTCGACGGCCCTGCCGACGATCGTCGGCGACCTTGGCGGCCTCAACCACCTCTCGTGGGTCGTCACCTCGTACCTGCTCGCCTCGACCGTCTCGACGCCGCTCTACGGGAAGCTCGGCGACATGATGGGGCGCAAGCCAGTCTTCCTGGCGGCGATCCTGATCTTCCTCGCCGGCTCGATGCTCGCCGGCCTCTCGCAGTCGATGGGCGAGCTGATCGGCTTCCGCGCCCTCCAGGGAATCGGCGCCGGCGGGCTCATGGTCGGCGCGCAGGCGATCATCGCCGACATCGTCCCGCCCAGGGAGCGCGGCCGCTACATGGGCCTGATCGGCTCGGTGTTCGCGGTCGCGTCGGTCGCCGGGCCGCTGCTCGGCGGATTCCTCGTCGACAACCTCTCCTGGCGCTGGGTCTTCTACGTGAACATGCCTGTCGGCGCGCTCGCGGTCCTGATCGTCGTCACGCGGCTCCACCTGCACACGCCGCCCGTCCGGCACCGGATCGACATCCTCGGCGCGACCGTCCTGAGCGCCGGCGTCACCGCGCTGATCATGCTGACCACCTGGGGCGGCAACGAGTACGCGTGGGGATCGGCGCCGATCGTCGCGCTCGGCGTCGTGGGGGTCGCGCTGCTCGCCGTCTTCGTCTGGTGGGAGACGCGCGCCGCCGAGCCGATCCTGCCGCTCTCGCTCTTCCGCTCGCGCGTGTTCAGCGTCGCGAACGCGATGGGCTTCACGATCGGGATGGCGATGTTCGGCGCGATCGTCTTCATCCCGCTCTACCTCCAGCTCGTCTACGGCGCGAGCCCGACGAGCTCGGGCCTGCGGATGCTGCCGCTGATGGCCGGCCTGCTCGCGGCCGCGATCGCCTCCGGCCGCGCGATCAGTCGCATCGGCCGCTACAAGGTCTTCCCGGTCGCGGGGACGGCGATCCTCGTCGTCGGCATGTACCTGCTCTCGCTGCTCCGCGTCGGCACCGCGCCCTGGCTCGCGTCGGTGTACATGCTCGTCGTCGGAGTCGGGATCGGCCTCGTCATGCAGGTGCTCGTGCTCGTCGTGCAGAACGACGCCCGGCCGGAGGAAATAGGCGTCGCCACCTCGACCGCGACCTTCTTCCGCTCGGTCGGCGGCTCCTTCGGCGTCGCCGTCTTCGGGACGATCTTCGCGAGCAGGCTCGCCGGCCAGCTGGCGCACTTCCCGCGGAGCGTCACAACCCGCCTCGGCAGCGGCGTCCACCTGAACCCGGCGCAGGCGAGGCACCTGCCCGCCGCGATCCACGCCGACTTCCTCCAGGCCTTCGCGCATGCGCTCCACGGCGTCTTCCTGTGGGGCATGGCGATGGCGGCGGTGCCCTTCGTGCTCTCTTGGCTGCTGAAGGAAGTGCCCCTCCGAACCACGCTCGGACAGACCGCCGAGCTGAGCGCCGAGCAGGCCGCGGCCGCCGCAACACCCGACGAGCGACTGCTCGCCACTGCGCCGGGACGTCCTCGTCACTAGAGGCTTGATGTGAAACTCCAGCGACGGCCGTGGACCGGACATCGTCTGAGGTTCGTACACGTGTAGATGCGTCTCGGTTCGCTCGTTCTTGCTGCCCTCGTATTCGCGTCGCTTGCAACGGGGTGCAGCGGTCGGGGGCGGATCATCACGTCGCATGGGGTTCGGGTCGTCGTACCTTCGGGCTGGCAGCGGGTTCATGCGGCCCGGCCGGGCCCGGTGAGCGACCCGCGCACGCTCCTCGTAGTCGGAACAGCCGGTGTTCGGCCGCAAGCCTTCCACTGTGAGATCGCGGCCTACCATCTTCCGCCGTCGGGCGCCGTGGTCGTCGTTGTCGGCTGGAAGTCGATCGCGTCGGCCGGCGGCGGACCGTGGAAGCGGGGTCGAGGGCCGCTGAAGAGCTTGATTGCGGTTCATCGACCGAGCTTCGAATGCTTCACGGGGCGAGGCGCTGCCTCGACCGTCTTACTGGACGAGACGCCGTATCAGGTAAACGTCATGGTCGGTGACCGCGCCTCGAAGACGCGCGTCAAAGAGGCGCTCGCAATAGCTCGGTCGTTCGATCTCGCGCGCTAGGCGCGGGCGCGGTAGCCGCCCGTGAAGAACCGCTCCTGATCGGCTGACCCGGCCAGCAGGTCGCAGCGGTTGTCCGCGCCCTGGATCATCAGCGTCGGAGTCTCGATCTGCTCGACCTCAGCGAGGCGGCGGGCCAGCGGTTCGTAGCGCGGATCCGTCCGCTCGTCCGCGAGGAGCCGACCGTCGGCCGGACCCTCCTCGGCGAGCGCCATTCGGAGAACCGGTGTCTCGACCGACCGCACGCGGCGCTCAGCCGGTCGCGGCGACCGGAGTCCAGACGAAGCGCGTGAGCGCGATCACGAGCCCCACCGCCGCCCAGAGGCCGAGCACGCCGAGGTCGCTCCAGACGATCCCGACCCCGTGCGTGGCGGGGTCGAAGGCGTGGCGAAGCCCACCGGCGAGGTGCTGCACCGGGAAGACCTTGGCGACGTCTTGCAGCCAGTGCGGCAGGCTGACGTTGGGGATGAAGACGCCTGAGATGAAGTAGAGCGGGAGCATGATCGCCTGCACCATCGGCTGCGCCGCGTCGGCCGAGCGGATCGCGGTCGAGAGGGCGTAGCCGAGGCAGCAGAACGTGACGGCGCCGACGATCGCGGTGAGGACGACGCCGGGCAGGGTCTCCGCCGGCAGGCGGACGCCGTAGGCAAAGCGGCCGATCAGGAGCAGGACGGTCATGACGGCGAGCGCGACGACGATCGCGACGAGCGCCCGGCCGGCGATCAGCACCCAGGCGGGGACGGGTGTCGAGCGGCGCCGCTTGAGGATGCCTGCCTCGCGCTGTGCGGTGATCGAGATGACGAGGTTGACGAAGGACCCGGCGATCACGCCGAGCGCCGCCAGGCCCGGCACGTAGTAGGTCGAGGCCTTCACGTGCTGCGGCCCGATCTTGTCGTTGCCGAAGACGCTGACGAAGATGACGAGGAAGAGGATCGGCAGGACGAGCGTGAAGAAGCGCGCCTGCCGGTTGCGGACGAAGCTCAGCAGGTCGAAGCGCGCCTGGTGCGCGACGAGGCCGATCACGCGCGTTCCTCGGTGAGCTCGAGGTAGACGTCCTCGAGCGACGGCCGGCGGACGTCGAGGTCGGGGAGGTCGAGGCCGCGCTCGAGGGCCCACTCGGCGAGCGTCTTCACGTCGGCGAGCGGCCGGCGGCTCTCGAGCGTGACGCGCCCGTTCGCCGCCGACCGGACGAGCCCGCGGAGCGCCTCCGGCAACCCGTCCGCTCCCAACCCGTCCGGAAGCGTGAAGCGGACGAGCGCGGCCATGCGCTCGCGCCCGCCGAGCGTCTCGGGCGTGCCCTCGGCGACGATGCGCCCGTTCGCGATCACGGCGATCCGGTCGGCGAGGCTCTCGGCCTCGTCCATGTAGTGCGTCGTCAGGAACACGGTCTTGCCGAGCGCCCGCAGCCCGGCGATGACGCCCCAGGCGTTTCGGCGCGCAGAGGGGTCGAAGCCGGTCGTCGGCTCGTCCAGGAAGATCAGCTCCGGGTCGCCGATCAGCGCGAGCGCGACGTCGAGCCGCCGCCGCTGTCCGCCCGACAGCTGCTCGGTGAGGTCGCCGGCCTTCCCGTCCAGCCCGACCAGCGCGATCGTCTCGGAGATGTCGCGCGGCGCGCTGTAGTAGCCCGCGTACAGCCGGAGGCACTCGCGCACGGTCAGCCCGGTCTCGGGCTGCGACTCCTGGAGGACGACGCCGACACGATCCCTCCACGCCCCGCCGGCGCGGGCCGGGTCGACGCCGAGCACGCTCACCTCGCCCGCGCTTCGCGTCCGGAACCCCTCCAGGATCTCCACCGTCGTCGTCTTCCCGGCCCCGTTCGGGCCGAGGAACGCGAAGATCTCGCCGCGGGAGACCTGGAGGTCGATGCCGGCCACAGCCTCGACGTCGCCGTAGCTCTTGCGCAGGCCCCGGACGCTGATGACCGCGTCGGGGGTCAGCTCGTCGTCACCGGCTCGCCGCAGGTCGGGCACCGGAAGGGCCGTCGCTCGGCGAGAAGGCGACGGGCCGCGAAGATCACGAACGGAAACTGAGGCTTCGGAACCTCACGCGTCGCCTCGACCGTCCCGTGAGTCGCGCAGCGCCCGCTCTTCGTCTGAACTTCGGTCGCCATCACGCACTCCTTGTTCGGCCGACACTCTACGCCGCCGACTCGTCGGGAGCCTGGTGCTCGGCGTGCCACGCGCCGCCATGGTCCGCACTCTGCCACCTGCGTGAGAAGATGACCGCGTGAGCACGCCCGCCACGACGCGGCTCGACCGGGCCCGCATCGCCGAGCTGACCGAGCGCGAGCAGCGGCACCTCGACGAGCGGACGCAGGGCTCGCGCGCCCTCTACGAGCGCGCGAGCAAGGCGCTCTCGGGCGGCGTCGCCTCCGCGTACCAAGAGCGGAAGCCGTGGCCGATCTACCTCTCGCGCGGCCGCGGCTCGCACGTGTGGGACGTCGACGGCACCGAGATGGTCGACTTCCACAACGGCTTCGGGTCGATGGTGCAGGGGCATGCGCACCCGGCGATCGTGAAGGCGGTGCGCGACCGCGTCGAGCTCGGCACGCACTTCGCCGCTCCGACGGAGGACGGCGTCGTCGTGGCCGAGGAGCTCTCGCGCCGGTTCGGGCTTCCGCGCTGGCGGTTCGTGAACTCCGGGTCGGAGGCGACGATGGACGCGATTCGGATCGCACGCGCGGCGACCGGCCGCGAGACGATCGTGAAGATCTTCGGCTCGTACCACGGCCACCACGACTACGTGATGGTCTCGATCGGCGTCCCGTACGACCAGATCGGCGACCGCGAGCACTACGCGTCGCTGCCGTACGGCGCCGGAATCCCGCAGGCCGTCGTCGACATGACGATCGCCGTGCCGTTCAACGACGCGGACGCGATGGAGCGCCGGATCGTGCAGCTCGTCGAGGAAGGCCGCCCGCCGGCGTGCGTGATCATGGAGCCGGCGATGATGAACCTCGGGGTCGTGCTCCCCGAGCCGGGCTATCTCGAGGCGGTCCGGGAGCTGACCCGGCGTCACGACGTCCTGCTGATCTTCGACGAGGTGAAGACCGGGCTCTGCGTCGCCGCGGGCGGAGCGACGGAGCGGTTCGGGGTCACGCCCGACCTCGTCACCCTCGCGAAGGCGCTCGGCGGCGGCCTGGCGACCGGCGCGATTGGCGGCACCGAGGAGGCCTTCGAGGTCGTCGAGAAGGGCACCGTGTACCAGGTCGGCACGTTCAACGGCAACCCGCTGGCGATGGCCGCCGCGCGGGCCAGCCTGCTCGAGGTGCTGACGCCGAGCGCCTACGACCACCTGGAGTCGATCGAGGCGCGGTTGCTCGAAGGGTGCGGCGGCGTGCTCGAGCGGTACGGCCTCCCCGGCTACACGGTCGGCATCGGAGCGAAGGGTTGCGTCGTCTTCGCGCCGGAGGAGATCGTCGACTACGAGACGTTCAAGGCGCACCAGGACGGCGAGCTGGCCGACCTTGCGTGGCTCTACAACATGAACCGCGGCGTGTACATGACACCGGGCCGCGAGGAGGAGTGGACGCTCTCGGTCGCGCACACGCCCGAGGACTGCGACGCGTTCATCGCCGCGTTCGACGAGATGGCTGCGGACCTGACTGGCTGAGGCGGCGCTCGATCGCCGTTCGCGCCCGGTGGAGGTGCGCCGGATCCTCATGGAGCACGAAGCCGGTGTTCCCCATGAGGAGGTAGGAGTCGAGCTCGAAGGCGAGCTGCGCCGGATCCTCGGCCGCGTCGAGCGACCCGGCCGCCTGAGCCTCCCGGATCAATCGCTCGAGGCGTCCCCGCCAGCCCTGCTGAACCGCCGTGATCCGGTCCTGCACCGCCCCGGGACGCGTGCCGAACTCGACCTCGACGGAGGCGAAGAAGCAGCCGCCCGGGAAGACGCGGCGCTCGAGGTAGGAGAGGAAGCGGTTGAAGAGTGCCCGGAGTTGCTCGAGCGGGTCGGCGATCGTCTCGGCCGGCTCGATGACCTCGGCGGCGAAGATCTCGCCGGCCGTGTCCACCGTCGCGAGCTGGAGCTCCTCCTTGGAGCCGAAGTGGGCATAGAGGCCGCTCTTGCTCATGCCGATGTGCGCCGCCAGGTTGCCGATCGAGATCCCCTCGAGGCCGTCCACCGTCGCGAGGTTGGCCGCGGCGCGGAGGATCGTCTGTCGGCTGCGCTGCCCGTCGGAGCGGAGCTTCCGTTCTGTCTTCGTGGCCATCCTTGACAAGTTAGCACGATCGGTCGTATATTCTCAGGACGACCGATCGTGCTAACTAGTAAGGGAGGCTATGCGATGAAGCTGTACGTGATCCGCCGGCCGAGCGGCTGGCGCACGCTGGAGGAGCTCCAGGCCGGCGCGGCGCGCTCGGCGCAGGTCGGCGACGAGGAGATGTCCGACGACATCCGCTGGATTCGCTCGTACGTCGTCCACGAGGCCGACGGCGGGCTGGGAACCGTCTGCATCTACGAGGCGTCCAGCCCGGAGAAGATCCGGGAGCACGCGGCACGTGCCGACGTCCCCGCCGCGGAGATCGTGGAGGTCGCCGACACGCTCGTCGTCCGGCCGGACCCAGTCGCCGTCGCCGCCTGAGGGCGCTCGGGCCGGAAAGGGCGGGTGCGTCAGCGCCCGCCCTTCCTTTTCGACGCCGAAGGGCGTTCAATAGCGAATGGGATGTTCAATGCACAAGTGAGAGGTTAAATAGGCGAATGAGATCGATCGAAGGTGAACGCTCCTACCGGTGGGCCACTCGCCAGGCCGTCAGCATGAGCCTGGGCCCGTACGGCTACACGGTGACCATCTGGACCTCGGGCGGAGTGCTGATCCATTCGCGCGGCGCGCCGAGCGCGATCGACGCGCTGTTGTTCATGCTCGGCGCGGTCAGCGGCTACGCGTCCGTGGGCATCGTGTCGTTCGGGAGCGCCGGCGCGCGTGCGCTCACCGTGCGGCCTCCCGCGATCTGGGCCGGTTTCCACGTGGTCGGGATCGGGATGGCGATCGGCGCCGCAACGCTGGTCGCGCACGGAGTCCACAGCACGGCCGCCTGGCCGCTCGGCGGCTTCGCCGTGACCGCGATCTACCTCCTCGTGCTGGCGGCGCAGCTCGCGCTTGCGGGGCTGAAGCCCGTGCCGGCCGCGGCTGCGCTCGTCTCCGGCCCCGAGGTTCCGGACGACGTGGCAGCGGCGCCGGTCGAGCGGCCCGAGATCGACGTGATGAGGTGAGTACCGCGTATGCGTCCAGGGCTGTGGCGAGCCGCCGCAGGTCTACGAGCGCATCGGCCCGACCTTCGCGGCGCTCGTGAAGCTGACGCACCCGGCCGAGCATCGAGCTCTACCGCCGGCACGACGAGATCGAGCTGCTCCTGCCGGTCGCAACTACGGTAACGCGCGCGAGGACCTCGTCCAGGGGCCGAGGCACCCGGCCGAGATCCAACGCGTCGACGAGCAAGCGTACGTAGCGGATCTTCCGGCGGCCGCCGCTGCCCATGAAGCGCCGAAGCTGCTCCTCGATCGGCCGTCCCCACCACGCAGGCTGCTTCTGGAGGGTGCGGAACGACCCGAGCTCACCCTGGGTCGCGATGACGTCTTCCACGGACGAGACGCCGAGGGAGCGGATCAGCTCGTCCTCCAGGTCCACGACGCACACGTAGAAGCCGAGCCGCTCCATCTCGGCGCGGGTGAGGTCGGAGCCGAAGCCGGCTCGATCGAGAGCGCGCCGGAAGTCGCCCTTCTCTCCGGCGTCGCAGAGTCCCGACAG
>Ga0209577_10004678_pt1 | contig 12840 bp, 12 predicted proteins | sample GraSoiAngelo_109_FD_185874 | JGI IMG/M metagenome (GOLD analysis project Ga0209577, IMG submission 185874) | Grasslands soil microbial communities from the Angelo Coastal Reserve, California, USA - 14_0903_12_20cm (SPAdes) (version 2) | ecosystem: Environmental > Terrestrial > Soil > Grasslands... | reverse complement strand
CGCGCAGGAGCATCAGCTCGGCGCCGAAGCGTTCCGCCTGCCGGCCGGCCAGCCGCGCCAGCTCGGCGCCGCCGATCCCGTCCGGGAAGCCGAAGAAGTTCTCGATCATCGCCGTGTACGAGGCCTGACCCCCGGGCACGTCCCGATCGCATACGAGCGTCGACAGACCGTCGGAGGCCGCGTAGACGGCGGCGGCGAGCCCCGCGGGCCCGGCACCGATGACGACGAAGTCGTAGTGCGCCCGCTTCGCGGGCCGGAGGCCGCCCCAGGCCGCTGCGATCGTCTCGACGCTCGCCCCCGTGAAGTTGAGGTCGCCGTCGACGAGGACCGGCAGGGTCGCATCGCGGAGGCCGAGGCTCTCGAGCAGGCGGTCGGCCTCGGCCGAGCCCGCCTCGTGCCACTCGTACGGCTGCGCGGTGCGCGTGAGGAAATCGCGAAGACGGTAGTGCTCGGCGTCCATGCGCCGACCCACGACCTGCACCGTTGGGCGCACCGGGCTCACGGCGTCGATAGTAGTGCCGCGCCATAGGGCTGCGGATGGCGGCGGCTCTACGGCTTTTCGAGGGCTTTCTCCCAGCCCTCCTCTCCATCCGACCACGGCACCGCGGTGCGGCGTCTGAAGATCAGCTCATCTCCCTCGTCGCCGGGCCACACGCCGATCTTGTCGCTGTCCGGGTAAACGGAGACGGCCGGCACTCGCGAGCTCGAGAACATCAACGTCCTGGCCGGCGACCCGCTCCGGTTCATCAGCTTGTGCGCTCCGGCGGGACCGGGTGGGAAGCGGACGAGGTCTCCGCGCTCCAGGGTGTGCTCCCCTTCGGGAGCGCGCAGCACGATCGTGCCCTCGACGACGAGCAGCCATTCCTCTTCGTACTCGTAGTGATACGGGGAGGAGCTCTGACCGGGCGCCAGGTCGTAGATGAACATTGCGGTCGCCGTCGACCCCACGGCACGGGCCACGTCCACCCGGCCCTCGAGGTTTTCAGCGTCGAAGATGTTGACCGCGTCCATGCGCGCGATTATCGACGAGGCAGTCGGGCCGAGGTCGCTCGGCTCGAGCATCCACGCGACGTAGGAGGAAACCATGTCGACCGGAACCGACGTCTCGGACCGGGTGCTCGCAGGGAAGTGTGAGTGCGGGGCCGTCCGCTACCGCGTGCCGGATGCGTTCCTGTACGCGGGCAACTGCCACTGCTCGAACTGCCGGGCGTCGACGGGCTCGGCGTTCAAGCCGTTCGCCGGGATCGAGCGCGACAAGCTCGAGATCGTCGAAGGAGCCGACACTCTGCTCGTCTGGGGTGACGACGACGCGAACCACACGCGGTGCGGGATCTGCGGCTCCCTCCTGTACTCCGTCGTGCGCGACGGTGCCTACGTGCACGTCGCGATGGGGTCGCTCGCAGACGATCCGAGCATCCGGCCGACCGATCACATCTTCGTCGGCTCGAAGGCGCCGTGGTTCGAGATCACCGACGACCTGCCGCAGTCCGAGGAGTACTAGGGAGTCACAGGCATGATCCCGACGTGGACGTCTATCTCGCCATCGCGAGCAAGCGCGACCAGCGCGACTATGCCGACACTCCGATTCCGGAGGACCTCGTCCGGCGGATCCTCGATTCGGGGAGGCTGTCGGGCAACTCGCAGAACAGGCAGCGCTGGGAGTTCGTGGTCGTCGAGACGGCGCAGCAGCAGCTCGCGGAGACGGTGTGGCAGCCGCGCAACGTCCTCGGCGCGAAGCTGGTGGTCGCGATCTGCGGCGACGCGCAGGGCATCGACGTCGGCCGCTGCGCGCAGAACATGATGTTGTGCGCGTGGGGCGAGGGCGTTACGTCGTGCCCGAACGGCATCCGCGATCAGGACGCCGCGGCCGAGATCTGCGGCGCGCAGGTGAAGCTCGTCCTGTCGTTCGGCTATCCCGCCCGCCCGCGGAACCCGGAGTCGCGGCCGGCCGAGGAGTGGTCGGCGCGAGCCAAGCGGAAGCCGCTCGACGAGCTCGTGCGGCGCGTCTAGCGCAACTCGACGGCCGCAGTCGAACGATTAGCGCGCGGGTTCGGGATGGTGGCGGCGCGGTCTCGCCGCACCGTGTTCGAGCTGCCGAGGAGGCGGGCGCCGGCGGCTTCCTGCTCAAGGACGCACTGCCGTGTCGCGACGGTCAAGGCCCACGCCTCGCGCGTGCTCGAGAAGCTCGAGCTCAACAACCGCGTCCAGATCGCCTTTATCGCCCACGACGCCGGCGAGGCGTGAGGCTCGCCCTCTAGCTAGCGCAGAGCCTCGAACTCGGCGTCGCTCAGCTCGATCTCAAGCGCGGCCAGGTTCTGCTTCAGGTGCTCGAGCGACAGCGTGCCCGGGATCGGCAGCATCGTCGGGGAGCGCCTGAGGAGCCAGGCGAGCGCGATCTGCGCCGGCGTCGCGCCGTGTCGGTCGGCGATCTCGGCGAGCGGGCGGCCGCCATCGCCGCGCAGGGGGAAGAAGGGGACGAACACGATCCCTTCGCCGGCGCAGTAGTCGACCACGTCCTCGTACCTGCGCTCGGAGAGGTTGTACTGGTTCTGGACCGCGACGATCGGCACGACCCGTCGAGCCCGTTCGATCTGGTCGATCCCGACCTGGGAGAGGCCGACGTGCCGGATCTTCCCGCTGTCGCGGTACTCCTCGATCGCGCCCAGGCTCTCCTCGAGCGGCGTCTCCGGGTCGACCCGGTGCAGGTAGTAGAGCGCGATGCTGTCCGTGCGGAGGCGGCGAAGGCTCTCCTCGATCTGAGCCCGGAGCACCTCGGGACGCCCTTCTCCCGGGCGGAACCCGCCCTTCGTCGCGACGACGCCCCCCTGCGGAACGGGCGAGAGCGCGGCACCGATCGTTGCCTCGCTCTCTCCTCCGGTGTACGTATGGGCGGTGTCGACGACGCCCACGCCGGCGGCGACTGCCTCCTTCACGAACGCCACGTTCTCGGGCGTGTTCGTGAGGCGATTCGTCCCCAGCCCGATCCGGGCCACCTCGACGTCACCCAGCCTCAGCATCGGGTCATCTTGGCTCATGGTGCTTCGGACCGCGGCGGGAGGGGAACAACCGGCGGGTGCGACGACTGGCAGTGCTCGTCGCTTCCGCGGCGGCCGTCGGGCTGCTCCCGGCGGCTGATGCCGGCAGCAGCACCGCGCCGGTCATCGCATTCGTGAGCGACCAGAGCGGCGACTACGAGGTGTGGACGGTGCGGCTCGACGGCAGCGGCCTCCACCGGCTCACGCGCTCCAAGGGGCAGGACGAGACGCCGGCGTGGTCGCCGGACGGGCGACGCATCGCGTTCGTGAGCTACCGGACACGGTGGCCGAAGGTCTGGGTGATGAACGTGAACGGCAGTCGGCCACGGCAGCTCACGAGGGGCTACTCGAAGGAAGGAACGCCCGTGTGGACGCGGGACGGGAAGCACATCGTGTACGGCTCGTTCCCGGACCCGCCTCGCGCGGGCGCACCCGGCTTCTGGTCGATGCGCCCGAACGGAACGCACAAGCGCCCGATCCGGCCCGGGTACGGCAGCCCACCGTCGTTCTCACCCGACGGCCGGCGCACGACGTTCTTCGCCGACTGCGGCGGCGGCTACGGCAGCTGCATTTACACGTCGAACGCCGACGGAAGCCACCGGCGCCAGATCAGCGCGGTCGGCGCCGGCAACAACATCGAGCCGGCCTGGTCGCCGGACGGGCGCCTGATCGCCTGGATCAACGCCAACGAGCTCTGGGTGATGAACGCGGACGGCTCGCAGCCGAGGCGGCTCGCTCCCGGTCCGCTCCCGGAGACCTACGACTCCTACCCGAGCTGGGCGCCTGACGGCTCCCGGGTCGTCTTCGCCACGAACCGCTCGCCGTCCGGGCTCGCCGTGATCAACCGCAACGGCACCGGCCTTGCGCCCGTCGGGGTCGGGGTCTTCCGCCGCGGCGGGCAGCCGGCGTGGCAGCCGCGTCCGCGGTCGAGAGCCACCTCAGCCGCGAGGGCCGCCCGCCGCGGGTTGCCGATGCGTGCGGCTCGCCCGGCGGACGACACGCGCTTCTCGGGAGCGCGGTGGGAGGAGGACTGGCGCGTGCTCGCGCTCGACTCGGCGAGCCACAGCTACGCGGTCGTCACGTTCGTCGCCGGGCCGGTGCCCGAGATGTTCATCACCGCCCGCTCCGGCGCGAAGACCGTTTCGGGGAGCGGCGAGTTCGCGCACGGCCTGCTTCCGCACCGCGGCCCCGGCGTCACGATCGCGAACCTGCCCGACAACGCGCCGCCGCAGCCGAACTCGCTCTCGTACGCGCGAGGGCGATACAGCGTCGACCTGACGTTCCCGGTGCGCGGGCACCTCACGATAGTCCCCGGACGCGCCGGCGTCACCGTCGGCCCGTGGCACCTCGGGCCTGAGCGCGTGTTCCCGGGAGACACGATCGTCCCCGGCCGGATGAACTGGAGCGTCCCGGTCGCGACGGGAACTGTCACCGGCTGGCTCGAGTCGAACGGCCGCCGGATCGAGCTCCGCCGCTGGCGCGCGTACCAGGACCACATCTGGGGCCGCTTCCGCCGCTCGTCCACGACGTGGGCGCATTGGGACTTCGTCCTGAAGACATCGAGCCGCGGCGAAGCCTGGATCCTGAACGGCCTCGAGCCGACGAACGGCGGCTTCGAGACCTACCCGCACGACAACCGCTGGCAGGGAGTGCTCGTCCACGTGACGCGGAGCGGCGTCGCCGCCTGCCAGACGCGGATCACGCGGCGTGGCTGGATCGGCGGGTGGACCAACAACACGCCCTGGTGGGTGCCGACGATCGTCCGCGCGCGGTGCAAGCACCTGGCCCTCGGCGTGAAGGCGCCACGGCCGTGGCCGGTCGGTGGCTTCCTCGGCGGCGTCGGGGGAAGCGCCCCGCTTCCAGAGGCCTCCGGCTGGATCGAGCACGGAGTGCCGCAGATGCCGAACACGTGACGAGTTCCACACGAAGGTTTCGTCCACATGGGCATCCACCAGTTGGCCTTGCCGAAGACGCGCAGCCGCGCCGGCACGAGCAGTGCGCGGATGACCGTGGGGTCGGGGACGTAACGCCGCTCGCCGCCGAAAATCAGGGGCTGAGCCGACCTGGGCTCCTCGGCGGGCTCCCCGCCATCCCCTAGGCTGCCGCGCTTGTCTGCAGCACGCCGAGCTCGATCAAGACCTGGCGGGCGGCCTCGTAGCTTCCGGGGTGCGCGCGCAGCCTTCGATTGTCGCCCGACCCGGTGGTTGAGAACATGCGGAGATTGCTTACGACCTCGCTGAAATGCTTTGAGATCACGCCGACGCTTTGGCACATAGCGCGGATCTGCTCGGCCGTAGTCCATGACTCATCCCAACCGGCTTGGCGCGCGCAGAGGGTCAAAATCGCAATTTGCCGCATTGCACCACGGGTGGTGTTGGCAAGCCGCCGAGGCGGAAGCACGAACTTCAGTTCGCCGTCGTCGTCCGCAAAAACCTGCTCAACGACCGACGCGTCGACCTCGAGGGCCTCGGCCACTGCCGCGAGACGGGTACTGCCTGACGCGCGAGCGCGCGCGGGTGGGCGTTGTTCGTGTTCAGCGCGTGGCTGACGCTCGACGCCACTCGAGTCGAGGACGCGGAGGATCTCCGCGAAAGCCGCCGGCCTCAGGTCGGCCTTTACCTCTGACTTGTCCGCGATCTCCTGCGCAAGGCGCAGGCGATCGATCAGCACGCTGTGTTCGTTGGTCATAATCATCTACTCCTTTGCACTTCTTGTGGGCAGTCTCGGCAGAGACCGAAACCGAGGTCGTTTGCCGCCCAGTCGTGTAGGGCGAGGCTGACTTGATTCAGGTCGTCGAAATCGACTGGGCGATAGATCTGTCCAACTAGATCGGTCGGCAGCGCGTCCTGAGTTTTGTCCTTGAGCAGCGCGCAGCGTCGCCCGGTCGCGAGCATCGCGCCGACCTCGATCACGAGGTTGTAGTTCAGCCCCTTCTCGACGCGGTTCTCCAAGAGGGCGACGCCGTAACGACATGCCCAGAGGTAGCCAGCGACGTTGCTCCAGAGGTCGTCGTGCATGCTTCCGTCTGACGCGAGGTGAAGCGTCAGGCCGTGCGAGCTGAGCGCCGACCTCGCCGTCGCGATGACATCAGGGATCGGATCGAGCGCGTCCACCGTCGGAAAGCGCGTCATGCAGAACACGTTCTCGTCGAACGGATGGCGCTGGAGGAATCGGCTGATTTCGTGACTCCACTTCGCTGGCGCGAAGAAGGGCGGTATCACGGTGTGCTTGCCTTCCCCGAGTTCGGCACTGTCGCCCGCGAGCCCCATGCCCGGCGCGGAAGCCTCGGGCAGCTCGCCAAGGAGCCCGGTCACCTGGGCCTCGCCCCGCGGCGTAAGCGACCATCCCCTTTCGCGGCGCTTGACCGCGAAGCCGCGCGAGCGGAGCTGCGCCAACGATTGGCTCGTGTTCGACGGTGCCGGAAGCCGGAATGCGTCGAAAGCCTTGTTGATCTCGATGGGGGAGAACGTCGCGTCGGGGCTCCGCTGTGAGACAAGCGCCGCGATGACGAGCACACGGTCGGTGCCCGTCGGCAGATCCTGGACCTGAAGCGCGAGTGGCGTCGTTCGCTCGGTCACGGCGCAAGGAGCTCCCGGAGCCGATGACCAGCCTGCTCATAGCCGCGCCGGTTGACGCGGAGGAGGCGTGAGCGACCGGTGCCGCGGAAGCTCATCACCTCGGCGAGCTGAGAGATCTCCGCTGCGAAGTTGTTCGCGTCGAGAACGCCGAGGTCGCGACACTCGTCGCGAATGACCCCGACCGGAGTCCAGTCGTCGGCATCCACGTCGGCCGCCTGCCGAGCAGCGCACACGAGGAGGGCGACGTCCTTCATGGCCGCCGCCTTCTGAGGCGGCAGGCGCGACGGCGGAATGGTCAGGTGCATCCGCCCGTCGACGAGATCGAACGCTTCGCCGATGTCGTCGGCCTCGACCGAGAGCGCGGACGCGACAGGGGTGCGCCAGTCATTCACCTCGCCGCCCTCAGTCGCGACGGCGACCGGGGGAGCCGTCGCGGTCCGCGTCACGCCGCCCGTGCGGATCGTGATCGCAGCGGCGAAGGCCGCTGCCCGGAGATCGTCCGGCACGCCCGACTTCTCCACATCGTCGGCCGCAGCGGCGAGTATGAGAGGTATATCACTAGTCATATCTTGATCTCCACTCCACTAGAACGTGTGTATGCCAGATTCTCGGTTATTCGTAAGATGTTATCACATAGTAGTGAATGGATCTTGATACAAGATTAAGAGAATCCTGCGCATCTACTTTGGTCCGCTGCGTCCGAAGACTTGGAGACCTCACGCGGGCCGGACGATCTCCGGGCAGCGGCCTTCGCCGATGCCGTCGAATTTCTCCGCCGAAACCGAGAAAACGTGCCTGGCGACCGGCCGACTGTTCCCAAGGTTCCCACCGATCGAGCGGATGGTAAGGAGGGTCTAGGTTCGAGTCCGGAAGCGGCCTCTCGCAGACTGAAGGCCCGCTCGTTCGCTTGGATCCGATCCCGGCCGCGGCGCGCCGCGGCCGGGACCTGTCCAGGCGACTACGCCGAGACGGGAGCCGGCGGCGCCTCGGGAGCGGCCGACGGCTCGCCGGGCTCGAAGCGCGGCAGCCACTCGAGCCACCGCGGCAGGTACCAGTTCCACTCGCCGAGCAGCTTCATCGACGCCGGCAGCAGCACGCCCCGGACGATCGTCGCGTCGATCAGGATCGCCGCCGCGAGCCCCACGCCGAACTGCTTGAAGAACAGCATCGAGAGGGTCGCGAAGATCGAGAACTCGGCGACCATGACGACCGCTGCGCTCGTGACCACTCCGGCGGTGGACTTGATCCCGTCCGCGATCGCCTCGTCCATGCTCGCGCCGCGGTCGAACAACTCCCGGATCCGGCTGACGATGAAGACGTGGTAGTCCATCGAGAGCCCGAAGAGGATCACGAACAGCAGCAACGGCACGACCGGCGAGATGCCCGCGGTCGAGCTGAAGCCGAGCAGCCCCTTGCCGACGCCGTGCTGGAAGACGAGCACGAGCACGCCGTACGCGGCGGCGACCGAGAGGAGGTTGAGCACGATCGCCTTGATCGCGACCACGATCGAGCGGAACGCGACCAGCATGAGGCCGAATGCGAACAGGAGGACGAAGCCAACGACGAGCGGGAGCTTGGACTTCATCTGGTCCTGCTGGTCCTTCCATTCGGCCGTGAGCCCGGTGACGCCGGCCTCCGTGCCCGGAAGCGCACCGACCGTCTCGGGGACGATCACGTCGCGCAACACGGCGAGGGAGGCATTCGACGCGGCATCGGTTCCCGCCCCTGCGATCGGGACGGTGAGGTTCGCGATCGTTCGCTCGCGGTTCGTGTCGATCGTGATCGGCTTGTGGGCTCGCCCGCTCGCAAGCGCCCTCCGCTCCAGCTCCGCGATCGCGTTGCGCATGGACGGTGCGTTCACGTTCGGCGCCTTCACGACGACGTTCGCCGGTAGCGCCTTGCCCGGAAACGCCTGCTGCATGCGCTTGTAGGTCTTCACCACCGCCAGCGACCGGGGGAAGGTGCTCGGCCCCGGACTCGAGATCCGGAGCTGCAGCGTCGGGGCGGCGAGCGCCAGCAACAACCCGCCCGCGAGCACCGCCGATAGCAGCGGCCGGTGCAGGACGCCGTCGACGATCGCTCCCCAGACGCGGCCTTCGCCCTTGTCGCGACGGATCCGGCCGGCGAGCGGGACGTGCAGCCGGTCGACGCGGTCTCCAAGCTTCGAGAGCAGCGCGGGAAGGACGGTGAGCGAGCCGAGCATCGCGACCGCGACGACCATCATCGTCGCGTATGCGAACGACGCGAACGTCGCATCGCCCGTCAGGAACATCCCGGCCATCGCCACCATCACCGTCAGGCCGGAGATGAGCACCGACCGCCCCGAGGTGGCAGCGGCGGCCTCGAGCGCGGCACGCTCGCGTCGCAGGTAGAACAACGAGTAGTCGACGCCGACCGCGAGCCCGACCAGCAGCACGACCGCGGGCGCTTCCTGCGCGAGTGGGAGCAGGTGACTGGGCAGCGCGACCAGCCCGAACGTCGCGAAGACAGCCGCGAGCGCCAGCAGCAGCGGGATGCCCGCGGCCACGAGCGCGCCGAACGCGACCACGAGGACGATCAGCGTCAGCGGGATGGAGAACACGCCCGCGCTCTTGAGGTCGTTCGCGAAGGCGGTGTCGACCGCCTTGGCCGCGCTCGCCTCGCCGAACTCTCCGACGAAGAAGGCGGGATGGGCGCGTTGCGCGTCCTCGACGCTCTTGAGCACGGGGCCGAGCTTGTCGCCAGCGTTGTCCTTGCCTCGGATCTCGAACTCGACGTCTACGAGGCGCTTCGTGCGGGCGCCAGCGGCTTCGTGCTCAAGGACGACCCGCCCGAGCAGCTCCTCGCCGCGATCCGCGTCGTCGCCGGCGGAGATGCACTCCTCTCCCCCGCCGTCACGAAACGCGTGATCAAGCGGTTCACGCGCATTCCCCAACCCGAGCCTCCGAGACAGCTCGACGATCTCACGGAGCGCGAGCTCGACGTATTTCGCCTGATCGCGCGCGGCCTCTCGAACGCCGAGATCGGCCGAGAGCTCTACATCAGCGACACGACCGTCAAGACGCACAACACGCACATCCTCCAGAAGCTCGACCTCCGTGACCGCGTCCAGGCGGTCGTCCTCGCGTACGAGACGGGGCTCTTCGACACGGCCGTTTGAGGCAAGGTGTCGGCGTGCTCCGACCACGCCTCGTCGCCGTCCTCGTGCTCGCCGTCGTGGCCCCCGGCTGCGGGAGGTCGAGCCGCTCCGGCGCTCCGCCCCGCGTCCCCGAAGCCCGCGGCGGTGTCTTCTCCTACGACGCGTCGGCACCGCTCGACTACGTCGACCGCGGCCGCGTGAACACCCGCGACTCGGCGCTCGCCGTCCACGACGTGTCGTTCGAAAGCGGCGGCCGCCGCATCGACGGCTACCTGGTGCTACCGCCGGGCCCGCGCCGGCGACCCGCGGTCGTGTTCGTGCACGGCGCCCGGGGCGACCGAACCGAGCTGCTTCCCGAAGCCGGTCGGCTCGCGGCGCGAGACGTCGTCACGCTGACGATCACCGCCCCGTCGACGACGGTGCGGATCTCGGCCACGACGCCGTCGCAGCTGCTCGCGCAGACGCGCGCGGTCGCGATCTCCGACGTCTTGGCGGTCCGCCGCGCCGTCGACCTGCTCCGTTCGCTGCCCGTCGTCGACCCGAGGCGGATCGGCTACCTCGGCTGGAGCGCCGGCGCCCGCACGGGCGCCCTGGTCGCCGCGGCCGAGCCCCGGCTGCGCGCGCTCGTTCTCCTCTCCGCCGGCGCGGCGCCCGTCTCGGCGTACGCCGCCGCGGCGCCGCCCTCACTCCGGCCGCAGATCAGACATGACCTCGGGAGCGTCGACCCCATCCACTACCTGGCCCGCGCGCGGCCGGGGAGCGTCCTGCTCGAAGACGGACGACGCGACGCGATCGTTCCGCGCGCCGCGCTCCTCAACCTCGTCCACGCAGCACCGCGCGGGACGATGGTCCGCTGGTACGACGCCCCACACGCTCTCGACCGCGCGGCCTATCGGGACGCATTCGCCTGGCTCGCGCACAAGCTGGAGGGATCTCGGCTTGTAAGGTGACCCCCGTGGACGCAGATCGCGCACGTGAGCTCCTAGCGGCCGAACGCGAGCGGATCGAGCATGCGCTCGGCCGGCTCGGCCCTCAGGACGACGGCGAGCCGGCAGACGAGTACGACCCGGCGAACCTGGCAGCCGACCTCTACCAGGACGAGCTCGACGAAGGTCTCGAAGAGGATCTTCGCGAGCAGCTCGCCGCGGTCGAGCGAGCCGAGCAACGGCTTGCAGCCGGTACCTACGGGCTCTCGACCGAAAGCGGACGACCGATTCCGGACGAACGGCTCGAGGCTCTCCCGACCGCCGAGCTGACGGCGGACGAAGAGCGGGCGCGAATCAAGTAGGAGAGTCCCGCCGCCTCGTATCATCGCGAGCCGTGGCGGACCTCGCAGCGCTGAAGAGCGCCGCACGTGCCGCGATCGTCATCCCGGCGGTCTTCGCGCTCGCGGACAAGGTGATCGAGCAGCCGCAGACGTCGATCCTCGCGGCGTTCGGGTCGTTCGCGCTGCTCGTGCTGGTCGAGTTCACGGGCCCGCCGCAGACCCGCCTGGCCGCGTACCTCGGGCTGGCGTGCGTGGGAGCCGCGTTCATCACGCTCGGGACGCTCTGCTCGCGACACGCGTGGCTCGCCGCGGGCGCTATGGCGGTCGTCGGCTTTGCCGTCCTCTTCGCGGGTGTGATCAACGGCTACTTCGCGGCGGCGGCGACCGGCGCGCTCCTCACGTTCGTCCTGCCGGTGACGCTTCCGGCGCCGAACTCCGCGATTCCGGACCGCCTGGAAGGTTGGGGACTCGCGACCGGCGCCGGGATCTGCGCGCTCATGCTGCTCTGGCCGCCTCGACGGCGCGCCGACCTTCAGCGCGAGGCCGCCGGCGCGTTGCGCGCCGTCGCGGACCTCTTGGACGCGGACCGCGAGGGCGCGGCCGAACGAGCACGGCTCGCACGCGGGTCGGTCGACGCTCTGGGCAGGCGCCTCCTCGGCACCCAGCACCGCCCCACCGGTCCCACCGGACCGACGGCCGCCCTCGCTTCGCTTCCCGACGAGCTCGACTGGCTCCTCTCCTTCCTCACTCCCTCCGCCGAGCTGCCGACGCTCGAGCTCGCCTGCGCGGAGGACGCCGAAGCGATGGCGGCGGCCGCCGCCGTTCTCCGCACGAGCGCGGAGCGGCTCGAGGGTCGTGACGGACGGCCCGATCTCGCGCGGCTCGACGCGGCGCGAGATGCCGTCGCGCGCGCGCTCGTGCGACGGCTGCCGTTACTGCCGACCGATACCCCCGCCGGCGTGGTCCCGCAGGCGCTCGAGCCGCCGTTTCGGATCCGCGCAGTCACCTACTCCGCCCGCCAGGCAGCCGGCTACGCATTGCTGGCGACCGGAAGCGACGCGCCCGACCTCGACGACCGCGACGTCGCCCAGCCGCCGACGACCCGTGCCGCGCTCGAAGCCACGGAGCGCCTCACGGTCGAGCACGCCAGCCTGCGGTCGGTGTGGTTCCAGAACAGCGTCCGCGCCGCCGTCGGGCTCGCGGTGGCGGTCTACATCGCCCAGCGGACGGGTCTTCAGCACGGGTTCTGGGTCGTCCTCGGGACCCTCTCCGTGCTGCGGTCGAACGCCCTGGGCACCGGCTGGTCGATCGTCAGCGCGCTCGCGGGGACCGCGGTCGGGATCGTCGTCGGGGCGCTGCTCGTGATCGGCATCGGGACACACGAGGCGGTGTTGTGGGGCGTGCTGCCGGTCGCGATCCTGCTCGCCGCCTATGCGCCGCGGGCGATCTCGTTCGCCGCCGGCCAGGCGGGCTTCACGGTCGTCCTCTTCGTGCTCTTCAACATCATCCAACCGGTCGGCTGGGAGGTGGGGCTGGTTCGCGTGGAGGACGTCGCCATCGGCTTCGCGATCAGCCTCGGGGTCGGCCTCCTCTTCTGGCCCCGGGGTGCCGGTGCGCGTCTGCGAGACGACCTCGCCGCCGCATACGCGCGCGGCGTGGACTACGTCGTCGCCACGGCCCGGCAGCTGAGCGAAGGAGGAGGCTCCGACGACACCGCCCGCGCCGGGCGAGCCGCGGACGCCGCCCTCCACCGGCTCGACGACGCGTTTCGGCAATACCTCGCCGAGCGCTCCGCGACGCCGTTCAACGTGGAGGACGTCGCGGCGCTCGTCAGCGGTGCGA
>Ga0209577_10004677_pt1 | contig 12840 bp, 10 predicted proteins | sample GraSoiAngelo_109_FD_185874 | JGI IMG/M metagenome (GOLD analysis project Ga0209577, IMG submission 185874) | Grasslands soil microbial communities from the Angelo Coastal Reserve, California, USA - 14_0903_12_20cm (SPAdes) (version 2) | ecosystem: Environmental > Terrestrial > Soil > Grasslands... | reverse complement strand
CTTTCGATTCGCCCTGCGTTCCGAAGATTTCGTTAAGAGGCACAGCGGTGATAGAACTTTTTCCCGGCAACGACTGAGCACCGAAAGAATCTTTCGGCTTTGGATTTGCGGTTCGAATCTGTTTGGCAGCGTCGTAGACTTTTTTTACCGCGCCCGCCAGCTTGTCAGCTCCGCCTTCGCCTTCGATATGCATGAAGAAAACTCTCGGCTGATCGAAGAAGAAATGATTGTGGAGGGCCGTGACGCTCAGGCCGTTATCGAGCGCAGCGGACATCGCGGCATTCACTTCGTCTTCGAACAGCACGGTGTCGCCCATCACCATCGCACCGTTTGATGTCGCCGTGAACGCTGCCCAAGTGCCGAGACCCATGAACGGCGGCATCGTCCAGCCATCGACAACGATTTTCACGTCGTTGCGCGGGAAGGTGACTTTATAAACGCCTTCCTTTTCATTCATCTTCCCTTTGAGTCCGGTCAATTCGTCGATGCGCGCCGTATTGAGATCGGCTGCTACCGATAGGCAAAGCAAGACGGGAAAAACTAATATCACTGCGAAAGTTTGTTTCATGGTGGTTACACTAATACGCGTCGATTTGGGAAGTTGGATGTAAGACCAAGGACGACATGCTATACGTATTTCATTCTAGGTCTTGATCCGATGCGTGCAACTTCCTGGCTCCTTCTTCTCTACAGCCTCCCCAGCGGACAAAAAACCGAACGGGTCGCGATCTGGCGTCGTTTGAAAAAGATGGGCGCTGTCCAGATCAAAACATCAACATATCTGCTGCCCGATGAGACCGCGCAATACGAGCAGTTCCAATGGCTCGCGCAGCAAATCCGCGATTACGGCGGCGATTCGACGCTCGTCCGCGCGAACGAGATCGAAGGTCTAACGAGAGAAAACGTCGTCGCGATGTTCAATAACGCACGGGCAAAGGACTATGCAGAGCTACGAAAATCGCTTCAGGGTTTCTTCGCTCGCCGAAAAAGAGTGGATGCCGAAGAGGCAGCGGCAGAACTCGAACGAGTTACCCGTCAGTTTCGGGAAATTCGGGCAGTCGATTTTTTCGACAGCCCGCGCGGGCACGACGTTGCCATGTTGCTTCAGCGCGCCGAAGGCCCAAAGCGCGCTCGGCAGCTCGAGAAACTTGATGTGAAGCACTATCAGGGCAAGACATGGCTGACTCGACCGCGGCCAGAGATCGACCGTGTCGGCTCAGCGTGGCTGATCTCGAAGTTCATTGACCGCAAACCGAAATTCGTCTTTGCGCCAAAAGCCGATGCTGTCCCCGATGCAATTCCGTTCGATATGCTTGACGCTCAGTTCTCACATCATGGCAATTACTGCACGTTCGAAACGCTCACAAAGCGCTTTGCGATTTCGGACAAGTCGGTCGCGAAAATTGGCGAGATGATCCATGACGCCGACCTCGACGATGCGAGATTTCAGCGTGTCGAAGCGGTCGGGATCGACCGAGTGCTCAAAGGTTGGGCGAAAGAAGGGTTGCCGGATGAAGAGATTTTGCGGCGCGGCTTCGAGTGCTTCGACGCGCTCTACAGCTTTTTACAACGATGATGAAGGCGACTTCCTCAGAGCGAACAGTTGCAACCGAAGATCGACCTCTTGCACCCTCGTTTGCTGAGGCATGCCGATTCTGGCTCAAGTTTGGTTTCATTAGCTTCGGCGGACCCACGGCTCAGATTGCGCTGCTCCACGGAGAACTGGTCGAAAAGAAGAAATGGATCAGTGAGACGCGGTTTTTCCATGCACTCAATTTTTGCATGCTGCTGCCAGGCCCCGAGGCCCACCAGCTCGCGATCTACATCGGCTGGTTGCTGCACAAGATTCGCGGCGGCGTTATTGCGGGAACTTTGTTTGTCCTGCCCGCCGCCGTTTTCCTCTGGGGTCTGACTTGGGTTTACGCCGCCTACGGCAATATTGCCTGGGTTGCGGCGATTTTCTTCGGCATCAAGCCTGCCGTCATGGCGATCGTGGCCGAAGCCGTGATTCGGATTGGATCGAGAGCGCTGAAAAACACGGTGATGTGGACGCTGGCCGCGCTTGCTTTCGTAGCCATCTTCTTTCTCAAGGTTCCCTTTCCACTCGTTGTTTTGACGGCCGGTATTACCGGGTTGGTGGGCGGCAGGTTATGGAAAGATAAGTTTTTAGTGTTTGGTCAAAACAAATCGGGCAAGAAGGATGCCGAGACCGTTCTCGGTGACGATATAGAATCGCCTGCGCATACGAAACCATCGCTCGTCGGCGCCATCAAAGTCTGTGTGATTTGGCTCACGTTATGGTGGCTGCCCGTTCTGCTCGCTGGCCTTTGGCGCGGGTGGAATGACACGATTTTCCGTGAAGGTTTGTTCTTTAGCAAAGCGGCGGTTGTTACTCTCGGCGGTGCCTACGCTGTGCTACAATATGTCGCCCAGAACGCGGTGGAGTATTTTCACTGGTTGAAACCGGGTCAGATGATGGACGGACTTGGTCTGGCCGAAACGAAACCAGGGCCGTTGATCATGGTGCTCCAATTTGTGGGATTCATGGGCGGCTGGAACGTGCCGAACGGTCTGCCGCCGCTTACGGCCGCAACGCTAGGCGCTCTCATCAGCACATGGACAACGTTCGTGCCTTGCTTTCTTTGGGTTTTTCTTGGTGGCCCGCACATCGAACAACTGCGAGGAAACGTCCACCTAACCACCGCGCTCTCCGCGATCACCGCCGCGGTTGTGGGTGTCGTGATGAACCTGGCCGTCTGGTTCGGAATGCATATTCTGCTACCCCAAAACGAGCCGTTTAACTGGTTCGCCGCTATTGTAGGCATTGTGGCTTTTCTTGGAATGTGGCGATGGAAATGGAATATTGTGTACGTCGTCCTCGGCAGCGGGTTGCTCGGATTTTTGTTTAAGTTCGCAATCGCCCGCTGAACTGTGTGGTTGCCATAGTATCGCTGGAGTTCATGTTGCGTTGGTAGCTATTGGCGCAATCCTCGGCGGAATCATTTACTCCAGCATTCGTGCGCTTGCATGAAAGCTGTAGCCGGTATCGCTGATCCCAGAAGCTTGAAGGTGCTGCTAGCAGGCGATACCGGGGTCATCGAACCCCGGCTACACCTGGGATTCGTTACAAACCGGTTATTTTGTTACGAGTTAAGAAGGAGTGCTGAGGGGAGAAGTCGCGAAAACGCGCTTTTGCTCGCGACCGCTAACAAACCGCGAACAACAGCGAACAGAGTCTTGTTCGTCCGCAGGCTATCACGCTGAACCTGCATCGTAATGGGGCGTTGGCTTCATCGTTTGGTCTGACCCAATTCAAGAAACTTGATGCTGGGAAGAATCGCGTTAAAAGCAGCTTCTGCCAAGGCATTGTGCCCTTCCTCCGAAGGATGCCAGGCGTCCACCGGATGGATCAGTTCCAAGCGGCTTAAGTCCACTCTCGTTAGGCCGTCGGAATATTGCAGGCGGACCCCCGGATAGTCTCGCACCTGCTGATTCAGCTCGCTGGTCATCGCTTGTAATTCGCCATTCAACATTGAAGCAAGTCGCGCCATGTCCTCCCGATAGGGCGGTTTCAACGATTCGAAGGTTCGCTCACCACTCTCGAAGTGAGAGTAGAGTTTCGGATTTTGTGCATGCAGGGCTTCCGCCTGCGCTCTCGACTTCAGATACGCGTTAATGTTGGCCAATCCAAACACGACAATGGACACCTTGTGTTTCTCCGCCTTCGCCCGACCGATCAGGGCTCGTAGGGTTTCAGAGTAGTTCTTCCGAAAGCGCGCGGCGATTTCCCGAAGCTGACTCTTCGGATCGGCGCGCTCTTCCGCAGAAAGGCCGTGAACCCAGTCCAGATTGTTGTGTCCAATCCAAATCATAATGAGATCTGGAAAGCGGTTTCGGCGCAAAACTTGTTCGATTTGGCCAGGGAGATTCCGAGTTCGAACAAGTTTCTGACGCAGATCTTCCTCGGATCGACTCGGAGCAACTAATGCTCCCGCACCATTATACTCCGCCGCGACCAGCGGTGTGATGCGCTCCAGTCGTTCGTAAACGCTGAAAACACTTTTGGGGTCTGGATCTGTGTCTAGGAACCAGTTCTCGCGCCAAGCCGTTCTTGCCCGCCAAAAAGCGCTCGGCAGCGCTGACATATAGAAATGTTGCGTAAGGCTATCGCCGAGCATCGCCACGTGCGGCAGCCGGTTCACTAGTTCAGTTCGATCAATTTTACCTTGCCGATATTGAAAATAATCCGGATAAAGAGGCGACGACGGATCTGAGATCCGTTCCAAATAATCCCGTGTCGTCACCCTGGGCGGCTTGCTCACCGCGCGATCAAACAAGAAAAGCAAATCGACCAGGTCTGCGGTCACTTGCTCGCCAATCGCGACAGGTAAGGGGGCCAGTGAACCCGTAGTCTCATCGGCGCAGATTGCAGAAGAAACAATCAGAAATAAAAGAACGACCTGCAACAAACCGGGTCGAATGACGAGCTTGTGAGACCGCAGTTCAATTGGTTCACCGCGTTGGACCTTCCACTCGCTCGCAAATCGATTCGCTGCTCCCTTCATGATTTCCTCTTTGTATTCGTCCCCCATCGACAGCATTGGACGTGAAAAGGCAGAGCCAAAGAGCGATTCTTGTTGCCGCCAAGTCACATCGGCGTTTTCGAAAAGACCATGGCTTATCTGTTTCTCGTTAGACCGCTATGCCACGAGCCATTTCGACCGCATTGCTCGTTTTCCCTATGCTGCGCCGGAAATTCAACCTAGGCGACGAATCTTGTTATTTGCTGTACTTTCGAATTCCAGCGCGGTGCTGGATGTCGGCGGGCATACGTGTATCCGACTTCACGGATCACCCCTATTATGTGTGTTGAAGCCTCGTTCACGGATGAGCTGCTCGAGCACCTGTGATTCTCCTCTATCGTGTTGTGCGATTTTGCTAGACCTATCACATAGCTATTGGGTTTTTCTGCTGCCAGCCAACTTCAACGGAATTACCGGACGGCGCCGCTCATGACGCGACGGTCCCGTTGCAACCAAACCGCGCGCGGCGCGCGGTCTGCGCAATGGCAGGCGTAGCAACATTCGCGCGCTCGCGTGAGCTGTAGCCACGGCCCCCTGGCCGTTCCGGGTTATCAAAGACGCGCTGAGACGGACTAGCTATAGGCCGGTAGCTACAATATTTACGACAGAGTTATCGGCGCGTGAACGCGGCGAAGACGACGTTAGATGACGCCGCTTCGCCGCGTTTTCACCCCGATCGCGTTGAGTCGCCGTTCCCCCTTACTTGCCCAGAAACAACGCGATTCACCTGCGATTAGTACTTGGAGCCTGCTTCTTTGTGTTCCTTGGCTTCGTTATGCTTGCTCAACACCTTGCCGTTGGCATCCATTTCGACGCCCATCTGCTTGCCGTTCTTCTCGATGACGGCCTCAAAGTTGGCGCCTTCTTTTTCCCAACGGATGATTGTTCCGCCCTTTGCCTCGGTCTGCGCGGCTCGCTGCACTGCGGCCGGGACGTCAGAGCTGTTGATCGTTTGTTCTTCGTGTTCTCTATCCTTCGCCTGAGCGGCAACGCCGAATGCCAAGCCGGCGCTTACCGCTACAATTGTGAATATATTTCTTGTTTTCATGTCTGTTAAGTTTTGACTGTTAGCTTTTCACTATTGTTCGAAATTGAGTGTTCATTGGCGTGGAAAAGCCTGCACAAAATCGAAGTCTGAGATTAGCCGTGTGTCAGGCAGAACCCGATAGGCGAGTGCACTCCGCTTCGTAATCCTCAATTAATTTCAAGATTTTGGATTGGAATGCATCCTGCGCCGCGTAAACCGCGCCAATGCCTTCAGCGAACGCTTTTTGTTTGAGCTCGTCCTCAATCGTTAAGCTTAGCTCGGCGAGCTTTTCGATGTTCGACCGCGAGTGAAACTCCAAATCCTTAAGCGTGGAAAGGACGGCGAGCGATTGCTCCAGTTGGGTTGAATCAGTTGGTTGAAGTGGCTTTTCGGCCTCGGGTTTGGTCGCGGCGCTTTGCTCCGTAGCAGGCGTTTGCGTTTTCTTGGCCAGCTTAGGTGCACCGGCGTCCGGAGCGTGCTTGGCTTTGTGGTGCTTCTCTTGAGTAACTTTCTTAGCGTGTGCGACGTTTCGTGGATCTCCCATCATCTTATAGACGGGTTTCAAAGGTTCCCCGGTCGTATCTACGGGAAGGTACTTCTAGGGTTCTGCTAGTGCAGGCAACTCACGAATATGCAGCCTCTGTAGCCACGGCCCCTGTGGGCCGTCCCTGGGGCACTTGGCTGAGCGTACGCAAACGCCCACAGGGGCGTGGCTACAATCAAACGGCTTTCCAGCGTTTCCCGAAAATTTCGCACAGTGCCAATCGCGCAGCGTAATACCCGCACATACCATGGACTCCGCCACCCGGTGGAGTGGAAGATGAACACAAATAAACGCCGCGCAACGGGGTGCCATAAGGCGCCGGACTAAGAATTGGTCGCGCAATCAATTGCATCAGGTTGGCCGCGCCACCGTTAATGTCGCCGCCGGCTAAATTCGGATTCGATTTCTCCAAATCGGCAGCGCCCATTTTGTGACGAGCAAGAATGCAATCACGAAAACCGGGAGCGAATCGCTCGATTTGAGATTCAATACGACCCGACATGTCGGTGTCGCAATCGAATGGAACGTGGCAGTAGGCCCACAGCGTATGCTGTCCGCGTGGCGCGCGAGTTTCATCAAACAGACTTTGTTGCGCGACCAGTGTAAACGGACGTTCGGGAATTCTTCCGCACGCGACGTCGCGTTCGGCAGCAGCCATTTCGTCCATCGTGCCTCCGAGATGAACTGTGCCCGCGCGACGGCAGGCTTCCGCTTTCCACGGGATCGGCTTGCTCAGTGCATAGTCAATTTTGAAAATTCCGGGCCCGTGCCGGAACGATTCCAATCGGCGCCGATAGGCGGTCGGCAATTGCTCGCGAGCGATGCGCAAAAACTCCCACACGGAAACATCCAGAAGAACCGCGCGTGATTTTGGCAGGTCGTTCAGATTTTCAGCGCGATGGTTGATCTCGATTTTTCCACCGAGTTCGCGGAGATAATTGGCGAGCGCATTTGCGATGGTTTGCGAGCCACCACGCGGAATTGGCCAACCTACCGCGTGTCCAGCCATGCCCAAGACCAAACCAAATGCGGATGAAGCGATCGATTCCAAGGGGAGAAACGAATGTGCCGCGATTCCTCCGAACAATGCGCGGGCTGGTTCATGCTTGAATAAAATCTTGGACAGCAAAGTTGCCGGACAAAGGGCCGGAATTCCAAACCGGGCCAGCGCCAGGGGATGTCGTGGCCAATGCAACATCGGCTGAAGAAATTCGTTAGCTAATTTTTCCCAGTTGCGCGCGAGCGGTTTCATCAGGCGCCGATAAGCACTTGAATCGCCGTGAAGTTGTTCTGCTGTAAAATTTACATCGCGATGCAGGCACGCCGCGGAGCCGTCATCGAGCGGATGTGCCAATGGTATCTCAGGTTGAATCCATTCGAGACCGAATCGTTCCAGCGGAAGCGCCTTGAAGAACGGCGACCCTGCAGCCAGCGGATGCACTGCCGAACAAACGTCGTGCAGAAATCCCGGCCGCGTGAGCTCAGCCGAGCGCGTGCCTCCGCCAATGGTCGCGTTCGCTTCGCAAATGAGCACGGAACAACCCGCGCGCGCCAGCGCGATCCCGGCGGCAAGGCCATTGGGCCCAGATCCTACAATTACGGCGTCATGCTCATCGGCCACGATTTAAGTAGAATTGCTCCTTTAACCTTTGGCGAACCTTTTGCGTGTCCAAACCGATATTGACCGATCATGCGAATGATTCTTGTGACATCCTCGAGTCGCAGAACCCAGACGTCCGTATGAAATCGAAATTGTTGCATGATGAAAACGGTCTGAAAACTTTCGCGCTCGTGTTCGATAAAGATGAGGAGGTCAAAGAGTCGCTGTTACGATTTGCCACTGAAAATGGGCTACGAGGCGCACAGGTCACGGGCATCGGCGCTTTTAGTGAAGTTACCCTTGGCTTCTTTGATCGAAAAAAGAAGAGCTATCAGGAAATTCCTGTAAAGGAGCAAGTGGAGGTCCTCTCTTTTGCCGGGAACATTGCAGAAAAGGACGGCAACCCAATGCTTCATGCCCATGTGGTGGTTGGAAAACCCGACGGCACGGCGCACGGCGGGCATTTCCTGAACGGGAGGGTCTGGCCCACGTTGGAAATGATCGTGACCGAGACACCTGTTCATTTGCGCCGGCTAAAGGACCAAGAAACCGGTTTGCCCTTGATCGATTTGTCAGCCTGATGGCGTCGCGCGTGGACACGCTGAAACGTGTCGGCATTCTGTTGCTCCAATTACTCGTGACCGCAGCTATCAGGAAATTCCCGTAAAGGAGCAAGTGGAGGTCCTCTCTTTTGCCGGGAACATTGCAGAAAAGGAGGGCAACCCAATGCGTGCGCCGTGCCGTCGGGTTTTCCAACCACCACGTGGTTCATCTTTACACATCGTCTATCTCGCACTCGCTTTACTGGGCGCCAGTTTTGTGTTCGTTGTTCTACTTTTCTGGTTTGCGAGCGCCGGCGTTTTATCCGAACTGCCGAAAGTAACGCCATTTCGGAAAGTGATCATCAAATCTGGCGAAGCGCTGCGGCGTTATCGCACTCATCTTCTGACAATGGCATTCGCTTTCCTCATCACCGTAGCGGCGCATCCCGCGTATTACACAAGCTATTATTGCGCAGGCGCGTCACTGCACGCCTCGGCAGGTCGTGCGGCCAGTCTGGCGGACATTTTGTCGATCATGCCGCTCGTCGAGACAATCGTCTCGGTGCCTATTTCGCTCGAAGGAGTCGGCGTGCGCGAAACCCTTTTTTAAGAGTTGCTGGGCAACCTTTCGCATGTCCCACCGGCGCTCGCTGCGTTTACCGGGTCGCTAGGCTTTATGAACCAGGCTGCCTGGGGACTGGTCGGCGCTGCCATATTCCTCGGATCGCAAAAAATCATTAACCGCTAGAGCGGGTAAGAAAAATCCGCGGCCTGTCAGGCCGAGAACGCGTTGCTTACGACGATAGCTTTTCCATGTGATTGATAAATAAACGAATTCAAGCGCTGTCATTCCGAGCGAAGTCGAGGAATCCCGTTGAAGTAAGCTCAATGTACCGCCACGGGGTTCTTCGACTCCGCTTCGCTCCGCTCAGGATGACGGCGAGATACGATTAATAAGAGAATCATGGCGACTGAAACTACGAGCGATTTTCTGATCAAACGAATTAACGAGTGGGGGCTGAAACGCATTTACGGTTACCCCGGCGACGGCATTAACGGAATCATGGGCGCGCTGGATCGGGCGAACGGCGCGGTCGAGTACGTCCAGGTGCGCCATGAAGAGATGGCGGCGTTCATGGCTTGCGCGCACGCGAAGTTCACTGGCGAAGTCGGGATATGTCTCGCCACGTCGGGGCCGGGCGCGATTCATCTGCTCAACGGACTATACGATGCGAAAATGGATCATGCGTCGGTGGTGGCCATTGTCGGCCAGCAAGCACGCGCGGCAATCGGCGGCGATTATCAACAGGAGGTCGACCTGGTTACGCTTTTCAAAGATGTAGCGCATGAGTACGTGCACGTGGCATCCACGCCGGCAGCGATCCGGCATTTGATTGACCGAGCGATTCGAATTGCGAAAGCCGAACGCACCGTCACCTGCATCATTATTCCGAACGATGTGCAGGAAATGACTGCGGTCGAAACGCCGCCGCGCAAGCACGGAACGATTCATTCGGGCGTCGGCTACGCGACGCCGCGTGTTATTCCAAAGGACATCGATCTTCGTCGCGCAGCTGACGTTCTGAATGCTGGCGAGAAAGTCGCGATGCTCGTGGGCGCAGGCGCGCTGCAGGCGACCGATGAAGTGATCGAGGTCGCAGATATTCTGGGTGCGGGAGTCGCCAAGGCCTTGCTGGGCAAGGCCGTTATCCCTGACGATCTGCCGTTCTGCACAGGTCCAATCGGGCTTCTGGGTTCCAAGCCGAGTTGGGACATGATGGAAGAATGCGACACGCTGCTCGTCGTTGGCTCCAGTTTTCCGTACTCGGAATTTCTGCCAAAAGAAGGACAGGCGCGCGGCGTACAGATCGATATTGATGCGAAGTTGGTAAGCGTGCGTTATCCGATGGAGGTCAATCTGGTCGGCGACAGCGCAGAAACGTTGCGCGCTTTGGTTCCATTACTGAAACGCAAACAAGATCGGCAATGGCGAAAGAAGATTGAGGACGGCGTCGCGGAGTGGTGGAAAGTTTTGGAGGCGCGCGCGATGAACGAGGCGAAGCCGATCAATCCGCAGCGCGTCTTCTGGGAATTGTCGCCGCGGCTGCCGGACAATTGCATAATCGTGGCTGACTCAGGCTCGGCTGCGAACTGGTTTGCGCGCGATTTGAAAGTGCGCCGTGGCATGATGGCGTCGCTTTCGGGAAACCTGGCCACCATGGGACCCGGCGTGCCTTACGCCATCGCTGCAAAGTTTGCTTTCCCGGATCGCGTTGTGATCGCAACGGTTGGGGACGGGGCGATGCTCATGAACGGAATCAACGAAGTCGTCACCATCGCCAATTATTGGAAGGAATGGAGCGACCCGCGCCTGATTATTTTGGTTTTGGCCAATCGCGACCTGAACCAAGTGACTTGGGAGCAACGCGTGATGGCCGGGGATCCAAAGTACGAGTGCTCGCAAAACGTCCCGGTATTTGAGTTCGCGCGCTATGCTGAAATGCTGGGTCTTACCGGCATTCGCATCGATAAACCGGAACAGATCGCGCCTGCGTGGGAACAGGCGTTAGGCGCGACGCGTCCAGTGATCCTTGAAGCGATTACTGATCCGGAAGTTCCGACATTGCCGCCGCACATCACGTTCGAGCAAGCCAAGAAGTTCATCGAATCAATGATCGAGGGCGAGCCGCGCCTCGGGCACATGATCAAACAAACGTTCAAGGAAGCCGTTCAAGGCATTCTGCCGCACAAGAAATGACGGCGCACGCCGCGCCTTTGGGTAGCGCACGCGTCTCGCGTGTTGGTTTCGGCGTCGCGCCGAAACAGTCTTCCCTTTGGATTTCGTTTGGCCGTCAACTTGAAAACGTACAGGGAAAGTTGGCGATCTCGAGGACGCGCTCGCCAACATGCGGAACGCATGCGGTACCGCGACGATGAGGATGCCCCGCGACAGCACTCCAATCGAGAGCCTAGGCGTCTCCGCGTACACAATTCCTACCGAAACGCCGGAGGCGGACGGAACGTACGAATGGGACACCACCACGATCGTCGTTGTCGAGGTGACGGCTGGTGGCAAGCAGGGTCTCGGTTACACCTATGCCGACACAGCGACGGCGAAATTGATCGACGACAAATTGAAAGAAGTCGTCACCAGCAACGATGCGATGTCAGTGCATGCCACGTGGTTGGCGATGCTGCGTTCGATTCGCAATCTTGGCCGTCCGGGCATCTGCGCGATGGCCATTTCCGCGGTGGACACTGCGCTGTGGGATTTGAAAGCGCGCTTGCTCGATCTACCACTGGTCACACTGCTTGGCCAGGTGCGTGACGCATTGCCAATTTACGGAAGCGGCGGATTCACCAATTACTCAAACGAAAAATTGCAGGATCAGCTTCGAGGCTGGGTAGAGCAGGGGATTTCGCGGGTTAAAATAAAAATTGGGCGTGACGCCAAGGCCGACAGGCAACGCGTCGCGGCCGCGCGCAAGGCGATTGGCGGAGATGTTGATCTTTTTGTCGATGCGAATGGCGCTTATTCGCGCAAACAGGCGCTCGCCCAGGGGCGCGCATTTGAAGAATTCAAAGTCACCTGGTTCGAAGAACCGGTTTCATCAGATGACCTCGAAGGATTGCGGCTTATTCGCGACCGCGCACCTGCTGGAATGGATATCGCAGCTGGCGAATACGGTTACGACATCGATTATTTCCGGCGGATGCTCGATGCCGGCGCGGTCGATGTTCTACAGACCGACGCTACGCGCTGCTGCGGGTTCACGGGATTCCTTCAGGCAGGAACGCTCTGTGACGCGCATCACATTCCGCTCTCGTCGCACTGCGCGCCGGCGCTGCATCTTCACATTGGCTGCGCTGCGCCCGCGATGCGGCACGCCGAATATTTTCACGATCACGTCCGCATCGAACGAATGTTTTTTGACGGAGTCGTAGAGCCTGTCGCTGGGACATTGCGTCCAGCGTTCGATCGGCCCGGTCTCGGCCTCACTCTGAAACGCGCAGATGCGCAGAAACTTGCGATCTAATTATGTGAGCCGATCACGATCTCCGCAGCGCCAGCACGATGGCGATTTTTCCGTCGAGAAGTACGGCGCCAAAACGAGAGAAAAGAAGGAATGCGACGAACAATTGCTCGCCGAGTACGCGAGCTTACTTGGGTTTTATGTTGCGAGCGTGGCCGTGCTGACCGGCATGGCAATGGAAGAGGATCGTTTGCCGAAGAGATTCGGTCTGCTTGATCTGGCGTTGTTGGGAATAGCCACCCATAAGTTGAGCCGCATCATCGCCAAGGATAGGATCACTAGCATTCTGCGCGCGCCTTTTGTGAGCTACATTCGTAGCGTAGGCGCTGGCGAAGTGGAAGAGGAACCGCGCGGTCGTGGAATCCAGCGGGGTATCGGCCACCTGATCTCATGCCCGTATTGCGTGGCGCCTTGGTGCGCCACGGCGCTCGCGTTCGGCCTTATATTTGCGCCGCGTGTGACGCGGTTTTTCGCTGGAATCTTGGCCAGCGTTGCGACGTCAGACTTCCT
>Ga0209577_10004675_pt1 | contig 12841 bp, 9 predicted proteins | sample GraSoiAngelo_109_FD_185874 | JGI IMG/M metagenome (GOLD analysis project Ga0209577, IMG submission 185874) | Grasslands soil microbial communities from the Angelo Coastal Reserve, California, USA - 14_0903_12_20cm (SPAdes) (version 2) | ecosystem: Environmental > Terrestrial > Soil > Grasslands ... | reverse complement strand
CCGTCCCGCGCCACGTATGGATCCGGACGCGCGACAGCGGACGCTGCTCGGGATGGTGCAGCGCCTGGTCCATGCCGGCACCCACGACAACCCCGGGATCTACCTGCTCGAGGACGCGCATTGGTTCGATCCTGGAACCGAGATCTTCGCGACACGGTTCATCGAAGCGCTGCCGAGCTCGCGCACGCTTGCGATCACGAACTTTCGCCCCGAGTACAGCGCCCCATGGATGCGCAAGTCCTACTACCGTCAGATCTCGTTAGCGCCGCTCGGGGCGCAGGCGATCAAGGCCTTACTCGCGGAGCTGCTCGGTGAGCACCCCTCGCTGAACGGGCTCCCTGACCTGATCCAGGAGCGGACCGCAGGCAATCCCTTCTTCATCGAGGAGGTCGTGCGAGCGCTCGCTGAATCCGGCAATATCGAGGGTAAGCGAGGCGAATACAAGCTGATACGCCCGGTCGATGACACCGGTGTGCCGCCGACGGTCAATACGATCCTCGCGGCGCGCATCGACCGGCTTTCAGAGCGTGAGAAGAGTCTCCTCCAGACGGCGGCCGTGATCGGCAGGGAGTTCTCCGAACTGGTGCTGGCGCGAGCGGCCCCACTCGACGACGGTGAGCTCGAGCCGGCGCTGCGGGCGCTTATCGCGGCTGAGTTCCTGTATGAGCAGGAGCTCTACCCCGAGGCCCTCTACGCGTTCAAGCACCCCCTCACCCAGGAGGTCGCTTACCAGTCACAGCTGGGTGAGCGCCGCGCAGCTGTGCACCGCCAGGTCGCTGAGGCTGTCGAGGAGCTGCATGGGGACAAGCTGGACGAGCGCGCCGCGCTGCTCGCCCAGCACTGGGAGGCGGCGGGTGAGCCGCTGGCAGCGGCGCGGTGGAGTGCACGCGCCGCGGCCTGGGTGGGGTTGAATGATGTTGCCGAGGCCCTTCGCCATTGGCGGAAGGTCTCAGAGCTCGTCGAGGCGTTGCCCGACTCGGCCGATTCGGGAGCGCTTGGGCTCGCCGCTCGAGTGGCGCGGCTTCACTACGGCTGGCGGCTGGGGATCTCAGAGCAGGAGGCGACCGCGCACTACGAGGCCGGCAGAGCGCTCGCGCAGCGAAGCGCCGACGGCGTGAATCTCCTTCTCATCACCGCGGCGTACGCCAATGTACGCGGGCTGGCCGGCCACGTCGAGGAGTACGGCGAGCTCGCCGAGGAGGTTAATCGTCTGGGCATCGAGATAGGCGACCCCAGTCTGCGCATAGGGACGATGGGGTCGACGGCCTACGCTCGCATCGTCCGCGGGCGCTTGGCCGAGGCGCTTGAGATTGCCGACGAGGGGATCGTGCTCGGAGGCGATGACCCCGCGCTCGGCGGCGGGCTGATCCTGGTGTGTCCATACGCCTGGCATTTGATGATCAGGGGCGCGCTTCTCATCAACATGGGGTACCCCGAGGAGGCCGCGCCGATGCTCGAGCGTGCACTCGAGGCGGCAGGCGAGCACGGCGACCACGAGACCGAAAGCTGGACTCACGGGAACTACGTGGCGTTGGCCCGCAGCACCGGGCAGCCGGAGCTGGCGCTCGGCCATGCGACGCAGGCATACGAGCTTGCTGAGCGGATCGGCGACGCCTTCTCGCGGATCTCCGCTCTCCACAACCTGGGGTTGGCCCGGATCATGGCCGGCGAAGCAAGCGAGGCGGTCATCACGCTCGAGCGCTCGATAGAGCTTGGCCGTGAAACCCGCACGGCGCTCGAGCAGGAGTCGCTTCGCGTCGCTGTTCTATCGGAAGCGCTGCTGAGCGCCGGTGATTGCACCAGAGCGCTTGAGGCGGCGGAGGAGTCTGTGACGCTCGCGCGCGAGCGCCACAACGAGGCGATACTCGCGGTCTGCTATCGCGTGCTTGCCGAGGCGCTTCTGGCCGGCGAGGGATCGGGCAAGGTTGCGGCTGCCGAGGAGGCGCTCGAGAAGGCCACGGTGGCGGTCGAGGCGACGGGCTTTCGCTCGGAGCTCCCATTCATCGAGCGTGCGCGCGAGAAGCTCGTGCCTGTGGGCTGAGCCTGCGGGTTCTCAATGCCAGCGACAGCGCAGACTTGCGCTCCGATGAGAGGGCCGGCGTGTCGATCCTCGCGACCGACAGTGTCGGAATGGACGCAGGTAGAAGCGGCTACTCAGCTGGCCCGGCCTCCTGCAACGGGGGTCGAGTTCGGCCCCCCAATGCGGGCGAGAATGCGGGCGAGAGAATGCGGGCGAGAGGACTCGAACCTCCAAGGGCGTTAGCCCACCGGCTCCTAAGGCCGGCGTGTCTGCCAGTTCCACCACGCCCGCGCGCCCTGCAGCGTAGCCGCGGCCGCACACGCATCGCGCGCAGTGGTAGCCCGGACCGCATGCAGCGTGCCGGAGGCGCGGCGACCGCATTGGAAAGCGGTCCGCTCAGGCTGTATGGTCACGCCGGGGATGGCGAGCGAACGCGAACACATTCCGCTCTCTGAACGCGACGTCGGAGACGTCGTCATCCTGCACCCGAACCGGGACAAGCCGGTGGTGCAGGCGACGCGCGCGACGGTCATCTTTCTGCTGCTCGCCACCGCGGGACTCGTCGCGATCGTGACCATTGGCGGGTGGGCGGTGCTGCAGGCGGCGAAGCCGATCGAGATCGCGTACGTACTCATCTACGTCACGATGACCGTCCTCGCGGTGCGCTGGAACCGCGGCGTGCTTCCGGTTTCTGCCGTTCTTGCCGTGCTGCTCGCGATCTTCGCACTCGCCGCCGGCCCGAGCTGGTTCTCGCGCGATAAAACCGGCTTCGAACAGCCCGCGCTCAACGCGGGACTGCTAGGGGTGCTGACGCTTTTGATCGTGCCGGTACAGGTGCTCTTGGTCGCATTTGCGATGCGCGGCTTTCAGCAGGGCTGGAACGTCGAGGTCGAGCAGCGCAGGCCACGTTCCGGAGCCGGGGGCGAATTCCCCCCGCGCCCGGGACCGTCGCCCGAGGCAACGGCCGGCGCCGGCGTCTGACGAGCGCACATCACGAGGCTGACGGTTACTGGGGTGGCGAGCTCGCGCGCGTACCCGTCCGGCCGGCGAGAGGTGCGGCGGGTGGGATTCGAACCCACACGTCCTTTCGGACAATGCGTTTTGAGCGCATCGAGTCTGCCGTTCCTCCACCGCCGCAAGCGACCTGCAAGTTTAGTTTGGGGCGCGGAGGCGGCTCGCAAGAGAAAATCGATCGCGCCCCGGCGTGGTGGCTACGAGTTCGCGACCAGCTCGAAGAGACGCTCAGCGAGCTCGTCGGGAGCAACGAGGATGCCCCCCGGAAGGTTTGGGTGCTCGGGCAGTTCGAGCGTGCGCAGACCTGCGCGCTCGCAGATCAGGGCGCCGGCGGCGATGTCCCACTGCTTGACCCCGCGCTCGAAGTACGCGTCGTAGCGACCTGCGGCCGTCCATGCGAGGTCGAGCGCGGCGCTGCCGAAGCGGCGGATGTCGCGCACCCGCCCGACGAGCCGCTCGAGCACCTTTCCCTGCGCCTCGCGCACGTCCGCGTCGTAGTAGAGACCTGTCGCGACCATCGCGGAGGCGAGCACGTTCTCGGCTAACGTGGCCGCAGACGGCGTCACCTCGCGCACCCGCCCGCGAAGCTCGCTCTCGCCGTCCAAACCCGAGAGCTGCGCCGCGCCGCCGCGTCTGGCGCGGAACAGCTCCTCTCGGTTCGGGTCATAGATCGCGCCGGCAACCGTCCCGCGCTCGTCGCGTACGGCGACGCTCACGCACCATTGCGGGATGCCGAACACGAAGTTCACGGTCCCATCGAGCGGGTCGACTACCCAGCTGTAGCCGCTCTCGCCGGCCTGCGGCCGCGCGTCGCTCTCCTCGCCGATGAAGCCGTCGCGCGGCCGCCGCGCTTGCAGAAACTCGCGAATCGCGTGCTCGGAGTCGAGGTCCGCCTGGCTCACGAGGTCGGTCGGCGTGCTCTTGCTGCTCACGCTCGACTCCGCGCCGGCGCGCGCACGCAGCGCGAGCCGATCGCCGGCCATGCGCGCCGCCTCGACGGCGACCTCGAGGAGCTCCTGCTCGTCGCTCACCGGCCGTGCGCCGTCGAGCACACGTCCGCCACTGCCGCCGGCGCACGTTTCATGACGCGGCAATCTATTGCACGCCGAGCGGCGCCGCCCGGGGCGCGGGCGCTTACACCGGGGTGACAGCGCTCCGCTTCGCCGGCCACGCGCGCGTCTTCGACGCCGCGAGCGCGAAGCGGCGGACCAGCTCCGCGCGCAGCTCCTCGGGCTCGATCACCGCGTCGATCACGAGCTCGGAGGCGAGGTGCAGGATGTCGATGTCCTGCGCGTATTCGACGCGCAGCTCCTCCGTTCGCCGCGCGCGCTCCTGCTCGTCCTCGATCGCCTGCAGCTGGTTGTAGTAGACGGCGTTGATCGCCGCCTGCGGGCCCATCACCGCGATCGACGCGGTCGGCAGCGCGAGGCAGCAGTCGGGCGCGAACGCCGGGCCCGCCATCGCATACAGACCCGCGCCGTACGCCTTGCGCACGATCACCGAGATCTTCGGCACCGTCGCCTCGCTGACCGCGCTGATCATCTTCGCGCCGTGGCGGATGATTCCCTGGCGCTCGACCGCGGTGCCGATCATGAAGCCGGGAACGTCGGCGAGGAACAGCAGCGGGATGTTGAAGGCGTTGCACGTCCAGATGAAGCGCGCGGCCTTGTCGGCGGAGTCGTTGAAGAGAACGCCGCCCTTTGTCTTTGGCTGGCTCGCGACGATCCCGATCGCCTCGCCGTCCAGCCGTGCGTAGCCGACGATCAGCTCCTTCGCCCAGCGCGGGTGGATTTGCAGCAGTGAGCCCTCGTCCACGAGCGCGTCGATCAGGCTGAGCATGTCGAAGGGCTTGTTCTCGTCGGCGGGGATCAGCGAGCCGATGCTCGCGCCGCCGGCGGGCGCCGAGGCGTCCGCCGGCGTGGTGGCAGGAGGACGCTCCTTCCAGCTCGAGGGCATGTACGAGAGGTAGCGCCGCGCGAGCGCGATGCCCTCCTCGTCGCTTTGCACGAGCTGGTGCCCGCAGCCGGAGACGCCCGTGTGCATCCGCGCGCCGCCCATTTCCTCGAGCGTGACGTGCTCGCCGATGACCATCTCCGCCATCCGCGGCGAGCCGAGGTACATCGAGGCGTTCCCCTCGCGCATGATCACGATGTCGCAGAACGCGGGGATGTACGCGCCTCCAGCGGCGCTCGGGCCAAACAGCACGCACACCTGCGGCACGACCCCCGAGAGCTTGACCTCGTTGTAGAAGATCCGTCCCGCACCGCGCCTGCCGGGAAACATCTGCACCTGCTCGGTGATGCGCGCGCCGGCGGAGTCGACGAGGTAGACCATCGGCACCTCGAGGCCCAGCGCGCGCTCTTGGATGCGCAGGATCTTCTCCACCGTCTTCGGGCCCCAGGATCCCGCCTTGACCGTCGGGTCGTTTGCCATCAGCGCAACCACGCGCCCGTCGATGCGCCCGATGCCGGTCACCACGCCGTCTGCGCCGAGACCGTCCCCGTCCCAGTTCGCGAGCAGCGCTTCCTCGGCGAATGAGCCCTCATCGAGCAGCAGCGCGACGCGCTCGCGCACCGCGAGCTTGCCCTGCTCGCGCGCCTTCTCGCGATGGCGCTCCGGGCCGCCGGCGAGCGCTCGCGCCCGCGCGGCGCGAGCGTCGCTCACGGAAGCTCCCGCGGGCGGCGGTGACGCGGGTGGCGCGAGTGGCGCCGACCGGGGCCGCGCTCGAGCTCGCGGTGCACACGCTCGAGGTCGGGCGCGGGCCCGTACAGCCGCCACGCGTTCTGCACGAGGTAGAGCGCGGGGAAGATCAACAGGAACGCCGGCCAGAAGCCGCCCTGCTCTCCCGCCGCGAGCCAGATGACCGTGCAGATGACAAACGGGCTCAGAGACCCGCCGGTGCGCTGGACGAGCCGCCGGCCGAGCTCCGGGCGGCGGCGTTTGAGCTCCGCCCGCCGCACGGTCGGCGAGGGCGGCAGCGCCGGCAGGTCGCTGCTCAGCCTGCCCAGTTCGGCGACCGTCTTCGCGGTGTAGACGCCGTCGAGCCGCTCGCTCAACTCGTCAGCGTCCAGACGGCCGGCGGCATAGTGCTCGCGCAGCCCATCGGCAGCGCGCTCTCGTTCAGCGTCCGAGGCACGGATGTCGGAGCGATCGCTCACCGCACGCAATCTATCCGCCTCGCCGTCTCTTCTTGCCCGCTTCTAAAGCCCCGCGTTTTCGACCGGCGACTCGCCCGAATAGTCGTAGAAGCCGACGCCCGACTTGCGCCCGTACCAGCCCGCGGCGAGCATCTTGCGCAGCGTCGGCGGGCGCGCGAAGCGCTTTTCGCGGAACTCGTCGAACATCACGTCGCAGATCGAGCCGAGCGTGTCGAGGCCGACGAAGTCCGCGAGCGTCAGCGGGCCCATCGGGTGCGCGGCCCCGGCCTTCATCGCTTCGTCGATCTCCTGCGCCGAGCCGACGTCTTCTTCGAGCGCGCGGATCGCGTCGAGCATGTATGGCACGAGCAGCCGGTTGACGATGAAGCCCGCGCGGTCGCGCGTCGGGATCGCGAGCTTGCCCTGCGAGCGCGCGAACTCGAGCGCCGTCGAGAACGCCTCCTCGCCGCTCGTCACGCAGCGCACGACCTCGACGAGCGGCATCACCTGCGCGGGGTTGAAGTAGTGAAGTCCGACGAACCGCTCCGCGCGCCCCGTGGCCACCGCCTGGTCCACCACCGGCAACGAGGAGGTGTTGGTGGCGAAGTGCGCCTCGGGCTTGACGATCCCGTCTACCTCGCGCCACATCTCGAGCTTGAGCTCGAGGTCCTCGGTGATCGCCTCTATGACGATGTCGCAGTCGCGGAGGTCGCGGTAGTGGACCGTCCCCTCGATGCGCCCGCGCACCGCCGCCTGGTCCTCGGCGCTCATCTTGCCTTTCTCGACCGCGCGCGCGAGCTGCTTGTCGATCTTGCCGATGCCGCCCGCGAGCGTCTCCTCGTCGACCTCGCGCACGACCACCGCGTAGCCCGCCTGTGCCGCGACCTGCGTGATGCCGTGCCCCATCAGCCCGGCCCCGAGCACGCCGACCTTCTTGATCTTCGCCGCCATGAAACCTCCGCTCTCTTTCAGTCGTAGCGGCGGAGCCTATTACGCGCCCGCGAGCGGGTGAGCGCGCGCCGTTACGCGGCGCAGCGCGCGTGCGCGGCCGCCGCGGCGCGGGCGCTGCTGCGGAAATGCAACACGGGGTCCTGCACGGGCCCCTTGCGCAGGCGCTCGCGGTCGGCCTTGTAGCTCATCCCGACCGTCCACGGCGCGCGCGTTCCCTGCATCGGGAACCTCTCGACGGCGCGCTGCACGTAGCCGGCCTGGAAGTCGAGCAGCGGCCTGCGTTCGATCGCCGGGTCGTCGAGGACCGGTACGACGGCGACGCAGTCGTGCGCATCCATGTGCGCGAGCATCCGGCACAGGTGCTCGCACACGAGGTCGACCTTGAGCGTCCACGACGAGTTCGTGTAGCCGACCGCAAAGGCGAAGTTGGGGACTCCCGAGAGCATCATGCTCTTGTACGCAACGGTTTCGTTGAGCCGCACCGGCGCTCCGTCGATCGCCATCTCGATGCCGCCGAACGCGAGCAGGCGCAGTCCGGTTGCCGTGACGATGATCTCGGCCGGGAGCTCCGCGCCCGACTCGAGCAGGATTCCGCGCTCGGTGAAGCGCGCGATGCGGTCGGTCACGATTGACGCCTCGCCCCTGCGGATCGCGGCGAACAGGTCGCCGTTGGCGACAGCGCAAAGACGCTGCTGCCACGGGTTGTAGCGCGGGTTGAAGTGCTCGTCGACGGCGTAGCCCGCGGGAAGCTGCAGCTTGTTGACCGCGCGGATCAGGCGGCGCACGAGGCGCGGGTGGCGCATGCTCAGCTCGTAGATCCACCGCTGCCGCGCGATGTTGATGCGCCGCGTGATGGCGTACGCGAGCCGCACCGGGAGCAGGCGGCGCAGGCCGTTCGCGATTGGGTCCTTGACGGGCAGCGGCAGAACGTAGCTCGGCGAGCGCTGCAGCATTGTCACGTGCGCGGCGCGTCCGGCCATCGCCGGGATGAGCGTCACGGCAGTCGCGCCGCTGCCGATCACGACGACGCGCTTGCCCGAATAGTCGAGGTCCTCGGGCCACTCCTGAGGGTGCACGATCGTCCCCGCAAACGACTCGCGGCCGGCGAACTCGGGCGTGTATCCGGCGGAGTAGTCGTAGTAGCCGGCCGCGGAGAAAAGGACGCCGCACGTCAGCTCGAAGGGCTCGCCGCTGCCCGCGAGCTCGCCGCGCACCGTCCAGCGCGCGTCATCCGACGCCCACTCGACCGAGAGCACCCGGTGCCTGAAGCGGATGTGGCGTCCGAGGTCGTTCTCCTCGACGGTCTCTTGCAGGTAGGCGAGGATCTCCGGCGCGCCCGCGATCGCGTTGTCGCTCGTCCACGGCTTGAACTCGTAGGCGAAGGTGTGCAGGTCGGAGTCGGAGCGGATGCCGGGATAGCGGAAGAGGTCCCACGTGCCGCCGATCGCATCACGGGCCTCGAGGATCGCGAACGTCTTCCCGGGCAGGCGCGTCTTGACGTGGTAGGCGGCGCCGATCCCCGAGATGCCGCCGCCGACGATCAGCACGTCGACGTGCGTCCCCGTGAGCGCCGTGCCGATTTCCCGAACGTTGCCGGCCGCTCGCGGCACCGCCTCCTTCTTCTGCGCCAACACGGCTTCTCATGATGCGCCCGCGCGGCGGCTCCAGCAACGTCAGCTTGCACAAGATTTATGGCTGTGATGGGCAAAATGACGAAGCCCTGCGGCTAAGCTGATAGACATGGCCGAGGCCTGGGATCGCCCCTCGCCCGAGGCCGCGGCACTGCTGCGGGAGGCGGCGGTGTGGTTTCGCGACCACGCGGCCGAACTCGTCGAGCTCCTCGATGCGGCGACGATCGAGCGCTTTCCGGAGCCGTTGCGCACCGATGTCACGCTCATCGCCGAGGCGGCGGCGAGCACGCGCGCGAACATCATGCATTGGGCGCAGTGCACGATCGCCGATCCCGGCGGGCGCGTGCCGGTGAACCTCAGCCCCGAGGTGCTCGCGATCGCGCGCGATGCGATCCGCCGCGGCGCCGACAGGATGCTGCTCAGCGCCTACCACGCGAGCCAGAACGTCGCCTGGCGCTACAGCATGCAGCTGCTGTTCTCGATGTCGTCCGAGCCGAAGGTGCTCGCCGAGGCGCTCGATCTCGCCGCGAGTTCGATCTTCCAGTACGTCGACGACACCGTCGCGGCGCTCGAGGAGCAGATCGAGCGCGAGCGCGCCGAGCTCACCCGCGGGACGCACGCCGAGCGGCTCGAGGTCGTGAACCTGATCCTCGAAGGCGCGCCGATCACGAGCGACCGCGCTGCCGCGCGCCTCGCGTACGACCTCCGCGGCACCCACACCGCGGCGATCGTGTGGAGCGACCCCGGCAGCGCCGATCACTCCGAGCTAGACCGCGCGGCCGAGCAGCTCGCGCGCGCCGCAGGCGCGACCCGGCCCCTGACCGTAATCGCGAGCGGCTCCTCGATCTGGGTGTGGTTCGCCGCCGCGCACGAGCTTGCTGCGGACGCTGCGCGCGCGGCGGTCGACGACGTGCCGCGCGTGCGCGTCGCGCTCGGACTCGCGCGCGGCGGCATCGAGGGATTCCGCCTCAGCCACCTCGACGCGCTCGCCGCCCAGCGACTGCTGCACAACCTCCCCGGCGAGGTGCGCGTCGCGCGCTTCGCCGACGTCGAGCTGATCGCGCTCGCCGCGAGCGACGTCGATCGCGCGGGTGAGTTCGTCGCTCGCACGCTCGGCGATCTCGCGACGGCAGACCCCGCACTGCGTGACACGCTGCGGGCGTACGTGCGCGAGGAGTTCAGCGCCTCGCGCGCGGCGCGCGCGCTGTTCGCGCACCGCAACACCGTTACGAGCCGCCTCGCACGTGCCGAGCGGCTGCTGCCCGCGCCACTCGACGGGCGCGGGCTGGAGGTCGGGCTGGCGCTCGAGCTCCTGCACTGGCTCGGCCCTCAGCTGGTCGCGACCTGAGCGGCTCGCGCCTGTATCGTGAGCGCCGGGCGCCGGTACAGGAGCCGCCTAGTGAGAGCCGACCGTCAGGAGCTGCCATGAGCTTGGTCATCACCGAGGACCGCGGGGCGGTTCGCCACGTGATCCTCAACCGCCCCGAGAAGCGCAACGCGATGAACCAGGCGCTCCTGCGCGAGCTCGGGGACGCCCTGCGCGCGGCGTCCGCGGACACGAGCGTGCACTGCGTCGTGCTACGCGGCGAAGGACCGGTCTTCTCCGCTGGCGTCGACCTGAACGAGCTGATGTCCTCCGCCGGCGACGCGAGTGCGCTCCGCCCGTTCCGCAACGTGTTCCTCGAGTGCGCGAACTTGTGCGAAACGATGGCTAAGCCCGTCGTCTGCGAGATCCATCGCACGTGCGTCGGAGGCGCGCTCGAGGTGGCGCTCGGCGCCGACCTGCGGGTCGCGTCGAGCGACTCGCAGTTGGGTCTCCCTGAGGTGAGGTTCGGGATCATTCCCGACGTCGGCGGCTCGACGCGGCTGCCCGCAGTCGTCGGGCTCGGTCGCGCGAAGGAGCTGATCATGACCGCGCGCCTGATCGACGCAGCAGAGGCCGAGCGCATCGGCCTCGTCAACCGCGTCGTGGCGCCCGAGACGCTGCGCGAGGCGAGCGACGCGCTCGTCGGCGAACTGCTCGCTCATTCGCACCTCGCGGTCGGGCGCGCGAAGCGCGTCATCGATGCCTCCGCGCGCCCGGCGCTCGCGCAGACGCTCGAGATGGAGATCGACGTGCAGGAGTACCTCGTCGCGGCCGCACGCGAGAGCATGCGCCAGGCGCAGGAGGCGGAGGCACAGGACGCGAACAGGCAGGCGAACGGCGCGCAGGCCGCATCCGCCGCGCCCGCGCCGCCGACCGCCCCGTAGCCGAGCCGACGCTCGGGGCTCGTTCGGGCGCTCAGGGCTGTAGCGTCACCGATTTGGGGCGCCGCGCGCGCGTACGCGTGCGCACACGCGCGCGCAGCAGTCCCGTCGAGACAGCGAGACGCCCGTCCAGCCGGCGCGCGCAGCTCAACGCTGCGGCTCGCCGCCCCACGCCACGGGGCCGGCGACGAGCGTGTGGCTCGAGAGCGGGCGGCCGAGGATCTCGCGCACGCGGCGCGCGCACGCGAGCAGCGCGTCGAGGTCGATGCCCGTCGCGATGCCCATCTCGCCGAGCATCGAGACGAGGTCCTCGGTCGCGACGTTGCCGGTCGCGCCGGCGGGCACGGGGCAGCCGCCGAGCTCGCCGAAGGAGGACTCGAAGCTGTCGACGCCCGCCTGGAGCGCGGCGAGCACGTTCGCGAGCGCCTGCCCGCGCGTGTTGTGGAAGTGCGCGGTGAGCTCGAGCGCGGACGGAAGGCGCTCGCGCGCGGCGGTGAAGAACTCGCTTACCGAGCGCGGGCTCGCCATGCCGGTCGTGTCCCCGAAGCCGACCTCCTGCGCGCCGGCTGCGTGCAGGCGCGCGGCGATGTCGAGCACGCGCTCGACGGGGACGTGGCCCTCGTAGGGGCAGCCGAAGGAGGTCGAGATCACGCCCTCGCAGCGCAGCCCCTCGGAGCGAGCGCGATGCAGCACGGCCTCGACGCCGGCGAGCGACTCGGCGACGGCGCGATTGACGTTCTTGCGGTTGTGCGTCTCGGATGCGGACAGGAAGACGTTGATCTCGTCGATCGCGGAGCGGTGCTCGAGCGCGGCGCCGAGCCCACGCTCGTTGGGAATCAGCACGCTGACGTCGACGCCGTCGGGGATGTCGATCTGCTCGAGCACCGCGGCGGCGTCGGCGAGCTGCGGGATGACGTCCGCGCGCACGAAGCTCGTGACCTCGATGCGCCGCAGGCCGGTGCGCGCGAGCGCGTCGATCAGCTCGACCTTCTGCGCCGTGGGGATCACCTCGGGCTCGTTCTGAAAGCCGTCGCGCGGGCCGACCTCGCGGATGCGCACGCGCTGGGGGAGCTCGCCGGTCGCGGCGCTCACCACATCGAGAGGCCGCCGCTCACGTTGAGCGTCTGGCCGGTGACGTAGGAGGCGTCTTCGCTCGCGAGGAAGGTGATCGCCGCCGCGACCTCCTCGGGCTGCCCGCTGCGGCCGAGCGCGGTCGAGTTGATCATCGCCCTCTTGAGGCGCTCGCCGAGCTCGCCGAGAACCGCGGGCGCGGCGTTCAAGAGCGGCGTCTCGATCGGTCCCGGCGCGACCGCGTTGCAGCGCACGCGGTAGCGCGCGGACTCGCGCGCTACCGCCTTGGTGAAGCCGATCACGCCGGCCTTCGCGGCAGAGTAGACGACCGAGCCCTGCGAGCCGACCCGGCCGGCCTCGCTCGCGACGTTGACGATCGCTCCGCCGCGCCGCTCCTGCATTCCCGGGAGCACGGCGTGCGTGACTGCGAGTACGCCGCGCAGGTTGACGCCGAGCACGAGGTCCCACAGCGCCTCGTCGGTGTGCACGAAGTAGGAGAAGCGATCGGTGCCCGCGTTATTGACGAGTATGTCGATCTCGCCGAGCTCGGCAGCGACCTTCGCGACCCCGTCGCGGACCGAGGCGGCGTCGGCGACGTCGATCGCGCACGCGAAGCCGTCGAGCTCGCCCGCGACCGCCTTCGCGCCGTCCTCGTTGAGGTCGAGGATGCCTACGCGCGCGCCCTCGGCGGCGAGGCGGCGCGCTGTCGCCGCGCCGATGCCGGATGCGCCGCCGGTTACGAGCGCCGTCTTTCCGCTGAGGACCACCAG
>Ga0209577_10004674_pt1 | contig 12843 bp, 22 predicted proteins | sample GraSoiAngelo_109_FD_185874 | JGI IMG/M metagenome (GOLD analysis project Ga0209577, IMG submission 185874) | Grasslands soil microbial communities from the Angelo Coastal Reserve, California, USA - 14_0903_12_20cm (SPAdes) (version 2) | ecosystem: Environmental > Terrestrial > Soil > Grasslands... | reverse complement strand
GCGCGCTTAATAACCCAGCCGGCGAACGCAATTACGGCGGCTAGCAGAACCGAGAAAAGCGCATTCATGGGCCGACATCATACAGCGGGCAGTCTTTCAGCCCATCCAGCGTCAGCACCGCGCTGTCACTGCATGGACGCGCGTGAGCGGTGGAGCGACGATGCGCGGATGCCGCTCGACCTCACCGACGCCCGAGTCTCGCCACCCCCGCGACTGCCTGCCGCGCGATGGCGTATCAGGAAGGCGAGCGGGCGAAGAAGATGGAGAATGCCAGCGTGCGCGCGCCAATGGAAAACACGGCGCACCGCTTTGCGGCCCTGGCCGCGAAAGTTCGAGGCCGCACGGCAGCACTGACTGCCCGATCTCACGCGCTCGCCGCGATCTCGGGCCGTAGCTTGCCCGGCCGGCCGGCCGCCGCCGCCGCATTCAGCGCACTCGCCAGCCTCGAATAGCACCGCAAAGCGAGATCGTCGAACTCACGACCGAAGAAAGGCGCGCGAGTTTCAAGGTGCCGGACGCGGGCGTCGCATAGGACATACGCGTCGCCGATTCAATGCTCAGTGATATCACTGCATGTCAACTTTTCGAGGTCGGGAACCTACTGCGATTCTCGTCGCGCGTATAAGGAGTCGATGACCGAGCGCTGGCTCACAAGCGAGCGGCCACACCCGAGCCGGCGGTGGGACTAGTTCTCGCCGGTCCGTGAAGAGCGAGCTACGGTCTCAGACCAATAGCTTGCCTTTCTTGCCCACGGGTGGATAAACGCCGCCTCGGACACGAGGCAAGGCACGGCAAGGTGTGAGCTTGGGCACGGGGCCTTCGGGCCCCGTGCCGACCGTTCTGCAGACGGCCCGGCGGTCAACTCGCCGACCGTTCCGCGCTGGCCTCTCACGATAAGTACCCGCGCGTCCGCGGGCCAATAGCCTACCTCTGTTTGCGCTCGGCGCGCGCGATGAGCGCTGAGGCAGAAATACCGAGAGCTTGGGCGAGCGCTTCGACCGTATCCAACGAGGGGCTGCGCTGCCCGAGTTCGACCAGTGAAATAAAATTGCGCGTCAGGCCAGCCTCGAACCCAAGCTGCTCCTGGCTCAGTTTCTTCTCCCGGCGACACTCGCGGACCACCACCCCGAACGCCTGCTTGAGCCGCCGCAACGCCATGAGCGGATTGTTCGGCGTTGCACGGCTGTGGTCTTCCAACTATTGTTGGAGCACAAGGTGTGCCATTGCTGGAGATATTGATTGCAATCCTGCGGTTCATGTCGCGCACGCCTGTCTGAAGGCGCGCGATTCTGCTCGCACTGCGGTACTGCGGTGCCTACGGCTGAACCACGTTCACAGATCCAAGAGGCGGAAACGGATCGCACCCGCATACCGGCGGGAGTGAAGGAGCCACGTGCCCGCCCGGCAACTCAGGTACTCTGGGTCGCCGCTGTTGGGCTTAGCGCTGTAGTCGGGTCCTGCGTACTACTGGGTATACAGCTCCCGCCAACGGTTGGTACCATTCTTTCACTTGTTGTAGGAGCCCTCTTTTTTGAGATCGTTAAGGCGCGGCGAAATAAGTGGATTTACCTTCTTGCCATAGTTTGGTTGGTGCTTATCTTTGCCGTCCCCGCACTCATTCGAGCGATGCTGTCTGGTCCATGAAGGTCCTCAATGTCACGACGAAATGACTCCTCCCGGCGCAGCAAGTCTGCCCCCATATATCGGCACGTTGACGCGCCCGCAGGGGCTGACGCATCGTAAGCGGGACCGCGGAGCGACTCGACCTCGCCCCGCGTCCCTGACCACCTCGAACGAAGGGAGCGTTCGCGATGGCTGCACCAGAGTATGGCGCGCCTACGCCTCCTCGCCTGACAGGCGCCCTGGGGGCCGCTCACCTATCGGCTGCGCTCATCACCCCGGAACCGTGGGTCAGCGCCTCCATGAGGACTCACGGATGGCTTCTTGCGACACTGCTGTATCTCGGGGTCGTGCTGCAGGACACATACGCTGGCCCCCAGCGAGTGCTACGGATCGCGCTTCTATTAGTCTTTCCCGCAGCAGGTCTCCTGGCGGCGTTTCTATTTCGACGCGTACCATGAAGGCGCGCGCCGGGCGCGAGAGACCATGAACAAGCCGACCAAAATTCTTCTTGCTTTGGTCACGGATCCCATGTGGATCATCTACGTGTATGTGATGGCGAGCATCGTGCTCTCGATCAGTGCCTGGACCAGGGCGGGCGTCATGGTCGGGGTTGCCTTCGCGGCGGGGAGTGTCCTCGCGGTTGCCGTGGGCGGCGGCCTACGCGCCAGCTTGCTAGGACCAACGAAGCAGAAAGTCTGGGGCTCGATGATCGCTGTGCTGTTACTCCTACTCGGCCTGTGGATAGGGACGCACTTCTCCGCAAGGATCTTCGGGGTCTACGTCAGCGGACCTGTGTGGGTCGTCATCGGCGCCGTCGTGTGCTTCTTGTTCGTCGACAAGAAAATGCTTCAAGAGCCGCCTCAGACGCCCACGCAAGAGGTGCAACAGATCCTAAAAGCGTACGGCGGGGCGATGAATGCGTTCGGCGAGGCGGCCGCTGAGTCGGGCGCCGTAGTCCGTGATGTGGGCACGCTTCCGTATCCGAAAGAGCGCATCAAGCAAGCATTGCTGACGACTCTGAAACGCACTCCTCCCGGCGCCGCTCGGGAGACGCTCAAGTTAGGGTTCGAGTCACTCGGGCATTGGCAGGACACCCGCGCGAGCGACCCAATGACGGCCATGCTTACTGAATGCAAGGCGCTTCTGGCTGAGCTGCGGGCGCTGGGGCTTTGAAGGGGCGCACTGCATGAGAGCACACAACGGGTTCCGCATTCCTCATGGCCGCACTGTCACACAGCGGAGTGGCCGCATGCGCGTGGCAATCAGGCACACAGAAAATCGGGGACGATAAGTACCAAGTTTCCGCGAACGCATCGCCCGCCGCGGCAGGGAGACGGGCGCGCGCGAGATGGGCGGACGCACGCCGGGGCCGCCAGCGACGTTCAACCCTGCCGGTTGACGACGCATGGCGCTGATTACCTGTAAAGACTGCGGAAAGGAAATTTCCCGCGAGGCGAAGGCGTGTCCGCACTGCGGTCGGCCACTGCCGGCGCGAACGTCCGGCTGCGCATGGATAGCGCTCGCCTGCGTACTCCTGGCTGTGATGGGTTTTATTGTAATCGGTGTGATTGGGTCGAATCCTTCGGGTAACAATGGCCATGATAAGCCACGCTCAGTTGACCTCAAGGCAACGGCCTACTTAGGCGCAGCAGCATTGACCGTGCGCAATTCGGACACGTTCGACTGGACCGATTGCGAGCTGACTTTGGACGTTGAGGGATTCAGCGCTGGCTACTCACTCCGCACCGCCCGTATTCCTGCTGGGAAAAGCGCCCGCTTCCCGTTGCTCGAATTCGTGAACTTGGACCGAGATCGATTCGATCCGATGAGGCGGAAACCGCGGATGGTCCTGGTGAGCTGCATTACTCCGCGCGGCAAAGGGCTGTACGGCGCTACGTTCCACTAGCATCCGCACGAGCGGTGGAGGCATAGGTGAGCACGAGACTGGCGCGCTGGTGACGCCGTCACGACGAGAGCAAGACTCGCAGATAAAGATTCCCGGTGAGTGAGATTAATTGAGGAGCGGGGACAGTAGACGTGAGCTGTTGGCCTGTGAAGCCGTCAGCCTATTCGTGGGGGCGATGCAGCGCACGGAGTAGCGAACTATGGACAACCCCGCGGATTTGAGATGCGCCTGATAAATACCACTTCGAGCGCCTGTCCACCCGCAGTGGGGTTCTGGATCTCGCAGCCTCGTGTCTGCGCAAACTTGAAGGCTTTCACACGCGCACCCTGATCCGGCTCTCCCGGCGGAAACAGCAATTGATAAACATCGAGGTGAAGCGAGCAAGTCTGTCCCACTGACAATCCGCACATCAAGTCGTGGAGATCATCGAGAGTCATCATATGTCCTTTCTGAAGGGGATCCGACCTAAAACCTACTCGCTGTCACGGCGAGAGCATCGTCTAACGGTAAAGCCGGTGCAGACCGGTCTCGTTGGAATAGGGGCGCGTGTGACAGCTGAGCAAAAAACCGGATTTGCATTCTACGAGAAGGTTGCAACCGATGCCGGAGGCAATATCGCCTTTACCTTTATCGGTTCCGGAATCATTTGGGTGTGCAGCAGGGTTTGGCTCGGTGCGGCCAAAGTGCTGTTTTGGGGCGCTGCCGCCCTGATGGCACTCAGCCTTGCTCATTTTCTGTTCGTTTCCGCAGCAGGCGCGATCGCGTGGGCGATAAAGGCTCCATTGCCCGCAGGTCAACCGAGCTGGAAGTGGCTCTGGGCCGGAACAGCCGCTCGTATCGTGGAACAGGTCCTCTGTCTGACAGCGCTCTGGCTAGCTGCGAGGGCGGTTGGGTATCTTCGCTAGGGCGTCGATGCCGGTCCTACCTGGCGGTGGTGGCGCGTCTTCCTGCGGAGCGGCGATGAGCCTTTCTGCCTCCGCAATCACCTCTCGCATCGACGCTTCACCTCGCCGTGCGACCTGCTCGAATATTTCCGCAATCTCCGTCAGGTCTACTGTCAGTTCTATCTCAGCGCGCGCCGCCGTCAACGCCGCGGGTAGCAAGCTCTGCAGTTTGTTCAACTGCCCTGTCAACGTATCGAAATTGTCCGCATAAACTTTGCGCTTCAAGCGGAATACCTCCGCTTGTTTCTTGGCAGTCTCCTCGAAATTCTTTTGCGCGATCTCGAATTGCCGTTGGAACATCTGCATGACCTGCGGGTCAGGTTTGCCAGCAGCTGCTTGGACGTTCGCCTGCTTCATCATTTCGATCCAGCGGGCCTGCTCAGCAGCGTGTGCGTCCAGTTGCGCTTGTAGCTGATGGATGGCCCTATCGGCCGTTTGAAGTTGACCGCGCGGAACCCATAGCTTCAGCAGCGCATCCGTCAGCGCAGATGTGTAGTCCGCGACGGCGCGCAGTGTGGTGACCTGGCCAATGACGTTGACCTTTGCCAGCTTACCCATCGTTGCGTTGACGCTGGTGCGAATGTCCGAGTCAGATAGGGTCACATCCAGCATTCCGCCGACAGTGCTTTGGCCTGTTGCAACTGCCTCGGCAGCGTCCAAGTACACGTCGCGGCGAGCGCTGAACTCGCGCGCCCGCGTGGCCTCTCTGGCTGCCTCACGGAGTTGAGCCGCCAATTGTTTGGCCGAATGCCTGTTCGCGAGCCAAACACCAAACAGGGCGGCCGCAGCGGGCGGCAGCACCTCTAGCAGATGCAGGAGAGCTCCCTGTATGTCAGCCAGCGCCAAAGTCGAGCGCCTCGAATTCCCCGACGGCGAAGCCGGCGGTCCCAGCGCAAACAGATCGAGCACGCTGCGACTGCGCGCCAGGCTGCGCAGCGCGCGGAGGGCGCTCATCGCTTCCCAGTCTCGGGGATCTCGTCGAGGCCTCGGACCAGGTATCCCTGGAGCGGGCAGCACGGGATATGCTTGTAGCAGCCATGGTGACGACCTCCTGCTATCGCCGTGGTCAGCCGGCCCGTCCTGGTGTGCAGCCAGGGCGGGCGGCGATTGTATCGCTGCGGTTAAACGGTCTGGGCGTTAGGGACCGCCTATGTCTGTTGCTCCAGGCGCTCGTCCCGGTCGCAAGCCAGGGCGCGGCGGCGCTTGAATCATGCCGCACGCTTAAGGGCGCGTCTCCCGCGGATATTCGGAAATCTGGCCCTCGATTTGAACCTGCATGCCGGATCAGATTCGCGCCGAGGCCACGCGCGTCGAACCGCCTGCAGTAAACCGATCTGCACACTCGACTCTGGTCAGCGATGCTGCATTCACTCTGCCGGTCTGAAGCGGGCGTCGTGCGGCTGTCATGATGATGAAGGCTCCTCCTTCGTCGCTGGGTGTGTACTGGAAACGATTCGTAGCCGAGGCTGCTGTGGCCTCTCGGTCTTAAGGAGCGGTTTCAGCGTTACAGCGAATCCCAGCGCTTCCAGACCGCGCACGTAGCGCATCTTCGTGCTTACTTTGTCGATGTCATCCGCAAGATGAAGCAGCGGCATGCGGTGAGGATCAGCGACGCGCTGCCGGTAAGCCTTCTGCCGGCAGGCAGCCGAGCAGTACCGCGGGGGGCGCCCTCGCTCCGGGGTGAGGCGTTTTTTACATACTTTGCATTTCATAACAATATCGTAACGTAACGAAATGCGTGACGCAAACGGGGCCTCGGCCGGGCCGCCCGGTCCCCTGAACCCGAGGCGCTCGGCCAAGCGCAAGCATACGCGCCGAGGCCACGCACCTCGAAACCGCATGCAGTGAACCGGTCACGAGGAGATTAGATCCCGCATCGCTCGGAGTGCAGCCCGAAGTGCGCGGCGTTCCAAACGCAACTCAATCGCGCGCCGGCCGTGCCGGTAATTCGGGTGACGCTCACCTCGCGGTGCGCCGGGACTCTTGCCACCGTGCATCCGGCAGCGGCCGTTGGCCATCGCAGGGCTCCGGCAGGGGCATCCTGTCGTCCGGCAGTGGGCCCCACAGCGGGGATGGCCCACGAGGGCTGCCCGGGCCTCCCGCATGGGGTTAGCGCTCATTTCGCCCCGTCACGCGGCCCTTCCCATCACGCACGGCAGAGCGACGGGGTTGCGCCGGGCCGAGCATCGCTTGGGCACCGGCCTCGATGCTGACGTGCTTGTACACGACCGTCTGCGTGGCGGGTTGCCCATACTTCAGCAACTCAAGCACTAGCCCGCCCAGGACAGAGATCGCGCGAGTCTGCGTGTTAAGCGTTCGGTTCGCCTCGATCGAGTCCTCCTGAGTGCACCCGTTCGCCGCGAATCGCAGCCCTCGCCGGTTGATCTGCTCGCACAGGAGGTACGCTGATGCGATCGACTGCGCCAGCAGCCGCAGGCCGTGCTGCCCCACGGCATTCGGCGTTAACCCTCGCCGCGTGTCGAGCAGGTCGGCGCACGCATCCGAGGCAGAAACGGCGGTTTCCGGTTCCTGAAGCGGATTGACCATGACGGGAATGTTCGCTGCTACCTCGGCATTCGCGACGGCGGCCAGCACTGCCGCAGGCAGTAGGCTTGTGGCCGTGTCACCGTCGAAGGGCACCCGTCCCACGCGGGCATCAGCGCGGGCAGCACCACGGTCGGGGCCAGCGAGATATTCATCGCGGCGTCCACCTTGCGGATGAGCCTGCGGCACCTCATTCATGAATCGCCTCTCGGAATGACAGAGCCCGAGCGGTACAATGCGAATGCGACTCCGCACGTACCGCCCGGGCCGGCAGCATCAGTAGATAGTCTGACTGTCGGCCCGTTGCTGCATAGGCCGATGCGGTTAGAACAAAAGTCGACGAGACCCGCGATCTGTCCAAGCACCCCGCGCAACTGCTTAAAATCTAAGGCGGGATTGCTATGACAGGCAGCTACAGGAACAGGAGTAGGAATAGGACTGGAGAGGGAGTGCTTCACAGCTCCCTCCACACCAGCCGCTCGATGAGGCTATACCGATTCACCTCAGCAAGCGGGCGCTGCTTGGAGTCCGTGGTGGTGGTGCGCACGATCACCTTCAGCGGCAGACCGGCAAGGCTCGCCACCGCAATGCGATCGTGGCGCACACGCCGTCCGAGAACGGCGGACACCTCCCGTACGATGTCGCTGCTGGGGTAGGCGCGCACGCGGCCGTTGCTGTAGGCGGCGATGCGATACCAACGAGGCAGTACCAGGTCGGGGTGTGCGAGCAGCCGGAAGTCCACACGCAGCTTCATGGTGCGAAAGATGCGAACGCGCGCGTGTCCTTCGTAGACCGCGCAGTACTCGCCTTCGGGGAGGCGGACTAGACCGGTGTCGGTGTCAGCCAGTTCAAAAGGGAGGACATTGCTTGCGGCAGACACAGATCAACCCCCTGAGCCACGACAGCGGTCAAAATGCGCCAGCAGCAACGCTTCAGCCCGGCCGTGATGCTTCGCGAGGTCGAGGTCAGCACGCGGGTACAGCAGCCGCGCCTTGTCGAGTGACCCCTTCTTGTCCCGACCAAGGCCGAGGGCGCCCTTCCAGACAGCGGCTGGCACCAGCTCGATCGGAATGTGCCGGGCCTGCAGCACCGCTAGCACCGAACCCAAGGCGAGGCCGAAGGTGAAGCTGCTTACGACGCCCTGGCCGGGCATAGCGCCGACGCGCTCAACGACCGCGCGCGCGGGACGACCGGCCAGCGTGTCCATCAACAGCGACTGCAACGCGGCGCCGTCGATCCACGAGAGGCGACGGTCCCGTACGATCGGCAGGTCATCCAGGTATTCGACGTCACCGATTTCGCTGAGCACGGCGATCGCGCCCGAAAGCCCCGGATCGATCCCTATGACCAGTGCGCTCACGGGCGCCGCTTACCTGGTTTCGTTGCGCACACCGGGACGACGCCCACCGCGGCCCGGAAACTTCCCTGCCAACAAATCAGCCTTGAAGGCCGCGTATTTCGCGACGCGCCAGAATGACCTGCCGCAGAAATAGCCGTCCGGCTCCGGCAACACGCCGCGCTTGATCAGCTTCCGGCGACCACGATCGGTGATTTTCAGATCGTGATCGATATCCCTACCGTAGACGATACCTTCATTGAGTGCGGTGGGCGTGGCGTCGTGTTGGGTGTTTCGCACAGTGTGTTCCCCCAAAGGAGAAGGCCGGAATGGTGCGGTACGTCTTATAGCAGGAGCGATTCGAGGGGAGGCGGGCTTTCAGTTCAAACGGTCGCGACGTAACCGTGTGAACCGATCGGAGCACAGCTTGGCTTAACGAGTGTCCAACTTTCCTGCGTCAGCCAGAGGGGACATCGGCTGGGAGGATGGCTGATGCAGCGCTCGGGTAATAACTAGCGCCACAGCGTCGAGTTTTTCAGCGCGCTCCTGCGCGATCTTGCTGGCGAACCATTTGCGCCATCCGCGTCTCGGAAACCTGTGAGGCGTTTCGATCAGCAGCTCCGTGAACCGCGCCATGATTTCCCGGGGCCGCCTTTGGCGCTCGGCATTATAAATCCGCAGGGACTCTGCGCGGCCGAGTCGTCGGCGGGGCGATTCGATCTGCTGCAGCACTTGGTCAAGAGCCTCAACAAGCGCAGCCGTTAGTACCGGGTCCAGTTCGCGGACCGTTCGTATAGCGCGACCAAGCGACGCGATGGCGAGCCCGAACGGGGTGCTAGAACGCAGCGGGCCATCGAGGCCGAATTTCAGCCAAACCCTGACGAGCTCCGCTCGTCGCCGCTGCGCACTTGCGCCTGCCTTATGCCTGGCTGCGGGCTGCCGTTTCCGTCGCTTGGTCACGCGCGTCATCCGACCCGAGATAACGGAATGACGTTGCCGTTCTCGACGTCCAGGATCATTTGCAGGTGTGCCGCCCACTTCTCCAACGCAGCGCGCTTCTCCGGCTGGTAATCGTGACGGTCGTAGACTTCGGCGATGTCGCCGGTCGAATGATTGAGCACCTTCTCGACATGCAGACGCGGGACGCCGAGCTTGGTCATGAAGCTGGCAGCCGTCCTGCGTAGATCGTGCGGGGTGAAATGGTTGATGCCGAAGTGCTTGGCGTTCTGGCGCACGGCGCGCGAGAGCACGCGCTCGGAGTAGGAGCGATCGCGCTTGCTGTTGAGGCGCTGTGGCAGCACGTACATGCCCTCGCCGGTCACCGCCTTCACCTTCCGGAGAAGGTCGAGCGCGAGATCGGACAGCGGGACGACGTGCGGTTCGGGGCTCTCGCGACGGGAATGGCTCGACTTCAGTAGCTCCACGGGGATCGTCCAGATCTTCCCGTCCAGGTCGAAGTGCGCCCATTTCGCGAAGGTCAGCTCGCCGCGTCGCTGCGCTGTGACGAGCAGGAGCTTTAGCGCCAGGCGGGTCGGCTCCGCCATCTCGGCGGTGTCGAGCCTCACCCAGAAGGCCTTGATTTCCTCTGTAGTGAGTACGCGCTTCCGGGGCGTCTCAGCGCCACCAGGCCGCTCAATGCCGGCCATCGGGGAAGCCGGAATCAGGTCCTTCGCCGCCGCCCAGTCGAACAGCTGCTTGAGGAGCGCGTAGACACGGTTCGCAGTTATAGGTGCCCCGCGATCGACGATGGAGTCGAGGAAGGCGATCAGCTGGCGCTTGGTAAGGTCGCGCGCCTTGAGCTTCCCGAGCTGTGACCCGAAGGTCGGAACGGGCTCGCGCTTCCCGCGCCGCATCCTGGCTGGCGCTGTGCCGTCCTGGTAGCCGAGGAGGGCGGCCGCGGCATCCGGGCGCTTGCGGGCCCGGGTCTTGGTCTTGTCGTCCCGGACCCAGCCGCGGGACTCGTCCCAGCGCTCGGCGCGGAGCTTGCGGTGCACGAACTGCTCGACCAGGTCAGCGACAGTGCCGCCGCCGGCACGCTCCTGGCGCGCACGCTCGGCCTCGGCTTCCCGCTTCTCGCGCTCTTCGATCGGGTCGAGACCTTTTTCGAGCTCGCGCTCGGCCTGGTGGTGTTGGTCGAACGCATCCGCCAGAGTCAGTCCGCCCGGTCCGTACTCCCCGAGCACCATCCAGCGTCGCTTGCCAGATCGCTGGTAACGCAGCCTGAAGCTGATGGCGCCGCTCGGGTGTACCCGGACGACCAAACCCTCACGCCCGTCGACATTCACGTCCTGGCGCGCTGCCGGGCGTCCACGGGGCGCCTGACGGCTGTTCAGCCAGGTGGCGGTGATCTTCATGCGAGCCCCCTGGGGGGCCAGCTGGGGGGCCAGCTTGTGCGTTCTTGTCTGTTCCTAGCTGGACCTCGGTGTTCCGACGTAAAATGCCATGAAATGGCGGGTTTCTGAGGCCCTCGGTGCATCATGTACTAGGAATATACAGGAACTCTAAGGAACAAAATACAAGCATGGGGTGCAAGGGGTCCCGAGTTCAAATCTCGGCGCTCCGACCAGTTTTTTAGAGCATGCCAGAAATCCCCGGTGGTCTCATGAGTGGTCACATTCTCAGGAAACCAGCTCGCGCTCAGTCCTGAGTCGCCTCGAGCTCCTCCCGCAAGATCTTCCTTACCTGGGACGCGGTCACGGGAGGCTCCTGTTTTGGGAGCGCCAGGGCTTCGTTGATCAGGGTCTGATAGCCCTTGCCCGTCCGTTCGGACTCCGCCTTGAATCGCTGCACGATCTCATCGTCGAGATAGATCGTGATCCGAGTCTTGCCGCGCGTCGCGACTACCGCGCCGCGCTTGGCACGCGAAAAGTCATATTCCCTTTTCATAGCTCCTCCGCTCTTTGGGCTCCGGCTTGCGGACTGAAATCAGGCGCACATCGTCTTCGCGATCGGTCCACACCACCACCATGAGAGCGCCGAACGTATTCATTCCGATCGTGACCCATCGTGGCTCGTCCCGCGCTGAATCGTGAGCGCCAGGGGGTCATGCAACACGCCGTCCCCTTCCGCCAGCGATACGCCGTGCTTGGCGATGTTCGCCGCGTTCTTCTCGGGGTCGAACGTGGGGCTCACGACTGCAGTATATGCATACTATGCATATCTCTCAAGTGTCCAGCAGCCTAGGGGCCTTGAGGGCGTAGGCATGAGCATCCGGGCCGCCTCCCTGCAACCAGCGCTCGACGTCGGACCGCAGCCAGCCGCGTCCGCCGCCGGCGCGTTTCTCCGGGAAGGTCCCGGCGCGCACCCAGCGGTAGATGGTGCAGCGGTGCCGACCGGTGATCCGCTCGACATCGCGCGTGCCGAGCACCTGATCGATTCCGGCTACACGCTCGGGTAGCGTGTGCTCGCGGCGCTCGGGGTTAGCCGGCGGCCGGCTTCGCGGACGGCATTTTGTGACGGCCAGGGGAAGCTACCGTTCGATGTCGTGATCACCGACCTCGGCATGCCACGCGTCGATGGGCGCACCGTGGCCGCGGCCGTGAAATCCATCCGTCGCGACGCGCCCGTGCTGCTACTCACCGGCTGGGGACGGCGGATACTCGCTGAGGGAGACGTTCCGCCCCACGTCGACCGTGTCTTGAGCAAGCCCCCGAAGCTCCGTGAGCTTCGTGAAGCCCTGGCTGCCTTACCGGCTCCGAGTGCGGGCCGATGATCGGTCAGCAGATTGTCGCGGTGAACACCCCGCGCCGGCTCATTCCATGAGGTCCGCCCCAAGCAGCTCACTTTGGCGCAAAATGCCGATTCTTCCCTCCAATCCGAGGAGCCCGTTATGAGCAAGGCAATGGACACAAAGAAAGATGCGAAGAAGAAACCCGCCAAGAGCCTGATGGAAAAGCGCGCCGCAAAGAAGGAGAAGAAAGCGAATAGAGGATTGCGAGTGTAGAGAGGCACGTAAGGCCGACCTTGGTCACCAGGAGCGCTCGAGAGCGGGGCGTCGGTTCGCCGCGCCCTTGCGCTGGCAAACTCATCGCTCCGGCAGACGCATGACCAATTGGTGGGTCATGAAGTAAGCGATGAAAATCATCAAGAGCTATCCGACCACGGTCGAGGCCGATCTGGCGAGGCTCGAGCTGGAGGCCGCCGGAATACCCTCGATCGTCGTCGGAATAAGTGCGGGCATGGAAGGCGAAGTGGCCGGCGTGCAGTTGCTCGTGCAGGACGATCAGGTCCAAGCGGCGCTGACCCTGCTCAGGGATGCGTGAAATCGGCCTGGGCTGTCCGCTCGGGTCGGCGCGTGTTCGTCAGGCCGAAGGCCGATCGTCGCCGCGAGGGGCAACAGGCCGCGGCCGACCTCGCGAACCCGCGTCCCGCGATCGATCGGCAGCGGCGGTGGATCCGGAAGATCCAGGAGCAGCAGCCGCGCGTGAGACATCAACTAGGCCGCGCCTTGTTGGCTGCTCTTCGTGTGAGACTCCGTGCCAATACACGAT
>Ga0209577_10004673_pt1 | contig 12845 bp, 15 predicted proteins | sample GraSoiAngelo_109_FD_185874 | JGI IMG/M metagenome (GOLD analysis project Ga0209577, IMG submission 185874) | Grasslands soil microbial communities from the Angelo Coastal Reserve, California, USA - 14_0903_12_20cm (SPAdes) (version 2) | ecosystem: Environmental > Terrestrial > Soil > Grasslands... | reverse complement strand
GCCATCGTATTCAAACGCGACCGTAAAGGGTGATCTCCGCGCCACTCGAATCCGTCGGGATCGACTTGAAGGCGGCTAAGTCCGGTTTTGCGACCATGACCGACACGTGCGCGAACTTCCCGCGTTTTCCCGGAATATTTTGCCAGATCGAGCTTTCGTACCAGTTCGGTTTCAAGTGGTGGATGTCTTTGCCGCGGAAATTGCATTTCACGGCAACGAGCTCGCGCATGTGCGCGTCCAAATTCTTGCTCAACGTCACGACATCGTAGGTCTGGACCGTCCGCCACGTTTTTGCGTCATAGCGCACACCTGCACCGAACATAACCGGGCCGTTCGTGATGAGGATCGCCAGCAGGAGAAGCAAAATTCTTTTCATAGGAGTAACAGCGTTTACCCCCGACGGGATCAATGAGACCAAAGACGGCCACTATTGTGCCCCAAGACCCACAACACAAAAGAGCAGGGAATTCGTTTTGATTGAAAAGTCGCGAAACATTTCGGCTGGACGCAAACACGATCCGCCCGGAGGACGGATTCGGTGGGGCGAACAATCAGGGCGCCTTCGGCTTCGGCGGCGACGGAATGGTCAGGCGGGCGCTGAACATTTTCCGGCCGTCCGAGAGATCGATCGAACCATCACCGATTCTGACAATGCGCAGAGTAACGCCGATAGATGATTTTGGGGCCTGCAATGACTGCCTTGCCGTTGATTATCGCAAGTCGTGGATGACCGAGTGAGATCGCGCTCACGCGCACCATTTCATTGCTTAGTTCGATCACAATCGGCGCCGGAGAAGCAGCCGAAGCGGGTGCGGCCGTCAAATCGCGGGTTCTCGCCTTAATGAAGGTAGGAAAATCGAAACGGTTGCCTTGGTTACCTGCGTGCTGAGCGAAAGTAAGGGCAAAGATGGACAGCGCCGCGGCGCCCACGAAGATCCCAATGTAAAGCCAGCGACGATTGTTGGATGGGGCGGCTATTCCGTTTGAAAGAGAAACGGAGCCGCCGCTATCAGTGCCTGACACGGTCCCGTCCGGATCGATCGAGCTGATCAGATGCGGCTTCGGCATGTTATTTGGAACCAGCTGCATAAAGCCCGTGGAAGCATCGGACGGGCCATGCCCTCCAAAGGAGGGCGATTCCAGGGGATCTATGGCGGGCTTGTCGCTGCCTCCGCCCTCAGATAAATTGCTCGCGCGTGACACATCTCCACCTCGCCTTGATAGCGGCATTTCTGGTTGCGATCACGCATTTCGATGCGATGGCCCAAGAGCGAAACTCGCCGCCGCCGTCCACAGACACGAGCGGGCTTGATTTCCATCACTTCGGGTTGCTCGCGGTCCAAGACGGTGGACGGCGCAAACCGATCGACACCTTTTCACGTGAGACACTGATTCGAATCACCGGAAGATCGACATATGTTGGCAAAGCCGGACGCAAATGGCAGGCGAACGATTTCGTTTTGTCGGGCGCATTGGAAACGCACGATTGGCGGACGGAGCCGATGGTGCTGGTCTCGTTAGGCCAACTTAAGGAAAAGCTCGGCCTCGATAAGACCGAGCGCCGTTTTTCGTTTGAACAATTGGTTGCCTCAACGGAATTGCAGCGGCTCACAAACGAAGCCCACGCCTTGAAGCGCGCTGAGAAAACGCTCGATCGTGTGCAACAGGAGGCGCTGGCAGTAAGCGATCGGCTCGCCCTTTTGGCGAACGTCATGAATGGAAGCGCGCTTCTGATTGTTCCAGCGTCGAAGAGCGAAACCGACCCTTGGGTCGTTCCCCCGGAGTTTTCGCGGTACTACAGCGAAACGCAGTTCGCGCCGGTCCAGATCGAATTGCAAACAATGGCCACGAGTTATGTGCAGGCCGATGGCTTCAATTTCAGTCGCGCCGCTAGCCGGCTCCGTGAAAGTTTGCATGCCCTCAGTCCTTCCGTTTATCCGCAAGAGCGACAACTGCGGCTGGAATATTTTTACAATCATTTCGAAGCGTTCTATCGCGCGATTTGGTTCTACGGACTGGCGTTTCTGATTCTGCTGGTCGCGCACGCGCGTGGCGGCGGCCGTTTGCTTCGAACTGTCGGCGTATCGATTGCAGCCCTCGCCATCGCTTTTCACGCCAGCGGAATCGTGATGCGCTGCCTCATCGCCGGCCGGCCGCCGGTGACGAATATGTACGAATCGATCATTTGGGTGTCGTTCGCGGTTTCATTTTTCGGGATGATCTTTTTCGCGCGTTACCGGACATCGGTTTATTTGCTCGCCGCGTTGCCGGTCTCATTGATCGCGCTGTTGTTAATGCACCAAATGCCGATCGCGATGCCGTCGAACATCGATCCGCTGGTGCCCGTGTTACGCGATAATTTTTGGCTGACGGTGCATGTCTTAACAATCACGCTCAGTTATGCGGCGTTCGCGTTGGCGATGGGCTTCGGTCACATCCTACTTTGGCGCTACGCGCGCAATCCAGCCGTCGCGCGGGCGGACGCGCCGATGCATTTTTGGCTTTATCGCGTTCTGCAACTTGGAGTTTTGCTGCTCGCGACCGGGACGATTCTCGGCGGGGTCTGGGCGAATTATTCCTGGGGCCGGTTTTGGGGCTGGGACCCGAAAGAAACCTGGGCCCTGATCGCGTTGCTTTGTTACCTAACGACTTTGCACGGGCGATTGGCTGGCTGGTGGACTGAATTTGGTCTGGTAGTGGCAAGTGCCGTCTGTTTTCTGGCGGTGTTGATGGCGTGGTATGGCGTCAACTTTGTCCTCGGCAAAGGTTTGCATTCGTACGGATTCGGGATCGGCGGCGAAACCTATGTCGCGATTGGCGTGGTTCTCGACCTTCTGTTCGTGGCATTCGCGATTTGGCGCTACCGATCAAGTAAACGCATCCCTTCCAGCACGCCGGCGGAAGCGGTGGCCGTCTAATCTGAGCTATTTCCGAGGCAAACGCGTTTCGCAGATCTCGCAAAGCACGTGAAGAATAAACTTGTGCGCTTCCTGAATTCGAGCGGTCGAATCGCCTTTCACGATCAGATCGACATCGGCAATGCCAGCCACGGATCCGCCACCGCGTCCGAGAAGTGCGATCGTTTTTAGTTTCCGGTCGCGCGCCTCTTCGATCGCGCGCTGGATGTTCTTTGATTTGCCGCTGGTGCTGATGGCGATAAGGACGTCGCCAGAGGCTCCAAATGCGTGCACTTGGCGGGCGAAAATTTCTTCGAAACCGTAATCGTTGCCGGTTGCAGTGAGCAAGCTTCCGCCCTGTGAAAGATTCATCGCCGGATAAGGCCGGCGATCTTCCACAAAGCGACACGCCAGTTCGGTGCAAAAATCGGCCGCATCCGCGGCGCTGCCGCCGTTGCCACAAGCCAGCACCTTTTTGCCATTCGTTAGGCAATCGACAATTAGGTCGGCCGCTTTCGCGATTTGTGAGTCAAGATCGACAACCGATTGCAACGTCTTCGCCGCCGCCGCAATTGCGCTCTTCAAAATCTCGGATGAGGCGCGCATTCAGTGTATCGGCGGTTTCGTCGGCTCTTTTGTCCATCCAAACTCAAGTGGAATCGTGACACCGGTCACCACGCGCCGGAAGCGCCATTTCAGTAGAGCGTCTACAGCGGCGTCGTCCAAGATTTTATGGCCCGTGCTACGCACCACGCGCACGTCGTACGGAATGCCGGTATCGAGGCCGATCGCATAAACGCCTCGACCGCTTAGGTGTTGTTGAAGTGCGACCGCGGGCCAAATTGGCCTTGGCGCATAAACCACTGCATTGCGAATTGGACCGGATAGCGTGTTAATTATGATCTGCGCTTGATCATATTGTGATGAACGGTTCTGCGCTTGGAGAAGTGAGGCGGTGGCAAATAGCAGCAGGACAAGTGTCAGAGACAGCTTTTGCATATGAGTGCGGAAGTTTGGAAAAATGGTGCGCGGTAGAGGTTTCGAACCTCTGACCCCTACCGTGTCAAGGTAGTGCTCTACCACTGAGCTAACCGCGCATTTCAAGCGGAGTGATAAGTGATCAGTGACGAGTGACCAGTCAAGAGCAAGATGTCCCATCTTGCTGGAGCGGGTGGCTCTTACGCGGCGAGCTTGACCGCTTCTTTGTGGCCGAGAATACGAACGGTTTCTTTCAATTGCTCGACTTTGAGCGGCTTTTTCAAAACCGTGATGGGTCCTTTCGCCAAAATTCGGTCGAGCATCGCGCTGTCCGGATAACCGGTGATGATGATAATCGGACAGCCCGGCTGGTCTTGTTTGATCGCATCGTAAACGTCGTCGGCCGGACCGTCCGGCAATTTTAAATCGAGAAACACGAGATCGAATTTTTGTTTTTCGAGCGCAGCCAGGGCTTCTTTCACGGTGCCGACAACGACGCGGCTGAAACCGATTTTCCGGAGGAAAAGCTTGAAAAGGTTTTGCAGGCTTTCGTCATCGTCGACCACAAGGACGGTCGGTTGGCCGGATTTGTCTTCCTTAAGAATGTCTTTATCAAGGGAGGATTTTTTGATCCGCCAGCGGCCGCCAATTTGGATGGCGGGGAGCTGGCCGCGCTGGACGAGGTAATAAACGGTCGGCAACGGGATACGGAGATATTTGGCCGTTTCCTTAACCGTTAGGAGGTTATGCATGTGGGAAAATCACCAATTCACGGGAAAATGGGAAGACATTTCGCTTGGCTAAGCATTATAAATTCTAGAATCGATGTCAATCCTTTCTTTGGGCCGGGGAGGAGCCTGACGATCCACTATCCGGACACCCGAGGGCACTCGCGACTGGACAATGCAGGGCCAGAGGGTGACTATTCGATTTTCGATGAGCGCCCTTTTCTTCAAGCGATTTCTAAAACGCCCATTCCAAATCGCATCGATTGTGCCCAGTTCCAAGGCGTTGGTCGAACGCGTGGCCGATAAAATCGATTTTGACCAGGCGCGCGTGATCGCGGAGTACGGTCCCGGCGAAGGGGTGCATTCGCGCGAGATCGCGCGTCGGATGAGACCGGATTGTCAATTGCTTCTCTTTGAGCTCGACGCTGCTTTCTCGGGCGATTTACAGCGTCAATTTAGAGGGGATCCGCGGGTGCATGTGATCAACGACAACGCTGCGCACCTGCCGTTGGAATTGCGCAGACGCGCCATCGACGCGTGCGACTATATCGTTTCCGGCATCCCGTTTAGCATTCTGCAGATCGACAAGAAGCGGGCTCTGCTCCAACAAACCCATGACGCACTCGCAGCTGGCGGTCGGTTTATCATTTATCAAGTCACGAACGAGCTGAAGCAGCACGCTAAAATTTTCGACCGTGCCGAATCCGAATATTTCCTGCAAAACATTCCGCCGATGTTCATCACGGTTTTTGAGAAATCGAACGGCCGCAACGGCGCATCGCATCTATCCCTTCAGGAAAGTCGAGCTTCCGCAAATAACGCATGACCGGCGGCCGGACGCGGATGGAAAAGGATTCAATGGGAGAAATGTCGCTCCCCGAATCCGCTCTCTATGGCGCTTCCACCCAGCGCGCTGTCCTGAATTTTCCGGTGAGCGGTTACCGTTTCTCCCGCCCGTTCATTCGTGCGCTCGGCTTGATTAAGTGGGCCGCGGCCCAGGCCAATCACGATCTCGGTTTACTCGACGCCGAGCGCGCCGCCTTGATCGTGCAAGCAGCCGAAGAAGTGATCGAGGGCAAATTGGACGACCATTTTCCGCTCGACATTTTCCAGACCGGTTCGGGCACGAGCACCAACACGAACGCAAACGAAGTGATCGCCAACCGTTGCGCGCAATTGGCCGGCAAAAAGATCGGCTCGCGCGAGCTGGTGCACCCGAATGATCACGTCAACATGGGACAGTCGAGCAACGACGTTATCCCATCGGCGATTCACATCAGCGCCGCCGAGCAGTTGAAAAATCATTTGGTGCCAGCGCTTGGAAAACTGCAGGGCGCACTCGACGCCAAAACAAAAGAGTTTTGGGACATTATCAAGATTGGTCGAACCCATTTGATGGATGCAACCCCGGTGCGACTCGGACAGGAATTTTCGGGTTACGCGCAGCAAATCGCCCATGGAAAGCAGCGAGCGGAAAAATCGATCGACGTTCTGCGCGAGCTTGCGCTTGGTGGCACCGCGGTTGGAACCGGTTTGAACCGGCATGTCGATCTTACCGGCAAAATGATGCGGCACATTGAGCAGCGGACCGGGATCGCGTTTTACGAAGCGAAAAATCATTTCGAAGCGCAGAGCGGCAAAGACGCGGTCGTGGAAGCAAGCGGCCAGCTCAAGACCATTGCAGTTAGTTTGTTTAAGATCGCGAACGACGTTCGCCTGTTAGGCAGTGGCCCGCGTTGCGGCATTGGCGAGATTCAATTGCCAGCCACCCAACCGGGCAGCTCGATCATGCCCGGCAAAGTGAATCCGGTGATGTGCGAATCGATGATGATGGTTTGCGCTCAAGTCTTCGGCAACGACGCCGCCATTACCTGGGCGGGCGCGAATGGAAATTTTGAGCTCAACGTGATGATGCCGGTAATGGCGCATGATCTTCTCGAATCAATCCGGCTGCTTGCCAATGTGGTTGATGTCTTCTTTGAAAAATGCGTGACTGGGATCACCGCGAACAAAGCCCGTTGCGAAGAATTGGTCGAGCTTTCCATGGCGATGGTGACCAGTCTTGCGCCCAAGATCGGTTACGACCGCGCGGCCGAGCTCGCCAAAGAAAGCGTGCGAACCGGCAAGACTGTCCGCGAACTTTGCCGGGAGAAAAAAATCTTGCCGGAAAAAGAACTCGAGCGTGCGCTTGATCCCGTTTCGATGACTGAACCTGGCGGCATCGGTTCGGGCGGTTAGAGATGTCGATCCAACGATTGATCGGCGCACTGTTTCTGGCGATCGGCTTAACGAATATGGTGATGGCCGCGGGTTCGCGACCCGACGTAGCACAGATCATTAACAAAACGGAAGCGTCCGCCATTTTGGGCGAACCGGTGAAAGATCCAAGCCAGCGGAGCGGCGACGGGACGGACGGTTATTACTCCAAATGCAATTATTACAGCGTTCGGCGTGGCAAATCGTTGATCATTCGCCTGCAGGTGCCGGGACCGAACGCGATCGGTCCGCAAAAAGAACTTCAGCTGTTGGCGGCAGCGAACGGCACGATGGAAAAAGTTTCCGATGTTGGCGACGCCGCCCAAATGTTTACCGGCGGCAGGGAAAGCGGGTTCGCTTCGAGAATGCTGATGCTCTACGTCGCCAAAGGTAACACGTTCCTCACCGTCGGTCTCGCCGGTTTTGGAGACGACGCGGTGGCGCTGGAAAAGGCAAAGACCGTCGCGCAGAAATTGCTCGAGCATCTTTGACCGCAGCCAACGGCGAGCTTAGATCGACAATATGGTGGCCAAACTCGACGGACCGCAGTTTTCCGGTGGCGCCAATATTGCAATCAAATGTCCCGCGCACACATACGATCAAACAGTCGCCTTTTATCGCGACACACTCGCGCTTCCATTGATCGAAGAAGAATCCGACGGCTGCATTTTTCAGTTCGGTCCGAACCGGCTCTGGATCGACAAAGTGCCGAATCTGAGTCATCCCGATATTTGGCTCGAGATCGAAACCAACGACACCGAGGCCGCGTCGTCGTTTCTAAAGATTCACGGCGTCGCGCGTCGCGATGAAGTGGAAAATCTGCGCGAAGATTTCAACGGCTTCTTCATCTCCGATCCCGCCGGCGTGATCCACCTCGTCGTCGGCCCGGAAGAAGTGTGAGGGCAAATGCCTGAAGATTGGGTTTTGCGACTGATCGAACAGGTGTCGCTGATGCTAGCGGAGCTGAGTCGTCTGAAGACGGGGGAGAAACCGGCACGGATTAGCGCGCTTTGTCTGCGCGAGACTGGATTGCCGCTTGATTTTGTTAAGCACTCATCTCCAAAAGCAATTCTGCAGCTGCTAGAGAGTGGCGGCGGAACGCAATATGTACGCGGGGTTTTATTGGCGGAACTGCTACTACAAGATGCCAATGTCAGTGAAGAGTCCGGCAAGAGTCGTGAGGCAAGGATCAGTCGTGCTCAGGCTCAAGCGCTCCTCGCCTACAGCATCGGCAATCTCTCACCCGACGAGCAAAGGATATATCGGCCTAAACTGGAAGAATTAACAAAGGGTCTTAAACGGGGCGACCCATGATGGTCAGGTCGCGTTCCACAGCATCGAGTTGCGCGATGCGCGGAAGTAATCCCCAACGCTCGAAGCCAAGTTGTTCGAACAACCGCAAGCTTGGTTCGTTGTGCGCGAAAATCAGACCAACCATCGCCCTAATCTGAAGGGACGGCGCGCGAGCGATCGCTTCCCCGAGTAATGTTCGGCCGACTCCGCGCCGCCGGAGTCGTTCATCGACATAGACGCTCACTTCGGCCGTTCCGCGATAAGCGCAGCGCGGCAAAAAAGGTTTTAACTTGAGCCAGCCGGTGATTTTGCGGTCGATTTCCAAAACCCAAAATGGATGTCGATCTGGGGAATGCTCCTTTAACCAGTTCCGTCGTTCGTCCAGCGTGACCTGCTCCAACTGCGCAGTAGCAACACGAGTCGCGACCGCGGCATTGTAAATTTTAATGATCGCGGGCAAATCGGACTCAACCGCGTCGCGGATTTTCATTTCTTCCGCTGTCTCTGGCCGTCGATGTTCAACCGCAACCCCGCTCATGCTGCCGGGAAAAATGCGTTCTCGAAAGTCGGTTGAAATGCGCCGAGCTCAGTCTCGCCGATGCAAAACCTGGGACTGATATCCGATTGGGTGGCACAAAAAAGTTCGATGTCGATCTTGCCACATTTGCTGAGCGCCTCGCGTACGGTTTGGAGCGCGAGCCCGGGGGTGTTGCAATCGCGGCTAAGATGTCCAAGCACGACCCGATCAATTTTTCCGGGAAGCAATTCTTCGATCACGGTGGCGGCCGCGTTATTGGAAAGATGCCCGTGCCGCGACTGGATCCGCTGTTTCACCGGCCAGGGCCGATGTGTGTCGCTCTGTAACAGTTTCTCGTCATGGTTGGTTTCGATCACGAGCGTATGCACTTGTCGAAGCCGTTCCACAATCATCTTTGTAGCGTAACCGAGGTCGGTGATAAACCCGAGGCCGCGCGCTCCGGCATAAAACGCGAAGCCGACGGGATCAACCGCGTCGTGCGGCACCGGAAAAGTTTGGACAAGGACGTCGCAAATCTTGAACTCGGCGCCGGTACGAAAGATTCGCCAGTTCCGACGTCGATCCAACGCGCCGTCGGAACGGACTGCTTCGGCGGTTTGCGCGTTCGCATAAATCGGCAGATCGAATTTGCGACAGAGCACCTCCAGCCCGCAAACGTGGTCGCCATGCTCATGGGTGAGCAGAACGCCATCGAGCTGTTCGGCCACCACGCCGCACTGTTCGAGGCGCAAGACGATTTGCCGCGCGCTCAGGCCGCCATCGATCAGAATTTTACAATGGTCGGTCGCGACGAGCGCACTGTTCCCGGCGCTGCCGCTCCCGAGCATCGTCAAACTAAACACGACCGGTATTTAGCGACTGCGTGTCAGTTTTCGCAAATTAAATTCACGCGCCGCCATAAAATTTCGGCGCGGGCAGCGCGAGGATTCGTTTTTTCTTGTCGGAATAATCGAGGGATCGGAAACGCCGAATTTCATCAAGCCGCCGTACACCGTTCAGGGTGTCGAGATAGTGAGTGTAACTCGAGGCCAGCTCGGTCGTCTCCAGATACCGTGCCCGGAGGTTGCGATCGCGAAACGCTTCCGGGCATTGCCGTGCGAAAAGATGAAAGCGGAGCCAGCGGCGGTCAGTGCGTGAAACACGTTGGGTTTTTCGAAAGAAGGCAACGAACAAAAGAAGAACAAGATAGGTATCGACCTGCGCCTGGAGCTCGAGATTGCGAGCAAAATCTTCCGATGCGATCTCACGCGCGCCATTTTTAAACTGAAGTGCGGCATGAAGGGCGTGATTGATTTCTTCTACGAACGTGATGAGCGAACGGATATTGTGATCGCTCAGGCCAGCGCGCGGGTCGTGTCGCTCGAGTTGTTCGATCAGCCAACGTGAATAATAAATACCGACGTAAAGGCGATCATCGGCCGTGCGCAGAAATGTGCGGGCAAGCTCACTCAATTCGCGGGCCGTTTTGCCAGCCAAGATCGACAATTGCCCGCAGCGGTGCCGATCAATCAGGCAGTCTTCGAGATTGATCCCAACCTGCGCGTACGTGCGCTCGAAAAGCTTTTGGATCTGACTGAAAAGGCTCTCGTTCACAGAACGAGCGATGGTCGCGCATCTTCATCGAGATGAAGCAAGCGATCGGAAAGTTCGTTGAGCGCGAGACGAACGTCGTGGAAGCGACTGGCTAATCCGGCGAAGACATCGGTGAGTTCGCAGCGTCGCGCGGTTTCGTGCGAAGCGACAAGCTGATAATTGCTGCGACCGACTTGCTCGTAAAATTCGATGTCGGGCGCACCGCGCAGACTGCGTCGCTGCGTGTTCTCGTGAAAGATGCCACTGATGAAGAGGGAGTAATTTCCGACGTGCGCGCGCAGGAGGAAAGTTTGCTCGGGCGTGGCGCGGGTGAGCGCGATCAACATATCGGAAATATATTCGTGGGCGCGGTTGTTCGCCCCGGCGAATCCGTCCTTTGGCGGATCGATCTTGTCCGGGCTCTGCAATTGATTCGCGCGCGAAAAAGTTTCGAGCAGCGAGCCGACATAATCGCAAAGTTTGCGATCGCCAATGCCGGCCTGCTGCAAGACGTAGCGGGCGAGAACATAAAAATAGAATTGGGACGAGATGTGGAGATGGCTCGCATTGGAAAGAATGGTCTCGACCAGGCGCGGATGATCGAGAATCGAGTCGCGGGTTTCCAAGTCACCAAGAAGATCGACCAGGGAAACGCTACCGCCGCGCGAGCGAGCGAGGGTGCGGACAATAAAATCGAAATCCGCGGCGGTGAAACGTGCCCGACAATTTGCCCTAATCATCGCACCTTCCGTTCACCAGCATTGACGATGCCGCAGCCAACTTTGTTCGAGGCGACGTTTATTTCGGTTCGCCGCGTTAGTCAAGAGCGTCCCGTGGGCGTAATGATTCCGACGCTCGGCGCGGATTTGCAAATGATCGTGCTCGCCTCATAATAAACGCGCTCTTTTCGGAATCGATCAGCAGGACGTCGATCTTGCAAAAAATGGAAGGGTGGCTGAGTCCGGTTTAAGGCACTCGACTCGAAATCGAGCGTGGGGCAACCCACCGTGGGTTCGAATCCCACCCCTTCCGCCAAGTCTGCGTATTAGCGGATAGGCCTGCGAAAAATGTTACAATTTTCGTCTTGATTTGCTTTCATTTTGCACTGCATATTGTATGTCCGCCGAACGGCTCCGCTATTACTTGTTATGCGCCGGAATTCACAGGTTGTTAGTAGGGCTGTTGGCAGGAATTCACCGCTAATTCACAACCTTAATCCGCACTTCCCGCTATGATCCAACTCAAACCTGGAATCCCACCTTCTGCCCTGAACAAACCGCGAAAGGCAGCTGATCGTCGCCAGAATCGGTCAGCAAAAAAACCAGTTAGCGGGTTGCATTTTGAGCGGGTGTTCAGCGACCCAGCGGTGAAACCGTTCGGCCAGATCGAATGGGAACATCGGACAGCGGAGATCACGGACGACAGCGGCCAGATCATTTTCAAACAGGAAAACGTTGAGGTTCCAAAAAATTGGAGCGCGCTGGCGACCAAGATCGCGGTTTCGAAATATTTTTATGGCGATATCGCGCACGGAACGGATCCACACAAAGGCGGCCGCGAAAGGTCGGTGCGGCAATTGGTTCACCGAGTCACCCGAACCATCACCGATTGGGGAATGGCCGACGGCTATTTCTCGGACGCGGAAGAGGCGGAAATTTTTTATGATGAACTGACCTGGCTTTGCTTGAACCAACATGGCGCATTCAATTCGCCGGTCTGGTTCAATGTCGGTTTGTATCATGAGTACGGTATCGGCAAAGATGCCGGCGCCGGAAATTATTTTTTTAATCGAGAAACCGGAAAGGCGGAGCGCGCGCGGACTCAATACGAGTACCCGCAGGGCAGCGCCTGTTTCATTCAGGACGTGGACGACACGATGGAAGACATCATGCGCCTGGCCATGAGCGAGGCAATGCTCTTTAAGTACGGCAGCGGCACCGGCACCGATCTCTCCACCTTAAGATCGACAAAAGAGAAATTGAGCGGCGGCGGCAAGCCGAGCGGCCCATTGTCGTTCCTCAAAGTCTACGATCAAGTGGCGAACGTAGTGAAAAGCGGCGGGAAAACGCGGCGTGCCGCCAAGATGAACACGCTCAAAGATTGGCACCCGGACATTGAAGAGTTCATCGACGCCAAGCAAAAGGAAGAGAAGAAAGCATGGGCGCTAATCGAGCAGGGTTACGACGGCAGCTACAACGGCGATGCTTACGGCTCGGTCATGTATCAAAACGAAAATCTGAGTGTGCGCGTGAGCGACGAGTTCATGGAAGCCGCGCTCGAAGGTCGCGATTGGTGGACGCGCCAGGTGACCGATGGCCAACCGTGCGAGCGGAAAGAAGCGCGAACATTATTGCGAAAAATTGCGGAAGGAACGCACATCTGCGGCGATCCCGGAATGCAGTTCGATACCACGATTCACAAATGGCACACTTGCAAAGGGACCGGCCGGCAAAATTCGACCAATCCGTGCAGCGAATATTTGTTTCTCGATAATACGGCCTGCAATCTGGCGTCGCTAAATCTGCTCAAATTTAAAACGGCCGATGGCGAGTTCGACGTCGAGCGGTTCAAAGCCGCGGTGCG
>Ga0209577_10004672_pt1 | contig 12846 bp, 15 predicted proteins | sample GraSoiAngelo_109_FD_185874 | JGI IMG/M metagenome (GOLD analysis project Ga0209577, IMG submission 185874) | Grasslands soil microbial communities from the Angelo Coastal Reserve, California, USA - 14_0903_12_20cm (SPAdes) (version 2) | ecosystem: Environmental > Terrestrial > Soil > Grasslands... | reverse complement strand
ACGAGCGCATCGTCCAGGGCGCCTGCCTGCTGGCGGTGCTGCCCGTGCGTCTGGACAGGGTTTCGGCCAAGTACTCGTTCCGGCTCTGGACGGGCGCCTGAAAGCTTTCGCCGCGGCTACCGCAGCGGCCGCCCTTCTGCTGGTCGCCGCGCTCCCCACCTTGGCGGCGCCGACCTGGGCGGAGACCGGCCAGCTCCAGGTTCCGCGTGCCGGCGCGGCCACGGTCAAGCTCGTCAATGGGCGGATCCTGGTGATCGGGGGCGATTCTCACGGTGGCGGGACCGCCGAGGTCTACGACCCTGGCACGGGCGCCTGGAAGCGCGTCGAGGATCCTCCGCCGGGCTTCATCAACAACGCCCAGGGGTTCCTGCTTGGAAATAGCCGGGTGCTGCTGCTGGGCCCCGGTTCGAATCGCACCGCAAGCGCCGCCAGCTTTGACACCGAGCTGGGCTGGCTGCCGGTGCCGGATCCGCCAATCGACGGGATCTTCGATTTCGCCGCTGCCCAGCTCGACGCCAACGACGTGCTGCTGGCCGGCGGCATCGGGACGTCCGGTCCCACGGACCGGGCGGCCGTCTACAACGCGCACACGGGCGCCTGGGTCGAGGTGACGAAGCTCTCCTCGACGCGGGTTGCAGCCTCGGCGGCATCGCTCGGCAACGGGCTGGTGCTGGTCGCGGGTGGAAGGCCGAGCCTGAGGTCGGACGCCGTGCCGGATGACACCGCCGAGGTCTTCGATCCTGGAACTGGCTGGCGCTCGGCGGGCAGCCTGCCCGGCCTCAGCTCGACCTACCAGCTGCTCACCCTCGGGCCGGGCAAAGTCCTGGCGCTGCTGCGCGGTGCGCTGCCGGGGATCGCGATCTACGACGCCGCCACCAACAGCTGGCAACGAGGGCCGGCGCGGCCGCATCCGACAGTCGGACAGGCCGTCCGGATGGCCACGGGTCGGGTGATGCTGGTGGGCGGCGATACGGGCAGCGGCGATGGTCCCGGCACGATCCGGCCGTCGGCCGACGTGGACCTCTACGACCCGACCTCCAACAGCTGGTCATCGCTCCAGCAGCTGAGCTCGCCCCGTTACCTTCCGCTGGTCGCCGCGCTCGACAACCGCACGGTCCTGGTGGCCGGCGGGATCGCGGTGATTCCCGCCCCCGGGCAGGGCCGGCCTTCGCCCCTGCGGACGGCGGAGGTGTTCGGTGGACGCGCTACCACGGGCATCGCCGGCCCGACCGGGATCCCGGAGCCGGGTTGGATCGCCGGCGGCCTGGCGCTCCTGCTGGTCGGCCTCCTCGCCTGGCTGGGCGCCTCGGTCGGGCGCCGGCCCAGCCGCCTCGGCGCCGGGCTGGGCCGCCTCGCGCTGCAGGCCGGTGGTGTCATCGTCGCCACCTGGGCGCTCTTCGCCTTCGCCCACCTGCTCGTCAACAACCGCTCTCCGGGCAACGGCGCCATCGCCGGCTTCTTCTCTCAGCCGCTCGGCCAGGTGCTCTGGGAGGCCGCCGGTCGGAGCCTGACACTGATCGCCTACGCGTCCCTGGGGGCGACCGTCATCGGCCTGGGCGCGGCGATCGCCGTGGTCGGCCTGCGGGAGCGGCGGCTGGTCGGGCTGGAGCTGTCCGGGGCGCTGCTGCTGGTGATCCCCACCTTCCTGCTGGCGATCCTGGTCCAGGAGCTGCAGGCGTTCATCTTCGGCAAGACGGGCCTGATCGTCGCCGCCGGGTACGGGGACGTAAACGGGATCCAGGTCTTCTGGGCGTCGCTGGTGCTGGGGATCCGGCCGGCGACCTACCTCTACCGGCACGGCCGGACGGTGCTGGAACGGGAGACCACCGAGGACTATGTGCGGACGGCCGAGGCCAAGGGCCTCGACTGGGGCGAGGTCGTCCGCCGTCACCTGCTCCGAGCCGGCGGGGGAGCGCTGGTCGCGACCTGGATCAACTCCTTCCGGCTGATGATCGGTTCGCTCCCTCTGGTCGAGTACTTCTTCGGCTACCCGGGGCTGGGGCGGATCCTGGTCCAGTCGATCGGCGTCACCTATGGCGTCGGCAGCGACGTGCCGCGGCCGGTCGTGTTCCGGGGCGACCTGGCGATCGGCTTGGTGGTGACCCTCGCTCTGATCCTGATCCTCGTGGAGACCAGCGCCGGGGGGCTCCAGCGCTGGCTCGACCCTCGAGTTCGAGCGCTGCGGGCTGCCGCATGAAATGGGTGCGCGCCGTCCTGCCCTTCGTGCCTTGCGCCCTCCTTTTCGGGGCCCTCGCCGCCCTCCTCTGGATCGGTTTGAGCCAGCCTGTCCGCTGGGCGGAAAGGAGATACATCCTCGGCTACCTGAGTGGCAGCGGCCAGGAGGTGGCGCCGGCGTACGCGCCGCTCTCGCGCGTCGACGTCTTCGAGCAGGGCAGCAACGTCCGCTACGACGGCCACCTCTACGTGATCGGCTCCGACGCGGGAGGCCGCGACCTGCTGGTGCTGATCGCGCACGGCGCGGTCCTCTCCCTGGAGGTCGTCCTGCTGGTGGTCGTGCTGCGGTTGCTGATCGGCATCGCGGCCGGCGTGGCCATGGGCCTCGGCTCGCGCCGGGTCCAGACCTTCACGACCCTGATCAGTCGCTGGATCGCCGGCTTCCCCTACCTGGTGCTGGCCATCGTCCTGATCACCGCGCTCAGCGGCTGGTCGAGGTTCTGGGCGTTCGCGATCGCGATGGCGATGGTCGGCTGGCGGGACATCGCGCAGCTGACCGCCGAGCGGGTGGAGGCGATCCTGGCCCAGCCCTACGCCGAAGCAGCGCGCGCCCTTGGGGGCAGCCGATTCGGCATCTTCCGCCGCCACGTGATCCCCCACCTGAGGCCGGTGCTGCTGGTGGAGACCTCGTTCCAGTTCAGCGCCGTGCTGGTGCTCCTCGGCGAGCTCGGCTACTTGAGGTTCTTCCTCGGGCAGCCTTTCAGCTTCAACCAGATCTTGCTTCCCCAACCCGAGCTGGGCGCGCTGCTTGCGATCGCGCGCGACTACATCATCAGCCAGCAGTGGGCGCCGGTCCTAGCGCCGGCGGGAGCCATCGCCTTGCTGGCGCTGGCCTTCGAGCTGCTCGGGCTAGCGCTCCGCTCTACAGATCGATCTGGCCGGCCAGCTTACGTTTCGCGGCGCGCTGCTTGGCGGGCTCCGGAGCCGGCGACGGAACCGTCTCCGTAGGCTCCTCGGCGGCGACCCGCCGGGCGCGGGCCTGCAGCCAGACCTCGCGCACCCGTTGGAGAGCGGTGAAGTTGGTAAGGATCGCCAGCGCCCAGATGATCCAGAAGAGGACGGCGCCCCCGAAGACGAGGCCCGCAACGGTCACCACGATCCGCTCGGGGCGGGCGAAGAGCCCGCTGTCGCACTTGAAACCCAGGCTCTGGGCCCGGGCCCGCACGTAGCTCACCGAGAAGGAGCCGACCAGGGCGAGGAGCCCGCCCAGCACGGCCGGGCGCGGGTTGGGCTGGCCGACGTAGTACGCGACCAGGCCGACGTAGATGGCCGCCTCGGCGTAGCGGTCGGTGGTCGAGTCGAGGAAGGCGCCGTAGCTGTAACTGCGTTTGGTGACGCGGGCGAGGGCGCCGTCGAGGATGTCGAAAGTGCCGCCGAAGGCGAGCACCACGCCCGCCGCCAAGAGATGCCCGGTGGCAACCAGCGTCCCGGCCACGAAGACGACCAGCATGCCCGCCACGGTGACCTGGTTGGGCGTGATCGGAAGCTTGGCCAGCCAGCGGGCGGCCGCCTGCGCCCGGTGCCGGACCCACTGCTGGATGCGGGTGGTGAACATTACTCGGCCGAGCTGGCTTGGACTGACCGCCTGCTGTAAGCGGCGATGAACTCCTCGGTCAGCCGGTGCGCGTCATCGTCGGAGTACTGGATCGGCGGCGACTTCATGAAGTAGGAGCTCGGCGCCTCGAGCGACCCCGAGAGGCCGTTGTCGAGCGCCAGCTTGCAGCAGCGCACCGCGTCGATGACGATGCCCGCCGAGTTCGGGGAGTCGTGGACCTCCAGCTTCAGCTCCGCGTTCAGCGGCACGTCGCCGAAGCCGCGGCCCTCGAGCCTGATGTACGCCCACTTGCGGTCGTCCAGCCAGGGCACGTAGTCCGAGGGCCCGATGTGGACGTTGTCGTCGCCGATCGAGTAGTCGAGCTGCGACGTCACCGAGCGCGTCTTCGAGATCTTCTTTGACATCAGCCGGTCGCGCTCGAGCATGTTCAGGAAGTCGGTGTTGCCGCCGAAGTTCAGCTGGTAGGTCCGCTCCACCTTGACGCCGCGCTCGCGGAAGAGGTGGGTGAGGATCCGGTGCACGATGGTTGCGCCGACCTGGGACTTGATGTCGTCACCGATGATCGGCAGCCCCGCCTTCTGGAAACGCCGCTGCCAATAGTCCTCGCGGGCGATGAAGACGGGGATGCAGTTGACGAAGGCGACGCCGGCGTTGAGCGCCTGCTCGACGTACCACTTGGTCGCCTCCTCGCTGCCCACGGGCAGGTAGTTCACGAGCACGTCGGCGTGCGTGTCCTTGAGGATCTGGACCACGTCCGCGGTCGCGCCCGGCGCCTTCTCGATCAGCGGTTCGAGGTACTTGCCGATGCCGTCATGCGTCATTCCCCGCTCGACCTTGACACCGACCTTCGGGACGTCGGAGAACTTGACGGTGTTGTTCTGGCCCGACCAGATCGCCTCCGAGAGGTCCTTGCCAACCTTGGTGCGGTCGATGTCGAAGGCGGCCACGAACTCGATGTCGCTGACGTGGTAGCCACCGAGATCGACGTGCATCAACCCGGGGACGAAGTCCTCCGGGGATGCGTTCTTGTAGTACTCGACTCCCTGGATCAGCGACGACGCGCAGTTGCCCACACCGACGATCGCCACGCGCACCTTTCCGTTGCCGTTTCTCATCCGGTCACCTCGCTCCTCAGACTTGTCGGCGCACCCACGCCCTGCGATTCCAAAATTGATTCGAAGCCGGTCAAGCGCCGGCGGATGGTTTCAAGGTCGATCGAGCAGTAGGTCAGCCGCCCGTCGCGGCGCGTGCGGACAACCCCGCCCAGCTCCAGCATCCGGAGGTGCCAGGAGACCCGCGGCTGGCTCATCCGAAGCGCCAGCGCCAACTCGTTGACGCTCTGCTCGCCCGCACCCAGCAGCCGCTCGACGATACGGAGCCGGGTCACGTTGGCAAGGGCCGTGAAGAAGGCTGGCAGGTCTCCCTGCTGTCCAGGCAGAAACATAAAGAACTCTTTATGAGTCTAAAGCATAAAAGATCCTTTATGTGTCGGGCGGCCCTGAACTCGTCAGCACGGCGTATCTTTCTTGATAGCGTTATGGACAGGACGGAGAGCACTCCCGAATTGGCGGCCGAGATCGTCGAGGAGGCGGAGCGCCTGGTCCGGCTGGAGATCGCCCTCGCCAAGCAGGAGCTCAAGGAGATGGCGATCACCAATGGCATCGCCGCCGGCGCCTTCGCGGGCGCGGGGGTGCTGGCCCTGGTCGCCGCCCTGGTCGGGATCCCGGTCTTGGTGATCGCGCTCGTGCCGGCGCACTGGTTGGCTGCCCTGGTCTGGGTCGTCCTCTACCTGGCGCTGGCGGTCGCGTTCTACTTCCTCGGTCGCTCGCGACTCCGGATCGGGCTGCCGGAGCGGACCATCACCAGCCTCAAGGAGACAAGGAATTGGGCCCTTCGGCAGATGAGATCTCCCGGCAGATAGCCGAGACCCGAACCGACATGGAGGAGAAGATCCTCACCCTGCGTGAGCGCAGCCAGGTGGCCGTGCAGCAAGGGAAACGGGCCCTTTTGATCGCGGCGGGTGTCGGCGGCGCGATGGCGATCGGCGTGGTGGCGGCGGTCGTGATCTACCGCCTGACGCGGCCGACCACGGCGCGCGAGCGGCTCGAGCGCGTCTTGCCGACCACCTGGTGGGAGCGGTTGAAGCACGCACGGGAGTCGGTCGAGCTGGGCATCCGCAAGGCGGTTCCGCCCGTCCGGCTCTACGTCGGCGATAAGCAGGTCGGCGAGGAGCCGCCCTCCAACGCCATGCAGAAGGTCGCGCTCCGGCTGGCTCAGGCGGCGGGCACGGCGATCGGCGGCGCCATCGTGCAGCGGATGCTGTCCCGGTTCGATCGAAAGGACTCGGCTGCCTAAGGCTCCAGGCGCAGGTTCGCGCCGGTGATCGGCTCCGACTCGGAGGCGGCCAGCCAGGCGATCACCCTGGCCACCGCTGCGGGCTCGAAGGCCCGGCCGGCGACGCCCGAGATCTCCAGCATCGGCGTCTCGATCGCGCCCGGGCTGACCGCGTTGGCGCGGATTCCGAGCGGGCGGCCCTCCACCGCCAGCGCCTCGGTCAGCCCGGCCAGCCCCGACTTCGCCGCCACGTAGGCGGCCATGCCCGGGAACTTCTCGGCGCCGGTGATGCCGGAGAGGCTGGAGACGTTGACGATCGTCCCGCCCGGCTGCATCCGGCGGAGCGCCTCCCGGCTGCAGAGGAATGCGGAGCGGAGCGTGCTGCTCAACTGGAGGTCCCACTCCTCGGCGGTCAGCTCGGCGACCGGCTTCTGGATCAGCCAGGCGGCGTTGTTGACGAGGGTGTCAAGGCGCACCAGCGAGGAGAAGGCGGCTTCGACCTGGGCTTCGTCGGCCGCGTCGACACCCGACCTCCGGCTGAGCCCGACGACCTCATAGCCCCGCGCCTCCAACTCTGCGGTGATCGCCCGACCCAGCCCTCCGGCGGCGCCGGTGACGACCGCCACCGGCTTCAGCGCAGCGCCTCCTCGTAGGCGTCCAGGGAGCGGTCGAGGAGCAGGCGTTCTCGCGCCTGCTCCCGGATCCGGCCCCGGTCGAGCTGCAGGCAGCGCCGGATCGCCTCGGCCAGGTCCGTCACCTCGTCCGGACGCGCCAGGAAGCCGCCGGCGCCTTCGGCCACCACCTCCGGCAGCGCCCCGCGCGCATAGGCTGCCACCGGGCACCCGGCCACCTGCGCCTCGGCTGCGACCAGGCCGAAGGGCTCCTCCCACTTGGCCGGCATCACCGTCACCGCCGAGCGAGACATCAACCGCCAGAGCTCGTCCCGCGGCAGAGGAGGGCGGATCTCCAGGTCGCTGAGCCGGCCCCGGTAGGCGTGGTCGTAGTCGCCTCCCACCACCAGCGGCTCGAGGCCCGCCAGGCGAGCAGCGGCGACACCGTCCTCGATGCCCTTTTCCGGCGAGATCCGGCCCGCGATCAAAGCGACCGGCTCGACCGGCCCCGGCTCGGGCTGCCAGTCGGGGACGCCGTCGGGCAGCACCTCGGTCACCAGGCCGGCCGCCGCCCAAGCGGCTTGGGCGGAGTGGCTGACGGTCGCGAAACGAGCAGCGCTGCCGCGCGCCGCCGCGACGACGCCCGGGACCAGCGGCGGCAGGTGGAGGGTGTGAACGACCCGCAGGCCCTCCGCCAGCTCGATGGCCTCGGCGTCAAACGCGTGCTGGCTGACCACGTCGGCACCCCGCCGGCGCAGCTCCCGGAACAACCGCTCGAAGCCATCGCGGAGCTCGGGGACGGCCTCCGAACGGGACGCGCCGGGCATGACCAGGGCCCGAGCGACCTCGGCGCCGACCTCGACCCGCACGAGCTCGACGCCCTGGATCTCGGAGCCGCCGGCACAGTACAGCTCGACCCGGTGCCCACGGCCGGCCAGGCCCCGGGCGAGGTCGGCGACGAACGCCTGGGCGCCCCCGGCCTGGACCGGCAGCAGGGGGGTCACCAGCGAGGCGACGACCGCGATCTTCAGGGGCGGAGGTTCGGGCGAATCAGCTCCAGGAATTCCGACCTGGTGCGCTGGTCGTCGCGAAAGGTTCCCAGCATGCAGGAGGTGACGGTCTCCGAACCCTGCTTCTCTACGCCGCGCATCTCCATACAGAGGTGGCGCGCCTCGACGACGACCGCGACGCCATCGGGCTCCAGCACTCGCTGCAGGCCTTCGGCGATCTCTCGAGTCATCCTCTCCTGCAGCTGCAGCCGGTGGGCGTAGGCGTCGACGATGCGCGGGACCTTGCTCAGGCCGACCACCTTGCCCCTGGGCAGGTAGGCCACGTGCGCCCGGCCGAAGAAGGGCAGCAGGTGGTGCTCACAGAGGGAGAAGAAATTGACATCCTTGACCAGGACCATGTCGTCGTACTGCTCGTGGAAGAGCGCGTCGCCGACGATCTCGGCCGGGTCGAGCTCGTACCCCTCGGTGAGGAAGCGCAGCGACTCCGCGACGCGCCGCGGGGTGTCGACCAGGCCCTCCCGGGCGGTGTCTTCGCCGAGCTCCTCGAGGAGCCTGCTCACCACCGCGGGCAGCTGGTCCGGGTGGAACTGGGGCCGGTAGATGCTCACCTGTTCAGCGCCTGACCTCGACCGAGTTGTTCTCCGACTCGACCAGCTTCAGCCGCTCCAAGCGGGCGCCTTCGAGCCGCCCGTCGAGCCGCTCCCAGAAAGCCAGGGCCAGGTTCTCGGCGGTCGGGATCAGGCCCTTGAGAAAGAAGACGTCGCGGTTGAGGTGCCGGTGGTCGACATGCTCGACCACGGCTTCTCGGATCGCCTGGTCGAGCGCCTTGAGGTTGATCACCATGCCCGTCTCCGGGTCGAGCGGGCCGCTGACCGAGACCTCCAGCACGTAGTTGTGCCCGTGCTCCCCGGCGCAGGCGCCGAAGACCTCGCGATTGTGGCGATCGGTCCATCCCTCGCGCCGAAGCACGTGAGCGGCCGCGAAGGTGGCACGACGGGTGATGAGCAGGGAGGTCGCCGCCGCCGGGCCCCCAGCAGCCTCGCGCCGCGGGCTGGTCCTGAGCATTTGGCTATCCATAATCCTACCTTCAGATGACTTATTCGGAATTGGTCGAGGCCGCGCCGCGGGGCGCCGCCCAGTTTGGCGCCGCCGATCTGCGCCGGCTGCCGGCGAAGGTGCTGGCGGAGCTCCTGGCCTCGGCGCCGCCGGCGGAGCGGGAGCTCTTCGAGAAGGGCGACTTGGGCGCGATCGGGCGACTGACCAAAGCCGGGTTCTGGCCGCTCGTCTACCACCTCGAGCCGGAGCGCTGGGACGCGCTCAGCAAGGCGGAGCCCATTCACCCGGGCGTCCTCGCTGCCCTGCCCGTCGACGACGCGCGGGTGCTGGAGGTGGCTGCCGGCACCGGCCGCCTTACCAAGCACCTGGCGGCCAGGGCACGCGCGCTGATCGCGGTCGAGCCGGCCGCGCCCCTTCGCGAGATGCTGCAGCGCCGGTTCCCGGAGGTCGCCGTCCTCGACGGCGTCGCCCGCGAGCTGCCGGTCTCGAAGGGCTGGGCGGACGTCACCGTCTCCTGCGCCAGCCTCGGCCCGGATCCAGCCATCCTCGAGGAGGCCGAGCGCTGCACGCGCCGGGGCGGCCTGCACGCGCTGATCAGCCCCGGCGAGCCCGCCTGGTTCGAGCAGCACGGCTACGAGCGCCTCCGCTTCGACCCCAGCCAGGTCAAGATCCCGCCGCACGACCCCGAGCTCGAGGAGTTCTTCGGGCCCCTCGACCCGCCCCACGAGCTGCTCCTGAAGCCACTTTGAACTCGGAGGAGGCAGCCGCCGTGCTCGCGGAGATCGCCTACCGGCTCCGCCACGATCCCGAGCAGTCCTTCCGCTCCAGGGCCTTCAGCCGCGCTGCCTCCACCCTCCACCGCCTCAAGCCGGACCTGGCCGCGGTGCGCGCGGGTCCCGGCCTGGAGTCGATCGAGGGCATCGGCTCAGGCATCGCCAAGGTCCTGGTCGAGCTGCTCGAGACGGGGCACAGCGGTTATCTCGACAAGCTCCGCGAGGAGGTCGGCGAGGAGGCGCCGATCGAAGCCGCCGCGGGCGTCAACCCGGCCCAGCTGAAGGGCGACCTGCACTGCCACACCGATTGGTCGGACGGCGGCGCGACCGTCCTGGAGATGGCTCGGGCAGCCCGCGCCCGCGGCTACACGTACCTGGCCATCACCGACCACTCGCCGCGAATCAAGGTCGTGAACGGCCTCGGGCCGGAGCGGCTGGCGGCCCAGGCCACCGAGATCAAGCGGGCGATGGAGCAGCTGCCGGGGTTCACCATCCTCCGCGGCATCGAGTGCGACATCCTCGAGGACGGCACCCTCGACCTTCCTGAGGACGCGCTGGCGAAGCTGGAGGTCGTGATCATCTCGCCGCACGTGAAGCTGAAGATGGAGCCGGCGGAGATGACCGAGCGGATGCTGCGGGCGGTGTCGAGCCCGCACGCCGACATCGTCGGCCACCCGACCGGTCGGCGGCTGGGCTCCCGTCCGGGCGCGACCTACGACTTCGAGAAGGTCTTCAGGGCAGCGGCGGCCCATGGGACGGCCATGGAGATGGACTGCGACCCGGCTCGCATGGACCTGTCGCCCGAGCTTGCCCGGCTGGCCGCCGACTGCGGCTGCATGCTCTCGCTGGACTCCGACGCGCACTATATCGACCAGTTCGCCTACGTGGACCAGGGGGCCTGGATGGCCCGCCAGGCGGGCATCGGGCCGGACCGGCTGCTGAACTGCCTGGAGCTGCCCGACCTTCTCGCCGCTTTACGCTAGGCCGCAGCCATGGCCGTTCTGGGCGTGATGATCGAAGGGCAGGAAGGCCTCACCTGGGACCGCTGGCGGCACCTCTGCGAGGTGGTCGAGGAGCTCGGGTTCGAGTCGCTCTGGCGCAGCGACCACTTCTTCAGCGTCATGGGCGAGTACCAGCGCGATTGCATCGAGACCTGGGTCTCGCTCGCGCTCTGCGCCGAGTGGACGAAGCGGATCACCTTCGGCCCGAATGTCTCCCCGATGACCTTCCGGCCACCCGCCGTCCTGGCGCGGATGGCCACCTCCGTCGATCTGCTCGCCGGCGGCCGGCTGGTGCTCGGCGTGGGTGCCGGCTGGTACGAGGAGGAGCACACGGCCTTCCACATCCCCTATCCGAGCCTCAAGCAACGGTTCGACCGGCTCGAGGAGGGGATCGCGATCATCCGCGAGACCTGGGAGAAGTCCAATCCCAAGCCACCCCGAGGCAGCGTCCCCCTCCTCATCGGGGGCGGCGGCGAGAAGCGGACCATACCGCTTGCCGCCCGCGAGGCCGCCGAATGGGGAATGGGCGGCAAGCCGGACCTGGAAACCTATGGCCGCAAGGTCGCGCTGCTGGCGGAGGCTTGCGAGGCCATCGGGCGCGACCCTACGGAGATCAAGCGCTCCTTCCAGTGCGGCTACCTGGTCGGTCGCGATGGGAAGGAGATCCTGGAGCGCGCCGCTCAGATGCGTTCGGTCATACCTCGCTTCAAAGACATGGAGCCGTCCGATGTGGTTGAAGCCGCGCGGGCGGGCTGGCTGGTCGGCACGCCGGCCGAGATCGCCGAGCAACTTCGGCCCTACCTCGAGCTCGGACTCACGCGCTGGCACGTCCAGCACTTCCTCCTCGACGACGACGAGGGCCTGCGGCTGCTGATGGAGGGAACCGCCCCCGCCATCGCGTAGCGTTAGCGCATGGATTTCGACCTGACCCCCCAAGAACGAGCCTTCAAGGACGAGGTCACCGCCTGGCTCAAGGCCAACAAACCCGACTTCGGCGATGGCGACGAGAACTCGAATCGCCAGTGGGTCGACGAGCGCCGCGCCTGGCAGAGGAGCATGTTCGAGGCCGGCTACATCGGGCTCAACTGGCCGAAGGAGTACGGCGGCAAGGGCGCGACGCTGATGGAGCAGCTGCTCTTCAGCCAGGCGCTGATCGAGACCGGCGCCCCTTCCCCGATCAACGTGCTAGCCCTCGGCATGCTGGGACCGACACTGATCGCGCAGGGCAACGAGGAACAGAAGCAGCGTTACCTGCCCCGCATGCTGGATGCGGACGAGATCTGGTGCCAGGGTTTCAGCGAGCCCAACGCCGGGTCTGACCTGTCGGCGCTGCGCACCCGCGCCGAGCGCAAGAACGAGCACTACGTGGTCAACGGGCAGAAGGTCTGGACCACGCTCGCCCACGTCTCCAAGTACTGCATGCTGCTGACCCGGGAGTTCCCGGCCGAGAATCCGCGCGACGGCCTCACCTACCTGATCGTGGACATGGAGTCACCCGGTGTCGAGGTGCGGCCGCTGGTCCAGATCACCGGCGACCCCGAATTCAACGAGCTCTTCTTCACCGATGTGAAGGTGCCCGTCGAGAACGTCGTCGGCGAGCCCGGCAAAGGCTGGGCGGGCGCGATGACCACCCTGCTCCACGAGCGGGGCACGCTCGGCATGTCGCTCGCCAACCAGGCGGCGATCACGGTCAACGCCCTGACCGAGCACGCTCGACGGCTGGGCCGAGGCGACGACCCACTGGTGCGGCAGCGGATCGCGCAGCACGTCACCGAGGCACGGGCACTTTTCCTGAACGGCCAGCGCGCGGTCACCAACACCATGAAGGCCGGCATCCCCGGTCCGGAAGGCTCCTTGATGAAGCTCTTCTGGTCGGAGCTCAACCAGCGCATGCAGGAGACGGCCTTCGACCTGGAGGGGATGTACTCGCAGCTGAAGGACAACGGGCCCTGGCAGTACGGCTTCCTGCGCTCGAAGGGAAACACGATCGAGGCCGGTACCTCGGAGGTGCTCCGCAACATCGTCGCCGAGCGCGTCTTGGGACTCCCCAGGAGCAGGTAAGACGGACGCGCGCTTCGCCGCCTACCTGGCGGTGATGACGCTGCTGATCATCACGCCCGGGCCGGACACGGCCCTGGTCATTCGGAACGCGCTCGGCTCGGGTGCCCGGGCGGCCATCGCCACGGCGTTCGGCATCGGGCTCGGCAGCGTAGCCTGGGCCCTGGCCTCGCTGCTGGGCGTCGCGGTGATCCTGGAGACCTCGGCGGCGGC
>Ga0209577_10004671_pt1 | contig 12847 bp, 10 predicted proteins | sample GraSoiAngelo_109_FD_185874 | JGI IMG/M metagenome (GOLD analysis project Ga0209577, IMG submission 185874) | Grasslands soil microbial communities from the Angelo Coastal Reserve, California, USA - 14_0903_12_20cm (SPAdes) (version 2) | ecosystem: Environmental > Terrestrial > Soil > Grasslands... | reverse complement strand
TCTCCTACGGCTACCACTCGTCGTTCATCTACGGCTACGCCTACCGCAAGCTCAAGCGGCGGATGGGCGTCCTCGGGCTCGACTGCCCGCCGCCCGAGGAGCTGATGCCCGGCCCGATCGCCTCCGTCGAGGAGGCCAGGGACGCGGGCATGCCCGTCTAGTTGTCTGCGCGGCTCGTCCGCCGCCTCGCCTTCGGCGCGGCCCTCGCCGGCTTCGTCCTGCCCGCGGCGCGGCGGAGGCTCTCGCTGCCGCCGGCCATCACGTCGGTCGTGGCCTGGCAGACGCCGCTGTCGGTGGCGATGGTGTTCCCGCCGTCGCGTGCCCGGAGCGCGGCCGTGTACGCCGCCCAGATGTGGGCGTACGTGACCCACTACGAGCTGCCGAACGACGACCCCGAGGCGCTCCTGCGGCGCGTCCACGTGAACTACCCGATCCGGATCGACCGCGCGATCGGCCTGGGTGAGATCCCCACGCTCCGGCTGCAGCGCGCGCTCGGCAGGCCGGGCCACGTGTACACGCACGACAAGGCGCTTTCGATCGTGCACTGGTCGTGGTTCTTCGCCCCGCACGCCGCGCTCGGGTGGATCCTGTGGCGCCACCCGGCGCGCGTCGCCGAGTCGGCCGCCCGGATGGCCGCGGTGTTCGACGTGGGCGCGGCCGTCTACTGGCTCCTGCCCACCGCCCCTCCGTGGTGGGCCGCCGACCGCGGATCGCTCCCGCGCGTGCGGCGCATCATGACCGAGGCCGGGGAGCGCCTCTGGGGCCGCTACTGGACCCGCCTTTACGATTCGTTGTCAGGGAACCAGCTCGCCGCTATGCCCTCGCTCCACTTCGCCACATCGGTGATGGCGGCCCACGTCCTCTTGGACGTTGGGCGTGCGCCGGGCGCGGTGGGGTGGGCCTACGCGGGCGCGCTGGGGTTCGCGCTGGTCTATCTCGGCGAGCACTATGTGGCCGACCTGATCGCGGGCGCGCTGCTCACCGAGGGCGTCCGCCGCACCGCGCCGGCAGCGCGACCGGCCGCCCGTGCGGTCCGCCGCCTGGTCCGTGTGGTGGAGCCGAGCCTGTGACCACCGAGCGCGACACGTTCGACGACTCGGTCGAAGAGGTGCGCGAGCTCATGGCCTCCGCGGACCTCGAGCAGGACGCGGAGGGCATCGAGCAGCGCGGCGCGGCGCTCCTCCAGAACCGGCGCCAGCTGTTCATGCTCGCGCTCGCCGTAGTCCTGATGGTCGTCGCCATCTACGTGGTCTTCCCGAAGCTCGTGGGGGTCAGCGACGCGATCGGGAAGCTCGGCGACGCGACGTGGTATTGGGTGGTCGTCGCCGTGGCCTTCAACGCGGTCCGGTTCCTCTCCTACACGTCGCTCTTCAGCGGGGTCCTCAGCGGAACCGAGGAGGACATCGTCAACCGCCGGCTCGACCTGCGGGCCTCGTACCAGATCACGATGGCGGGCTTCGCGGCGACGATCCTCTTCTCGGCGGGAGGGGCGGGCGGGGTGGCGCTCACCTACTGGGCCCTGCGCAGGGCGGGAATGGAGCGTCGCCGCGCGGCGTGCCGGATGGTTGCGTTCATGGTGCTTCTCTACACGATCTACCTGTTCGCCCTGGTCCTGTTCGGGATCCTCGTGCGTACCGGCGTGCTGTCCGGGGAGGACCCGCTCGCCGGCACGATCGTCCCCGCGGCGATCGCGGCTGGGGTCCTGCTGATCCTCGGGCTGGTGGCGCTGGTACCCGGTGACTTCGAGCGACGCCTGGCGACGGTTCGCAGGCGGCGGCGCTTGCAGACGCTCGCGACCGGGCCGGCGACCCTCGCGACGGGGGTGCGGACCGCGATCGCCTACCTGCGCCATCCGTGGCAGAGCGCAAACGCGATCGGCGGCGCGCTGGGATGGTGGGCGGGCAACATCGGGATCCTCTGGGCGAGCTTCCACGCCTTCAGCGTGAGCGTGCCGTTCGGGGTGGTGGTCCAGGGGTACTTCCTGGGTATGGTCGCGAACCTGGCACCGTCTCCGGCCGCCGGCGTCGGTACCGTGGACGCGGGCCTGATCGGCGCGTTCGTGCTGTTCGGCATCCCGGCGGGAACGGTCTTCCCTGCGATCCTGGTCTTCCGCCTGATCGCGTTCTGGCTGCCGATTCCGGCGGGCGTGCTGGCCTACCTACAGCTCCGAGGCACCGTTCAGCAGTGGTCGGAGGAGGACCGCCGAGCTACTATACAAAGTGAAGTAACGGCGTAAGCCACTTCAAGGACTGAGCCATATGAGCGAGATCGAGAACGTCGTGATCATCGGAAGCGGACCCGCCGGGTACACCGCGGCGCTGTACACGTCGCGGGCCGACCTGCGCCCGCTGATGTACGAGGGCTTCCTGTGGGGTGGCCTGCTCCAGACCACCACGGACGTCGAGAACTACCCGGGCTTCCCGGAGGGCATCATGGGCCCGGAGATGATGCAGCGCTTCCGCGATCAGGCGGAGCGCTTTGGCGCGCGTTTGAAAACCGAGGACGTCACGCGGCTGGAGCTCTCACCGGACGGCGGTGTGCACCGCGTCTGGGTAGGCGACGAGGAGCACCAGACCCGCACCGTGATCCTGTCCATGGGCGCCGAGCACAAGAAGCTCGGCGTGCCCGGCGAGGAGGAGCTGGCGAACCGCGGCATCTCGTACTGCGCCACCTGCGACGCGGCGTTCTTCCGTGAGAAGCGGATCATGGTCGTGGGCGGCGGCGACAGCGCGATGGAGGAGGCCATCTTCCTCAGCAAGTTCGGCACCACGGTGCAGGTGGTCCATCGCCGCGACGAGTTCCGCGCCTCGCAGATCATGGTCGACCGCGCTCGCGAGATCGAGAACGTGGAGTTCCTCACCCCGTACGTGGTGGAGCGCTTCGAGCCGGGCGACGAGGGCTCGCTGAGCCGTGCCGTCCTGAAGCACGTGGACACCGGCGAGGAGAAGGTGGTCGAGGTCGACGGCGCGTTCATAGCGATCGGCCATCAGCCCCAGTCGGAGCTCGTGGCCGGCCAGGTCGAGACCGACGAGGACGGCTACGTGATCACCGAGGGCAAGTCCACGCGCACGAGCGTGCCGGGCGTGTTCGCGGCCGGCGATCTGGTGGACCACACCTACCGCCAGGCGGTCACCGCGGCGGGGACCGGCTGTCAGGCCGCGCTCGACGCCGAGTGGTACCTGCGCGACACGCCGATGGAGGCGATCGCGGAGGAGCACTGGGCCAAGGTCAGGTCAGCCTGACCGGGTTCGACAGGATCCACACCCGCCCGCCGAGCCGCACCTCCACGCGGTAGGCGCCGGCGCCGGCGGCCGCGTGGTCCAGCTCCGCGCCGGCCGTTCGCGCCACCTCCACCCCGTCGCGCAGGAGGCGGATGTCGGCCGGCTGGGGCACGCGCGCGTGCACGTCGCCGTCCTCCTCCCAGAACGCGAACCCCGCCGGGCGGGCCAGGTGGTCCACCGCGATGTAGCAGCGACCGTCGCGTAGCGCGTCGTACACCTGCGCACGGTCGTGGACCAGATCGCGTGAGGGCAGCTCGTTTACCAGCACGTGCGTGCGCAGCTGCCTGAACGTCCGCCTGTAGCCCATGAGCCGCACCACCCGGCGGCCGAGGATCCGGCGGCCGAACTGGTGGGCGTCCACGCCACCGATCCCCACCACGCGCCGCTCGGCGTTCAGGCGGTCCCACTCGCGCAGGTTCTCCTCCGGCGGGTCCGCCGCGAAGCGCTCGGGCCGCGCCAGGAACCGGAGCGCCTGGGGGATCGAGTCGATGCGCTCCGCGATGTCGCTCACGAAGCTCCATACCTCGATGCCGTCCACGCAGGAGAGGTCCGTCCATGGCATCGGGGCCTGCCTGAAGCGCTCTGAGCCCTTCGAGAAGGGATGCGCGGCGAAGCCGAAGCCGCCCGCTTCCCTCACCGCCCTGACGATGTCGGCGGCGTCCATCCCGGTGTGGTCGATCGGGGAGTCGAGGCCGAAGGCGAGGTAGTGGTTGCTCCCCTTCGGCGAGACCTCCTCGCCGACCAGGACGAGCACGTCCCCGTACCAACCCGGCTCCGCCGCCATCGTGTCGTGGTCCGTGAGCAGGACCACGTCGATGCCCTTGGCCGCCCTCGCGATCTCCTCCACAGTGCCGGTTCCGTCCGAGTGCACCGAGTGGAGATGGACCACGCAGCTCAGGTCGTGCATGCGTCGGAACCTATCCGGACGCCCGCCACACGAGACGAGAGTCCATTCTTCCTAGCTATAGGTGCGAAGAATGGACTCTCGTCCGGCGAGAGGGCGGCCTCCTAATAAGGTTTCTCACATGGCCACCATCGAGAGCCCCGAGACCCTCGGCCTCAGGCCGATCCACGAGTTCGACGAGGCCCAGGCCACCTGGCCCCGCGGCGACCGCCCGGCCGCGGTGCGCGAGGCAGCCGACGCCTTCCGCGCGCGCTTCAAGGAGCAGGGTCAGGTGCGCGCCGTGCGCACGGTCGACCTGGTGGCGGCGGGGTATCCCACCCTGTTCGCGTTCGGCGGGGCCGCGCGCGGCATCAACCCGTACATCAGCATCCTCAACCGCCTGGTCGTCGTCCAGTTCGAGGACTTCGAGGGCACCACGAGGACGCTCGCCTGGGAGCCGACGGTGCCGGAGGGCTCGCAGGAGGCGCCCTTCTACGAGCAGATGCTGGAGCGCTACGGCCAGCTCGCCGCGAAGGTCTTCGCCACCTATTACAACACCGTGGAGTCGGCGCTCTCCCTCTGCGGGCTCCGGCCGGACGACGTCGACTACATCGCGTTCGACCACCTGCACGTGCAGGACATCCGGATCCTGATGGGCACAGACGACCGTCCGGGCTTCTTCCCGAACGCCAAGCATCTGGCCCAGAGCCGCGAGGTGGACACGCTGCGATCCACCCACCCGATGCAGTGGGCCTGGTACGTGCCGAACGGCATGGACGGCATCCCGGAGGAGAACCTGGTGCTGCTCGACGGCGACGTGGAGCTCGGCCCCGGGCTGGCCTTCCTGTGGACCCCCGGCCACACCGACGGCAACATGTCGCTCTGCGTGAACACGCCCGACGGGATCTGGGTCTCGTCGGAGAACGGCGTGGCCGCCGACAACTGGCACCCGGAGCTGTCGAAGATCCCGGGCGTGCGCAGGTGGGCCAAGTACTTCGGCCGCGAGGTGGTGCTCAACTCGAACACCCTCGAGGACTCGATCGACCAGTACGACTCGATGCTCAAGGAGAAGGCCGTGGCCGACGCGAACCGCGTCGATCCGCGCTGGGGGAACGTGTTCCCGTCATCCGAGCTGGCATCGTTCAAGCGGCAGTGGCCGATCCAGCCGACGTTCGCGTACGGCGGGATCAACTACGGGCGCATCGAGAGTTGAGCCTCGACGGCTACGAGATCTTCCGGCTGGACGAGCTCCAGGCGGAGTACGACGTAGCTCGCCTCCCGTACTCGCTCAAGGTCCTGCTGGAGAACGCGCTGCGCCACGGCGACGACCGGAGCGCCGAGGCGATCGCCCGCTGGGTCGCCACGGCCGAGCCCGCGACGGAGATCTCGTACCGCCCGGCGCGGGTGCTGATGCAGGACTTCACGGGCGTTCCCGCGATCGTTGACCTGGCCGCCATGCGCGATGCGCTCGGGGACGACGCCGCCAAGGTCAACCCGCTGGTGCCCGTCGAGCTGATCATCGACCACTCCATCCAGGTCGACGAGTTCGCCACCCCGGCCGCGTTCAGACGCAACGCCGAGCTCGAGTTCGAGCGTAACCGCGAGCGCTATGCGTTCCTGCGCTGGGGCCAGCAGGCCTTCGACAACTTCGCGGTGGTCCCGCCCAACACCGGGATCTGCCACCAGGTGAACCTCGAGTACCTCGCGCGGGTGGTGCAGACCGAAGACGGCAAGGCGTTCCCCGACACGCTGGTCGGCACCGACTCGCACACCACGATGGTCAACGGCCTGGGGGTGCTCGGGTGGGGGGTCGGCGGGATCGAGGCGGAGGCGGCGATGCTCGGCCAGCCGATCTCGATGCTGCTGCCCCAGGTGGTCGGGTTCAAGCTCACAGGTGCGCTCCCCGAGGGCTCCACGGCCACGGACCTGGTCCTCACCGTCACCCAGCTCCTGCGCGCGAGGGGAGTGGTCGGGAAGTTCGTGGAGTTCTACGGCCCCGGGCTGGCCAACCTGCCGCTGGCCGACCGCGCCACGATCGGCAACATGTCACCGGAGTACGGCGCCACCTGCGGGATCTTCCCCGTGGACCGCGAGACGATCCGCTACCTGGAGTTCACCGGCCGCCCCGGCGACCTGGTCGAGGCCTACATGCGCGAGCAGGGCATGTTCCACGATGAGGACTCGGAGGAACCCACGTTCTCGGACACGCTCGAGCTCGACCTGGATGACGTGGAGCCCTCGCTCGCGGGGCCCAAGCGGCCGCAGGACCGGGTGCCGCTTCGGGCGGCGGCAGAGGCCTTCCGCGAGGCCCTGGGTCAGGACGTGGAGTACGGCGGCTACGACGAGGCCGACGCCGAGTCGTTCCCGGCCAGCGACCCGCCCACCAACGGTACCGTCGAGCCGACCACGGTCGCGGTCGTGGAGCGGACCCCCAGTGGCCGCGGCCTCGACCACGGGGCCGTGGTGATCGCCGCGATCACCAGCTGCACGAACACCTCCAACCCGAGCGTGATGCTCGGCGCCGGGCTGCTCGCCAAGAAGGCCGTGGAGCGCGGCTACGAGCGCAAGCCGTGGGTGAAGACGTCGCTCGCGCCGGGGTCGAAGGTGGTCACCGAGTACCTCGAGCGCGCGGGTCTCGTCGAGCCGCTCGAGAAGCTCGGCTTCAGCCTCGTGGGCTACGGCTGCACCACCTGCATCGGCAACTCGGGCCCGCTCGCGGAGGAGATATCCCGGGAGATCGAGGAGCGCGACCTGGTGGTGTGCTCCGTCCTCTCGGGCAACCGCAACTTCGAGGGGCGGATACACCCCGAGGTGAAGATGAACTACCTGGCCTCCCCCCCGCTCGTGGTGGCGTACGCGATCGCCGGCCGGATGGACGAGGACATCACCGAACTGATCGCCGACCTCTGGCCCTCACAGGCGGAGATCGCGAAGGCCATGTCCGCCGTGCGCTCGGAGATGTTCCGTGACACGTACAGCGACATCTTCCGCGGCGACGAGGAGTGGACAGCGCTCGAGATCCCGACGGGCGATCGCTACGAGTGGGACCCGGATTCGACATACGTCAAGCGCCCGCCGTACTTCGAGCTGCCGGCCCCCGACGGCGAGGTCCGCGGCGCGCGTGCCCTGGCCGTCCTTGCCGACAGCGTCACCACCGACCACATCTCGCCGGCGGGCGCGATCAAGGAGGACTCGCCGGCCGGCCGCTACCTGATCGAGCGCGGCTTCTCCCGGCGCGACTTCAACTCGTACGGGTCGCGTCGCGGCAACCACGAGGTGATGATGCGCGGGACGTTCGCAAACGTCCGCCTGCGCAACCTGCTCGCGCCCGGCACCGAGGGCGGCCTGACGCTCCACCTGCCGGACGGCGAGGAGATGACGATCTTCGACGCGGCCATGCGGTACGCCGAGGACGGCGTGCCGCTGTGCGTGCTGGCCGGGAAGGAGTACGGGTCGGGCTCCTCGCGGGACTGGGCCGCCAAGGGTCCGCGCCTGCTCGGCGTCCGGTTCGTGCTGGCCGAGAGCTACGAGCGCATACACCGATCGAACCTGGTGGGGATGGGGATCCTGCCGCTCCAGTTCCCCGAGGGCGAGACGCGCGAGTCGCTCGGCCTGACCGGCCACGAGACGTTCGCCCTCGGACCGCTCGAGGACGGCCAGCGCACGGTCCGGGTAAACGACTTCGAGGCGACCGTGCGCATCGATACCCCGAACGAGTGGCAGTACTACCGGGCCGGCGGGATCCTGCCGTACGTCCTCCGCCGCCTATGAGGCACCACGACCTCTGCTTCGGCTGCGGTCAGGCCAACCTGTTCGGCCTGCAGCTGGAGGGCGGACGGTTCTTCGTGAAGCAGGACCACCAGGGGCCCGACGGCGCAGCGCACCCGGGGATCGTCGTCACAGCGCTGCTGGACGCGATCCTCTTGGCCGGGGGTGAGGTGAGCGGTGCGCAGGTGGACCTGAAGGCCCCCGCTCCGGTGGGCGAGTTCGTGGAGATCGAGGCGGGTCCGGACAGTGCGACGGCCCGCTGCGGCGGTCAGGTGGTGGCCGAGTGCCGAACCGGACGCACAAGATCCTCCAGGACCACCTGGTGGAGGGCGAGCTCGAGCCGGGCTCGCCGATCGGCCTCCGCGTGGACCAGACCCTTCTCCAGGACGCCACCGGGACGATGGCCTGCATGCAGTTCGAGCAGCTCGACGTGCCGCGCGTACGCGTCGATCGCGCGGTCCAGTACGTGGATCACAACGTCATCCAGCTCGACTTCAAGAACCCCGACGACCACCGGATGCTCCAGGCGATGGCGCGGAAGTTCGGCATCGACTACTCGCGCCCCGGGAACGGCATCTGCCACTACGTGCACATCGAGCGCTACGCCAAGCCGGGCGGCGTCCTCGTCGGCGCCGACTCCCACACCACGACGAGCGGCGCGCTCGGGATGGTCGCGATCGGCTCGGGCGGGCTCGACGTGGCCGTGGCGATGGCGGGCTACCCCTACGAGATCGCCTGTCCGGAGGTGGTCGAGGTTCGGCTGGAGGGCACCCTCCGGCGGCCCAAGGACATCATCCTGGAGCTGCTGCGCCAGCGCGGCGTGAGCGGCGGCAAGAACAAGGTGTTCGAGTTCACCGGCCCGGGGACCGCCGACCTCGCGGTCCCCGAGCGCGGCACGATCGCGAACATGATCGCCGAGCTGGGCGCCACATCGGCGGTCTTCCCGCCTGACGAGAAGACACGTGACTGGCTGCGCCGGCAGGAGCGGGAGGACGACTTCGTGGACGTCGGGGCCGACGACGGCGCCGAGTACGACGATCGGATCGAGATCGACCTGGACGAGCTCGGCCCCCTCGTGGCCAAGCCGCAGAGCCCGGGCAACGTGGTGCCGGTCGAGGAGATCGCGGGCACCAGCCTGGCCCAGGTGTGCATCGGCTCGTCGGTCAACTCCGGCTACGCCGACCTGGCGCTGCCGGGCGCGTTGCTCGACGGGGAGATCGTCCACCCGGAGATCGCCGCCACCGCCACGCCGGGCTCGCGCCAGATCCTGACGGCGATCGCGGAGTCGGGCGTCTACCGCCAGCTGGTGGAGGCCGGCGTGCGCATGCTCGAGCCGGTGTGCGGCCCGTGTGTCGGAATGGGCCAGGCGCCACCCACCGGCGCGAATTCGCTGCGCACCATGAACCGCAACTTCCCCGGCCGCAGCGGCACGCCGGACGACTGCGTGTACCTGTGCTCGCCCGCCGTCGCCGCGGCCTCGATGCTGGCGGGCAAGATCGCCGATCCGCGGGAGCTCGGCGATCCGCCGGAGCTGCTTCCCGAGCCGGAGCTCAAGCCGTACGTGGACGACGTGCACATCTTCAAGCCCGCCGACGAGAAGGACGCGGAGAAGATCGAGATCCCGCGCGGACCCAACATCAAGACCCCGCCCGAGCACGAGCCGATGCCGGAGTCGATCGCGGCGAAGGTGGCGACGGTGCAGCCGGACGACATCTCCACGGGCGACCTGGCGCCCGACGGCGTCGAGGTGATGTCCTACCGCTCGAACATTCCCGCGATCGCCGAGTTCACGTTCCGCCACCGCGACCCGGAGTTCCGCAAGCGGCTGCACGAGTGGGGGAGCGGGTTCATCGTCGGCGGCGACAACTACGGCCAGGGGTCCTCGCGCGAGCACGCGGCGCTGGCGCCGCTGCAGCTGGGGGTGAAGGCGGTGTTCGCGAAGTCGTTCGCGCGGATCCACCGCCGCAACCTGATCGCGCAGGGGATCCTGGCGCTCACCTTCAAGGACGACTCAGACTACGACCGCGCCGAGGTGGGGCAGCTGTGGAAGCTGCCCAGGGTGCGCGAGGAGGTGAAGGAGGGCGACGACATCACCGTGGAGGTGGAGGGCGGCGAGACCTTCCAGGTCACGCACGACTTCGCGCCCAAGGAGCGCGAGATCCTGATCGAGGGCGGCCTGCTGCACTGGCTCCAGGAGCACGGCGAGAAGGCGCAGTGAACGAACCGGTCCGGATCGCCGAGGGCGTGCACCGGTGCGGCACCGACCTGGTCAACTGGTACCTGGTCGAGGAGGGCGGCCGCGTGACGATCGTGGACTGCGGTGCGCCCGGCTACTGGCCGCAGCTGGATCCGTCGCTCGAGGCGATAGGGCGCGCCCGGAGCGACGTCGACGCGGTGGTGCTCACGCACGGTGACTCGGACCACGTGGGGTTCTCAGAGCGGTTGCGGTCGGAGGCGGGCGTGACCGTGTGGGCGCCCGAGGGCGATGCGAAGCTGGTGCGCGAGGGGAAGGTCAAGAAGACCGAGGGCTCGCCGCTGCCCTACCTGCGCTACCCGTTCGCCTACAGGCTGCTCTTCCACCTTGTGCGGAACGGCGGGGCGAAGGTCCCGGCGGTCGCGAATCTCTCGACGTACGACGGCGGCCAGACGCTCGAGGTTCCGGGGAACCCGGTGGCGGTTCACACGCCCGGCCACACCCGCGGGCACTGCGTTTTGCAGTTCGGCGACGTGCTGCTCGCCGGCGACGCGATCTGCACGCTCAACCCTTTGACCGGCCGCCGGGGCCCGCAGGTGATGCCGAAGGCGTTCGACACCGACAGCGCCGAGGCGCTCGCGTCGATCGACCTGCTCCCAGAGGCGTCGGTGATCGGGGTCGGCCACGGCGACCCGTGGACCGAGGGGACGGCGGCCGCGAAGGACCGCGCCCGCGAGGTGGGGCCCACCTAGAGCCGCTCGTCCACCGAGCGCACCTTGTCCTCGAGCGTCTGGTCCGGCTTGTCGCGGCGCTCGTCGAGCTTCAGCACGGTGTAGACCCGCGGGATCCCGGATTCGAAGGGGACCGCGTGGAGCTCGCCCACCACGGCGAGGATGTCCTCGGTCGAGCCCTCGAGCTCGGTGCCCATCGCGTGCAGGCGGAAGCGCACGCGGTCCTGCGCGCGCAGGCGGCGCTGGATCTCGGCGATGTACTCGCTCGCGCTCGCCCCCGGCCGGCCGAGCGCGATCACCGTCAGGTCAGCCGTGGCCACGTTGCGGAATCGCCCGTCAGCCGAGCCCGGTCCAGACGGTCTTCACCTCGAGGTAGGCGTCCAGGTTCGCGTGCCCCATCTCGCGCCCGATGCCCGACGCCTTGTAGCCGCCGAACGGCGCGGCGGGGTCGCTCGGCCCCCACACGTTCACGTAGATCGACCCGGCCTTGAGCATCGCCGCCAGCCTGTGGGCGTTGCCCACATCGCGCGTCCATACCCCGGCGGCCAGCCCATACTCGCTTGCGTTTGCGCGCCGGGCGACCTCCTCGAGGTCGTCGTAGGGCATCGCGACCAGCACGGGCCCGAAGATCTCCTCGCGCGCGATCCGCATGTCGTCGCGCACCCCCGTGAAGAGCGTGGGACGCACGAACAGCCCGTCGCCGTTTCCCCCGACAACCCGCTCGGCGCCCTCCTCCTCGCCCGAGCGGATGTAGGACATCACCCGCTCGAACTGCTCCTGGGAGACGAGCGGCCCGAACTGGGTTTCCGGGTCGAGGCCGGGCCCGACGCGCGCCTTCTCCGCGCGGGCGGCGAGGCCTGAAACGACGTCGTCGAACTGATCGCGGTGCACGAACAGGCGGGAGCCGGCGTCGCAGGCCTGGCCGGTGTTGAAGTAGATCCCCTGGAACGAGCCCTTGATCGCCTTCTCGATATCGGCGTCCGGAAGGATGATGTTCGCGCTCTTGCCGCCGAGCTCGAGCGTCACCCGCTTGAGCATGCGACCGGCCTTGGCGCCGATCTCGCGCCCCACTGCGGTGGAGCCCGTGAACGCGACCTTCTGCACTCCGGGGTGGTCCACGAGCGCGGCGCCGGTCTCGCCGTCGCCCGTAATCACGTTCACGACGCCCTCGGGGAAGCCGGCCTCCTGGATCAGCTGGCCCAGGCGGATAGCGCTGAGCGGGGTCTGCTCCGCGGGCTTGAGAACGACCGTGCAGCCGGCCGCCAGCGCCGGCGCGATCTTCCACGCGGCCATCAGGAGCGGGAAGTTCCACGGGATGATCTGCCCGCAGACGCCCACCGGCTCCTTCCTGGTGTAGACGAACACGTTCGGCCAGGAGACCGGGATCGTCTCCCCCTCGATCTTGGTCGGCCAGCCGGCGTAGTAGCGCAGGTGGTCGACTGCGCCCGGAACGTCGACCTTCCCGGCGATCGTCACCGGCTTGCCGTTGTCGAGCGCCTCGATCTGGGCGAGCTCCTCGGCGTTCGCCTCGATCAGGTCGGCGAGCCTGTTCATGAGCAGCGATCGGGTGGCGGCGGGGAGCTTCGACCACGGACCCTCGAGCGCGGCCGCGGCGGCCTTCACGGCGCGGTCCACGTCCTCCGCGCCGGCGTGCGCCACCTGCGCGATGGTCTCGCCCGTGGCCGGATCGATGGTCGCGAACGTCCGCCCGTCGGCGGCCTTCACCCACTCGCCGCCGATCAGGAGCTCGTGCGGACCCGCGCCTATGGAGACCGTGGCAGCCACGAGCCGGAGGATACGCTGCGCCGATGCCCCGGCTGGTGGTAGCCACGCTCGCGCTGGGCCTGGCCGCCGGGCTGGCGATCGGGCTGACCCGCGACTCGCGCGGCGCGGTGCTGCCGCGGCTCGAGGCGGCGATCACGAAGGACGCGCGGCAGCGCTATCACACCCGGATCCTGCGAACGGAGTGCGTCCGCTTCCAGCAGGACAT
>Ga0209577_10004670_pt1 | contig 12849 bp, 13 predicted proteins | sample GraSoiAngelo_109_FD_185874 | JGI IMG/M metagenome (GOLD analysis project Ga0209577, IMG submission 185874) | Grasslands soil microbial communities from the Angelo Coastal Reserve, California, USA - 14_0903_12_20cm (SPAdes) (version 2) | ecosystem: Environmental > Terrestrial > Soil > Grasslands... | reverse complement strand
GTACAACCCGATGAGTCATTACCTGGAGACCAGTGAAGACGGCGACCTGATTGCCACGCTCAATTATTCGAAGACCTTGTCGCCGCGCATCCGGTACAACATCGGCGACGAAGCGAAACTTTTCACTCGAACTGAGCTTCTAAGCCAGCTGCGTGAGCTGGGTTACAGCCTGGCAGCGCGGCCGGGGATCACTCCCTTGCCGCTGCCGTATCTGTTCCTTTACGGCCGCCGCGACCAGACCATCAGCATCATGGGCGCCAACATTTATCCGGCCGACGTCGAACGCGCACTCTATTCACAATCGCAACTGGCGGCAGGGCTCGCGTCCTTCATGCTCCTGATCGGAGAGAGCCACTGCATACACCCAAAACTGTGCGTCGAGTGGATCACTGCGGACGTCCCGGATCTGCCGCTCCAGCAACTCGCGCGAGAGGTTGAAGAAAATCTGGCGAAGATCAATTCCGATTTTCGCAACGCCCGAGTGGAATCGGCCGCCAACATGAAAGTCGAGCTGGCAATCTATGGCTGCGGAACGGGCCCCTTCGCCGGCAAAGACCGGCGAATCAAAAACCGCTATGTTGCGAGGGCGGTATGAAGCTAAACGGACTAGGATTGCGGATTGCCGCGGTTCTCGCTTTGTGCCTCATGCTCGTGGCAACTTGCTTTGCCGGCGAAGCCCCGGTTTCTGCCGAAGCCGGCGACCAGTTTTTCCATTCGCGATCGTTGGGCTCTCCCTACACAACCGGTATTCCCTACGCTCTCTGGCTCGCCATGATGGAGCGCTACCCGGAAGAACTCGGCGCAAACTGGGGTGAATTTCGCGATAAGTTCGGACTCTTGGAGGATCCCGCACGCCCCGCAGGGCTTCCGGTTGGCTTTGTGTTGTACGACACGAAAGCTACCGCGACACGGTTTCTGATGACCAATTGCGCCGTCTGCCATACGGGCGAGATAAACGGCCAAGTCATTAACGGCCTCGGCAGCCGAAGCATTCGCATTCATGCTTTTAACAGCGCGGTTATGCACATTGCCAGGCGGGACGATTTCACCCCGAGCCAGATGCTTCCGCTTTCTGCTGCTGCTGCGCGTCGCAACCACGTTCCCTGGGGGTGGCGCAGTCGCTACGTTACAAAAAAAGCGATCAAGCAGCTAAAAACTTTGTCAGCCACGTACGTGGAGATTGACGCAGGCCCAGGAAGGAGCGGCGTACTCGAATTTACCAAGGCCATTCACAAGCAAAAAGGCGAACCGCCGTACGGATTCATCCGCATCCATTCGGTCTGGACTTATCGCAAGCGCGAGTCTTTTGGGATGGACGGGCTGATGACCGGCGACTTGGGCGCAGCCCTGGCCGCAGTCGAATTCAACAAGGGAATGCCGGCCAACTACATCGTTGATCACCCTAATCAGTGGGCGAGCCTTTATGAATATGTGAAAACCGTTCCAGCGCCTAAATACCCAGGACCGATTGACTTTGATTTAGCCCAACAAGGTGAGCAGGTTTTCGAAACTGCTTGTGCGCGCTGTCACGGAACCTACGCGCCGGGTGCCCAACCTTATAAAGAAAAAATCATTCCGGTAGCGCGAGTTGGGACTGACTCTGATCGCCTGCGCTCCATCACGCCCGAGCTGACCACAGCAACCAACAATTCCGTTTTCGGAAAGTATGTGCAGGTGGCGAACACTGGCGGCTACGTGGCGCCACCACTCGATGCGATATGGTGCCGAGGTCCGTATTTGCACAATGGCTCGGTTCCCACGCTGGCTGATCTACTGCTTCCGGCAGCGCAGCGGCCGATCAGTTTCTTTATTGGTGGAGACACCGCCTATGACCTGCAACGTCTCGGCGTCGCGTACAGAGAAGACCTCGCGCCAGACGGGAGCCGTCGAGGTGTCCGGGCTTCCGCGAAGCAATACGAGTTCAACACGCGAGATCCCGCGAACGGCAACAACGGCCATGAATTCTCCAACAAGCTTTCGGCGGAGGAGAGCGCGGCGTTGCTGGAATACTTGAAGACTCTTTAAGGAACAACTCGCGATGCTCGAAATTCAGCCCGTGAAAAGCCGGCGCGAGCGAGCTGAGTTCATCCGGCTGCCGCGGTCCATTTATCCAAAGGCCTCGCCTTGGGTGCGCCCGCCCGACATGGTAGTAAATGGCTACCTTGACGAAACCAATCCTTTCTTTCGCAACGGAGTCGGGCAGGCCTTTCTTGTCCGGCGGGATCAAACACCAGTGGGCCGAATCATGGCACATGTGTGGAAGAGGCATCAGCGGCTGCATGGCGAGCGGGTCGGATATTTCGGATTTTTTGAATGCGAGAATGATCCTCACTCCGCCAGTCTGCTATTCGAAGCCGCTATGGAATTTGTTCGCGAACATCATTGTGAAATTCTGCGCGGTCCTTTCAACATGACCGGGATGCAGGAGGCTGGCATTCTCATCGATGGATTTGATAGAGCGCCCGCGGTCGACATGATCTACACCGCGCCCTGGTATCCCGCGCTTCTCGCGAATTATGGCTTTCAGAAGTGCCTGGAAATGGAGACCCGCAGCAATGAGAACGTGACCTCAGTTGATCCTGACGCAGCCGTGGCCCATTATCGAACCCCTGGGGGCACAGGAGTCGTTCGACTGCGGCATCTCTCCTCCTTGCGCCGCAACGCGGAAATGGAGTTGGTCCGCGAGGTGGTCAACGCTTCATTTCTGGGCAATTGGGGTTTTGTTCCGATTAACCGCGAGGAATGGGAATTGCAGACCGCCGCGCTGCTTCCCATCCTTGATCCGTCGCTGGTGATTCTCGCTATGGTGCAAGGTGTCGCCGTCGGCGTGACCCTGGCGGTGCCTGATTTTAATCGAGTGTTCCGCAAGACAAATGGATGGCTGTTGCATCCGGCATCGCTTTTGCTGTTCGGCAAATCCAGGTTGAAGGAAGTAGTGGTGATTTTGTGCGCAGTTCGCAAGCAGTACCAGGGCCTGGGCATCGCACGCTTGTTGAACGCCGAACTCCTGCACAATATGCGCAAACGCGGCTATCGTTCTTTGTCTACAACTTGGATTGGCGGCGAAAATACTCCGAGCCTGGCTTCGACTGATGCTTTCGGCATGACCCGCAGGCATAGGGTCGCCATGTACGAGCGGCCTGTCTGATGGATACTCTGCTGGCCCATCTCGTCGAAGCAGCAGGCCGCGCGCCTTCCGCTCACAATACGCAACCCTGGCGGCTGCGCTGGCAGGAGCGCGAATTGCATGTTTGTGTGGTCGAGCAGCGGATGTTGGGGCTCGCCGACCCTGACGGATTCGATACTCTGCATGGCATTGGTGCGCTGCTCGAAAACCTTTTGCTCACGCTGCGGCAGCTTGGATATGAGGGTGAGTGCCATGTCGCGGATCATTGGGATCTCAGCCAGCCTGTGGTCGTGCTTCGTTGGCATCCTCGTATCGGCCTCAAACCTGACCCTTCGCTCTATCGCATGATTCCCATCCGCCGCACCTCACGGCTGGAATATTCTCAGGAACCAATTCTGCCGCGAGTCCTTGAAGAAATCCGGGCGGCAGCTACTTGTCCCGCAAAACTTTACCTACTGACTGATGCAGCCGCCATCGATGAAATCCGTTCTCTTGCGGCCAGATCGGGAGCGGAAGCTCTCCGGAACCAGAACTACGCCAGCGAACTGTATGGTTGGATGCGCTTCTCGCGCAAAGACAGCGGCTGGTACCGGGATGGACTGAATGCCGAGTGCATGGGCTGGAATCGGATCGAAAGCGCACTTGCAAAGAAATTACTGTCGCCGTCAATCGTCAGTCGTCTGGTTAAATTCTGGTGGAGCAAATGGATGTACAACAATGCCGAACAACAAGCCCCGTTTGCCCCGGCGTTGTGCTTGCTGGCGACTCACGACTCCAGCTTCGCGGGGCACGTGGAGGCGGGGCGCAATTTGCAGCGCGTGTGGCTCATGGCGGCGGCACACGGCCTGGTGACTCACCCACTTAGTGTGGCAGTGGATGATCCCAGATCGCGTCCGCGGGTGCTTGAGATTTTCGGCGTGCCTGGCGGAGAAATCCACGTTAATCTCTTTCGGCTTGGCAAATCCCCTGACACTGCGCGAAGCGCCCGACTCCCGGCGGACGAACTTCTGGAGCCTTATGCCTGATCGGCCCAGGTGTTGGCGAGGAATCTTAAAGTTCGTATCTGCTATTTTCTCTCAAGCCGCTATGCAGCTTGCTGGCTTCGTGTTCCTGGCCGCCAGTACAGCCGGTGCCGCCAAACTGAAGCCGCAAGCCGTCGAGGGATGGGACCGCTATGTCGCGCTCACGGAGGCGCGGGTAGATCGTGAGCAGCGCGACCTCGCGCATTTCCTTTGGATCGATCTGATGCCCGAGGAGCAAAGAAGGAGGGCAGAAGCGCAGCTGAAAAGTGGGCAAGTCGTTATCGACAAATTGCGAACTGAGGACCAAGGAACACCGATCAAAACGCCGGGCGCGCTCATCCATCACTGGATCGGAATCGCCTTTATTCCGAAAGCGACCGTCCAGCAGGCGCTTGCGCTGGTACAGGACTACAACAACCATTACAAGGTCTATAAACCTGAAGTTGAACGTTCCCAGCTCATCAGCCGCAACGGCAATGATTTCAAAATCTACATGCGATACCGCAAAAAGAAAATCATTACCGTAGTTCTAAATACCTATCACGACGTGCACTATTTTGTTGTTGACGCCAATCACGCTCACTGCCGTTCCTACACCACCAAGGTCGCGGAAGTGGAGGATCCCGGCACTGCCGAGGAGCACGAGCGCCCGCCGGATGATGAGAACGGATTCATGTGGCGCATGAACACGTATTGGCGATTTGAGGAAAGAAACGGAGGCGTGTACGTACAATGCGAAGCCATCACTCTGACCCGCAGCGTTCCCGTCGCGCTGCGCTGGCTGATCGAGCCTTACATCACCAGCATTCCTCACGAGTCGCTTACTGAAACCATGAATCACACGCGCGACGCGCTCGCTGCGCCGGCTCCGCAAGTTCAGAACCCTAAGTGAAAAGTCGTGTTGACGCCCCGCTGGATTAGCCTTTGTCGCCCTATGGCTTGCGCGGGCGCCCTTTCAGGATCTTTGGATAGTTACCCCAGGCCGCGACTCACAAGATCGCGCACCATGCTGAGGAATTTCTCGACTGGCTCGGCCTTACTCAGAAAGCAATCCACATTGTCCAAATGTTCCGGGACAATGCCCGAGTAGAGCATGATGGGGACGTGCGGCCTGATTTTTCTGATCTCTTTTGCAAGCTCCGTGCCGGTGAGTCCCGCCAGCATGTGGTCCGAGATAACTAACAATACGGAAGACGTCCGAAGCATCTGAAGCGCCTCGGAAGCAGAAGTTGCGGCGAGAACCGAATAACCGTTCTTTTCAAGCACCGCCCTTCGCAGACGAAGGTGGCTCTCATTGTCCTCCACGCAGAGGACGACGCTCTTGATGGGTTTGACTGCCGGGCGCATGCCGCTCCGCCTCCGTTTCGGTCTTGCTCGAGCAAGGATCTGAGTTCGGTGTTACGTAGCTTGGCGTGGGTTATCACCGAGGGTTGGTCGCAGGAGCGCTAAGGGGCCTTTCCGACCCACCAGAGGACCTTGCCCATGATTCGCCAGTCGTGATGACCTTGCAGGGTGAGTGCCTGGTACTCGCGGTTTTCCGGGACCAGAACTTCAGTATGGTCGTAGCGAACCAAGCGGGAGACGGTCAGCCCGTTCTTTTTGTGCCACATGATCACGATTTTTCCATACAACCCTTCGCGTTCAGTCTGCGAAGCGTCAACGGCTACGATGTAGCCGTCATGCAGGAGCGGCACCATGGAGTCTCCCCTGACTTGCAGACAAAGGGTATGTTCCGGATTCGGACACCACTCTTTGGGGGCGGCAATCATGCTGTCTGGCACTTGTTGTTCAAAATCCACAACATCGTCGCCCTTATAGCCGTGAGAGCCCGCTACGACTTTCAAAAGGGGAATGGCTATCAGCTTGTCTATTTGCTTCTTGGGGCCGCTTCCCGCGTTCACCATCGCGAGGGGAGTTAACCTGTTCGCCCGCAGACGGCGACGAAACGCAGGCAGCACCCGCATGACATCGCTGGAACGAAGACCAGCGCGTCCCCAGAGATACCAACAGAGTGGATCAGGAGCAAGATTTCCGAGATGGAGGTACTGGCCAGGGGAGGGCTCAAGCACGCCTCGTTCCCAGCGCGAGACCGACATGGCGGAGCAGCGCAGTCTTTCCCCAAAACCGGTCTGAGAGAGCCGCAGTGCTTCGCGCAGCTTACCCACTACCCTGGCCCATTCCGGCTTGGAGGATTCTCGCACGTTTTCTACACTTCTTCGCATAACACCACAGATCTGATTACGCTCGTCGCGGACTAAACCAACGCCGCAAGTGGAGGAAAGAAGCTTTCATGCCGGAGCAGTGCCCGAATGCCGGCCATCAGCTCCCCACTCGAATCCTTGCAAATCGCAGCCTCGAATCCTGCTGCCCGCGCCTCCTCGGCAAGCTGGGAAGTCAAGAACATGGTGTAAAGCAGCATCGGCGGGGTGGGTGCTTCCTTGCCGATCTGTCGTGCCGCCTGAATTCCATTGAGCATCGGCATCAAGAAATCCATGACAATGAGGTCAGGCCTCAGTTCGAACGCCTTAGCTACTGCATCGCGGCCGTTCACCGCTTCGGCGCATACTTTCCAATCCTCGTTGGTCTCGATCAGGACGCGAAGCGCTCGTCGAACCAGAGCGTTGTCGTCCGCGATGAGAATGCGAGTCGGCATGCCAACCTCCACAAGTCCGATTTTCGGAACCAGCGTTGGTGGCTTCGGGAGGAGTTCGCCCACACCTGCCTTGGGGGGCGAGGCCTAGAGAAACGGCCAGCGGGAGTGCCTACTACCACGATTCTTCACCGAGCCTTGCGGAAGCGCAATACAGTTAATACTGTACGCTAGCGTACGGAATAGTGCAAGACGCCCTACTGTACGCTAGCGTACATTGGGTCACAAAGCGTGCCAAACCCTTAACCATTGCGATATAACTTTGCGGCATAGTATTCCAGGTTTTTAAAGAGTAGACTTCAAGTGTCTCGTCTAGCATCTTTCCGCCGCGCCTTACGGTGACGGTTCCTTGCGAAATCAGATGTTCTACCGCGTAAGGAGCCGTTATGACACAGAACTCATCCCGCCGTCTTGCAAATTCCGCCTCCAAACGAAGCGCACAACACTTTGACGGGCATTCCATCCATAACGAAATCCTGCTCGGCTTGCCGAAGAGCGAATGCGACTCATTGTTCTCGCACCTGGAGTTCGTAGAGCTGCAAACCCATGCCGAGTTGCAGGAAATGGGTGAACCGATTAAATACGCTTATTTTATGAATAGCGGCCTGGCTTCCATTCTGACCGTGATGGGCGATGGAAAAAGCGTCGAAGTGGGGCTCGCGGGCAAAGAAGGTTTCGTGGGGGTGCCGCTGGCCGCCGGTTTTGCCAGCAGTCCCACACGCGTCGTCGCTCAGGTTAGTGGGAGCGCGTTCAAAGTGAGTGCGGCGAACCTGCTTGATTTGCTACGCCGATGTCCGCAATTGGAAAAACAGCTGCATCGTTTTTCGCAAACCTTGGGCCTGCAGGCAACCCAGGTTGCGGCCTGTAACCGGTTGCATGAAGTGGAAGAACGACTGGCGCGATGGCTGCTGATGAGCCAGGACCGGATTGGCGGCGATATTGTTCCGCTCACCCAGGAGTTTCTCGCGCATATGTTGGGAACCCGCCGAGCCAGCGTAACCGTTGCTGCTGGAATCCTTCAAAAAGCTGGTCTCATTACATACGATCGGGGAAAGGTAAAGATTCTGAACCGAGACAAACTGGAAACGGCGGCATGCGAATGCTACGAAACGATGAGCAGGATGTCTCGAAACTGGGAAAGGGAATCGCAATGAGGTTGGTGAGCGCGGAAGGAATCGAACCTTCAACCTACTGATTTTCGATCAGCAACCCACAAATCAATGGTTTCAACGGTTTCCCAAGGATTTTCTTGTTCACAGGTAGGCAGATTTAGGCGAGGTTGTTACCTAGTGTGTTACACAGTTTGTTCGGAGGCTACCGTTTTCGGGTGAACATCGTAACGGCCGGCTTCTCTTCTGTGGCCGCTTCTTGCGGGTACGCGATCACCTCCACCAAAAGCAGGCTGCGACCAGCCCAACGCGGGAACTTCATCTTGAACGCTGCCGTCAAGCCACGTCCGGTGACCATTCCGATGCGTGCGCACATCATCTGTACGGCCGCCATCAATGGCCAAGTGAGCAGCGCTGTCCACAGCAGACTGGTCCCGAGCTGTGCGCCCGCTACCGAATACGTCGCGATGCCGGACGGATTATCGTCGGCAGCGCCGGTAATGAGTCCCGGACCCAACGAATCCCAGAAGCGCTTGCGAAACCAGAAGATGGATCGTTTAACACGCCATACCATTTCAGCTCCTTTGGGCAGACGCGCAGCTCTCGCAAGGGCATCCACGAAAACGCCCAATGAGCTAACGAGGCGTGCGTCGGTTGGGGAGGGAGCTTGCTCTCAGGTAAGCCCGCCCAAGTCACAGCCATTCAGCCGTGACGAGCGGTCTAAATCGCAGAAGGCGATCTATTCGGCCGTAACGGCAGGAAGAAAATCACTACTCGGAGGTTCGGTTTGCTTATTCATACGGCACATCGAGTGTAACAAGAGAATCGGAGTAGAGGCAATTCCCGATATCGAAAAATCAACGACCGCTTGACCCTCTGACTTTTCATCGCTGCTGAACTTCTGGCAGCAATCGCGCGGAATTCAAGATGAACGTAAGCTCGGAGAAAACATGAAAAAGCGGCAGATAGAGGATTCAGGAGGTCAGGTGGCCCTCGAGAACTTAACAAATCCATTGAGAACACTGCCTGGAACAGGTGCCTGTTGAATGAGTCATGCTCTCGCGCGAAGACCGTCTATCCCTTCGCTTACGATGAACGGAACCATGACCTGAATCCGCCGCTTCGCGTCCTCCTGCCTTGGCACCAGCGTGCCCTCCCGCGCGCAGCAGGAAGGGCGCGAACTGGTCGAGTACTTGAAGTCGCTTTGAGATGTTCGAATCGAGGCGGCTTGGAAATTTAGGCAGCGACGATCTGGAGAAACAAACGCGCCGCTTCGTTTCTGATATTCAGCTGGCGAGTTTCTTCTGTTGGCGAAGATCTACGCTGCGCGATTGACGCCGCTTCGATTTGCGCAGAGCGCTGATGTCGATATCCAACTGCCGGAGAACCCGGCTGAGGGTATTGCGATGCATTCGCAGAACCGGTGCGGCCTTGCTCTCATTCCAATTGGCTTCCCGTAGAGCCGTGAGCATGAACTGCTTCTTAAATTCCCGGATGGCTTCGGCATAGGGAGTGCCTGCCCGGTACATCTGGAGCACCACGGCATCAAGTTCGGCACTGGTCGGATACGAGTGTCTTTCGCCCATGATGCTCCCCCAGGTAGCTACCCTCATGCGCACGCAACATTTCCGGTTCATGCCCGGTAGCCGCCTGGTTTGGCCACGCGAACCTAATTGGCAGTCATAGAACGAACTTTTCTGTCCGTAATTTCTTCTTCAGCGCGAAGCCAGTCTTCGAGTTCACGGCCTTCTTCGCAGCCGCGGGCTTCGTAAAGCTCATACGCCCGCCGGCGGATCTGATCTTCAAGGTTCGGATTCGGTTGGGCGACTATTTTCTTCTGTGAATTTTTGGTCGCATCTGCTGGCACTCCTTTCTGGAACCAACGGTGCGTCGAGGACTCACCTGGAAGGATGGACTTGACGTCTATCGCGGTTGTTAAGGGACAACGTACGCCCGTTCGGGAGCAGGGTCAATTGCCTAAGAATGGTGCAGGCCCGGCAGCTCTTAGATGGAAGCGGACTGACGTACAATTTCGCGTATGGCAGTCGTGGTGGAGATGCACAACACGGGGCACGCGGACGCGCAGCGGGATGTGATTGCCCTAGTGGAGCATGTGCTCACTGACCACACTGGCGATTGGCGTGTTTCAGTCGTCGGGTCGCAGGAGAATGACAGCTGGGAGATGAAGATTATGGGGCCGAATGGTTTCGAGCGGTCGTACACGCTCGAGGGCGCTCTGAAGGATGCTCGCCGCGTCCTGGGAATAGTGGCAATTGTGTCAAACGCTTCCATTCCAATGACCCACGAATGAGATGTCCGGTCTACCAAACTTTTTAGCATCCACTGTTCGTGGTTGCCGAGCAGCGTCACGACGGCGAAGTCGGCTTCCACTTTCAACCGTACGATCCTGTCCACGCAGCCGCGGGTGTCCGGTCCGCGATCGATGTAATCGCTCAAGAATACGAGCGTGTCTTCCGGCCGCATGGCAGGGACGATCTGTGCCAATAAGTCGTCGAGGGCCAAAACATTCCCATGTATATCGCCCACGGCAACCGTGGACATAGTTTCCTCAGATCACCTTCGGCACCATCTTTGAAAGAATCGCGGCAATAACACGAGGCTCACGTTCCCCGCCGATCCCTCGAGCAGGCTGGGATACGGCTTGTAACAGGCAAGGTTACGCTTCCTTATCATGTCTTCTTCGACCTATTGCCGGCGGACCACCTGAGGTTTTTTCAACAACTCGAGCTGTTTCACCGTACGCCCGATGTAATCTGTGTTCACGCTGGCATTGATCTGGCAGGGCGATTGGTATCAGAAGACCCCAATATCTTCACGTGGGGCACTGGTGGCTTCCCAGACGAATACTGCGGCGAAGAGTCTGTTGTATACGGCCATTGGAATGACACAGGTGAAGACGAGGATGGATTGCCGCGGCCGTGTGTGAGACAGAACCGCACTTACGGGATAGATACGATCGCCAAAGGGGTTCTCACCGCCATGCGTTTTCCAGACACCAAGATTTTTCAAAGCAAACGGCGGTCATAGACGACATAGAAGTTCGGGATGATGCCCAGGATCCGCTGCTTTTCTTCAACCCTGACCTGTTCGGTCGCAACCTCTTCCGAGCTCTCCTTCACGTGAACCGTGGTGGTTGCTGCCTGAACCTGAGAAGAATATCGGTCAAGATTTTGAACTGGCTGGGCTCAAGCGTCATGCCATTAAGACGGTTTACGACGGCCTCAGACGCTCATATTTGACTTTTGCTTGACGCATGACGGGCAAACCTTCCGTTACGCCTTTTAACGGAAGAGTTGCCGACCATCCACCCGGAACGGCACAATGCGGCGCTAGCGACGGTCCACAATTTGAAAGTTTGAAAGCAGGAGGGCTCGTGTTCGCATTCCGCGAGCCCTCCTTATCGACGGAGGTTAGAAGTGAAAACCCAGCTCGGCCGTGTAGGTACGTGGCGTCAAGAAGTGTGTTCCGCTGAAGGTGGACAAAAAGTTATAAAGCGCCATTTTGTTCGTAACGTTGATCGCTGTCAAACGAAGGCTCCACCTGTACTTGTCGCCGCGAAAGATATTGTCATCTCCCACCGCAATGTCGAACAGGTGGCGAGGCGCGATCCGTGGAGGATTGTGATCGTCATTCTCGGTGCCAGGTGCCGGAATCGTGACTCGCGTTGAGCCATATTGAGATGGTGCGCAACTGGTGAGGGGTGACGTCAACGTGGGGAACACATTCCCACAGAACAGTCCGGCCTGCATCTGCTGGTCCGCTGTGAGTCCAGTCAAGTCAACGGGCGCATTTGCGCCTGTGGCGAATGGAACCGCGCCTGCCACAAGGCCGCTATCGTAGCGCCAATTGAAGCCAATCCACGGCCCTCGCTGCCAGGGTTGGTATTGCAAATGTGTTGTTTGGTTGAATTTCTCGTCATGGTCGATGCGGAAGACCCCAGAGGGCGCGGAAGGTGTGGCTCCGGCGCCGCTGACCTGTGGGAGGAAGAACCGCGCCGAAACCGTTGAGAAGACCATTTGCGCGGAAAATCCATGCAAGTCCGGTATGCTGACTCGCCCCGCGAATCCGGGAATCTTGGATCTGTCCCACGCGATCGGGAAGAAGATCGGCGTGTTTCCGAGAATGCTGAAATCATAAGCATTGTGCGTGTACTTCCAAATGTACTCACCGGAGAACACCAGATATTTCCCAACAGCTTGCTGCAATCCCGCGTGGAATTCATTGCGCCAACCCGGACCCAAAGGAGTTGAACTTGATGAAGTACAGCTGAGCAGCGGGTTTAAGACGGAACTGTCGCATCCCACGCTGGCAACGATCAAATTCTCGTTGAACGGCGTTTCCAGCACTCTCGCATAGGAAAGGCGAAGGACTGTGCTCGTCCGTTTGATGTTGTATGCGAGGCCTAGGCGAGGCTCGGGTTCTTTGTGGGTAGTCAAGCCGTTGTAGAAGTCTCCCCGCAAACCGATGTTGAATGACCAATTCCCCTTCGTGATCTGATCCTGAACGTAGAGCGCAAGCTGTTTTACGTCCGTGTGGCCGCGAAAAGCAAACAGGCTTCCTCCACGTGTCAGGTCAAATGGAAGCAGATTCGAGCATGGAGCGTCTAGGGCAACCCCATTCACAAAGCATGGATTGCCGTTCGCATCCGTTAGCGAGGGAATCAGGCCATTGTCCACAATCCCTAAATTGTCGTTCTCGTTCAGAAATGTATGCTGGTACGTAGCTCCCAGCTTGATGTTGTGGGCGCCCCTCACATACGACAGCGCCGTCCGCAGGCCGGCATTCGTCAGCGTTCGATCCTGAGCAACCGACTCCTGCTGGATAGGCGATAGGTCGTCGAACAGATTTTGACTTGGATAATAATTGTATTGATCGTGCCGGACGAAGCCGCCGAACGTGAAGACCGCGTTGGTGCTGAGC
>Ga0209577_10004666_pt1 | contig 12854 bp, 11 predicted proteins | sample GraSoiAngelo_109_FD_185874 | JGI IMG/M metagenome (GOLD analysis project Ga0209577, IMG submission 185874) | Grasslands soil microbial communities from the Angelo Coastal Reserve, California, USA - 14_0903_12_20cm (SPAdes) (version 2) | ecosystem: Environmental > Terrestrial > Soil > Grasslands... | reverse complement strand
CGCATCTTCGTCAACGGCACCGAGATCACCCGCATGCCCCGGCGGCGGCTGCCCAAGCTGCGGCGCCAGATCGGCATCGTGTTCCAGGACTACAAGCTGCTGCCGCGCTCGACGGTGGCGCAGAACGTGGCCTTCGCGCTCCAGGTCACCTCGCCCGGGCAGCGCCACCTGAGGGCCAAGGTCGAGGAGGCGCTCTGGATCGTCGGGCTCGAGGACAAGATCGAGAAGTTCCCCGACGAGCTCAGCGGCGGTGAGCAGCAGCGCGTCGCCATCGCCCGCGCGCTCGTCCACAAGCCGCGGATCTTCCTCGCCGACGAGCCCACCGGGAACCTCGATCCCGACACCTCCTGGGGCATCGTCCAGCTGCTGCTCCAGATCAACCACCGCGGCACCACCGTGGTGATGGCCACCCACAACCGCGAGGTCGTCGACCTCGTCCGCCGGCGGGTCATCGCCATCGAGGGCGGCCGGGTGGTGCGCGACGAGCAGGAGGGCCAGTACCTCAAGGACGGCGAGGCGACCATCGGATGATCGGCCTCGTCAACAGCCTGCGCTTCGCGCTGGTGAGCGCGGGCCAGAACTTCTACCGAAACCTGGCCGTATCCCTGGCGGCGGTGTTCACCATGGGGCTGATCCTGCTCATGGTCGGCGGCACCCTGCTCGGCACTCACATGCTCGACCAGGTGCTCACCACCGAGCAGGCGCGGGCGAGCAACATCAAGGTCTACCTCGAGGACGGCGTCTCCCTGGCGTCGATCGAGAACCTTCGTCGCCACCTCGCCGCCGACTCGCGGGTCAGCGGGGTGCACTTCGAGAGCAAGGACGACGCCGCCCGCGAGGCCGCCGCCCAGAAGGAGCTCGGCGACTCGCTCAAGGTCCTCGGCAGCAACCCGCTGCCGGCGTCGCTCAACCTCGACCTCCGGCGGCTCGGGGACCTCCCCGCGATCGACCGCATGGTGCGCCTGAACGCCGTGGTCGCCCACGACACCCATCCCACCGACTACAACCCCGACGTCATCCGCAAGCTGCAGAGCCTGATCGTCGCGCTCCAGCTCATCGCGCTGGTGATCGCCATCGTGCTCGGGGTGATCAGCGTCGTGATCATCATGAACACCATCCGCACCGCGGTGTACGTGCGCCGGCGCGAGATCGAGATCATGAAGCTCGTCGGCGCCACCGACTGGTTCGTACGGGTGCCGTTCATCCTCGAGGGCGTGTTCGGCGGCGTGCTCGCCGCCCTCGTCGCCGGGGTGGTGATCGGCGCCCTCTACAAGCCCGCGGTGACCAACCTGCGCTCCACGCTCTTCATCTTCCCGCTCACCTATGACGGCTCCTATCTCGGAGTCCTCATGGGGATGCTGCTCGCCGCGGGCATCGGCCTCGGTGCCTTCGGCAGCTACCTGGGGGTACGCCGCTTCCTCACCGCCTGACAACGACCCTGCACACGTCCCGCCAGACGTCCCACCACACGGCTCCTGCCGTCAGGAGATCCCCCGCCATGTCCCTGCCGATCCCATCGCGGCGCCGGCACCGGCGCGCCGTCATCGTCTGCCTGCTCGTCGCCGGGCCCACGCTGCTGCTCGGGTCCTCCCGGGGACACGCCGACCAGATCAGCGACAAGATCAGCGGAAAGCAGCATCAGCGCGACCAGGTCGGCGGCCTGATCGGCCAGCTGCAGGGGCAGATCGCCGTCCTCCACACCCGCGAGGGGCAGCTGCGCGCGGTGATCGCGCGCCTCGATGGCCAGGTCGTCGCGCAGCAGCAGGCGGTGAGCGCCGCCCAGGCCGCCCTGGCGAAGCTCGGCGCCGACCTCGTCGCCGCCCAGCAGAGGCTGCAGGAGGCTCGCGACCGCCTCGCCGTCGACCGCCAGATCCTCGCCCGTCAGGTGGTGGCGATCTACAAGCTCGGCACCAACAGCGCCATCAACGACCTGCTCAGCAGCGAGAACTTCGGACAGTTCTGGCAGCGCTACATCAACCTGCGGCGGATCGCCGGCGGGGAGCACGACGTCGTCGACATCGTGCACCACGAGGCGGACGCGGTCGACGCCCTGGTGGCGCACATCGCCGGCGATCAGGCGGCGCAGGCCCAGACCACCGCGCGGCTCGCCGCCGACGAGCGCCAGCTCGAGGCGACCCGTTCCCAGCGCCAGGCGGAGCAGGCCGCGCTCGCGGTCGTCGAGGCCGACGACCAGGCGCAGCTCGCCCTCGCCGAGAGGAGCGCGCGCGAGCTCGACGCCCAGATCGTGGCCCTCAAGCAGGCGGAGGAGGAGGCCAAGCGCCGTGCCGGCGGCAGCGGGCGCTTCCTCTGGCCGCTGACCGGGGAGATCACCCAGGGCTTCGGGTGCACCCCGTACCCCTTCGAGCCCTACGACCCCAGCTGCCCCGGCCGCCACTTCCACAGCGGCCTCGGCATCGCCACCGTCTACGGCACCCCGGTGGCGGCCGCGGACAACGGCGTCGCCTACGACTTCCCCAGCTCCTACGGGTACGGGAACCACGTCATCATCGTCCACGGGAACGGCTGGGTCTCCGTCTACGGGCACCTCAGCCGCTTCGGGGTGGGCAGCGGCGACGCGGTCCACGCCGGGAACGTGATCGGCTACGAGGGCAGCAGCGGCAACTCCACCGGCCCCCACCTCCACTTCGAAATTCGCTTCAACGACGTCCCGCGCAATCCCCTACAGTACCTGCCGTGATCCCGACGCCCCCACCGGGCGGCGTACCGACCGGTTCGGAGGGCGCGGGCCCGGGCGTGCCGCCGCCGCCGGTGAGCTGGGCCCCGGTGCCGCCATCTCCCGACGCGCGCCACCGCCCGCGCTCCCTGTCCACCCTGCTGACGGTGCTGATCGTGGTCGCCGGCTGCTACCTCACCGGCCTGGCGGTGAACAACCTCTCCGCCAGCGGCGCCGCCGGGCTGGTCGACGCCGTCTTCCCCCACTTCGGCCACAACCGGGTCGACACCGCGAGCATCAGCCGCGCCTGGGACGTCATCCAGCAGGAGTACGTGATCCGCGACGTCTCCACCACCATGGGCACGCAGGGGGCGGAGAACGGCCTCATCGAGGCGCTGCGCGCGAAGTACAACGACCGGTTCTCCGCCTTCTACACCTCCGACCAGTACGCCAACCTCAAGCGCGACCTCAGCGGCCGCCGCAACGGCAGCGTCGGCATCACCCTCGAGGCGCGCTGCGACGGGGCCACGCTCTGTCCCGCCAGCACGACGCCCACGGTGGTGGCGATCGAGGACGTGCTCAAGAACCAGCCCGCCGATCACGCCGGATTGCGCAATGGCGACATCCTCGTCTCGGTCGGCGGCAAGACGGTGAGCAGCCTCGGTCCCGACGCGACCACGAGGCTGAACGCGGTCGGGCCGCTGATCCGCGGCGCCGCCGGCACCCCGGTCACGCTGGTGGTGCAGCGTGCCGCCCAGCAGGTCACCGTGACCGTGACCCGCGCCGACCTGCAGATCCCCGCTGCGTACTCGCAGAAGCTCGGGTCGGTGCTCTACCTCCAGATCACCGCCTTCGACGAGAACATCGGCGAGAGCCTCCGCGGCCTCCTCCAGGACGGGCTCAAGGGCGGGGTGACCGGGATCGTCCTCGACCTCCGCCACAACCCCGGCGGCCTGGTCACCGAGGCGCAGTCGACGGCGAGCGAGTTCCTCACCCCGAAGACCGGGGTGGAGGAGGACGTGCTCGTCCGCCGCGGACGGCTCGGCCCCGGCGGCAACCCGACGAGCGCCCAGTACGTCCAGCGCGACCGCATCGAGTCCGGCGGCCTCGCCCTCACCCAGCCGATGGCGGTGCTCATCGACGGCAGCAGCGCGAGCGCCGCCGAGATCGTGGCGTCGGCACTCCACGACTACCACCGCGCCACCCTGGTGGGGGACAAGTCCTTCGGCAAGGGCTCGGTGCAGCAGGACTTCAGCCTCCCCGACGGCGCCGACCTCCACCTCACCGTGGAGAAGTGGTTCGGACCCGGCGGCGAGACCATCGACGGCACCGGGATCACCCCCGACCTGGCCGCCGGCCTCCCCGACGACGACCACCGCTTCCACCTCGACGCCCAGTCTCCCCCGGCCTCGACCGACGCCCAGCTCCAGGCGGCGCTGACCGCGTTGAGCAAGAAGGCCTGACCATGGCCGAGTCCTTCGACGTCGCGGTGATCGGAGGGGGGTCGGGGGGCTACGTCGCCGCCATCCGCGCCGCCCAGCTCGGCCTGCGCACCGCGGTGATCGAGAGCGAGAAGGTCGGCGGCACCTGTCTCCACAAGGGCTGCATCCCCACCAAGGCGCTGCTCCAGACGGCGTCGCTGCTCGACGCCGCCCGCAGCTCGTCGCGACTCGGGGTGCGCATCGGCGAGGTGGCGCTCGACTGGCCGGCGGCGGCCCGCAACCGCGACCAGGTGGTCGGCCGGCTCCACCAGGGGGTGCAGGGGCTCCTCCGGAAGAACAAGGTGACGGTGTTCGCCGGGAGGGGCCGGATGCTCGGGCGCGGCCGGGTCGGCGTCGCCGCCACCGGCGGCCAGGAGTCGGAGCTCGAGGCCGGTACGGTGATCCTCGCGACCGGCACCCGGGTCCGCAGCCTGCCGGGGCTCGAGCTCGACGGGCGCACCATCATCAGCAGCGACGACGCGCTCTTCCTCGACCACGTCCCCGGCTCGGTGATCGTCCTCGGTTGCGGCGCGGTCGGCGTCGAGTTCGCCTCGATGTACCGGAGCATGGATGCGCAGGTCACCGTGGTCGAGGTCGCCGACCGGCTGGTGCCGCTCGAGGACGAGGCGATCGGTCCCGAGCTCCAGCGCGCCTTCGAGCGACGCGGGATCCGCTGCCTGGTCGGGGCGCGCCTCGACCCCGCCTCGCTGCGGCGGGACGACGCCGGGGTCTCGATGAGCGTGAGCAGCGCCGCCGGCGAGGAGCGGCTCGAGGCCGAGGTGCTCCTGGTCGCGATCGGCCGCCAGGCCAACCTCGAGGAGCTCGGGATCGAGGGCACCGCCGTCGAGGTCGACCGCGGGGCGATTCGGGTCGGGCCGACGATGGCGACCGCCGAGCCCGGCGTCTACGCCGTCGGGGACGTGGCCGGCGGCTTCCAGCTCGCCCACAAGGCGATGCACGAGGGCGTGATCGCCGCCGAGGCGATCGCCGGCCGCGACCCCCATCCGCTGCGGTCCCGGCTCATCCCCCGCACCACGTACTGCTCCCCCCAGATCGGCTCGCTCGGGCTCGGCGAGGCCGAGGCGCGGGCGGCGGGCCACGAGGTGCGCGCCGGGGTCTTCCCGTTCCGGGCCAACGGCCGCGCGCTCATCTGGGGCGAGCCGGAGGGCTTCTGCAAGGTGGTCGCCGACGCCTCCACGAACGACGTCCTCGGGGTCCACCTCGTCGGCCACGAGGTCACCGAGCTCATCGCCGGCCCTGCCCTCGGTGCCCTGCTCGAGGCCACCCCCTTCGAGCTCTCCCGCGCCGTCGCCCCCCATCCCACCCTGAGCGAGGTGCTCGGCGAGGCCGCCCTCGCCCTCAGCGGCGAGGCCATCCACCTGTGACGTAGCGTTCACGGACCCGCGGTCGGTCCGAGCCGGGAGCTCGGATACGGTGCAGGGGATGACCGACCACCGGCCGGTCGCGTGACCGTCTCGTCCCTCCCCGTCCTCCGTCGCCGCCTGGCGGCCAGGGGGGCCGTCGGGCTGGGCGCGGCGGTCCGCGCCATCCCCTCGCGACTCCTGACCTCGGTGCGCACCGCGCCCGTGACCTGGTCGCTCGTCGGCCTGATGGTCGCGATCGGGCTGCTGGAGCACGCCGTCATCGGGCCGATCCACGGAGGCCGGCCGATCGGCCTGCTGTCGCTCGGCGCCCTGCCCAACGTCACCATCCCCGGCCGGGGTGGCTCGACCGACTGGTGGCGGTACGTCAGCAGCACCCTGCTCCACCAGAACGTGCTCCACGTGGCCGGCAACGCGGTCGGGCTGCTGCTCGTCGGCACCCACACAGAGCGTCTCTACGGCCGTCTCTCGACCCTGACCGTCTTCACCCTCACCGCGGTGGCGGCCGGGGCCATCTGGGTCACCGCGTCGACCGCGGGCCTGGTCCCGCTCGGCGACTACACGGTGGGCGCCTCGGCCGGCATCTGCGGGCTCATCGCACTCCAGGTCACCTTCGGGCGCCTGAGCCACACCCGTGCGGACCGCCGCCTCGCCAGGGCCGGAGCCACCCGCGGCCTGCTCGCGACCGGGCTGCTGGTGATCAGCGGTCTCGTCCTTCCGGGCGTGAACAACCTTGCCCACGCCGCCGGGCTCACCTTCGGAGTCCTCGTCGGCGCCCACGTCCCGGCCCTGCCGGCGCATGGCGGCCGCCCTCTCCGTGCCGTGGAGCGCGTGCTCATGGCCGCGGTCCTGGTCGCGGCGCTGGTGGCGCTCGGCTTCGCCGCCCAGCACCTCGTGGTGCGGCTGCTGCAGCCGGGCGGCTAGCCAGGCCGGCCCTCTCGGTACCCCCGGGCAAGCCTGGCCGGGGCACGGTCCAGCCACGCCTCGACCACGAGCTCCGCGAGCGCGGCGGCGCCGATGCGGTCGAGGCGCACGAGGACGGCCGGGTAGCCGTCGAAGTGCGGGGTCGTGAAGTAGACCTCCGGCGCCTCGGCGATGAGCGCGTGCTTCACCGCCTCGTGCGGCACCCGCGCCCCGAGGATCGGCCCGTCCGGCGCCGCCCCGCCGAGCGCCTCGATGTCGGAGCGCCGCAGCGGCCGTTCCCAGACGAAGAGCCGGTCCCCGACCCGCCACTGCGCCATGCCCCGGGACGTCCGCTCCTCGGTCCCCGGCATGCCCATCGCGATCCGCCGCACGTCGTCCCAGCCGGCCACGCGCCGACGATACGGGATGTCCTCCTAACCGCAGCTGGTCAACGTCAGGGTGTCGGCGGCCTCGGCGAGGGTCACCCCGGATGCGCGGGCGGTGTAGGCGGCGAGGACGCGCTGGAGGAGGGCGTGGTCGGGGCCGGGGGCGGCCGCGAGGGCGTCGCGCAGGCAGGCGAGGCCCGGGCGTGTCCAGGCGACGTAGGCGTCGCCGTGCCAGGCGGCGGCCGCGGCGTCGGCGTCGGCGTCGGTGACCGCGCCGGTGGCGGCGGCGTGGGTGAGGAGAAGCCGCAGGCCGAACTCGCCGATGGCGCCGTGGTCGAGGACCGGCCCGCCCGCCGCGGGGACGGCGACACGCGCGTCGGGCACGGTGGCGCCGAGGAAGCGCTGTGGCTCGAGGATGTCGGCGCTCGTCGCCGGCGGGGTGCGGAACGCGGCGTCGACCCCGGCCTGGCCGCGGACGGTGGCGAGGGCGCGGACGAAGGTCGGACCGGCGGTGTAGGAGAAGTGGAGGATGGCGCCGAGCGCGGCGGGGACGTCACCGCGCACCCCGGTCGCGGCGTCCTCCTCGAGCCGGGCGCGCATCCGCTCCCTCGCGGGCAGGGACGCCAGGTACTCGTCCTCGATCCGGATGGCGTCGCCCTCGACGAGCGACGAGAAGGCGAGAGCGCGCTCGTAGCTCCCGGGGCCGTCGAGGTCGGGGCGGTCGATGCGGAACCACTGGTCCTGGAGCGCGTGGGTGAGCTCGTGGACGAGCACCTCGCGGACGAAGGGCGTGGGAGCGGCGCCGCGCACCAGGATGGTCTTCGAGGGTGGCTCGTAGAGGCCGACCACGGACTCGGACTGGGCCTGCCGCCCCGCCGCGGCGAGGTCGACGCTGCGAGGGACGAGCTGGAGCGCGTCGATCTCGGCGATCAGGGTGGGGTCGAGGCCACCGCCGCCGCCGGTGCGGGCGCGGAAGGCGGCGTCGTCGAGGAGGAGCACCCTCGGCTGGGTCCGGAACTGCAGCCCGCGGTGGGCCTCGACGAAGCCCTCGGCCTCGGGGACGAAGGCGGCGAGGCTCGGCGGGTCGGCCGGGGTCGCGACCGCGGTCGGCGACGGGGTCGACGCCGCGGTGGCCTGTCCGGCGGCGGTGGGGGCCGGCGACCCGCTGCAGGCCGCGCAGGCCGCGGTCAGGGCGAGCGCGGCGAGGGTTGTTCCGCTACGCGGCAAGATCTCGCAGGATGGCGGCGAGGGAGGGGCGGCGCAGACGGCGCAGCGCGGTGGTCTCGATCTGCCGGGCGCGTTCACGGGTCACGCCCAGGCGCCGCCCGACCTCCTCGAGGGTGCGCTGGTGGTCGTCGACGAGCCCGAAGCGGAGCTGGATGACGCGCCGCTCCCGCGGGCTCAGCGCGGTGAGGATGGACTCGATCTCGGTGCGCACCACCGTGGCGGAGACGGTCTGCTCGGGGCCGGGAGCGGCGTCCTCGATGAGGTCGCCGAGGCGTCCGCCGTCGTCGTCGCCGATGGGCAGGTCGAGGGAGACGGGCTCGCGGGCCGCGGTCCGCAGGGTGCGGACCTGCTCGACCTTCAGGCCGGCCGCGGTCGCGACCTCCTCCTCGGAGGGCTCGCGACCGAGCTCCTGGGACAGGGTGCGGGTGATCCGAAGGAGCTGGCCGTGGCGCTCGCCGACGTGCACCGGGAGGCGGATGGTGCGGGCCTTGTCGGCCACCGCCCGGCTGATCGCCTGGCGGATCCACCAGGTGGCGTAGGTCGAGAACTTGAAGCCGCGCCGGTAGTCGAACTTCTCGACCGCGCGCATCAGCCCGATGTTGCCCTCCTGGACGAGGTCGAGCAGGGGCAGGCCGGAGCTCGTGTACCGGCGCGCCACCGAGACGACCAGGCGCAGGTTGGCCTCGATGAGGTGGCGCCGCGCCTGCTGCGAGCCGGCCTCGATCTGCATCGCGAGCTCGACCTCCTCGGCGGCGGTGAGCAGGCGGACCTTGCCGATCTCGTTCAGGTAGGCACGGACCGGGTCGTCGAGGCCGGCGCTCGTGCGCGCCTCGGCGAGGTCGAGGGCGTCGGCGTCGACCGCCTCGGGGTCGGCGTCGGCGGGCCCGGCGTCGTCGACCGCCCAGGGGTCGGCGGGCACGCCGGAGAGGCTCAGCAGCTCGTCCGTGCTGGCGCCGCCGGCGCCCGGGTCGTCATCGAGCATCAGGGTGGTGTGAGTCCTCATGGCGTGAAGGGTGCAGCCCCTGCGTTAAGTCTCCGTTTACTCGCGCGCCCACTCGCGGGCCCGTGCGGGCGTCGTACCCCGCGCGCGAGGGGTCCCAAACCTTCCACCGGCGGTCGAAAGCCTCCAGAAGCACCGTTCCGCGCCTGTTTTGATACCCCGCCGCGTTCTTGGGGTCAAGATCCTGTCACCGTGGTGACGGCGCCGGAATTTCGGAGATGATGCTGTCCCGGCGGGATCCGCGCACCGGCCAGGGCCCTGACCGCCCGTGGGAGTCGACGCCGAGCTGCTGCTCACGATGTACCGGCACATGGTCCGGGCACGCGTCCTCGACGAGCGCATGTGGGTGCTGAACCGCCAGGGGCGGGCGCCCTTCGTGATCTCCTGCCAGGGGCACGAGGCGGCGCAGGTCGGGATGGCGATGGCGCTGCGGCCGGGCCACGACTGGATCGCCCCCTACTACCGCGACCTCGCCCTCACCCTGGTCCTGGGGATGACCCCTCGCGACCACCTCCTCGCCCTCCTCGCCCGCGCCGCCGACCCCAACAGCGGTGGCCGGCAGATGCCCGCGCACTACGGCTACCGCCCGCTGAACATCATCTCCGGCGGCTCGCCGGTCGCCACCCAGGTGCTCCACGCGGCGGGCGCGGTGCTCGCCAGCCGGGTGCGCGGCGAGGACGCGGTCGCCTACACCTCGCTCGGCGAGGGCAGCACCTCGGAGGGCGACTTCCACGAGGGCCTGAACTTCGCCGCGGTCCACCAGCTGCCGCTGATCACGGTGATCGAGAACAACGGCTTCGCGATCAGCGTCCCCTGGTCGAAGCAGGGACACACCAAGGACGCCGCCGACCGCGCCCTCGGCTACGGCATGCCCGGGGTGATCGTCGACGGTCTCGACCCGGTGGCCTGCTACCAGGTGATGACCGAGGCGGTGGCGCGCGGGCGCCGCGGCGATGGTCCGACGCTCATCGAGGCGAAGGTGGCCCGGCTCACCCCGCACAGCTCCGACGACGACGACCGCGTCTACAAGAGCCGCGAGGCGGTCGCCGAGGAGAAGGCGAAGGACTGCGTGCTCCGCTTCCGCCGCACCCTCGAGGAGCGCGCGGTCCTCAACCCCGGCGACGCCGAGGAGGTCCGCGCCGAGTGCATGCGCGAGGTCGACCGCGCCCAGGAGGACGCGGAGAGCGCCCCGCTGCCCTCCCCGGAGTCGCTCCACCTCCATGTCTACGGGGACGAGTGACGATGGCCGTCAAGACCTACATCGAGGCCATCCGCGAGGGGATGCGCGACGAGATGCGCCGCGACCCCCGGGTCATCGTCCTCGGCGAGGACGTCGGCGTGAAAGGCGGCGTCTTCAAGGCCACCGACGGGCTCCACGCCGAGTTCGGAGAGAAGCGCGTCATCGACACCCCGCTCGCGGAGTCGGCGATCGTCGGGGTCGCCATCGGCGCCGCGATCAACGGGCTGCGCCCGATCGCCGAGATCCAGTTCCAGGACTTCATCCTGCCCGCCGTGGACCAGATCATCAGCGAGGCGGCGAAGATGCGGTACCGGAGCAACGGCGGCTTCGGCGTGCCCATGGTGGTGCGCGCTCCCTTCGGCGGCGGGGTTCACGGCGCCCTGTACCACTCCCAGTCGCTGGAGGCGATGTTCTGCCACATCCCCGGGCTCAAGGTGGTGGTGCCGAGCACCCCGCAGGACGCCAAGGGGCTGCTCCGTGCCGCCATCCGCGATCCCGACCCGGTTCTCTACTTCGAGCACAAGCGCTGCTACCGGCTGATCCGTGGCGAGGTCCCCGACGGCGAGTACACCGTGCCGCTCGGCCGCGCCGAGGTGCGCCGCGAGGGCCGTGACATCGCCGTCTTCACCTACGGGCTGATGAGCCACTTCTGCCTCGAGGCGGCGGAGTCGCTCGCCGCCGACGGCTTCGAGTGCGAGGTCGTCGACCTTCGCAGCCTGCGCCCGCTCGACCGCGCCACCATCGTCGCCAGCGCGCGGAAGTGCGGCAAGGTGCTCTGTGTCCAGGAGGCCAACCTGGCGGTGAGCGTGATGTCCGAGGTCGCCGCCATCGTCGCCGAGGACTGCTTCGAGTACCTTGACGCTCCGGTGCGGCGGCTCGGCGGGCCGGAGGTGCCCGGGGTACCCTTCTCGCCGCCGCTGGAGGAGGCCTACATGCTGAACACAACCAAGATCGAGGCGGCGCTGCGCGACCTGGCGGCGTACTGATGGCCCAGACGGTCACCATGCCCCAGCTCGGGGAGAGCGTCACCGAGGGGACCATCTCGAAGTGGCTGAAGCAGCCGGGCGAGCGCATCGAGCGCTACGAGCCGATCGCCGAGGTGATCACCGACAAGGTGAACGCCGAGGTCCCGTCCCCCGTCGACGGGGTGATGGGTGACCTGATCGCCGCCGAGGGCGCGACCGTGCCCGTGGGCGAGCCGATCTGCACCATCCGCGGCGTCGACGAGGCGTCCGCCCCGGCGGCGTCCGCCCCCGCGCCGGCCGCGGCCGCCCCGCCCCCGCCACCGCCCGCGCCCGCGCCGGCCGCGGCCGCCCCGCCCCCGCCCCCGCCGGTGGCACCGGCGCCGGTCCCCGCGCCGATGGCCGAGCCGGTGCCGGTCGCCGCCGCGGCGCCCGCCCCCGCGCCCGCCGCCGAGCCCGAGGGCGCCGGCATGAGCCTCCACGTCAGCCCTGCGGTGCGGATGCTCGCCCGCGAGCACGGCGTCGACCTCCAGCAGGTCCCGGGCAGCGGCCTCGGCGGCCGGATCACCAAGAAGGACATCCTCGAATGGGTGCAGCGGCGCGATGGTCAGCCCGCCGCTGCCGCGCCCGCGGCGCCGATCCCCGCCGGCGTCCCCGAGGCCGCCCTGGCGGCCCCGCCCGCCCCGCCGGCTCCGGCCGCTCCTGCGGCGCCGGCTGCGGCCGCCCCCCCGCCCGCGGCGGCGACCGGCGACACCCTGGTGCCGCTCTCGCCGATGCGCAAGGCGATCGCCGAGCACATGGTCCGCAGCGTCCAGACCGCGCCCCACGCGTGGGTGATGGTCGAGTGCGACATGAGCCCGGTCGTCGCCCTGCGCGAGCGCCACCGGGCGGCGTTCGAGCAGCGCACCGGGGTCAAGCTCACCTACCTCCCGTTCGTCGCCCAGGCGGTGATCGGCGCGCTCCGCAAGCACCCGACCCTCAACGCCAGCTTCACCCCCGAGGGCATCCTGCTGAAGCGCGACATCAACCTCGGCATCGCGGTCGCCCTCGAGGACGGCCTGGTCGTCCCCGTCGTCCACGGCGCCGACCGGCTCAGCCTCGCCGGGCTCGCCGAGGCCTTCCAGCGGCTCGGCGACCGTGCCAAGGCGGCGCAGCTGCGCCTCGAGGACATCCAGGGCGGCACCTTCACCCTCAACAACGCCGGCGCCCTGGGGACGCTGATGACCCAGCCGATCATCAACCAGCCGCAGGCGGCCATCCTCGCCACCGACGCGATCGTCAAGCGCCCGGTGGTCGTCGCCGGCGACGCCATCGCGGTGCGGCCGATGATGAACCTCTGCCTCTCCTTCGACCACCGCATCAACGACGGCCTCCAGGCGACGCGCTTCATCTCCACGGTGCGTGACACCCTGCAGGCGATGGACGACCGGGTCCTCGGGTAGCCTCCCGTCTACGGGGTGCAGAGGACCTCGCCGTGGACGATGGCGAACCAGCCGTCCGGCGCCCCGACCCAGCGGCGCCAGGCGGCGGAGATCGCCTCGAGCTCGCCGGTGGTCGCCATCCCCTGCTCGCGGAGCTGCGCGGCGAGCGCTGAGCGGG
>Ga0209577_10004665_pt1 | contig 12854 bp, 9 predicted proteins | sample GraSoiAngelo_109_FD_185874 | JGI IMG/M metagenome (GOLD analysis project Ga0209577, IMG submission 185874) | Grasslands soil microbial communities from the Angelo Coastal Reserve, California, USA - 14_0903_12_20cm (SPAdes) (version 2) | ecosystem: Environmental > Terrestrial > Soil > Grasslands ... | reverse complement strand
GCCGCGCTTTCTGAACAGCCCGCTGCCGTAGCCCGGCACATTGATGCGCTCGGCGCAGGTGTTGGCGACGATGCCTTCGAGCCAGTGGCGGTTCGCCATCAGACCTTCCCACGCCGCCCACGCAAGCTCGGTCGAAGGCAGCGGCCGCGCGTCCTGCAGCTCGCGCCGCTTCAGGCCGATGCGCAGGCCGAGGTCCTCGAGGATCTTCCAGTGCGGCCGGCCGCCGCCGTGCTGGTGGTCGGCGATCACCTCCTCGCTGCAGGCCTGGATGATGCGCAGGCGAGTGTCCCAGTCACTGCAATTCGTTGCCACTTTGAGCTTGAGCACGGAGTTGCGCTGCCGCGTGTTAAGCCGATGCTGCAGCGCGAACATGCGCGCCCGGCCCTGGGTCATCGGCTGGTGGAACCACGCGCAGCGCGCGACGAACGCGTTGACCACCTTGTCCATTCTGGAGACAACGCTCACGACAGGAATACGATCAGCGACACGGCGAATACCACCAGCGCGCCCGCGGCGAGAAAACGCAGCGTCGTGTCCGACACGTCGGGCAGGTCCGGGTCGCTGGGCGCCGCCGCCGCGTGATCTTCCTCATGAGCTTCGGCGCCGGGGCGTTGTAAAGAAGCCGCCTTTTCATTGAAATTCCTGAAGAAGTCGTCGGCGACTTTTTTCGCCGCTGCGTCCACCAGGCGCGAACCGATCTGCGCCAGTTTGCCGCCGACGTTCGCCTTCACTTCATAGGAGAGCTTGGTATGAGCTCCTGCAGAAGACAACCTCACTTGCGCGCTGCCCTTGGCGAATCCCGCGGCACCGCCCTGGCCCTCGAAAGAAATCGAATAGGAGCTGGGCGGGTTGATGTCGGAGAGCGTCAGCTTGCCCTTGAACTTGGCGCTCACCGGGCCGACGCGCGCCACCATCAGCACCTGATACTCGTTGTCGCCGCTCTTCTCGATCGACTCGCAGCCGGGCACGCAGGCCTTCAGCACCTCGGGTTCGTTGAGCGCGTCCCAGACCACCTGCTGCGGCGCCGGGATCAGCTGCTCGCCCTTCATTTCCATGCGCGGTTCTCCTGATTTTGTCGGGTCATGGGGCCGCTCAGCGTTTTTGCGAGGTCGACGAGGCTCTTCAAATTATGCACCGGCAGGAACAGGTCGACGTGCGGCAGCATCGCGCGCACGCCCGCCGGCCTCGCTTCGAACTTGTCGTAGCGCAGGAGCGGATTGAGCCACACGAGGTAGCGGCTCGATTTCGCGAGCCGCCCCATCTCCTCGCCGAGGCCCTCGCCGGCTTCGCGGTCGAGGCCGTCGGAGACGAGCAGCACGCACGCGTTCTGCCCGAGCGTTCTGCGGGCCCACTTGAAATTGAACTCGCGCAGCGACGCGCCGATGCGCGTGCCGCCCGACCAGTCCTTGATCGCGTCGGCGACCTTGGCCATCGCCACGTCGACGTCGCGGTGACGCAGCTGCCGGGTGATGTTGGTCAGCCGGGTGCCGAACACGAACACGGTCACCCGGTCGCGGTCGTTGGTGATGGCGTGGAGAAAATGCAGAAACATCCGCGAATACGGGTTCATCGAGCCCGAGATGTCGCACAGCACAACCAGCGGCGGATGCAGCTCGCCAGGCGCGGCGCGCACGAGCGCGATGATGTCGCCGCCTTCGCGCAGCGACTCGCGCAGCGTGGCGCGCAGATCGATGCGCCGGCCGGCGCGCTCGGGCCGGATTCTTCTGGTGCGAATCACCGGTAGCGGCAGACGAAGCTGGGCGATCATTTTTTTCGCCTCGGCGAGCTCAGCGGCCGACATGGTGTCGAAATCCATGCGCTGCAGCACCTCGCGCGACGAGAAAGTGAGCCGCGCTTCGACGTCCAGGCGCTCCTCATCCTCGCGCGCCTCGCGCTGCTGACTGAAGAGCGCGTCGGTCAGGCGCTGGCTTTGCTGCTGCTCGGGTTTGGCGGCGCGACCATGCGCCTGCGGCAGCAGCATGTGCATCATCTTCTCGGTGAGCCTAGGGTCGCGCCAGAAGATCTGGAACGCCTGGTCGAAGAGCGGCCGCTGCTCCTGCCGCGACAAGAGCACCGCCGACATGGTCCAGTACCAGTCGTCGCGCCGCTGCGCCCCGGCGATCTCGAGCGCACGCACGCAGTCGATGACGCGGTCCGAACCGATGCGCAGGCCAGCCGCCCGCAGCAGGCGGGCGAAATGCATGACGTTCTCCGCCAGCCGGCCTTCGCTCAAGCCGCGGCGCCTTTTTCGGCATGCGGCGCGAGCGGGCCTTCGCGCGCCAGCTTTTCGACCAGTGGCGAGGCGACGATGTGGTGCTCGCGGAAGTAGCGCTCGTGGTTGCGCTCGACGTCGGCGAGCCAGTAGACGTAGTTCACCATCAGGCCGACGGAGCGCGACATGCCCTGCTCGGAGGAGTCGCCCATCCAGTTGAGGCGCTCGAGCGACGCGCCGTTGCCCAGATGAAAGCGCGCCACCGGGTCGAGCGGCTCGAGGCCCTGCTTGGCGTTGAGCAGGTAGTACGCGCAAAGGCGCATCAGCAGGCTCTGCAGCGCTTCGGGCACTTCGCCGAGATGCCAGGCGGGATCCTCGAGCCGCGACAGCAGCGCGAGCCGCTCTTCGCCTTCGGCGCCGACGGCGACGCGCATGCGGTTCTCGTCGAGCCAGCGGCGAAAGCCGGGCACCGGCGACAGCGTCGCGAAGCGGCGCAGGTGCGGAAACTCGCGCTTCAGGTTCTCGGCGACCTGCTTGATGAGCAAATTGCCGAACGAGATGCCGCGCAATCCCTCCTGGCAGTTGGTGATCGAGTAGAACATGGCGCAGTCGACGTTCGAGGCCGTCCCCACCGGCGAGCCGACGTCGAGCAGCGGCTGCACGTGCGCGCTCATGCCGTGCACCAGCGCCACCTCGATGAAGATGATCGGCTCGTCGGGAAGCTGCGGATGGAAGAAGGCGAAGCAGCGGCGGTCGGATTCGAGGCGCCGGCGCAGCTCGCGCCATCCATGGATCGCGTGCACCGCCTCGTACTGGATCAGCTTTTCGAGCACGATCGCGGAGGTGCGCCAGTCGATGCGCTCGAGGCGCAGGAAGCCGCGGTTGAACCAGGAGCGCAGCAAGTGCAGCAGGTCCGCGTCGGCGGCGCGCCATTGCGGGTGCGTCTGGAGGCCCTTGAGCAGCTGCCTGCGCATCGCCACCAGCTCGGCGGTGCCGCCCGGTGCCATGTTGAGCCGGCGGAACAGCTCCTGCCGTGCCGGCTCGACGCTGTCCTGCAGGCGGCTCAGGTTCTCGGCAGTGGGCTCGGCCTGGTAGGCCGCCGCGGCGCGGCCGACGACCTGGGGCGAGGGCGAATAGTTCCGCGCCAGGGCGTCGAAGAACGCGTCGCGCTGGCGCTCATCCAGACCTTGGTAGGCCGCCAGCGCGTCGCGCGCGAGCGCCGTGCTCGCGTATTCGCCGCGTTCGCTAAGCAGCGCGTCGCATAGCGAAAGCAGGTCGTGCGTGGGGCGCTCGACCCCTTCGTGCCTGCCGCCGAGCAGCCGGCGGAAAAAGGACACTGCGCTCATGCGAGGCTCAGGCGGTGGCCGCCGCGGCCCTCGCCTCGCCGACCAGGCGCGCGGCCTCTTCCCCGGCGACGCGCTCGAGGTCGTCGCGGTACTTGAGCAGCACGCCCAGGGTGTTGTTGACGGTTTCCGGATCGAGCGCGACGCGGTCGAGCGCCACCAGGCAGTTCGCCCAGTCGATCGTCTCGGCGACCCCCGGTAGCTTGAACAGATCGCTCTTGCGCAGCCGCTGCACGAATGCCACCACCTCTTTGGAGAGCGCGTCGCGCGCTTTCGGCGCCTTGCGCTGAAGAATCTCGAGCTCGCGCTTTGCGTCCGGATAATCCACCCAGTGATAAAAGCACCGGCGCTTGACGGCATCGTGAATTTCGCGCGTCCGGTTCGAGGTAATCACCACAATGGGCGGCTCGGCGGCCTTGAGTGTGCCAACCTCGGGAATCGTGATCTGCCAGTCCGACAGCACCTCGAGCAGATAGGCCTCGAAGGGCTCGTCGGTGCGGTCAAGCTCGTCGATCAGCAGGACGGGCGAATGGCCTTCCAGGGCGCGCGCCAAAGGTCTTTTGATCAAAAATCTCTCAGAGTAAATGTCGGCCGCGAGCTTCTCCTTTGACTTCTCCCCCGCCGCTTCCGCCAGCCGGATCTCGATCATCTGCCGCGAGTAGTTCCACTCGTAGGCCGCCTGCGCGATATCGAGCCCCTCGTAGCACTGCAGGCGGATGAGCTCCCGGCCCAGGCCTTGGGCGATGACCTTGGCGATCTCGGTCTTGCCGACCCCGGCCTCGCCTTCCAGGAACAGCGGCCGGCGCATGGCGAGGGCAAGAAACAGAGAGGTGGCGAGGCTGCGATCGGCGACGTAGTCGCCTGAAGCGAGGAGCCTCTGCGTCTCGTCGATGGAGTTCGGAAGCGGGCGCGCCATGAAGAGCTTGGTCTGCTATTTCAGCGCCGCCTCGACGGCGCGCTTGGCCATGACGGTGATCAGGTGCGCGCGGTACTCCGGGCTCGCGTGCAGGTCGTTATTGAGGCCGTCGGCCCTCACCTTGATGCCGGCGACCGACTCGGGCGCGAACTTTGCCGCGAGCGCCTTCTCCATGTCGGTCTGGCGAAACGCGCAGGGCCCGGCTCCGGTCACGCCGACCCGCACCTTGCCGCCAAAGTCGGCGACGAATACGCCGACGATGGCGAAGCGCGACGCCGGGTTCTTGAACTTCATGTAGGCGGCGCGCTTCGGCACCGGAAACGAGACCGCGGTGATCAGCTCTCCCGGCTCGAGCGCGGTCTCGTACAGGCTCTTGAAGAATTTATCGGCCTCGATCTTGCGCGTGTTGGTGACGATCGTGGCGCCCAGGCCGAGCACGGCCGCCGGGTAGTCGGCCGCCGGGTCGTTGTTGGCGAGCGAGCCGCCGATCGTGCCCATGTGCCTGACCTGCCGGTCGCCGATCGCGCCGGCGAGCGAGGCGAGCGCGGGAATCGCCTTCCTCACCCCGCTCGAGGCGGCCACCTCTGCGTGCCGCACCATCGCGCCGATCGTCACGGCATTACTCTCGGCCTTCAGCGCCTTCAGGTCGGCGAGCGCGTTGAGATCGATCAGGTCGGTCGGCGACGACAGGCGCAGCTTCATCGCCTGCACCAGGCTCTGCCCGCCGGCGAGGTATCTGCCTTCCTCCTTCTTGGAGGCCAGGGCGAGTGCGTCCTTCACGTTCGAAGGCCGGTGATACTCGAATGCATGCATCGCTATTCTCCTAAGCTGCCTTGTGCATGGAGCGCCACACGGTCTGCGCCGTGGCGGGCATCGGGATGTCCCTCACGCCGAGGGCGTCGGTGATCGCGTTCATCACCGCCGCCGGCGCGCCGATCGCGCCCGCCTCGCCGCAACCCTTGACGCCGAGCGGGTTGTGCGTGCAGCGCGTCTCGCGGGTGTCCAGCTTGAATAGCGGGACATCCCCGGCGCGCGGGATGGCGTAGTCGCTGAAAGATCCGGTGACCAGCTGCCCGGTGCTGTCGTAGCGGCAGCCTTCGGTGAGCGCCTGCCCGATGCCCTGCGCGAGTCCGCCGTGCACCTGACCTTCGACGATCATCGGATTGATGACCTTGCCGAAGTCGTCTACCGCGGTGAAGGCCACGATCTGCGTTGCGCCGGTGTCGCGGTCCACCTCGACCTCGCAGACATAGCTGCCCGCGGGAAAGGTGAAGTTCGCCGGGTCATAGAACGCGTTCTCGTTGAGGCCGGGCTCGAGCTTGTCGAGCGGATAGTTGTGCGGCACGTAGGCCGCGAACGCCACTTCGCCGAAGCTCTTCTGCTTGTCGGTGCCCGCCACCTTGAACACGCCGCGGTCGTACTCGATGTCCGCCTCCGATGCCTCGAGCAGATGCGCGGCGATCTTCCTGCCCTTGGCGATGATCTTGTCGAGCGCCTTCACGATCGCCGTGCCGCCGACCGCGATGGAGCGCGAACCGTAGGTGCCCATGCCGAAAAGCACCTTCGACGTATCGCCGTGCACGATGTCGACGTTTTCAATGGGCAGGCCGAGGCGATCGGCGACCACCTGCGCGAACGTCGTCTCGTGCCCCTGGCCGTGCGAATGCGAGCCGGTGAATACGGTCACGGTGCCGGTCGGATGCACGCGGATTTCTCCGGCCTCGAAAAGACCGGCGCGCGCGCCCAAGCTTCCGGCCACGTTCGATGGCGCGATGCCGCAGGCCTCGATGTAGCAGGCGTAGCCCAGGCCGCGCAGCTTGCCCTGCCTGAGGGATTCTTCCTTTCTCCGCTTGAATCCCGCAACGTCGGCCATCTTCATCACCGCATCGAGGGTCGCCTCGTAGTCACCGGTGTCGTAGCAGAGCGCGACCGGCGTCTGATAGGGAAACTGGCGGATGAAGTTCTTGCGGCGGATCCCGGCCGGGTCCATCTTCATTTCGCGCGCAGCCGTTTCGACCAGCCGCTCGACGACGTAGGTCGCCTCGGGGCGCCCTGCGCCCCGGTAGGCGTCCACTGGCGTGGTGTTGGTGAATACCGCGGTGACCTCGCAGTAGATGAGCGGCGTCGTGTACTGGCCAGCAAGGAGCGTGGCGTACAGGATGGTCGGGATGCACGACGCAAAGGTCGAGAGATAGGCTCCGAGGTTCGCGGTGGTGCGCACACGCATGGCGAGGAACTTGCCGTCCCGGTCAAGCGCGAGCTCCGCCGTGGTCACATGGTCGCGGCCATGCGCGTCCGAGACGAAGGACTCGGTGCGCTCGGCGGTCCACTTCACGGGGCGGTTGAGTTGCTTGGCCGCCCAGGTGACCACGACATCCTCGGGATAGAGGTAGATCTTCGAGCCGAAGCCGCCGCCAACGTCGGGCGCGACCACGCGCACCTTGTTCTCGGGCAGCCCCAGCACGAAGGCCGTCATCAGCAGCCGCTCGACGTGCGGGTTCTGGCTCGTGACATAGAGCGTGTACCCCGCCTCGGCGCGCGAGTACGTCGCGTTGGCCGAGCGCGGCTCGATCGCGTTCGGGATCAGGCGGTTGTTGACGAAATCGAGCTTGGTGATGTGCGCCGCCCCAGCAAACGCGCGCTCGACCGCCGCCTTGTCACCCAGCGCCCAGACGTAGCAGGTGTTGTCCGGCGCCGCTTCATGAATCGGCGGCGCGCCTTTGGCCCTGACAGGGTCGACCACTGCCGGCAAAACCTCGTAATCCACCTCGATCATCTCAGCGGCATCCCTCGCCTGGGCGAGCGATTCGGCGATCACCACCGCGACGCGCTCCCCGACATGCCGCACCTTGCCCTGCGCGAGCGGCGGGTACGGCGGCTCCTTCATCGGCTGGCCGTTGACATCGGTGATCAGCCAGCCGCAGGGCAGGCCGCCCACCTTCGCCGCCGCCAGATCGGTGCCCGTATAGACCGCAAGCACCGCCGGGGATTTTTTTGCATGATCCACGAAAATCTTTTTGATCCTGGCATGCGCGTGAGGCGATCTCACGAATGCCGCGTACGTCTGCCCCGGCAGCGCAACGTCGTCGGTATACATGCCGGCGCCGGTGAGGAAGCGGTAATCCTCCTTGCGCTGGATCCGCGCCCCGATCAGCGGTGCCGTCATAGCTTGCCTCCCATCGCGCGCGCCCCGGCCATGATGCTCTTGACGATATTGTGGTAGCCGGTGCAGCGGCACAAATTGCCTTCGAGGCTCTCGCGCACTTCCTCCTCGGTCGGGCTGGGATGGCTTTTCGCGAAATCGAGCGCGTTCATCACCATGCCCGGCGTGCAAAAGCCGCATTGCAGGCCGTGGTTCTCCTTGAAGGCGGCCTGCATCGGGTGCAGTGTGCCGTCGGGCTTGGCGACGCCTTCGATCGTGAGGATGTCGGCGCCCTCGGCCTGCATGGCGACGATCGAGCAGCTCTTGATCGCCTTGCCGTTCATGAGGATGGTGCAGGCGCCGCATTGCGCCGTGTCGCAGCCGACGTGGGTGCCGGTGAGCCGCAGCTGTTCGCGGATGAAGGTCACCAGCAGGGTCCGCGCCTCGAGATCGGCAGACACCGGCTTGCCATTGACCTTCATGGATACCTTGACCGACATGCTGCCTCCTTCAAGGGATTTAATGGGCTTACGAGGGAGCATTCATCGTAGCTAAGCCGTTCACGCACCGCAATGTTGCGGTGCAGCGTCAGCTTTCAGAAAGTTTGCTGCAAGGGTGTGGACATGACGAGTCCGTATCTTCGCCATTCCGATGATCCGGGGGGAATTTCGGGTGGCGTTAGCTCTTTGGGTCGCGTTCGCTGTGGCTTCGACGCCGTGCGTGGCTCGCGATCTGTCGCTGACGGACGCTGAAGGGCTGCTGGCCGCGCACAACCGCGAACTGAGGGCGGCGCGTCGCACCGTCGAGTCGGCCAAGGCGCAGCGGCTGATCGCCGGGGCCCGGCCGAATCCCACTTTTTCGATCAACAGCAGTGAAATCAACAGAAACCCCGGCATCGGAGGGGGCCCCCTCGGCCAGAAGCACATCGACACGGTGTTCAGGATCGATCAGCCCTTCGAGCGCGGCGACAAGCGCGAGCTGCGGCTCGACGTCGCCTCCGGACTGCAGAAGGCGGCCGAAAACGACTCACTCGATGTGCTGCGACAGCAGCTTGCAGCGCTGCGCGCCGCGTACTTCGATCTGAAGCAGGTGCAGGAGAAGGTGGTAGTCCTCGCCGACACAGCACAGCTATTTACCGGAACCCTTGCGGCGGCGCAGGCGCGGCTCAAGGCCGGCGATCTCGCACCGGCCGACGTGGCCAAGGTACAGGTCGACTATGAGCGGGCGCAGAACGAGGCGCGCGCGGTGCGGGCGGAGCTGGTGCGCGCGCAGTTTGCGCTCGGCTACATGATCGGCGCGGAAGCGAGCGCCGGCGAGCTGCGCGCCACGGATCCCTGGCCCGCCGCGCTGCACGCCGACCCCGCCGCGCTCGAGCAGGCAATCGAGTCGCGCCCCGATGTGCTGGCCGCGCAGGCCAGAGTCGAGGCGGCGGAGAAGCAGCGCGATCTCGCCAAGGCCCAGCGTAGCCGGGACTTCACCATCGGCGCTCAATACGAGCACTTTCCGGGCAGCCTTCCCATCAACTCGATCGGCTTCGGCGTCGCGTTCCCGCTGTTCACCGGTTACGATTTTTCGGGCGACATCCAGAAGGCTGAGGTCGACCGCTATGCCGCGCTCGACGCTCTGGAGCGCGCGCGCGCCGTCGCTGGCATCGAGCTGCGCCGCGCCGCGAGCGACCTGAACGCCGCGGCAGAGCGGCTCGAGCGCTACGAGACCTCGCTGCTCGGCGCCGCCGGCCGCAGCGCGCAGGCGGCCGAGTTCGCCTTCCTGCGCGGCGCCACTTCGGTGCTCGAAGTCCTGGATGCGCGGCGCACGCTGCGCGCCGTGCAGCTCGAATCGGTGACGGCACGCGCCGACTATGCCAAGGCGCTCGCCGCGTGGCGCGCCAGCCTGTCGACGGCTGAAGAGCTGAGCGTCCGATGAGAATTCTTCCGGGTCTGCTGGTGGCCGCGATCCTCGCCGGTTGCAATCAGGCCACCGAGAAGATGGCGGTGCCGCCGCCGCGCGTCGACAAGAATGCGGTGATCTTCGAACCGGCGAGTCCGCAGCTTAGTTCCATCCATACGGCGAGCGCCGAGCCGCAGCACGAAGCGCTGCTGCGCTTCAACGGGCGCCTGGTCTGGGACGAGGACCGCACCGCGCGCGTGTATACGCCTTTCGCGGGCAAGGTGCTGTCGATCGCAGTGCGCCCTGGCGATAAGGTGAAGGCAGGGCAGGTGCTCGCCGTGCTGTCCGCGCCCGAGCTCGGCAGCGCGCAGGCCGAGGCGCGCAGGGCGGAGCAGGATTTCCTGCTCGCGCAGAAAAACCGCGCTCGTATCGAGGAACTGCATGCGGCAGGCGTTGCACCGGCCAAGGACCTGCAGGCGGCGCAGGCCGAAGAGGCCCGCACTGCTTCCGAGCGTGCACGCACGCAGGCGAGGCTGCGCGCCTACGGTAGCGCCGTGGCGAGCGTCAACCAGCAGTTCGTGCTGCGCAGTCCGCTACCCGGCGTGGTGGTCGAACGCCAGCTCAACCCCAGCCAGGAACTGCGCCCCGACGCCGCGCCACAAGGCGGGATCTTCGTGATCTCCGACCCGTCGCACCTGTGGTTCGTGCTCGACTTGTCGGACAAGGACCTTGGCGCGGTGCGCCCCGGGATGGAAGTCAGTCTCTCCACCGCCGCTTTGGGCGACGAGCGAGTGGTGGGTCGCATTACGCACGTCGCGGATGTCGTCGACCCGCAGACGCGGACCATCAAGGTGCGCGGCACGGTCGCCAACGCCGAGCGCAGGCTGAAGGCCGAGATGTTCGTCACCGGCGAAATCAGAGCGCCCGCCGGAATCGGCTTGCTGGTCCCCGGCAATGCGGTCTATCTGCGCGGCGAGCAATACTTCGTATTCGTCGATGCCGGCAACGGCCGCTTCGAGCGCAGGGCGGTGCGCCTGGGCGCGGCCAGCAACGGCTATTCGCTGATTCTCGAGGGCATCGGCGCGAACGACAAGGTCGTCACCGAAGGCAGCCTGCTGCTCGAGCACGTGCTGGCGTCGAAGGACTGAACGCGCGGCATGATCAAGCGGATCGTTTCGTTCTCGCTCTACCAGCCGCTATTCATCGTGCTGGGAGTGGCGCTGTTCATCGGCGGCGGAATCTGGGCCTTCAAGAATCTGCCGGTCGAGGCGTTCCCCGACGTCACCGACACGCAGGTCACGGTGATATCGCTGTTTCCCGGCCGCGCCGCCGAGGAGGTTGAGAAGCAGATCACCATTCCGCTCGAAGTCGGCCTGTCCGGCGTGCCTGGAGCGGTGCGCATGTTCTCGCATACGCAGTTCGGGCTGTCGTTCATCATGCTCACATTCGACGACCGCTACAGCGGCTACTTCGCGCGCCAGCAGGTGGTGGAGCGGCTGCGCGAGGTGGATATGCCCGAAGGCGCGCAGTCCGAGCTAGCGCCCTTTTCCACAGCGATCGGCGAGATCTACCGTTACCGCATGAAGGGCGACAAAGTGTCGCCGCGCGAGCTGCGCACCTACCAGGATTGGGTGGTGAGCCGGCAATTGCGGCTGGTGCCCGGGGTCGCCGACGTCGTGACGCTTGGCGGCCTGGTAAAGCAATACGAAGTGCGGCCCGATACCGCGCGGATGCGCGACTACAAGGTCACGCTGTCGCAGCTCTCGCAGGCGATCCAGCGCGGCAATGCCAATGCCGGCGGCAGCTACGTCGAGCAGGGCCGCCAGCAATTTCTCATCCGCGGCATCGGGCTGTTCACCAGCCCCGAGGACATCGGCAACGTCGTGGTCGCCGAGCGGGGCGGCACGCCGATCCTGGTGAAGGACATCGCTCAGGTGGCGATCGGGGCGGTGCCGCGGCAGGGCGTCGCCGGCCAGGACGACGACGATGACGTCGTCACCGGCGTGGTGCTAATGCGCCGCGGCGAGAATCCGTCCGAAGTGCTCAAGGCGGTGCGCGCCAAGATCGACCAGGTGAACGACACCGGCCTGCCCGCGGGCGTCAAGGTCGTGCCGATCTACGACCGCACCTGGCTGATCGGTAAGACGCTGACCACCGTATTCTCGAATCTGGTCGAAGGGGCGCTGCTCGTCTCGGTGGTGCTGTGGCTGTTCCTCGGCAACTTGCGCGCCGCGGCCATCGTCGCCGTTACCATTCCGCTGGCGCTGCTCGCCACCTTCCTTGGCCTGACGTTCATCGGCATCCCGGCCAACCTGCTTTCACTGGGCGCGATGGACTTCGGCATCATCGTCGACGGCGCCGTGATCGTCGTCGAGAACATCTTCCGCAAGCTCACTACCGCGGTCCACGACCACGAGGAACTCGACGATAAGCGGCGCCGCAGCCTGATCCTCGATGCCGCGGTCGAAGTGGGGCGGCCGACGCTGTTCTCGATGCTGATCATCATCGCCGCGCACATTCCGATCTTCACGCTGCAGCGCCACGAGGGACGCATCTTCGCGCCAATGGCCTACTCCGTGGTCTCGGCGCTGATCGGCGCGCTGATCCTGTCGCTGACTCTGGTGCCGCTACTTTCCGCGGCGATGCTGAGAAAGAACCTGCCGGAACAGGAAAACTTCGTGGTGCGCGGCGCGAAGTCGCTCTACGAGCCAGCGCTGCAATGGGCGCTGCGCCACGCTCGGCTGGTGCTCGGCACGGCCGTGGTTTGTCTCGCCCTCAGCCTGACGCTCCTGCCGCAGCTCGGCACCGAGTTCCTGCCCGAGCTGAACGAGGGGGCGGTGTGGGTGAACGTAAATTATCCGAGCAGCGTCTCGGTGTCGGAAGCGCAGGAGCTCTCCAAGCGGGTGCGCAACGCGATCCGCAAGTTCCCCGAGGTGGTGAGCGTCACCTCGAAGGCCGGACGGCCTGAGGACGGCACCGACCCGAAGCTGATCAACATGGCGGAGTTCCTGGTCGACCTGAAGCCCGAGAACGAATGGCAGCGCGGCGTCGACAAGCCCAAGCTGCTGCGCGAGATGGACGCCGAGGTCAACAAGATTCCCGGCATCACGCCGAGCTTCTCGCAGCCGATCCGCGACAACGTGCTCGAGTCGATCTCGCAGATCGACGGCCAGATCGTGATCAAGGTGTTCGGCGACGATCTCGAGGTGCTGCGCGACCAGTCGCTCGCAGTGCTGAAGCAGGTCGAGACGGTGCCCGGCGTGGAGCGCGCGTTCGTCGACCGGCTAGGCGAGCTGCCGCAGATCCAGGTGCGCGTCGACCGCGCCCGCGCCGCGCGCTACGGCCTCAACGTTT
>Ga0209577_10004660_pt1 | contig 12857 bp, 7 predicted proteins | sample GraSoiAngelo_109_FD_185874 | JGI IMG/M metagenome (GOLD analysis project Ga0209577, IMG submission 185874) | Grasslands soil microbial communities from the Angelo Coastal Reserve, California, USA - 14_0903_12_20cm (SPAdes) (version 2) | ecosystem: Environmental > Terrestrial > Soil > Grasslands ... | reverse complement strand
AATCATTACATTGGTCGACCGTCGCCTTTCAAAGGCAGGTCCACGATAAACTCGCTTCCTTGTGTCGGGATGCTTTGGACCGCGATGGTTCCGCCATGCGCTTCGACGATCCACTTGGCGATCGACAGACCCAGGCCGGCGCCTCCCAGCGCACGCGAGCGAGCTTTATCGACGCGGTAAAAGCGATCGAAGATGCGCGGCTGATCTGCCGCAGGAATGCCAATGCCGCTATCGGTAACCACGATCCGAGCGCTTCCGTTTTGCGTCGAGAGCGCGACGCCAACGTCGCCTCCCGGCGCGGTGTATTTCACGGCGTTGTCGAGCAAGTTCAAAAGCATTCGCTTGAGCATCTCATCGTCGCCGGTGAAATTGACTTCTGACGTGGCCCCGTCCAGATGCAATCGCAAACCTCTTTGGGTTGCCAGTACCTGGGCCGAACGCACACACTCCGAGACGACTTCATTCAGGCGCAGTGGTTCTTTCATGATCGAATGTTGGTCCACCGGCTGACGCGCCAGAATAAAAAGATTCTCGACGATGCGGGTTAAGCGTTCGGCTTCGTCTTTGATAAGTGCTAAAGACTCTCTGTAGTCCTCAGCGCCTCGATTCTGTTCCAGCGCCACTTCAGTTTCGCCACGCAAAACCGCCAGCGGCGTGCGCAATTCGTGAGACGCATCGGCGATGAATCGCTGCTGTTCGGTAAACGTCGCATCCAGCCGCGCCAGCAAAGCATTGATCGTGGTTGCGAGCTGTCCCAGTTCATCGCGCGGATTCGTCAAATCAAGTCGCGATGAAAGATTCTCAGCCGTGATGCGCTGGGTCTGCGCATTCATGAGCGCGATCGGAGCGAGACTCTTGCGCGCGAGAAAGTAACCGCCCAGCGAAGCAAACAGCAGCACCAGAGGAACGCCGGCGAAAAAATCACGCCGCAAACGGCGCAGCCCTGCTTCAATTACGTTGAGAGATTCCGCGACCACCGCGAAGCCAAATGGATTGTTGGAATTCTTTGAAAGGGGCACCGCCGCTACCCGAACACCGAGACTTTCGCTTTCAATGGTTTTAGAGACCACAAAGCCAACGCTCCGCAGGCGCGCTTCGCTGAGGGTCGCGGGCGAAAGAGTTAGGGAATATCCAACGAGATTGCTCGATTGTGCGACTACTCGCCCTTCTGTGTCGACAACCTCGACGTAGCGATTCGGAAAGACCATCTGGGCCAGCACGACCTCGTTGGCTTTGGCAATCGATCCTTCTTCCTCCAACTCCTGCATGTAAGCGCTGGCTACAGTCTCGGCGGTCGAGCGCAACGATTCGTCCTGTCGTTCATAGAAGATGCGCGCCGCCGCATAGTAAACCAGCAAAGCAAAGGTAACGAGCGATATCGCCAAAACGCTCGCGTACCAAAGAGTCAATCGGATGCGCACCGAATCAAACATTTAGATCAGTGAGCAGCGAGCAGTTCGCGAACAAAAACCCTGGTAACCATGAGTCGAACGCCCTAAGCCCTACCTCTTTTTCCACTAGCCCAGGCGGTTTACGCCTGGGTTGATGGAGTAGCTTTGTTATCGAGCCCCATTTAGGGGGGCTTTCGCGATACCGTTTGCAAAACATGTCGGCCAAAGCTCAATCAGAAAGCCTCGAACGAGGCTAAGAGATGACAATTGCCGTTCGTCCCAGGCGTGAACGCCTGGGCTAGGGAAAACATTTCCGGGCTAAAAACTCCATGCGAGGGCCACGCCATATTGGCGTGCTCGACGATCATACTCTGGCACGATTAGCGGCCAGCGCTTCGCCCGATCATGCGATTCTTCTTCTTCGTCGCCACCGGAATCGGAACTCTTACGATGGTGCGCATGATAGACGTAGCGACCGATGCCGTAACCCATTGCGCTGCCAACCAAAACGTCTGAAAGATAATGGTTATGACCGGTGAAGCGCGCCAGGCTGACAGCGCTGGCGATTCCATACGCGCCAATTTGCACCAGCGGGCGATCGTGATATTCATTGGCGATCACCGTAGCCAGCGACCACACTTGAATGCTGTGACCCGAGGGGAATGAACTGCCTCCTGCGAAAAACTCACTTCGCTCTCGTCCGGCAAGCGGACGAGCACGCCGCGTGATTTCTTTGAGCGCTGTCACCACGATCGCACTGTCGACCAGCGCTTCGGCGCCAAGCAGTCCGGTCTCGCGCGCTCGATCGTCATGCTTCGCTCTCCCAATCAAATAGAACGTTGCCGCCACGCCGCTAACGCCAAAGGTTGAGCCCGCATAACTAACAATTCGGCTCGTATTCAATTGTTTGTGAAATTCGCCGATTTCATCTCCCGAGTTGCGATCGGTGGTCATGAGCGCCGCCGTTCCCAGCGCAAACGGCGCCAGCCAACGCGAGTCTCGACCGTGGAGATGAAATGGCGAAGTCCAGATCGCTTTTTGATCGCCCAGGATATTTTTGAAGAACTGCCGTTCAAGCGTCGGAGTTGGCGAAGGAGTCGGTGTGGGTGCCTGCGCTTGAGCGCTGTGTGTCGTCGACAAGAAAATGCCGCAGGAAATTATACCGAAGAGGCAAATCGTTATTCTGTTACTTCTCATATTTCTGCTTTCTGTTTGATTTGATAACGCGGCAGGAAATGTCCGGGTATTAGTTCATGCCGGCTTGCGTCGGACTAGACTATACACTGTCGGAGTCACTACAAGCGAGAGCAGCAGCGCCATCGTCAACCCGCCAATGACGCCGATGGCCAGCGGTTGTAAAAGTTCTGCGCCCGCGCCCAATGCCAAGGCCAGCGGCAACATCCCGAGCATCGCCGCCAACGAAGTCATCAACACCGGCCGAAAGCGGCGGCGACCAGATCGCAGCAACGCCTGACGCAGAGTGTCTCCCGCGTTAAGATGATCTTCGACCGCATCGAGCATTAAAATTCCGTTCTTGGCCACGATGCCGACGATCATGATCATGCCCATCATTGAAACTACGTTGAGTGTCTTTCCAGTAACGAACAGGGCGAGCAGCACGCCGCCGAGCGCTAAAACGGCGCCCGTCACAATAGCAATCGGATGAGTGAAGGAGCGAAACTCGATTAGCAAAGTTATGAACACGAGTACTACTGCCAGCACCAGCGAAATCAAAAGCTCGCGAAAGCTCGATTGCTGTTGCTCGTAAATACCGCCGTACTCGACCGTCATTCCCACGGGCAGTTTAACCTCCCTGGGCAGGATAGTTTTGATTTCGTCAATAGCGCTACCGAGATCCCTGCCTTCCAAACGCCCGGTGACGGCGACGTTCTGGCGCAAATTTTCACGTGAGATTTCAGCCTGCCCTTTGTCATAGTCGATGTCGGCAACTTGATCGAGCCGGAAGAGCGTGCCGCTCGCTGAACGAACCTGCAAAGCACGCAGTTTGTCGAGCGAGGTGCGAAGATCCGCCGGAAATATCACGCGCACTCTGATCAATCGATCTTGTTGCAGGATTTGCGAGGCCGCGTTGCCGGTCATCGCCGTCTCGACCGTGTCCGCAATGTCTTTGGCAGTTATGCCGAAGCGCGACGCGCGCTGCGGGTCGATGTTGAAAGTGATTGCCGGGCCGCTGACAACGACGCCATTCTTGGTGTCAACCACGCCTACGACTTTCTTGATAGCGGCCTCAACCTCGTCAGCCTTTGCTTGCAATGCGGCAGCATCTTCGCTGAAGAGCTTGATCTCAATCGGTTCCGGCGAACTCGTCAGGTCGCCAATCATGTCGGGCAGAATATCGACAAACTCGATCTCCAGCGACGGCTCCGATTCTTCGATCTTCTTGCGCAGTTCGTTCTTCACTTCTTCAGTCTCGCGCTTGTGTCCAGGCTTGAGTTTGACAGCAAAGTCACCGCGGTTCGGCTCGGTCACAAACAGACCAAGTTCGAGACCCGTGCGTCGCGAATAGCTTTCGATTTCCGGCGTCTTCATCAGCAAGTCTTCGACGTGATGGAGCATGCGATCCGTTTCCGCGAGCGATGAGCCAGGCGGCGCCCAGTAATCGAGTACGAAAGCGCTTTCGTCGAATTCCGGCAGGAACTCAGAACCCAGCGCGCGATACAATAGAAACGATCCGATGATCACGCCTGCAATTACGACGATCACGACCCAGCGATTGGCGAGCGCGTGCTTCAGAAGCCATTCGTAGCGGCGAATGATCGCTCGCAGGAAAGGACCAGCTTCCCCCATTTCGTCGCGTTCATCTCGCAGCAGTTCTCGCTCTCGTTGCGACAGATCGCCATCGATTTCCGAGTTGCTAACCTTTCGCTTAGGCCTAACGAAACGCTCAGCCAAAATCGGATTGAAGAAGAGCGCCAACGCGAGCGAGGTGAGCAAGGCCACGGCCATCGTTAGCGCCAGCGAGCGAAAGAAGACGCCGGTTACGCCCGTCAAGATCGTCAGCGGTAGAAAGACAACCACCGGCGTAATTGTCGAACCAATGATCGGCACCGTGATTTCCGAAATCGCACTCCGCACTGCTTCGCGCCGCGACTGACCGCGCGACATGTGCGTGTAGATGTTTTCGACGACGACGATCGCGTCATCGATCACCAATCCAATCGACGCGGCGACGCCGCCCAACGTCATCAGATCGAAGCTCAAACGCGCGAGCCACATCGCCACGAAGGTAATCAGCACCGTTACCGGAATCACCAGGATCGCAACCAGTGTGGTCCCCCAGTTTCGTAGGAATGCATAAAGAATCCCGATCGAAAACAGCAGTCCGATGATGATCGCATCGCGCACTGAGTTAATCGATTCACGCACGAGCAGAGACTGATCGTAATACGTCGCAATGCGCACATCTTTGGGAATGTCGTTCCGCATCGCGGCCAGCTCGGCCTTGACTTCATCGACTACGGCGACAATGTTGGCGTCAGGTTGGCGGTTGATGTTGACCAGCACGGCACGGTGTCCATCAGCCGTCACCATCGTGTACTGCGGCTCGACGCCCGCGCCGACTGTCGCCACGTCGGACAGTAAAACGGGAGCATTGTTAACCGTAGCGACGACGATGTTATTCAACTCTTCGGGCTTCTTCGCTTGGCCGCTGATCAAAGCCAGTTCAAGTTGATGGTTTTCTTCAATCAATCCGGGCGATTCAATGATGTTCGAGGTGTGTACGGCATCGACGACCTGCTGGGCCGAGACATTGTGTGCGATGAGCCGATCGGGATCGATCACGACGTGGAATTCGCGCGTTTTTCCGCCGGCTATTCCGACTGTCGCAATCCCCGGCAAACGAGTCAGCCGCGGACGAATGATGTAGTTGGCGACGTCATGCAGGCTGCCCGCGTCGCGCGTGTCTGAGGTCAGGCTGTAGCCCGTCACCGGAAACACGGCGAAGGTGAGTCGCTCGACATTTCGTATCTGAGCCGTGGCCGGCAACGTCGAAGAGAGTTGAGAGAGACGCGCCTGGACAAGTTGCAACTCCTGGCGAATTTCGACGTTCCAATCGAAGAACAGACTTATTTCCGATGAGCCGCGCGCAGTTTTCGATTTGATCCGCGCGATGCCGGGAATGCCGTTCATCGCTTCTTCGATGGGGCGCGTGACTGAGACAAGGGTCTGGCTCGCCGGCGCTTCGCCGTTGTCCGCAATAATCACGATGCGCGGAAAGTCCGTCTGTGGAAAGACCGCAATCGGCAACTGCCATGCAGCATAGAGGCCCGCCGCACAAAGCAGTGCGACGATGACCACGATGGCGCGCGATTGATTCGAGACAACGTGAGCAAGTCTCATGATTTCGATTTGGATTGCAAATTGAAAATTGCAAATTGAAAATTGCAAATTGCTCGGTGGTCTGACTGCTCAAAGACGGTTGCGAGGTTTTGCTTGTGGAGCTCTGCTTGAATTTGCAATTTGCATTTTTCAATTTTCAATTTGCAATGATTATTTCTTTTCATCCTGGTTCTCGCCTTCTTTGCCCTCTTTTTTCTTCTCTTCCTCTTTCGCAACCTCGACCTTCGTGCCATCGGGCAAAGAGAAGTTTCCTTCGATCACGACGGTCTCGCCGCCTTGCAAGCCTTCCGTGATTTCGATTTTGTCGGCGGTGCGAATGCCAACCTTTACTTTGGTTTCGTGGGCGATATTTTGCGCATCGACAACCATCACGGTGCCTTCGTCGGCGTTGCTGGCTTCGAGCGTGACGGCTGAAGCCGCAACGATGATCGCATCGCTCTTGGAGTTCGCCGAGATCGTAATCTGCGCGGCGCCATTCGCTCGCAAGTGGCCGGCGCCGTTTGCGAGCGTGACCCAAACTTCTACCGTGCGATTCGTTGGATCACTCGAGCGGCCAACCAGCGTGACCTTGCCCTTCATCTCTTCACTCGGAGTATCGGTGGGCAGCACTGTGGCTGGGTCGCCAACTTTAAGCTGCGACACGACTGTGTCAGGGAAAGGAGCTTTGACGATCACTTCGCTGACGTCCGCGATGTTCACCAGCTTTGCTCCGGCCGCGGCGAACTCGCCCTGATATTGAAATTGATCGGTAACGATGCCGGTAATCGGCGCGCGAATCGTGGCATAACCGAGTTGCGCGTCGAGTGTGGCGAGGTGCTGTTCTGCTTCGGCAACTTTTGCGGCGGCCAGCGCGCGGTCGTTCGGATTAAGCGATCTCGCACGCAAGGAAACCGTCTGCTCCTGCAAGCGCAACTCGTCTTCAGCGGTCGTCAGATCTAACTGTGAAGCTTCGAGATCCTTTTTCGAGATGCCGCCCTTTTCGTACAGTACGCGCCGCCGTTCATAGACCGCGCGCGCATTGTTAACCTTCGCGCGCGCATCAAATAGAGCCTTTTGGTCTTCGGCGTTGGTTTTAGGAATCGTTCCGGTGACCAGACTGCGCTCGCTGGCCCGCGCTTCATTGAGCGCTGCTGCTGCTTCCGCGCGTTGCGCCCGAAGATCCCGCGACTCGAGCACCGCAATGACCTCGCCCGCCTTGACGAATTTATTTTTCAACAGCGCCATCGTTCTGATCTGCGCGCTGACCTTCGCGGCAACTTCGGCTTTATCGCGCGGCCAAATCGTGCCGACCGCCGGTATCTCGGTGGCGATTGCTCCGCGTTCGGCTTTGGCTACCTTGACGCTCACGACCGAAATAGTTTTTTCTTCCTCGGCGGGAGACTTTCGCCATCGCCACACCAATAGGACAAAGACCAGGAGAATTAATAAGACGGCGAGCGCCGTCGAGATGATAAGAATCCGTCGACGTCGGTTCGTCGTTGGTCCATCATGCCGAACTGTCGCTTCGTGCGAAGTGATGACGCGCTCCGGCTCGCCGGCTTCGTCATCTATTTCACTTACATTTCTTTGATTCATGAACGCTAAAAGAGCCGTTTCTCTAGCCCAGGCGTTTACGCCTGGGAACCTAGGATGATTTGATTTACCCAGCCTCCTTCAGGAGGCTTTCGCCTGCTTGCTCATCTTCCTGAAGGTGCAAAGGAAGCATCCATCTCTCATCACGCTTGCTATTGCCCGGTCGCCTGTCTGAGACGCCCCAGCGCCGTTTGATAATCGAAGATCGCCTGGTACAAAGCCAACCTTTGCGTCACCAAAGTTGTTTGCGCGTCCGTTACTTCGATGACTTGCGCTTCGCCCGCGCGATAACGTGCGATTGAGGTTTCCAGGTTGATCTGGGCCAGCCTGACAGCTTCACCCGCCAATCTTACCCGCGCGGCTGCGGTGCTTGCTTGCGCCTGCGCCGCATAGAACTGTTGCGTGAAGCCACGCACGGCCACAGTGCGCTCGTTCTCCGCGATCTGTACCCGCAGATGCGCCTGACGTTCTTTGCTTCTGGTCACGCCCCAATCGAAGATTGGAATATTGAGATTGATTGCCGCAGAGACGCCGCTATGTTCTTTCAAGCGCGCTGGTCTAAGCGAGTCGGTGTCGAAGCCGCCATTCATCGAAAAAGTGAGCGACGGCAGACGATCGGCGCGGGCGATCCGTATTTCGTGTTTGGCGGCGCGAATTTGCTCTTCAAGTTGGGTGAACTCGGGGCGTCGAGAAATATCGTTCGCCTGAAACTGCTGAAACTCTGCGTCGAAAGGCACGGCTAACAATAGATCGGTGGTGCTTATCGGTCTGGTGAAATCATATCCGACCAGCACGCGCAAGGCGCCGGCGCTAACAATTTCATTCGCGCGATCGCGCTCCAATTCGTCGCGCCGCTCAATGGTTTGCAATTGCGCACGCGTCAGATCGATGGGCGCCACTTCACCGCCGCTGACGAGCAATGAAGTGATGCGTTCAAATTCTTCGGCCGCCACGAGGTTTTGTTCGGCGCCGCTTCGCTGTGCAATCGCCAACGCCAAACCGTAGTAAGCTTCAATCACTGCCTGGACCAACGCGCGGCGCGCCACTTCGGTCCCGGCATGCGCGGCTGCCAGCAGCGCGCGATTCTTTGCCAGCGTCGCGCGCAACTTGCCCGCGACATCAAAGTCGCCCGCCACATTCACGAACCCTTCGTATTCGCTGATTGCATTGTTGGCGATAAAGCTCTGAGTTCGCGGCTCGTTGGGATTCAGGCCCAGGGCCGGCGAAGTGTAGACGTAACTCAGCGGCGCGCTCACCTTCGGCAGGAACGCTGCCTGTGCTTGTCGCACATCTTCCGACGCGATGCGTTCATTCAGCGTCGCTTGTTGAAAACTCGACGCCTGCGCATTCGCGAGTCGCAACGCTTCGTCCAAGGTCAAAGGATTCGAAGCTTGCGTAGCCTGTGGCGACAACGGAACTGATGACGGCGCGTTGACTGATGGTGTAGCGCCGGCTGCCGGCGATGGACCAGGCGCGCTGGGAACACTGAAGGGAGTTGCTTGCGGCGAAGGCGTTGCTTGCGGAGGCGGCGTCGCGTTTGGAGATGGAGTCTCAACAGCCGGCTTTTTCTCAGTTGTCTTTGGAGTTTGAGCGCGTAAGGAAGTCGCGACACAAGACCACGCGAGCGCCGAGACTAGTCCGACGCATAGTTTTGCCATCGCTCTCCTGTGCATAACTTTCGATTCTCGAAAAGCTACTCTCTGTGGTCCTCTGTGGGATCTCCGTGTCTCCGTGGTGAAGATTTCTTAGGGCGGTTCCACCACAGAGACACAGAGGATCCACAGAGTTACACCGAGAGAATCTCCGAAACCCAGACTATACGCGGAGTCAGCTTAAGGGAAGATTAAAAACTTATGGAGATTCGGTCACGCGAGGGCACGCGACAAGATCATCAGTGGTTGCTCAGTGTGACGCGTTGATCGGCTTGTTCGCGTTTGAGGATCAGTTTTTTTGCCTCGCGCTGAAGAATAGGCAAAGAGAATCCGAAGCCCATGGCGGCCATAATGCACGCCATGCCGCCGGCGGCAAAGGTTCTGCGGGCCGTGAAGTGCTGGGCCAGGACTCCAACCAGCAACGAGCCAAAGGGCGCGAGACCGCTCAGCATCATGGTCCAGATCGCCATGACTCGCCCACGCAACTCGTCGGGCACGATCCTTTGCACGATGGTGTTCGAGGCATCTAACTCCGTCACCATCGCAAAGCCGATCAGCAACATCACGGGAAGCGACAAAGCGAATGAATGCGAGAACGAGAGCAGCACTAGGCTGCCACCGAAGCCCGCGGCCGCCAGCGCTGCCCAATCGCCGAGCGTGCGCACATTACCGAACATCGCCAGGATTAAAGAGCCAAGAATCGCACCGATACCTGACGCACCCATCAACAGGCCGAATTCCGTCGGTCCGCCATGCAGCATTTCTCTGGTGTAAACCGGCATCAGGATTTCATAGCGCAATCCCATGAAACTAATTAGACCGAGCAAGATCATGAGTCCGCCAACCGGTCCGGTATGGCGCACAAAATGGAAAGCCTCCGCAATGCCGGCGCGAAAGTGCCGCGGCGCTTTTTTAGGAGAGGGGTCAGATTTTATGAATAGTAGGCCGATGATGACGGCGCCAAAACTTAGGGCGTTAAAAAGAAAGGCCCAGCCCTCTCCAACGCTGGCCACCAACAAACCGCCAATTCCCGGCCCAATCGTGCGCGCACTATTGATCATCGATGAGTTCAGCGTGACGGCGCTCATCAAATCTTCCTTCGTTACTAACTCGGCAACGAACGCCTGACGTACCGGAAAGTCAAAGGCATTGACCACGCCGAGCAAAGCCGCAATCGTGAAGACATGCCACACCTGAACGCGGCCCGAAAGCGTCAGCGCGGCCAGGGTGAAACAAAGCAACATCGGCGCGAGCTGTGTGAAAAAGAGAATGTGCTTGCGCGATTTTGAATCTGCCACGACACCACTGATTGGAGCGAGTACAAAGATTGAGATTTGCCCCGAGAAGGCTACCAATCCGAGCAACGCCGCCGAACCGGTCAGGCGATAGACCAGCCAAGCCTGAGCCACGGTTTGAATGTAGTTGCCTATGAGAGAGACAAGCTGGCCGCTGAGGAAAAGTTTGAAGTTTCGATGCTTGAGCGCATGCAAAGCGGAAGAGAGCTTGCCTTCAAGTTTCGTTTCCGCCCTTTTGATTTGCTGCGTGCTCAAGTGACGCGGTCATTCCTTTTAGAACTTCAATCCAATTCCGGTACGCACCATTGTGTGACTGGTGAAGTTTACGTGCGGATCGTAGTACAGCTTCCAAAACCATTTCGGACGATCATAATAAGCGCCGATGCCGGCCGTGTGAATAAACTTACCGGAATCCTCATGTCCCGTCTTAAAAACGCCATCGAAGGTGATGCCGTTATTGGCGTTCAGCTTATGTCGCCAAACCACGTGGGTGTTCTGTTGCTCAGTATGTAGCCGCACATCGAAGATCGAATACGCCTGGATGCGATCGTAGCTGCTGATCTTATGCCCGATTCCGAGTTGCACTGCATCGCTCGGATCCCAGAATAGATCAAAGAAGGACTTGAGATTTGTCCGAGATACTCCGACGATCGCAATCGTATTTCCCGAACCCAGCTCGGAGTAGAGCGATCCGGACACGGCTCTGGTCGTGGCCACCTCGATCGTTGGCACAAAGTGAAACCAGGCTTTCTTGTAGTCGTACTGCGCGCCAACGCGAATTAGTTTAGTGCCATTGGGCTGGGCGAAGCCGGCGATCCAGGCAGTCAAGGGACCGAACTGATGTCTCAGGTTGAGATCGTATAGCCGCTCGCCGTTCGTAAAGTAAACGCTGAAGGTTAATTTTGACTTGAACTCGTCGGAGCGCTCGATCGGATCGCGCGTTTCGGTTTTAGGCTCTGGACTCGGAGATGGTTGGGAACTAGCCGACGTCGATTGGGCCACCGAAGAAAGCCCGCAAGAACATAAAGTAAGGGTAAGGAGAATAGAGCGCATACAGGCGCGTGAGACCATCGTCAAAGTCGCTCCGTCCCTTAGGGACAGAATGTTTATAGAATGCGGACTCGATATCCTTTCGCAGCTCCGCAGGAGCGAAATGTATGGCGCGCGTGTTTTGTTAGTTAACTCCATTTCGCTCCTCCCATCTACGGAGCTGCGTGCGCTCATTGATCTAGAATCCATAAACATCATGCTCCTACGGAGCTCGACCGACGAAATCGAACCACCTAATTCTCACTGACCCCACGTTAAGACCAACGCTACCGCGGCGACAAACATTATCACAGTCGTGGTCCATCCGAGGATGTTGGACCAGCGGCCATTCACTCGGTCTCCCATGATGTGGCGATTGTTGGCCACCAGCATGATCGCGACCAGCAGCGGCGGCGCGAGAAAACCGTTGATAATTGCCGCGAGCAAAAGCGCTCGGATCGGATTTATGCCGATGAAATTAATTAGCACGCCCACCAACGTCGAAACGATGATGACGGCGTAGAAAAATTTCGCGCGCCGCAACTTCTGATTGAAACCATATCGGCCGCCAAAGCTTTCGGTGAGGGCGTAGGCGCTGCATCCGGTAAGCACGGGGACAGCCAGAAATCCACTGCCGATCAAACCGACCGCGAGCAAGAGCGATGCGGCGCCGTGCGCGAAGGGCTTTAACGCCTCTGCCGCATCGGTTGCAGATTGAATGTTCGTCTGGCCGGTCTTAAATAGAGTTGCCGCTGTCGCCAGAATGATGAAATACATCACGAGGTTCGACAGAAACATTCCAATATAAACGTCCCATCGCGCGTATTTGATCTCGGCGTCGGAGGCGCCGCGGCGCTGAGCGCGAGTCAAGCGACCGAAACTGATCTCTTCCTCGACTTCCTGATCGGCCTGCCAGAAAAAGAGATACGGCGAGATCGTGGTCCCGAAGATTGCCACTATCATCGCCAAAAAGCTCGAGTCGAAACTTAGTCTGGGAATGAATGTCGCCTTGAGCACCTCGCTCCAATCGGGCCTGGCAAACACCGCCGAGCCGACATAAGCGAAGAGCGCCAGCGTCAGCCACTTGAACGTCCTGGCAATCACACGATAGGAGCCCCAGATTTGCAGCGCGAGGATGGCCAGCGCCACGGGTAAGACTAATACGGCAATTGGAATTGGGATCAGCAGATTGATCGCGGCAGCAATCGCGCCGATGTCTGCGCCGGCATTGATTGTATTCGCAATCACCAATCCAATTACGGTCAAATACAAAAGATTTCTGGCGTAATGCCGGCGCAACACAGCCGCCAGACCCATGCCGCTAACCATTCCAATCCTGGCGCAGGTAAGCAGGGCGGCGATCATCAACGGCAACGTAAACAAAGCCGTCCAGAGCGTTGCGAAACCAAGCGAAGCTCCTGCCACCGCATAGGTGCCAATGCCTGAAGGATCGTCGTCTGAAGCGCCGGTGACAAGTCCCGGCCCCAGCAGTTTGAAGAAGCGCTTGACGCGACTTCTCTCCAGCAGCATGGCTGCTTCGAGTGAAACGGTCCCGC
>Ga0209577_10004659_pt1 | contig 12860 bp, 12 predicted proteins | sample GraSoiAngelo_109_FD_185874 | JGI IMG/M metagenome (GOLD analysis project Ga0209577, IMG submission 185874) | Grasslands soil microbial communities from the Angelo Coastal Reserve, California, USA - 14_0903_12_20cm (SPAdes) (version 2) | ecosystem: Environmental > Terrestrial > Soil > Grasslands... | reverse complement strand
AATTCATGGGCGGCGGGCTCGCTAGCGACCATCGCCCGCACGCCGTGATATTCCGCTGCAATTTTGAACGCCATTTCCCCGCCATGGCTCATGCCCATATAGCCGACACGCCCCGGATCGATCGAGGGTAGTGTCTTGACGTGCTCGATGACGGAAATGACGTCTTCGTATTCCAGCGGGCCGCGGTTCAGAAGCTGACGGTTCTGTCTTCTGTCTTCGATCAACTTGCCGATCTTGTCGTAGGCGTAATCGACCTCGGCCCGGTAGCGCATCCAGGCCACGGCATATCCGGCTTTGAGAAACTGCTCCTGGGTCCAGCTCCGGTTTTGCGTGAAATCTCGCACCACCGCCATGCCGCCGCCGCCATTCCCCGATGCAAATAACACGATGGGAAACTGCCCGTGGCCCGCCGGTTGACGCAGCCCGATCGGCGCGTAAACGCCGTCGATCATTTCGACGTACATCAATTGCACCGCAATATCGGAATCGCGCACCGCTTCGGTAACGACGACACGGCACGGATCGAGCGCGGCAGACCATTTCGGCCGCACCGCGGGCGAATCGCTATCATTCACTGCGGCCTCCATGGATTCGCGGAACGATGGATTGCGTTCACGGCCGCCCACGACGCTGCGAGCGACCCATGTTACGATACATCTGATGCAAGGCGCGCTTGACGACCGCCATATCCTTTCCGGCGATTCCGGTCGCCGCGGTCCGCTCCAGCTCGCGGGCAATCGGAATGAGGCGCGTCACCAGAGCGCGCCCCTTGGGCGACAGCACGACCACCACCTCACGGCTGCTTTTCCGCGAGCGGCTGCGCGTCACCAGGCCGGCACTCACCAGCCGTGTCACCAGCCGCGATATGGTGGAAGCATCGATTGACGTCACCGCGACCAAATCGATCTGACGTTGCGCACCGTTGTGAGAGAGCGCAGCCAACACCCGCCACATCTCGATCGACAAGGCATGCAGCTTCAGTGCGTCGGCGGTGAATCTTTCCACCAGAGCAAAACCGACTCGATTGAGCAGGTATGGCAAATAGTTGCCGAGGTTGAGGTGTTCAGTCACCGCATAGCCCGCGGATTAGGGTCAATACTTCTTCTAAATCATTGCATTTTACAAGAATTGCATTTGCAACTATCGTTGTCGAGTGGCGGCACGCGAAACGCGCAGCTGTGCCAACGAAGGATGGGGTCATGAAGTTCGGTTACTTCACGCTCAGCGACAATCATTACGAGAACAATCCGCGCACGGCGAACCAGTACGTGGCCGACATCACGGAGGAAGCACTGCACGCCGATCGCATCGGCATGCACTCGGTGTGGATCGGGGAACATCATTTCAACTCGCTCGGCGTTCTCTCATGCCCGGATCTGGTGCTCTCGTATATCGCCGCACACACCAGGCATGTGCGGCTCGCGCCGGCGGTCACCGTGCTGCCGCTGCATCATCCGATCCGCGTCGCCGAGCAATGGGCGACGCTCGATCTGCTCAGCAACGGACGCGTCGATTTTGCCACGGGCCGCGGATATGACGAGCGTGAATACCTGCCGTTCCACGTGTCGTTTGCGGACAACCAGGGCATCTTCGAGGAAGGGCTCGAAGTGGTGCGAAAACTGTGGAGCGCCAGCGGGCGCGTCTCCCACCACGGCAAGCATTTTTCCTTCGATGACGTGCGGATCACGCCCAAGCCGGTGCAGCACCCGATTCCGAGCTATGTCGGATCGTTCTCAAAGCTGTCGATCGAGTTGGCGGCGCGGCTCGGTTGCGGGTTGATCGTGGCGCCGTTCGCCGCCGCGATGAGCTTCGGCGGCTTGCGCCAAGTGGCCGATCTCTATCATGAAACCTGCGCCCGCCATGGAAACAAGCCGAGCAAGCTGATGTGCAGCTATTTTACCCATTTTGCCGACGACAACGAGCAGGAGGCGGCGCAGCGCGCGCGTCAGATCCGCTACTACCGCGAATGCGTCATTCCCGCTTTCCCGAGCGATCCGAAAACCGCGCCCCCGAGCTACCGGTATTTCATCGACATCGTGGATCGCCTGACGAAAGTAAAACCGGAGGATCTCACCGAGAATTCGGTCCTGCTCGGATCGCCCGCGCGCATCACCGAAATCTTGAAGAAAGTCGAGGCTGCGGGGTTCGAAGAAGTCATTCTCTACTTCAACGTGGGCCTCAAGCCGCATGCGCAGGTGAAAGACGAGATGGCGCGCTTCATGGCCGAGGTGGCGCCCGCGTTCGAGGGCGCGCACAAACGCGCGGCGTAGCCGCGGGCGACGCGATTGCGGTTCGGACCCGGAAGCCTGCATCCGCTTTCCTGTATGGGACTGCCCCTTCCAATCGAGCCTGTTAATTCACTGGCCGGCGCGATGGCGACAGAGCGCGCGGACGTGCTAAGCAACTTGCGGCGCGGTTCAGCGCGGGAGGGAGCGGCGCATCGGCATGCGAAGCGAAATCTACAAGGAAACCGGCGTCGATACCGCCGAAGCCGAAGCCGGGCTCGAGCGGATCATCGGGCGGGTGAAGGGAACCTGGCCGGCGAGCGGGGTCGGGCGCGTGGTGCTGCCGATCGGCTACTTCGCCAATGTGATCGAGCTTGACGGTGTCGGCCTCGCGCTCTGCACCGACGGGGTCGGCTCGAAGACCATCATCGCCGACATGATGAGAAAATACGACACCATCGGCATCGATTGCGTGGCGATGAACGTCAATGACATGATTTGCGTTGGCGCCAAGCCGCTCTCGCTGGTCGATTACATCGCCGTCTCCCAGACCGACGCCGCGATGCTCGACGCCATCGCGCTGGGTTTGTGCGAGGGCGCGCGGATCGCACAGGTTTCGATCTCAGGCGGAGAGACCGCGCAGCTCAAGGACGTGGTCCACGGCTTTGATCTGGTGGGGATGGCGGTGGGGCGCGTGCCACTCGATAAGGTGATCGACGGCAGAGACGTGCGCGAGGGCGATGTCGTCATCGCCGTGCGCAGCAACGGCATCCACAGCAACGGCCTCACGCTTGCGCGCAAGACATTGTTCGAAAAGCATGGTTATGCCGTCAGCCGACGCTTCGACGAACTCGGTGCCACGCTCGGCGAGGAGCTGTTGCGCCCGACCGCGATCTACGTTCTCGAGGCAATGGAGATCTTGCAGGCGGTCGACGGCGTGAAAGCATTGATCAACATCACCAGCGACGGGCTCCTCAACCTCACCCGGGTTGCCGCCGAGGTCGGTTACGTCATCGATCGCCTGATCGAGCCGCAACCGATTTTTGCTCTCATCGAGCGGCACGGGAGCGTCGACGAGAGCGAGATGTTCGAAGTCTTCAACATGGGCATGGGCTTCTGCTATGTCGTCGACCCTGCGGCGACCGAGCGCACGATGGCGATTCTGAAGCAGCACGGCCGCGTTGCCCAGCGCATCGGCTATGCCGTGGCCGACCGCGAGAAAAGGGTGCGCATTCCGCAGCGCAATCTGGTCGGCCGCCACAAGCGCTTTTGGAAAGAAGACCGTGCCGCCCGGCGGGCGGGGTGATCCAACGCTTCTCGCTCGTCATTCCGGTTCGCGGGCTTCCCGCGCCCCGGAATGACGACTTAGGATTATCGCCGGCCCGGAGGATACATCAGCGGCGAGCGAATTTGGCGAATTCCCGCGCCACCCGCGCATAGACGGCGCGCTTGAACGGCACGATCAGGTCGGGGACCTTGTCCAGCCGCTCCCAGCGCCAGGCGGCGAATTCCGGCTCGTGGCCGCCGGAGGGAAGAGTGACGTCGATCTCGCGCTCATCGCCGGTGAAGCGCAGCGCGTACCATTTCTGCCGCTGGCCGCGATATTTGCCTTTCCAGGCCTGTCCCACGATCTCACGCGGAATGTCGTAACTGAGCCATTCCCGGATTTCCCTGAGCTTTTCGACAGAGCGGATATTGGTCTCCTCGTAGAGTTCGCGCAGCGCCGCCGGCCAGGGATCCTCGTCGGGATCGATGCCGCCCTGCGGCATCTGCCATGCATGGACCTCATCGACGTGCTCGGGGCCATCGATGCGCCGCCCTATGAAAACGCGTCCGTCGCGGTTGAACACCGCGGTGGCAACGCAGAGGCGATACGGAAGCGATTGGAAGTCAGGCACGGAACACAGAGGGACGGAATAGACCTTTACATACAAGCCCTCAAATCAAAAAAACATCGGGGCGGGCCGCCGGCCGCCCCGTGTCTTTGCCCATAAGGCGTGGTTAGTTCGGCACCGCGGTCTTCGGATTGGGCGGATAGGCCGAGTTCTTCTGGATGCCGCGCATGAGATCGAGCGCGGTGTGGAGCGCCCTGTCATCCTTCGGGTCAGGCGGGATGTAGGATTGCGAGCCGGTCTGCTCGTCGCCCTCGGCTTTGAGATGGCCGCGCAGCGAAGCCTCGCCGCGCGTGTCCGTGCGCGCCTTGAGCTCCTCCGGGACCTCCTGCAGCACCTCGATGTCGGGCGAGATGCCCTTGGCCTGGATCGAACGGCCGGACGGCGTGAAGTAGCGCGCGGTGGTGAGCCGCAGCGCCCCGTTGCCCGAGCCGAGCGGAATGATGGTCTGCACCGATCCCTTGCCGAACGAGCGCGTGCCGATCACAGTTGCGCGGCGGTGATCCTGCAGCGCGCCAGCCACGATTTCCGAGGCCGAGGCCGAGCCGCCGTTGATCAGCACGATGACCGGCTTGCCTTTGGTGAGGTCACCCGCGCGGGCATTGAAGCGCTGCGTCTCCTCGGCGTTGCGGCCGCGGGTCGAGACGATCTCGCCCTTCTCCAGGAACGCATCCGAGACGGAGATCGCCTGATCAAGGAGACCGCCCGGATTGTTGCGCAGGTCGACGACGAAGCCCTTGAGCTTGTCGCCGGACTGGGCCGTCATGTCGCTGATCGCCTTCTTGAGGCCATCGGTGGTCTGCTCGTTGAACTGGGTGACCCGGATGAAGCCCACGTCGTCCCCCTCCATCCGCGAGCGGACCGAGCGCACCTGGATGCGGGCGCGCGTGATCGAGACCTCGGTGGGCTTGTCCTGGCCTTTGCGCATGATCTTGAGCTTGATCTTGGTGTTCTCCGGCCCACGCATCTTCTCGACGGCCTGGTTGAGCGTGAGGCCCTGCACCGGCTCGTCGTCGAGATGGGTGATTATGTCGTTCGCCATGACCCCGGCTTTCGCCGCCGGCGTGTCGTCGATCGGTGCCACCACCTTGATCAAGCCATCCTCCATGGTGACCTCGATACCGAGGCCGCCGAACTCGCCGCGTGTCTGCACCTGCATGTCGCGGAAGCTCTTGGTGTCCATGTAGCTGGAATGGGGATCAAGCCCCGCCAGCATGCCGTTGATCGCAGATTCGATGAGCTTGCCGTCGTCGGGCTTCTCCACGTAATCGGCGCGCACCCGCTCGAATACGTCACCGAACAGGCTCAGCTGCCGGTACGTATCGGCAGCTGCCGCTTGCGCACGCGCGCCGTCGAACAGGGTGCGGGGTTGAGTCGCGATCAGCGTCAGGCCCACGCCCGCCACCGCACCGAGAAGAACCAGAGAAGTTTTGCGCATCATCCGCGAACCTTGCCTTCGTTTGCGACCCACCAGGGGCCTGGATCGACGGGGACCCCGTCTTTGCGGAACTCGATATATAGTACGGGTTGGCTGCTCGCGCCCGCTCGTGCCGCGATCAACTGCGCTCCGCCGCCCATCACGGCAATGGGCTCGCCCGTCACGACGAACTGCCCCAAATCAACGGATATCCGTTCCACCCCGGCGAGCAGCACATGATACCCGTCGCCCGCATTAAGGATCAAGAGTTGGCCATAATTGCGGAAGGGACCGGCATAGACCACCCAGCCGTCGCACGGAGACGTGACCTGACCCTCAGGACGGGCGGCAATCGATAGGCCTTTCTCCGTGCCCCCGTAGCCATCGGGCGCCCCGAACTCCCGGATTCGCACGCCATTGACTGGAAGAGCCAGCGTTCCCTTGATGGAAGCGAACGCAACCGCCGGGGAGAGCCGCCCCGGATCCTTGAGCGCGGCGAGGTCTGGCCGACCGTTGCCGGAGCGATGGGCCTCGCCCGCGCGCGTAGCCGAACGCGCCGCTCGCGATGCGGTGTCGAGGCCCTGCTCCAATCTGACGATAAGTTGATTGAGGTTTTCCGCCTGGCGCGCGAACTCGGCGGCGCGCTCGCGCTCCGCGGCGAGCGCCTGCTCGGCTTCGGCTTGGCGCTTCTGGCGCTCCTCGACCAGCAGCGAGAGCCGCTGGCGCTCGGCCGCCAGTACGAATAGGTCGCGTGCCAACCGGTCGCGCTCGCCGGCGATCTCGTTGCGCAGGCGCACGAGCTCACCGAGATCGGCGGCCAACCCTTCGGCCTGCTGGCGCAACTCCGGGACGACCGCGCCCAGCATCATGGCCGATCGGACGGATGCGAGCGCATCCTCGGGCCGCACCAACAGCGCCGGGGCGGCATGGCGGCCGATGCGCTGCAATGCGGCCAGCACCTCGGCGATCAGGCCGCGACGCTCGTCGAGGAAATCGCGCAGGCTCTGCTCCTGGTCCTCGAGCGGCTGCAGCCGATCCTGTGTCTGCGCGATGCGCACCTCCACGCCGATCACGCGGGCGGCGGTGTCGATGATCTGCTGGTTGAACTTGCGCCGATCGTCGCCGATCGACTCGATTTCGCGTTTGAGCTTGGCTTCGTTTTCGAGCGCCTTGCGCTGCTGCGCACGGATTGCTTCCAGCGCCCGATCGCGCTCTTTGAGGGTGTCAACATCTGGTGCGGCCGGGCGTTCCGCCTCGGCCGGTACTTGCGGACGCGGGCGCGGCACTTGCGCCGATGCGGCGACCAACGTCACCGGCACGGCTACCGCAAGCGCCAGCATCAGCGGTCGCAACACGAGCAGGCCCTGCAAAGCGCGCGGCATCCATCCGCCTACGCAAATCTGTTCCACAGCAATAGCCATGCGATTGGTACCGCATTAAGACCGGCGCGGCAGCTTCGGTCAGGCGCGGTGATAGGGGTGGCCGGTCAGAATCGTGACGGCGCGGTACAGCTGTTCGAGCAGCATGATTCGCACGAGCTGATGCGGCCAGGTCGCCGCGCCCAAAGCAATCGCGAGCTTCGCCTGTTCGCGCAGGTTCGGGGTAAGTCCGTCGGCGCCGCCGACGATGAACACCGCTGCGGGCTTGCCCTCGGCGCGCCAGCCCTGCAGCCGTCCGGCGAAAGACGCGCTGCTCATGTTCTCGCCGCGCTCGTCGAGAATGACGGTGACGGCGCGCTCGGGAATGACATTTGCGATGGCGATCGATTCTTCCAGCATCCGCCGGGCAGCCTCTCCGGCACGACTCTCTCGGATTTCGACAACATCGACGGCCTGAATGCCGGCACGACGGCCGGCTTCGACCGCGCGCTTGCGATAGCGCTCCGCAAGCTCGCGCTCGGGACCCTGCTTGAACCGCCCTACGGCTGCCACGACGATGCGCATGGCGCCGCCACGATACGCGGTCCGCACGAGCGCTCAAGCCGGCTCGTCTGCCGATTCCGAAGTTGGCACACCCTTGCGGCAGCTTCGAACGGTTCCCGGCAGTAGCTGCGATCTGATCAGCTTGCGCGCCGATCCCGGCCCTGGGCCGGTGCCCACATCTTCTCCAGACCGTAGAAGGCGCGGACTTCCGGACGGAACACATGCACGATGATGTCGCCGGCATCGATCAGGACCCAATCGCAATGGGGCCTGCCTTCAATGCGCGCGTCTGCGAGCCCCGCCTCGACGAGGTCGTCGAAGACGCGATCGGCCACCGCGCCGACATGGCGATGCGACCTGCCGGAGGTCACGACCATGGCATCCGCGAAGCTGGATTTGCCCGTGAGATCGATGGTGACGGTGTCCTCGGCTTTCATGTCGTCAAGTCGCGCGAGGACCAGGCGGAGGATCTCCTCAGCGTCAGGACGCATCTTGGAGATGGGCGCAGCGCTGGTAGCGCCGGCAGACATTGCAGGTGTGGGCAGGGGTCCTTTCCTTTCTGTGCATCAATACCCGCGCGAAGCAGGCAACACTAAGATAGGCACGGGGGGTAAACAGTTTCAACCCGCCGCCGGTCCGCGATCCCCATACTGTGGTGTTTTGGTATCGCTTTTTTGACGGGCGGTCGAAGACAGCGGGGATTTTAGGCCGTGGAGGTAAACCCAGGCGGGCGGCTTGCGGTCCGCCAAGGATTTGGCGGCGGTTTCGGGGATGCGTGCATGCGCAAGCGCCTGGCCTGCGGCGCTGGCGCCCGCGTAGAGGCTGGGCCCAAGTCGATCGACCACCACGATCGGAACCAGTTCGGCGATCCCGCGCCACTTCTGCCAGCGGTGAAAGCTGCGCAGGTTGTCCGCGCCCATGATCCAGACGAAACGCACGCCGGGGCAGTGACGGCGCAAGTAGGCAATGGTCTCGTAGGTGTAGCGGGTTCCGATCTGCGCCTCGAAGTCGGTCACGTCGATGCGCGGATGGTGCGTGAGCGCGCGCGCGGCAACGACGCGCTCGGGCAGTGGCGCGAGACCGCGCGTATCCTTGAGGGGATTGCCCGGGGTCACCAGCCACCACACCCGATCGAGGGCGAGCCGTTTCATCGCGAGTAGGGAAGCACCGAGATGCGCGGCATGGGCCGGATCGAACGTGCCGCCGAACAGGCCGATGCGCATGCCGGGCACGTGCGGCGGGAGCGGGACGCAACCTGAGCCATCCCCGATCGCGCCAGCACGGCTCGATCCTCGCTTCGCTCCAGGCTGACGGATCACGAGGGTTGCGCCTTCAAATCGCGCCTGTAGGTGACGAACCGCCGCTAAGGCCGCACCTGCCCGGTGCCGCGCACGCGGTACTTGAAGCTGGTGAGCTGCTCGACGCCGACCGGACCGCGCGCATGGAAGCGTCCGGTCGCGATGCCGATCTCGGCACCGAAGCCGAACTCGCCGCCGTCGGCGAATTGGGTGGAGGCATTGTGCAGCACGATTGCGGAATCGACTTCGCTCAGGAATTTCTCCGCCGTCCGCTGATCTTCGGTCACGATCGCATCGGTGTGATGGGAGCCGTAGCGTTCGATATGAGTGATTGCGCCGTCTACTCCATCGACGAGCTTCGTGGAGATGATGGCATCGAGATATTCCGCCGACCAGTCCGCTTCGCTCGCCGGGCGCACACGCGAATCGGCGGCGCGGACCGCTTCGTCGCCGCGCACTTCGCAGCCGGCATCGAGCAGCATGGCCACGAGCGGTTTGAGGTGGGTGGCCACAGCCGCGCGGTCGACCAGCAGCGTCTCGGCCGCGCCGCACACGCCGGTGCGCCGCATCTTCGCGTTGAGCACAATCGCCTTCGCCATGTCGAGTTTCGCGGTGTTATCGACATAGACGTGACAAATTCCCTCGAGATGCGCGAACACTGGTACCTTCGCCTCCGCCTCCACCCGCTCGACAACATCCTTTCCGCCGCCCTGAATGACCGGGCCATGCTCCTCCAGCGACTCGGCCGGGCGGACGACGCGTTGGCGGCGATCGACCGCGCCGTGGAGCTCACCCGCTCGACCAGGCTGCGGCCGCCGCGCGGCACGATGACGTCGATCGCGCCGCCGAGCCCCGCCAGCATCATTCCGACCGCCGCGCGCTCGCGCGTCGGCACAAGCTCGATCGCGCCGGTCGGCAGCGAAGCGGCGCGAAGGCCTTCCACGAGTGCGGCGTGGATCGCGCGATTCGAGCGCTGGCTCTCCGAGCCGCCGCGCAGGATCGCGGCATTGCCTGCTTTCAGGCAGAGCGCCGCGGCATCAGCGGTGACGTTGGGGCGGCTTTCGTAAATGATGCCGATAACGCCGAGCGGCACGCGCACGCGCTCGATGGTCATGCCGTTCGGCCGCGTCCAGCATTCGGTGACCACGCCAACGGGATCGGGCAGCGCGCGCACCACTTCGATTCCTTCGGCCATAGCGGCAATGCGTTTGTCATCGAGCGTCAGCCGGTCGAGAAAGGCGGCGTTTGCGCCGGATGCCTTGGCGTCTGCCAAATCCTGCTGATTGGCGGTCACGATTTCGCGCTGACGCGCCCGGACTGCCGCGGCCATGGCCGAGAGGGCAGCGTCCTTGCGGGCGGTGGGCGCCAACGCCAGCGCCCGTGCGGCCGCTTTGGCGCCCTCCCCGATCGCGTGCAAAAGGCTCGGGAGGTCGCTCGTGCTTTCGACGGTTTTCAGCGGCGCGCTCATCGCGGACTTCCTTTGCGGAGCCGTTTCCTAGCACGTCCACGGCATTGGGGCGAGTTGTTGCCGCGCGGCAATTCCGAAGCTAATGACAAAACGGCGAAGAAGGCCCTGAACCATGAGACTCAAGCATCAGGTTGCGATCGTCACCGGTGCCGGCCGCAATATCGGCGAGGAGATCGCCAAACTGTTCGCGGCCGAAGGCGCGGCGGTGGCCATCGTCGACCTCGACCAAGGGCGCGGCGAGCACGTCGCCAATGCGATCAGGGCCAGCGGCGGTCAAGCCGAGTCGTTCGTTACGGACGTGTCGAAGGGTGACGCCGTGGCGGCGCTCGTCGATGCCGTGCTCACCCGTTTCGGCCGCATCGACATTCTCGTCAACAACGTCGCGATCTCCGACAACAAGCACATCTTTGACATCAGCGAGGATGAATGGGACCGCGTGCTCGCGGTCACGCTGAAGAGCCAGTTTCTCATGGGAAAGCACGTCGGCCAGCAGATGGCGAAGCAAGGTTCGGGTGGCCGCATCGTCAACATCGGCTCGACCTCAGGCTTCGTGGGCAGAGGCCGCGCGGTCGCCTACTCGGCAGCGAAGGGCGGCGTTGCCAACTTGACTCGCGCCATGGCGGCGCAACTCGCGCCGCACAAGATCAGGGTCAACGCCATCGTACCGAACAAGATCGGCTCGCCCGTGGGCAAGGACGAGTTCGACCCGACGCGGCCGGTGCTGAACATGGCCAAGCGGCCTGGTCAACCGCTCGAGGCAGCAAAGGCGGTGTTATTCCTGGTAAGCGACGATTCTTCTTTCGTTTATGGCGCCAACCTATTCGTAGACGGCGGCGTCTCGGCGATGGATTTATCGTGACGTAGGTTGGGTTAGCGCGGCCATGCGCTTGAGAGGCACTGCGTGGTCAACCCGCGCATAACTCAACAAACACCCGCCGATATTGGTTAAGCGCGGATCAACGTCACAACAAGATGGCAAGCCTTGGGCCGCACTAAGCTAATCCAATCTACGGACTGGCTCACATCCATTTCGGCGGGTTGCTCGCCTTGATGCGTCGTGCGTCCTTGACCAACTCCTTGGTGGCGCCGGTGATCGGCAGCGAGAGGCCGGCTTTGTCGGCGAGGTCGGCGACGATCTGCATGTCTTTCAGCGCCCAGGTGAAGGAGATGTGGTCCCAGCCCTTGAGCGCGTCGGAGCCGCCCGAGCTCATGAGCAGTGCGTGACGCAGCTTGCCGAGGTCGATTCCGGTCGTTTCGGCGAGTCGCCCCGCTTCGATCAGGCCGATCGCGTTGATCCAGAGCAGCAGATTGTTGAGGGTCTTCCCGACTTGGCCATGGCCGACCTCACCGAGGTGCACGTAATCGGAACAGAAACAGCCGTAGATGAGGCGTCCGCGCTCCACCACCTCGGCATTGCCGCCGACGAGCGCGAGCAGCGTTCCTTCATCGGCGGCAAAACGTCCACGGCAAATCGGGGCGTCAAGCACGTCGATGCCGCGCTCGCGTGCGCGGCGCTCGAGCGCCTTGACGGTATCCGGCTTGGTGGTCGACGAAACCGCGATGACGGAGCCGGGTGCAAGATGGGCGATAAGACCCTCCGGTCCGAGCGCCACCGCATTGACCTCGTCGTCGTAGCCGACCGCAATGATGACGAAATTGGCCGCGCGCGCGAGCTCGGCCGACGTTTCGGCCGCTGCGGCGCCCGCCTCGCGCGCCTTGCTGAGTTGCTTGTCATCGATGTCGCACGCCATCACGGGATGGCCGTGCTTGCGGAGATGCTTGAGCATGGCGAGCCCCATGCGACCGGCGCCGACGAGCCCGACGCGCGATTTGTTTGCATCCGTCATTTCTCCACTCCCATCATCAGGCCTTCGCCTTCAGCATCGCCGCGAGCGGCTTGGTCGGATCTGCGAGCTCGCCGGGATCGACTGGCACACGCCGTTCGATGAGGCGGCGCGCGACAGCGATTTCGCGCTGCGCATTGACGCCGGCTGTGTAGGCGAGGCGAGTGCCGTCGAGCTCGAACGACAGCCGTACGTCACCGCCGAGCGGCCGGCGCACATGCGCGCTGGGACATGGAGGCCGCCACCCCACGCCCTGGATGTAGAGGTCGTACTGCTCGGACCAGAACGAGGGCGCGACGTCGTAAGCGACATTGCCGCCCGCAGCATTGCGCCCGGCAACGGCACCGTGCTCCAGAGCGTGACGCCAATTCTCCAGGCGAACCGGGCCGTGGGGACCGGGAAAACGGGTGCAGTCGCCAGCGGCAAAAATGGCCGGATCGACCGTGCGGGCATGGTCGTCAACGATGATTCCGTCCTGCGCGGCCAATTCCGCGGCCTTGGCCAGTCCGTCGTCCGGAGCGGCGCCGATGCCGACGACGATCAAATCCGCCGCAATCGCCTCGCCCGTGCTGGTTTCAATTACCAGCCGCCCTTCCGGCAGGTCGCGCAGATTGCAAACGGCCGCGCCGAGCCGGATGTCGACACCGTGGGCGCAGTGGCGCGCTTCCACCAGCGCAGACGTCTCCGCGTCGCAGACGCGGGCAAGGACGCGCGAGGCGATCTCGATCACTGTGGTGGCAACGCCGAGTTCGGCCGCCGAAGCCGCCACTTCAAGTCCGATCAGCCCACCGCCG
>Ga0209577_10004658_pt1 | contig 12860 bp, 9 predicted proteins | sample GraSoiAngelo_109_FD_185874 | JGI IMG/M metagenome (GOLD analysis project Ga0209577, IMG submission 185874) | Grasslands soil microbial communities from the Angelo Coastal Reserve, California, USA - 14_0903_12_20cm (SPAdes) (version 2) | ecosystem: Environmental > Terrestrial > Soil > Grasslands ... | reverse complement strand
TCCGTTTCCTTTACATTTTCTCTGCCTATCTGTGGCATCAGCTTTTTGGATCGGCAACGCTGAGCTGTCTCAAGAACGTATCGGCTGTCTTCACTATGTTCACGCTTCTGCTGGTCACCGTTTTTGCGGCGCGAGTTGGCGGCTTCTGCTATGCGATTGGTGTTGGAGCGCTAATAGTCTTTGCGCCCACCCAGTTACACATGTCGCAACACGCGTTGGTGGACGGATTCTTCACTTTTTGGGCAATGCTGGTGCTTTGGTCACTTTGGGAAAACCTGCGTGCGCCCAAGGATTGGCGTTGGCTTCTTCTCTACACCGTTGCCTTGACCGCGACCATTCTCACAAAAGAAAACGCTTTCTTCGTCTGGGTCGCTGTCGTTGCCATTCTAATAGCCAATCATTGGCTGAAATTTGGCACAGTCACGCGGGAACTACTTCTAGCTACTGTGGTCGGCCCCACTCTCGGGGTCGTTCTGCTAGGGATGCTGACTGGGGGAGCAGGGCCTTTGATAGCTACCTATCAGTTGTCGGTTAGCAAAAATTACGAACTCAAATATGCGATCCTCACCGGAGATGGTCCATGGCACCGTTACTTAGTCGATTTAATGTTAGTCAGTCCGATCGTTCTGCTCCTGGCAATTGGATCCGTTTTCAATCTTGCACGTGCAAAAAAAGCAGAGTGGTTCTTCCTTATCTTCATTGCCGCGAGTTATCTCGTCATGTGCAATGTCAAATATGGAATGAACTTGCGTTACGCAAATATGTGGGACTTGCCGCTGCGTGTCCTCGCGTTCAGCCAAATACTGGTCTTGATTGGATTCGTCGCACAACGCTGGCGCAGCATCGCACTATTCGCCGCTGTCGGCCTCACCTGCGCGCTCGAGATGCGCAATTACGTTGTCATGGCCGTGGAATATCCGCTCTACGAACTGGTTAGCCCCGAGCTCATGCGTGGGTTGAAGATTCTAAAATCGCCGGCAGATTTGAAGTGACAGGAACTGGTTGACTGTTTGCCCACTGATCGGCCTTTGTGCTGGCGTCGCGTCGGTGGCGTTAGCACAACGGCACTCAAGCTGCTCAAATTCTTGGGATCCCGGCGTCGGCCAGGATCGCGCTGGCACGCGGCCTAGTCTAGTTGGAGCGATCGACGCTCCGGTAGATCCAGAGATCGCCCGGTATGACTCTATCGACTAAAGCAAAGCCGTACGACGCTGCTTCCGGCCAATCGTTCGGAAGCAGGACATAGCGGTAACCCGCATTCTGCAGCAGCGGCAGGTCCGGCGGCAAAAACAAAATGTAGAAGTCGGGATAAACCAAACTACTGCTGACCTGGTCTGATCGGCGCGGCACCTCGCATCCGATGTTAGCGTAGCGGTTGTAAGTGAAATCGTCTTCGCCAGGATCGAGTTGCCGGAAAAAAGTCACATCGGGCACGATTTTGGTGCCGTTGAAGACAGCCGCACCAGTCGCCTTGACTAATTGCGCGAAATAACGGGTATGATAAACGATCCACTTTCCTCCGGGATCAGCTGCTCGGATGTGATCGATGCGTTTAAATGCTTCGGAATCGAGCAACGGCCCCAGCCCGCGCATTACTGGATTGATCGTGCAGTTGCTAACGACCAACAGCGCACCTAAAACCGCAGGCAACCAGCGAAATCGAAGCTGTTCCCAAAAAAATATTGCGAAAACAATGCCGCTAAGCGCGAGCGATTGACCCCAAGCCCAGCAATCAGAGACGGTGTTCGCCATCCCCCCTTGCCAAACGACGAACAGGATCGTCAACCAAAGAACGAGGCCGGAGATCGCCGCGAAGCCTTTTGGGAAGATCGGCGCGCGATAGCGATCTAGAAAGAAGCAGCATAAGAAAATATTCGCGATGCCGATTGCGAGCAACGCTCTCCGTTCGATGGCAAAATTCAAGAGCGTCCCGCGAACCAGCCAGGGTGGTAGCGGCACCACGCAATACAGACTTAGAAAAACAAGACAGACCGATAAGGAAGCGACCAAAGGTGAAATGGGCGTCTTGTTTCGAAGCCGCGCCACCAAAATTGCCAGCAGCGCTGCGGGCCAGAGCGGAAAAAAGTTACTTGCTTCGGAAATGTTGTCATAAAGGGCCGGGCTAGCCTGTTCCGACTCAAAAAACCCGAGCACACCGGAAAACAATTTAAAAAGATCAAGATCTCCGCCGCTACTGCGACGTGCGCCCGGGTAAGCGGTGTGCCTGACGATTTCAAGTGTCGCGCGAACATCAAACCAAAATGGGATCAGGACTACTGCGATGGTAATCATGCCGCCGGCGATAAGCAGCAGCGCGCGCGTCGTTGACCTTCGCTCTCCAAATTTACGCGTTTCTAGTCCGACCCCGATCAAAATTGCCGTCATCAGGAAGACTAGTGGAATTTGATATGGCGGATACAAACAGAGGACGAAATTTGTTCCGCAAAAAACGAAGCCTGCCAAGGCGGTGGCAGTTCTCCACTGATTTTGATCCTTGAAGAAAACGGCTGCGCATCCCAGACAGACAGCCCAGGTCGCGATCATTTCCGGGAGCATGGCCGGAGAGGAGAACCACCATTGCACGTAACTGGAAAGAAGGACCCAGATCGCAGCGAAACCGATGAGGAAGCGGCTGCGCAACCCGATTTGTCGCAGCATCCAGCAAACCGCGATGAGCAGACCAAAAATCTTGGCACACCAGTAAAAGGAAAAACCACGCTCGAAATCAAGAATGAAAAAGCCCCACAACTGAGGGCGGAACAGCATTGTGTAATATGCGACCGGAATGCTCATGAGAAGCGGCGCACGCCCTGCGCCAAGACTCGGATTCTCGATTGGGAAACGTGGGTTCTGTCGCGCCTGCGAAAGCATTGAAGGGGTCCAAATTCCCCATTCGTCGACGCGCACTTGTTTTGGCGAGGAAAAAATCAGGCCGCGCGCGATGCCGGGTTCGGTCAACAGGTTGCGCCACATTCCAACGGACGAGCCATTGAGCTTGAGAACGACGCAGAGACAAAACAAGACCAACGCCCCGATGCACCACGACGGCAGTAACGCGGCATTAATCCGCCAGCGTAACCCGTACCGAGGCGCCTTATGCCGTTTTCCCAAAAATCAAATCCGCCGTCGCTAGGAGAGCCTTGTCGTCGTTATCACCTAACGCGTCTAGAAATTGCCGGACTCGACGAAACGATTGCCTCAAGAAAAGATCGGGCGCTGCCGATTGCGCGGGCGCCGAGTCGCCATTGCGGAATGCTGCCCGCAATTCGGCGTCCCATCGGCTTAGAACGCAGGTCGAGGCGAACAATTCCATCGCTGCGCCAGCGATGCGTTCCTGCACCAACTGCATATCGAGAATCGGCTCCCGGTAGGCGATGAGGGCTCGATTGACTGCAAAATTGAATCGCCAGATCAGGCGTCCAAGTTGGCGCGCCTGAGCTCGGACCTGGCCGCTTTGCACCGGCACATCAGGAATGCGCACGGTTGCGCCCAGGCGATTCATACCCGCGCTCCACGCTTTGCCAACCCGGTTCATTGAGAACGACGTCATGGTGTCGTAAATTTCTTTGAACTCCATTCCCGGACCGCGCATCCCCACGAGCGCGATGAATGAAGTCAGCACTTCGTTCGACCCTTCGCCGATCTGGTTAATCCGCGCGTCGCGCAACATGCGGCCCAACGGGTTATCATCGAAATATGCAGAGCCGCCGTGAATTTGGAAGGCATCGTTGACCGCTTCCCATAGCCGATCGGTCGTGAAGACTTTCAGCATCGCCGTCTCGATCATGTAATCCTCGAGGCCGCGATCGATGAGCGATGCCGTTACATTGGTCATCGCTTCCATGGCGTAAACATCGGCTGCCATGCGCGCGATTTTCTTTTTCACCAGATCGAAATCGCCCAGTGTTTTTTTGAATTGCTGACGGGAGTTGGCGTGCTCGATCGCCAGTCGTAGGCAATGTTTGGCCGCGCCGGTACAGCAGGCACCGAAAGTGGTGCGCCCGAAATCCAGAACGGTCAGCGCGACGCGCAAACCTTTGCCGAGCGGACCGAGAATATTTTCTTTCGGCACGCGTACGTTGTTTAAACGAAAGCGGCCGGTGGCGGTGCCGCGGATTCCGAGCTTCGGCATTCGTCCTTCGATCATTTCCACACCTGGGGCATCCGGCGTGACTAAAAAAGCGGTAATCGCGTCTTTGCCCGGCTTGTCCGGAATTGGCGTTCGCGCCATCACCGTCCAGACCTGCGACACCGCAGCATTGGTGATGTAACGTTTCTCGCCATTCAAAATGTAATGCGAGCCGTCGTTGCTCGGCGTCGCTGTCATTCGGACATTTGCAGCGTCGGATCCAGCCTCCCGTTCGGTCAACGCGAACGCCGCCAGTTCCGCTCCCGTCACCAGTGCCGGCAACCATTGCGCTTGCTGTTCACGGGTGCCGAACAATAGGAGCGCACGGATTCCGATCGAGTGATGAGCATTAACAAACACCGAAGTAGAGGCATCGCGTTTCCCGATCTCCTCCAGGATTCGGCAGCACTGCATTTGCGAGAAACCGCGGCCGCCGAATTCGCGCGGCGCTGTCATCCCAAGAACACCGGTGCGAGCAAGACCGTCGATGAGGTTCCGCGGGATGTCGGCATTGCGATCGATCCAGTCCGGATCGAGGTCGCGGTCGAGCATTTGGCGAACCTCGCTCAGTGCACTCTCCAGTTCCGTCTCTCGCGTCGGGTCAAGCCGCGGATACGGCATTACCCAATCGGCCACGAAATTTCCCAGGAAAAGTCCTTTGGCAAAACCGAGTTCCTGCCGGCCGCTAAAAAGCAGCTCCTCGGCCTGCTGCATTTCTTTCTGACGCTGAATTTCTGCTTCGCTTGGTGCCATGTTCAGGGGTCGCCGCTTGGCGAGTCACGAACTGTATTCAATGGCTGCCCTCATGTCCACTGAGCCGGCGCAAAACATTCGACAGGATTTGCTCGGCAATTTTGTGACCTTCTGGCCATTGACTGGCTGGGGGACCGGCCACGTTCAAGAGGCGAATGTGATGATCGCCCACGAATCTGAGCACGAGTTCAACGATTTCATTAGTTGGGATCTTTGCATGATCAATAATGAGATGAGGCTTATCCATTTCGACGCAGCGATCAATCGTTTCACGAGTGCCGCCGATCGGCTCCCCATTTGAGATAATGAGTGTGCCATCCGAATCAGCCACATTCTGTGCGGTTCGTTCCGCGTATCGAGCATCGGGCAATTCTACCACTGGATAACGTTTCGGAATTGTCCCGTCTTCCGCCAGCCGCCCCGCTGGACACCAACCGCCGCACTCAACTTGCAGTGCAAGCGCGGCGTCGAGCGCCCCGCGATCAATCCCGGTTTGTCCACCCGAAATGATTTTCAAAAATTCCTCGTCTGAGGTCCCGTTTTTCTCCGGCCCTTTTAATCCATAAACCAATCACGGACTCGAACAGGATGCGAAACCAAATCGCCACCAAAGAGACTACGCAGTTCCAGTGTGCGGTTTCCGGTTCCGTTCATGGCATTGGGATCAACGGCAAACGATACCTTATTTCGAGCGTTTGATGTCGGGAATCACGCACCACGTTTGAGATCCGAATCCTCAACGGCCGCCCAAGCATCGATTGTGCTATTCCATACCCCAGCAGCACATGCCGAGACTCACTCCCGCGCCCTTGCGGACTTCTAGCAAAGTAACTTTTCTGGTTGCGCTTACCGTGCTGGCCTATCTTCCAGCGCTCTACAACGGCTTTATCTGGGACGACGACGCATGGTTGATGCACAATCGCACGCTTGACGGCGTAACCGGTCTCTATCGCCTCTGGTTCGATCTCCTCGCCTTGCAACAATATTATCCAATCACCGGCACCGCCTTCTGGATCCAATATCAACTCTGGGGATTTCATCCTTTCGGCTATCACGCGGTGAATGTGGCGTTGCACGCGCTGAACGCAGTTCTGTTTTGGTTCGTGCTGCGAAAGCTCGGGCTGCGGGGCGCCTGGTTCGCCGCCGCTGTTTTCGCAGTGCACCCAGTGATGGTTGAATCGGTCGCGTGGATTACCGAAATCAAAAATCTCCTTTCGACCGCATTTTTCCTGGGGAGCGTTCTCGCCTATCTCAACTTTGAAAACTTGGAAACACGCGACCTGCCGCGGCGTGATGGCTGGTTTGTTCTTTCCTTGCTCCTCTTTATCTGTGCCCTCCTTTCCAAGAGTGTGACCTGTTCGCTTCCGGTCGTGCTTGCCATTCTTATTTGGTGGAAACGCGAACGAATCCGCCCGGCGGATTTTCGCCCGTTGCTTCCCTATTTCCTCGTCGGTCTGCCGATGGGGCTGCTGACCGCCTGGCTCGAAGTCCATCACGTCGGAGCAACCGGGGCTGCTTTCAACCTGGAGTTTTATCAGCGTTGTATCATCGGAGGCCGGGCCATCGTTTTCTACTTCTTCAAGCTGGTCTGGCCTGACGATCTCACTTTCATCTATCCCCGATGGCAGGTGACCTCGCTCTGGTTATTGCTCGTTCCCGCTTTTGTCGCGCTTTGCCTCCTTACCCTGTGGTTCCTGCGCAAACGCATCGGCAAAGGACCTTTGGCGGCCGCTGCGTTCTTTGTCGTTACTTTGGGACCAATCCTTGGCTTCTTCAACGGCTATGCCTTCCAATTCTCCTTCGTCGCGGATCACTGGCAATATCTGTCGAGCCTGGGCGTGATCGCTTTGGCGAGTGTAATTCCCAGCATTCTTTCCGGTGTGAGCCGCCATGTCCGAAGCGCGGTATTGGGCTTCGTCCTCGTGGCGCTGGCCCTGCTGACCGCACGGCAATCCTTCATTTATAAGGACCAGGACACGCTCTGGGGCGACACGTTAGTCAAAAATCCGAAGTGCTGGATGGCGCACAACAATCTTGGGGTAGATCTGACGGAACGCGGCGTTTTACGGGGAGCAGAAGAACACTTTCGTGCGGCTGTCAGGTTCAACTCCCGCTATTACGAAGCGGAGAACAATCTTGGAGAGATCTTGCTCGCGCGGAACCAGGTCGAAGAAGCGGCGCGACACATCGACCGGTCGATCGAGATTAATCCCACGTTTGCGGCCTCGCATTGGAACCAGGCGCTGGTCCTGGCTCGACAAGCTAAATCCGACGAGGCTTATGAGATCGTTGAGCAGGGTTTGCAGCAGCGGCCAATTTATCTCACGGGTGTAAATGCTTTCGCCTGGTTGCTCGCCACCTCACCGGATGAACGGGTGCGCAAACCACGTGGCGCCGAGCAGCTGGCCCGGCGATGCTGCGAGGCGACCGGATATGCTAACCCGCGCTTTCTCGACACACTGGCGGCGGCCTATGCCAGTCAAAATCAGTTCGATCGAGCGGCAGAAACAGCGTCGCAAGCTGTTGATTACGCTGCCCGGCTTGGCCAAGCAACGCTCGCCTGCGAAATCACTAGGCGACTTGAGTTATACAAAACAGGCAGAGGCTATCTTTCCTTCCGGCGTTAACTGAAAGACGTGTCTACAAATGTGACTTTCGGCTTCACTCGGACATCTCGGCGCCAAGCAATTCCGGAATACCTCGCATTTGACAGACGCCGACTTTCTCTTCAACAAAATGGAGGCGCTTCTGTAGTTCGTTGATGGAAAACGCAAGGTTGGCGAGACCATGACAAACCAGCCTCATTTCCGCTGAAGTAGCAATCCTCCCTGCGTCCATGAAGTTTCGAATAGCTTCGCGAAGAACCTTATCGTCATAGACGGTGTTCATTTGAACCTTCCTGTGCGGCATCAGCTACCTCCCTGACTCGTATCACACACGCTAGAATGACCGCTTATCGGTGGCCTCTTCTGACGCGCTGAAATTCGGTTGTTCGTTTGTGTCGTCGAGCGTAGTTCTTTTCACAAATCGTTCGCTGATCGAACCGCATGCGATTGTTTTCTTAGGCATTTTAATTTTCCCTCTAATTCGTCATCTAACTACACCCCTGACTTGTCCCGCACTCGGTGCAAACGCCGCAAGCGCCGGCGCGGATTACTTTGTCGCTCCCACAATGCGAGCAGACGATATCCATGAACATGTTGCCGAGCGCTTCTTTCACTCGGTCCGCGTGAGTGTAGCCGGTGGTGATTACTTTCGGGTTGCCTTCGCCAGGTGAATCGCTCGTGATCACGTCGATCAATTCTTTCTCGGCCGTCCGCCGCAATTCGGCGACGGGACGATTGATCGCCTTCTTTTCCATCTCCGCGATTTCTTTCAGCGGAAACTCTGACTGCGCTCGGTTAGGCGAAGTCGCTTCCTTGTAACCTTTGATAAACTGGCAACCGAGATAGCGGAAAACATAGTCGGTGATGCTGGTGGCATTCCGAATATCGGGATTCTTGGTGAACCCGCTGGGTTCGAATCGTTGGTAAGCAAATTTCTTCACCAGACTTTCCAGCGGCACCCCGTATTGCAACGCAATCGAAGTCAGCGTCCCGACCGTATCCATTAACCCGCCAATCGTGCTGCCTTCCTTCGACATCGTGATGAAGAGTTCCCCCGGCTGGCCATCTTCGTACAATCCCACCGTGATGTAGCCTTCGTGGCCCGCGATCTCGAACCGGTGCGTCAATGACATGCGCGTGTCCGGCATGCGATGACGAATTGGCTGATTGAGCCGGCTCCGCAGCATCGCGATTTCTTCTTTCAATTCGAGAATCCGTTTCTGCAATTCTTCCGGATCCGCGATTACATCCATCGCGCAATCGAACGCTCCCATGTCGCGCGTTTTTCTGGTGTTAAGCGGAGCGGAACGTTTCGAACCATCGCGGTAAATGGCGATCGATTTCAACCCCAGCCGCCATCCTTCCACGTAAGTGTTCATGATATCGTCAATGGTCGCGTTCTCCGGCAGGTTCACTGTTTTCGAGATCGCGCCACTGAGGAAAGGCTGCGCTGCCGCCATCATTCGCAGATGTGCCATGTAATGAAGACTGCGTTCGCCGAGATGCGCGCGAAATGCGCAATCAAAAATCGGGAGATGTTCTGATCGTAATGGAGTCGGATAAAACCGGCCAGCCTCCGCTCTCCCCGCCAGAACCGCACTATGATCAGCGCCGGGCGTGGCATCCTCGATCGTATCGAAAAGATCGACGTGCTCGATGATACGCGCGATCTCATCTTCGGCGTACCCGAGATGCTCTAGGGCCGGTCGAATTGTTTGATTAACGATTTTTAGCATTCCGCCACCGGCCAGTAATTTGTATTTCACCAGCGCGATATCCGGCTCGATCCCCGTCGTATCGCAATCCATCAAAAAACTGATGGTGCCGGTGGGAGCGAGCACGGTCACCTGGGCGTTGCGATAACCGTGACGCTTGCCCAGGTTCGCTGCGCGATCCCAGGCACGAGCAGCTTCTTTTTTTAAATAACCAAATTCCTCTGCATCCGGAATTTCTTCGACCGCATCTCGATGCAGATCGATCACTTCCAGCATCGATGCGACATTATCTTTCGCCGCCGGTTTGCTCACTCCGCTGCAACGCGCCTCGCGATAACCTGGGAACGGCCCCATTGTTTTCGCCAGCAACGCGCTCTGTTCGTACGCTTCTCCGGTCATGAACGCGGTGATGGCGCCGCAAAGCGCGCGACCTTCCACGCTGTCATAGCCGTAGCCATAGCTCATGACGAGAGAGCCAAGGTTGGCGTAACCGAGCCCGAGCGTGCGAAAGATATGCGAATTCTCCGCGATCTCCTTGATCGGGTAGCTGGCGTTATCAACAATAATTTCCTGCGCGGTAATGAAGATACGCACCGCGGCTTTGAAGCGTTCGACATCGAACATGCCGTCCGCTTTCTTGAATTTCATTAAGTTAAGCGAGGCCAGATTGCAGGCGGTGTTATCGAGAAAAAGGTATTCACTGCAGGGATTAGTAGAATTTTGCCGGCCTGTTCCTTTGCAGGTATGCCACTTGTGAATGGTGGAATCGAACTGCATCCCGGGATCGCCACAGATGTGAGTTCCTTCCGCGATTTTGCGGAGCAATGTGCGTGCATCTTTCAATTCACAAGGTGATCCGTCACGCACCCGTCGCGTCCACCATTCCCGGTCTTCCAACGCCGCGTGCATGAAGTCGTCGCTCACGCGCACGCTCAAATTTTCATTCTGATACATAACCGAGCCGTAGGCATCCCCGTTGTAGCTCCCGTCGTATCCTTGCTCGATCAACGCCCACGCCTTCTTCTCTTCCTTCTGTTTGGCGTCGATGAATTCTTCGATGTCTGGATGCCAATCTTTCAGCGTGTTCATCTTCGCTGCGCGCCGGGTTTTCCCGCCGCTCTTCACCACGTTGGCGACCTGATCGTAAACTTTTAGGAACGACAGTGGGCCGCTTGGTTTGCCGCCGCCGCTTAATTTCTCGCGCGTGCTACGCAACGTCGAAAGATCGCTTCCCGTGCCGCTCCCATATTTAAAGAGCATCGCCTCGCTCGTCGCCAGTCGCATGATGTCTTCCATCGTGTCGTCCACCGATTGGATGAAACAGGCGCTGCCTTGCGGATACTCATATTGAGTTGCGGCGCGGTCGGCCGTTCCCGTTTCGCGATTGTAAAAGTAATTGCCTTCGCCCGCACCGTCGCCGATGCCGTATTGCTGATAAAGACCGACGTTGAACCAGACCGGCGAATTGAATGCGCCATGTTGATTGAGACAAAGCCAGGTCAGTTCATCGTAAAAAAGATCCGCCATTTGCGTGTCGGCGAAATAACCGTCGAGCAATCCCCAGTCAGCGATTGTGCGCGTGACTCGGTGAATTAGTTGTCGGACCGAAGTTTCGCGGCCTCCCTTGTGCGGATCAGTTCCGTTGGCGATATCGCCGTAAAAATATTTTGAGACCGCGATCTTCGTCGCCAACTCGCTCCAGTTTCCCGGGACTTCGATGTTGTCCTGTCTAAAAATGATCTTGCCGCTGTCGTCGGTGATTTCGGCGGTGCGACGCTCCCATTCCACCCCGTCGAAAGGCGCGCATTTCGCATCGCTGAACACTCGCTTGAACGCCAAGCCGGCCCGTTGCCCACCGTTGCCACGGCGCCTGCGCGCCCGGCCCCGGGGCTTGCGTCCTTTGTTGAATTGCGATGCGGAAATGCCGGGTTTCAACTGAATCATGGGAAGTGAGAATGGGTTGAAGATTGCGAATACATCCGAAAAATAGTGAACAGCCCGGGCAACAACTTGTGAACAGTGGCGAACAACAAGTTATTGCGGGAGCTAGCCCGCGGATATACAACATGCGGTAGAAATGTGCCCTTGCTCAAGTTTTTATTTGTAAATTTTTTTTCGCGCCGGGTATTCCTCGCTAATCGCCTTAATTTCGCCCTTCGGGCACTCGGACCCAGATATCGCAAACCATCATCTCGGTTTGCTTTGCCCGCGCCGCGTTCGATAATTAGCGCCGCACCTCCAGAGGAAGGGTGGCTGAGTCCGGTTTAAGGCACTCGACTCGAAATCGAGCGTGGGGCAACCCACCGTGGGTTCGAATCCCACCCCTTCCGTTTCCCTCATAAATCAACAGCGAATGACCAATTGAATAACAGTACTGCATAACATTGCCACCTAAATTCGTCATTGTCCGTTGATGTGCGGCGGCTGCTTCGCCCTCATGCCGATTGTAACCGGCATCGCGTCGCGCCCGACTCGCGTTTTCTGATCCGGCACGCTGACCGCGGTCCTCTACGCCGGCTGGATCATATCTCTGCTTTGCCTCGTATTCCGCGCCATTCTTGCGGTCGAAAAGCGAATGAATCTTTCGCATTTGCGCTCGATGACTTCCGCACATAGCTTTGCTATGATGCGTCACCTCGCCCGCCGTAGCTTATCGCCATCTCGTTAGGCGCTTCTACTCGCGCTTTGTCCTCCGAACTAATCAAACAATATGAGCACGATCCTGGCGTCGGCATTTTTCGCGAAGGCGGAGCTCGACCGCCGAACGAAGTGATGGTCCGGTTCATCGATGCCCACCGGATGACCTTCGGGGTCGAGCCGATCTGTGCGGTCCTGCCGATCGCCCCGTCGGTGTACTACGACCTCAAGGCCCGCGAGCGCGAGCCGGACCCGCGACCGACGCGGGCCCGTCGGGCGGCTGGTCGAGCAGATCTGACGCGTGTGGCACGACAATCGCGCGGTTTACGGTGTCCGCAAAGTGTGGAACCAGCTCAAGCGCGAGGGGTCCTCGTTGCTCGCTGTGCAGTTGCCCGGCTGATGCGGCGGTTGGGGCTGGCCGGGGTGGTGTGCGGTCGGAAGTTCAAGGTCACAACGATCCCGGACACCGCGACGACGCGACCGGCGGATCTGGTGACGCTGCAGTTCACGTCGACGTCACGTACGTCGCGACTTGGCGCGGCTTCGTCTACGTGGCGTTTGTGATCGACGTGTTCTCGCGGATCATTGGCTGGCGGATGTCGAATTCGCTCCGCAGCGACTTGGCGCTCGATGGCTTGGAGCAGGCCCTCTACGAGCGGCGCCGCGCTGAGGCGGGACCGTTAGTCCATCACAGCGATCGGGGCGTGCTGCGCAGGTTCAAGGGATCGTCGCAACGCTGTCGTGTTCAGCAGATCGTAGTCACCCCTCCCCTCTCCGGGCGCCGCTTCGGGCTGCAGCGCGCACGGGAAGACCCTGAACTGACACCCGGTCACCAGCCAAAATTTCCGGAATGAGAGGGGTCAGAGGTTTCCGGAACCCACACATCGAGTTGACCATGGCAAGGAGCACACCCGTCAAGTACTACCGTGAGATAGCATGTGGTAGTCTCTGGCCGGAGCGGAGGCACCGTATATGCGCGAGTTAACCCCGGCAAGAAGATGTGCCATCTCTGGCCTCACA
>Ga0209577_10004657_pt1 | contig 12863 bp, 17 predicted proteins | sample GraSoiAngelo_109_FD_185874 | JGI IMG/M metagenome (GOLD analysis project Ga0209577, IMG submission 185874) | Grasslands soil microbial communities from the Angelo Coastal Reserve, California, USA - 14_0903_12_20cm (SPAdes) (version 2) | ecosystem: Environmental > Terrestrial > Soil > Grasslands... | reverse complement strand
AGCTGCACGTCGTCAACATCGGGAACCAGTGGCACAGCCTGCACATCCATGAGATTCCCCTCATCTCGCTGGAGGTGCTCAACGGGCGCCCCTGGCCTGCCGAGGTCCTTCCGCTGGTCAGCGGCGCCGAAGATACGCTTCTGGTCAAGTTCCGCTACCCGGGAATCTGGCTCTTCCACTGCCACGTCGTGAACCACGCCGACGCGGGGATGATTGGGGTGTTCATCGTCGAACAGTAGTACGCCCGGGTATCCAGGTTACAACCCCCCAGAAACGCCGAGAGCCCGGAACGCTTGACTGACAAGCGTTCCGGGCTCTCGGGCCTTCTATAGTTGGTAGCGGGGGCTGGATTTGAACCAGCGACCTTCGGGTTATGAGCCCGACGAGCTACCGGACTGCTCCACCCCGCGCCGATTCTGATTCATAAGCACGGCCGTGCGACCCCTACCGAAATCAATTATAGGTAGCCAGGAATACCGTTGTCAACCGTCGAGCACAAGCGCCCATAAGAGATCTGTCTCACTCACGGTGATCCGCCGGCTGTCAAGCTCCGCCGGTCCCAACCGCTCGGCAGCAACCAGAGACCGGGGATCAAGACAACTAGTTGTTCGCATCGATTAGGCAATCCTAACGTTAGATCACCGCGGCCAATCGCTGAGTCCCCAACGATAGAGCGTTCAATGGCTCGCTCGGAAGACGCTTGACGTCGTTCACAATTTGAGTACAATTGTACTCGAAATGAGAACGAACCACACGGCACCGCAGCGTGTCCTGCCGGTCTCACCGGCGCTCAAGGCACTACTGGGCTCGACCGGTCGGGCGAAACTTCTTGCGCATTTCTTTCTTCACCCCGGCGAGGCCTTCCATGTCCGCGAACTAGGTCGACTGCTTGATGAGTCGCCTGGAAGCCTGCTGCGTGATCTGCGCCGCCTTGAGGCGATCCGGATCCTACAAATGGAGCGTGTCGGCAATCAGATCCGCTACTCTCTGGATCAAAAGCACCCGCTCTACAAGGACCTACAGCGCGTGATCCTCAAGACCGCCGCGGCGGATGCCGTGCTCCATGAGGCACTGAAGCCGGTGGGGGGCATCGAATTGGCCGTACTTTACGGTTCTTTTGCCAAGGGGAAGGCGACGAGCCGGAGCGACCTTGATCTCATGATCATCGGTGACGTACCCGACCGGGCCCTAGCCCCTGTGATTGCGAAGGCAGAGGAGTTCTTGGGGCGCGAGGTGTCCTATACTCGATACCCGCGAGAAGAAGCGCGCGAAAAAATCAAACGCCGCAGCTCTTTTGTGCGCAACGTACTTGCGGGGCCAAGCATCTTGGTGCTCGGTCACAGCGATGACGAACTATTCACGCTTGCTCGAAGATAGAAGAATCGAGCGAGAACCGGGGACACGGGGACAGGTAGCCCAACAGCTATCCGCCGCCCAGCGGGATCTCGAGACGGCCCGCGGGCTGCTCGCTGGTGAGAATGAATGGGCGTATACAATCGCCTACAACGCCATGCTGTTGGCAGGACGAGCGGTTATGTTTTCGGAAGGATACCGGCCGACGACGACAGGCGGGCACGCAGCGGTGGTAGAGTTCCTGCGTATCCGGCTGGGCGCATCATTCACAGAGATGGTGCAGACGATGGACCGAATGCGTCGGCAACGCCATCGGATCATCTATGACGCACCCGGTACTGTCTCGCCCAGTCAGATTCGCGAGGCTGTTGCGACTGCAGAGCAATTCATCTCGCAAATCGTGAGGGTACTCGCCCGCAAATGAGTAGGAGAAAGGCTGTGAGCTCAACGCTCCCTTTTCCTTTGGTCAACCGCCGAGCACCAGCGCCCACAGGAGATCTGTCTCGCTCACGGTGATCTGCCGGCTGTCGAGCTCCACCAGGAGATGCCGCAGCACGAGCGCGCCCGCCGCAATGATGTCCGCGCGCTCGGGCTGGAGCCCGGGAAGATCCCGGCGCGCCGCCACCGTCTGCGCCAGCAGGCGGCGCGTGATCCGCTGGACGGCCCCCCGCGTCAGCCGGTAGCCGTGCACCCGATCTGGATCGTATGGGTCGAGACGCTGATCCAGCGCGGCCATGGTAGTGATGGTTCCGCCGACCCCGATCACCCGCAGCGGGACCTTTTGGCTCATGCCGCGGACCGGGCGGGAGATCCTTTCGAGGGGAGATTTTAGGGTGCGGGTCAAGGCTTCGTCCACGGCGGCGATCTCGCGCCGAAGCGGCGGATCGTGGGAGACAAACTGTTCGGTCAGCACGACCGCGCCGATCGGCAGGCTGAGGTTGTTCTCGATGCGGTGGCGGTCCCCGCACGTCAGTTCGACGCTGCCCCCGCCGATGTCCACGACGAGCACCCGGGCGTCGGAGCGAAGCGGACCGATCCCCGCAAGGGCCCCATGAAAGCCCAACCGGGCTTCCTCATCGCCACTCAGGATCCGAACGGGGAAGCGGAGCCTCGAGAGCAGCTCGTCTGGATTCCGCGCTACGCGCAGGGCGTGCGTGGCGACGAGGATTGGCGGCCCGGCGCCGGCGGCGGAAGCGGTCTCGATAAACTCATCCACCGCGGCCGCGGTCCGCTTCGCGGCCGCGGGCCGGATGGCGCCGCTCGTTCCCAGGCCTTCGCCCAACCGGGTGATGATCAGACGCTGCTCGACGGCCCGGGGCGCAGAAGCGCGTGCCGGCCCGCGGCGCGAGGCCCGGGCAAGGCCCGCCTCTGACAGCCTCGCAGGGCGGGCAGGCAGCGGTCGTTCGGTGCGGGCAGGATGGAGGCGAAAAGGGGGAGAGGCTCGGGCGCCATCCGGCACGTCCGCGACCAGCAGGCGCACCGAATTGGTGCCGATATCGATCACGGCCCGCCGGGGCACGCGCCGGGGGCTCAGAACAGGCGGATCAGTTTGCTGAGGCGCTCCTTGAGCTCCGGCGGGGCCAGCTCACCGGTACACGAGCGCCGCACCATCGCCCGAAGGCGCTGCTCAAACTCCGCCAGGGAGAAGCAGTGGCGGCACTCCTCGAGATGCTGCTGGAGCTCGGTCGAGGATTCACCGTCCAGCTCCTTATCGAGGAACTGCCACAGCTTCTCCAGAGCCTTTTCGCAATCCATGATCAATCTCCCCTGACGAAATGCCGATCCTTTGCATACTCCCACAACTGCCGTTGGAGGAGATGCCGTCCCCGAGACAATCTGGACATCACGGTGCCGACCGGAACGCTGAGGATCTCCGCGATCTCTTTGTAGCTGAACCCCTCAATATCGGCGAGAAGGATGGCCGCGCGAAACTGCGCGGGCAAGGCCTCGAGGCTCTCGCGCACCTCGGTATCCATGACCTGATCCAGCACCTCGACCTCGGGATTCCCGGCCTCGCTCAGCGCGGCGCCGTCCCGCGCCTTCTCGTAGAGATAAAATTCGCCGACGTCCTCCTGATCCACCACATCCGGTTCCCGGGTGTGCTTGCGGTAGTTGTCGAAGAAGGCGTTCATCAAGATGCGATGCAGCCACGCCCGGACGTTGCTCCCCGCCTGGAAGGTGTGGAAGGACCGCCAGGCTTTGAGCATCACCTCCTGCACGAGGTCCTCGGCGGACGCGCGGTTCCGGGTGAGCCTGAGCCCCGACCGGTAGAGGCTGTCCAAATGCTCGGTGATCAGCTGCTCGAACCGGGCGCGCGCTTCCGCCCGTGCCTCGGCCGTCAGCGGCGGCGCCGCATCCAACCCGGGGCCGGCGGGGAGTGGGGTCCCTTGCCGGAGTTCTTCGGATTCCGGATTCACCGCTTCCCCCTTTCGCCGACCCGATGAGATGGCGCGCCCGCAGTCGGTGGAACGTCGCGCGCCGGCCCGAGATTCCCCAAATAAAAAACGACACCCTCGGGGTGCCCCGCCGCTCCGTCCCCGGCCTGCCGGCTCAGGGTTTGCCCAGCGGGACCGGCGCGGGACGGACGATATCGGCCAGCGTGATCCGGTTCAGCACCTGTTCGGTGGCGTCCTTGACGGCCTGCCATACCGGGCGCAGGCCGCACCCCGGCGCGTAGATGCATGCGGTCTCCGCCTCCTCCACGCACATCCATGGCGCCACGCTGCCCTCCAGCACGAGGAACGCCTCGCCCATGGTGATCCGGTTGGGCGTCCGGGCGAGCAGGTGCCCGCCGCTGGGGCCGCGCTTGCTCTGGACGAGGCCGGCCCGGCGCAGCGTCACCAGCAGTTGATTGAGGTATGGCTCCGGCAGTCCCTGCCGGCGCGCAATGTCGTGACTCTGCACGGGGCCTTCGCCGTAGTGCTGGGCCAGGTCCATCAGCGCGCGGATGCCGTATTCAGCACGGGTGCTGACCTTCATAGGACCACGACTTCCTCCTCGGTGAACCGGCCGTCCGCGATCCGGAAGGCCCTGACCTGAGGGTGCGCCGCGTCGCGCAGCGACACGATCACGTATCGCGCGTCGGGAAAGAGGGGGGTTCCCGTCTGATCGAGCGCCCTCTCCCTGTCGGTCCGGCTCGGAGCCGCCTCTGTCTGTGGGTGGGAATGATAGATCCCCACGAGATCCCAGCCCCGCTCATCGATCGCCCGAAAGGCGCGCAGTTGATCCTCCGGGTCCATCAAATAGGTCCTGGGGCTCTGGTCCTGGTTCCGCCCGGGGAACACCTCTTCGACGACTTCCCCGCGGCCTCCCAGCATCCCACAGCACTCGTTGGGAGCCTCCGCGCGGGCCTGGGCGATGATCCGGTCCAGGTGTTCCCGTCGAACCCTCACGGCCACCGCGTCCGCCCCTTACCGGTATTCTACCAGAATTCTCTCGACGGAAACGCGAAACCGGCGGAGGCTTATGAACCGGCGTCGCGCCAGAGGGGGGTGCTGAGGTACCGGTCGCCGCCGTCGGGCGCGATGACGACGATCACCCCGGCCCGCAGCGCGGCGGCCACCTCGAGGGCCGCGTGCACGGCCGCCCCGGTCGATGTCCCCGCGAACACTCCGTCCTCCCGGGCCAACCGCCGCGCCATCCGGTAGCCGGCTTCCGTGGAGACCCCGACCTTGCGGTCGTGCACGGCAGGATCGTAGATGCCGGGGACGATCGAGCTGGCGATGTGCTTCAGCCCCTCGAGGCCGTGCAGCGGAGCGTCGGGCTCGACCGCGATGACCTCGATGCCGGGGTCGGCTTCGTGGAGCCGGCGGCCGGCGCCGACGAGGGTGCCCGTCGTCCCGAGCCCGGCCACAAAATGCGTGATGCGGCCCCCCGTCTGGTGGAGGACCTCGGGCCCGGTCGTCTCGTAATGCGCCCGCCAGTTGGCCGGGTTGTTGTATTGATCCGGTTTGAAGTAGCGCTCGGGAGCCTCCGCGAGCATCTTCCGGGCCACGCGGATCGCGCCGTCGCTGCCTTCCAGCGGGTCCGACAGGACGACCCGGGCCCCGTACGCGGCGATGATCCGCTTTCGCTCCTCGCTCGCGCTCGCCGGCATCACCAGTTCGACCGGGTAGCCTTTGAGGGCGCCGATCATCGCATAGGCGATCCCGGCATTGCCCGAGGTCGAGTCCAGGATGGTTTTCCCGCGGGTGAGCCGGCCGTCCCGTTCGGCTTCGGCGATCATCCGGAGCACCGGGCGGTCCTTGACCGATCCTCCCGGATTGAACCACTCGGCTTTCACGTACACTTCAACGGATCGCGGCAGGTGCCGGGTGACCTTGGCAAGACGCAGCAGGGGCGTGTCGCCGATGCGATCCAGCAGGGAGACGTCGAGGATCGGCCGGACCGGAGGCTGCTTACTCGTCGAAGAGATAGGTGGGCTCCGCGTAATACCGGACTCCGTGCTCCCGCCACCGCTGCGCCACGGCGGCATCAAGATAGCGCTGCTTGGTCGCGGTGGTCTCCCGGCTCGCCAGCCAGGCGAGCGGGGCGTTGAGGCGCAGGACCCGGCCGGGGATGAGATGGCGGGTGATCCCGGCCGGAAGCCGCCCATGCCGCGCGGCAATGGACAGGATCTCCTCCTTGCCGAACTCGGGGAAGATCACGAGCGTCCCCGGCCCGTACTCATCGCTCAGGGTCTCCAGATCCCCGCGGTCGATCCGGTAGACGTGGTGGGTTGGCTGGTACAGCGAGACGAGGGCGGCCAGCAGACCTGTCCCGGCGAGCGGGTCGGTGCCCGGACCGACCAGCGCCGCTCCCCGCCGATCGACGATCGCGGCCGCCGCCTCACGCCGCGCAAGCGCGGCCGCCGCCTCATCCGCGCGCCTCAGCGGGGCGAGGGGCAGCCCCGGATGTCTTGCCGCGCGATCCCGCAGCGCCTCACCGTCCTTCTCCCCGACGTAATGCCGCCAGGTCGACAGCGACACCTCGGGATCGGCGTAGCTGACGACCTGGACGGCGGCATGCGTCGCGCCGGCCTCGCGCAGCGCCGTCACCCGATTGGCCCCGTCGAGGACGACGGCGCCTTCCTCCGGCCGGGCCCCGGAGGAGGATGGGACCACGACCGGCGGATTGCGGAGGACGCCATCCCGCCGGAAGGCCGTGACGAGGCGCTCGACCCGAACCGGATCCGGCTCTTCATGCAGCCGGAGCCGCGTCATCTCGACGATGCGCAGGACTGGGAGCGGCCGGGCCACCCGGCGCGCCCGCGGCTGGACAGACAGGTCCATGCTCGGGCTAGGCGGTCCCGCCGGCCATCGCCGGGATGATCGACACTTCGTCGCCATCGCGCAGCGGCGTCGCCGGACCCTGCAGCATCCGGATCTCCGTTCCGTTGACGAACACGTTGATAAACCGCCGTACCTCGCCCGTCGGCTCGCGGAGTTGTTCGCGCAGCCCTGGAAACTGCCGCTCCAGAGCCACGAGGGCTTCCTCCACGGTCCGCCCATCCGCGACCACCTTCGCCTGCCCCGAAGTCAGGCGGCGCAACGGGGTCGGCAGGTAGATCTGCGCCATCACGGTCCACCTCCTGATGCAAATAGCAACGCCGCGGCCACGGGCGCCGCGGCTGATCCAGTCGCTATCTCGTTTGGGGCCGGACGCCCACATCTATTCCCGGCAACACACCTCCGTCGCCAGGCCTTGTTCGGGCGTACAGATGCAGGTGATCATCTCGACTCGTCCCCGACGTATGATCAAACGCCCACTCCCCGCCGGCCCATTCCTGTTCCCGGCCACCGACTTCAGGCTAGCACGGGCATTTTCCGGGTGTCAAGCAGCACTAGTCTCCCAGCGGGTTCACCGGCTGCCCGTCCATCCGGACCTCGAAAAACAGATGGGGGCCGGTGCTCCACCCGGTGCTGCCGATGCGCGCGATGATGTCGCCGCGCTTCACGTGGCGCCCCGCGCGCACCAGCGCCGCCGAGAGGTGTGAGTACGTCGTGGACAGCCCGTTCCCGTGGTCGAGGATCACGAGCATGCCGTACCCCCGCATCCATCCATCGAAGATGACGTCTCCGTCCAGCGCGGCCTGGATCGGCGTCCCGTACGGGACCGCGATATCGATCCCGGTGTGAAACTCGCGCGTGTGGAAGATGGGATGGGTGCGCCATCCATACCCGGAGGAGATCCGCCCGGAGACCGGCCAGAGGAGGCCTGTCCGGAGCGTCAGGATCGGCCCCAGGTGGCGGCCGCCTCCGGCTCTGCGGATGATCTCCATGATCCGCGCGGATTCGGCTTCCAGTTCCCGGATCGCGGTCTCCTGCGACCGGCGCTCGGCCTGGACACGGTCGAGCAACCGGCGCCGCTCGACGGCGAGCCGCGCGGTTTCCGCCCTGCTGGCGATCCAGCGCTCCTGCTCCGCGCTGAGCCGCTCTCGCCTGGCCACCAACGTCGCGTGAACCTCATCGCGCTGCCGGCGCTCACGGGCCACCCGGTGATACAGCGCCAGATCGCTTTCCACGATTCGCGCCACCAGGTACGAGCGCGTCATGAGATCCCGGAAGTCCGCGGCACCGAGCAGGACGTCCACGTATCCGAGGGGTCCCTCTTCGTAGAACGCCCGGAGGCGGCCTCCCATGAGCACCTCATGCATCGAGAGCCGGGTGGTGACCGCCTCGAGCGTGCGGGAGGCGCTGAGCACGGCCTGCTGTGTGCCGGCGAGGGACCGGTTCGTCCGCCGGAGCTGGACCCGCGCCCGCTCGAGCCGCTCCTGGGCTCCGGAGAACTGTGCCAGAGCCCGCCGCTCCCGCGCCAGCACCTCGGCCAGGCGGCGGCGGCGAGCGGCGAGTTGTTCCTGAATACGTGAGAACGTGGTGGAAGGCGACGAAGGGGCGCCCATTCGGACGAACCCGGAGGATGCCGGGCCGGATGCCGCCTGTTGGGGAAACGCCCGGCGTTCGAGGGAGGGCAACGGAGGCGATGCGCCCGCCGCCGTGAGGACCAGGACCAGCACCGCGGCGGCCGGGATCAGGCCGCTCCAGAAACACCTGGCTCGTTCCCGCATCGATGCACCGAACGCTGCTGTGACGTGACCGACCGCGACGATCGGCCATCAAGGGCGATGTTTGCGACGATTCCGGCGGGCCCGCGGCCTCCGGTGGCGTGAGGGTGGCCTATTCGCCGGGCCGGCCGAAACTCCTCTCCCCGCACAAGGAAAACCATCGGGTCCGTCGAAGGAACGCCCGGACGCCATCGCGGGATGACACTGCGCTCTTCACGGGAAAGGGGAGGTCAACGAATGGCAAAGAAAAAGACCCGACGCAAGACCAGCACCAGGAGGGCGCCCCGGAGGCGTGTCAGCAAGCGCAAAGTTCGCCGAGCCAAATCCAGGGCGGCCGCCAAGCCCCGGGCGAAGGCCGCGAAGGCCAAGCGGCCGGCTCCGAAGGCCGCACCGCCGGCGCCCAAACCGAGGCCTGTGATGCCCGGCCTCGGGCACGCGCCCCTGGGAGGGTATTCGACACCTCAACCGATCTCCCCGATTCAGCCGATCCGTCCGGACCCCTGGGAGCACCACGACCCCGAACACCACACCGAGGAGCCGGGCATGGAAGACGAGGACGAAGAGGAACCCATGTAAGAATGTAAGACGGATGCAAGACCGAGCGTGGACCGGACCATGCGGGCCGGCGCCCCGAAGGGCCGGTCCGCCGCGTTACCCTACCCTCCCCTTGAATCAGCCTGTCCTGAGCCCAGGGGCCCGCGGCGACCTTATGCCGGAGCGCCTACCGCGAACAGCGGATCGCCCGGGTTCGTGGCCGGAGTCGTCACGGTAAACAGCACCGTTCCTGTGGCGGGAGCGGTGAGCGCGGCGAGGGGCCGTCCGAAGTAATCGCGCGTCTCCCCGACCGGCTGCCCCTGCTCGACGCGGTCCCCCGGCCTGATCGTCGGGTAGAAGAGGCCCGTGTGCTCCGACGTCACCCAGTGCAGCCCCGCGAGCACAGTGATCGGCTCGACCGGCTCGGGCCGTCCCGGAATCATCTCAAGGTGCCGCAGCACATTGCGCAGGCCCCGGAGATGCACCTGCAGCGCCTCTTCGCTCAGCAGCCCCTGCCCCCCGGCTTCCGTGAGAATGGCGGGGATCCTCCGCTGCGCCGCGGCGGCATAGGTCCCGCCCGCAACGCGGCCGCGCACGACGTAGCGGATCCCGTAGACGCGGGCCAGGCCCAGGGTTCGGGTATCCACGGCCTGATCCCCGGTCTCCACCATGATGGTAAAGGGGACCAGGGCCTCGTTGATATCGCCGCCGTGCAGGTCGACGTAGAACGTCGACGGCGCGATCACCTGGGTGAAGAGCGTGTGCGCGAGACGATCGCTGGCGGTCCCCTCCGGGTTGCCGGGGAAGACCCGGTTGGGGTTCTTGCCGTCCAGCGGGCAGATGTAGATGTTGCGGCCCTGGAACGCCGGCACGTCGACGATGTGGACGATGATCGCCGACCCGCGGAGAGATCGGGGATCGAGCCATGCCGCGGTTCGGATCGCCGCCTCGATCCCGGGATACTCGCCGCCGTGCACGCCGGCGGTGACGCTCAGCAGCGGCCCAGGCTCGGCGCCGCACACCAGCGTGAGCGGCATCCGAATCGGCGTTCCCGGCACATCCAGGAACCCCGTCACCTTGGTCCCGGGCGCGGCGCGCAGCGGACCCGCCTCGAGCGTCTTCATCGGACCCCCCTGGACAGATTACCCCCGGTGCGCGGCCGCGCGCGGCCCGCTCTCCCCCGACCCGGACCGCGCGACCTCGCCCGCCGCGGCCTGAACGGTCTCGAGCGCGATGGGCACGAGCGCCATCGAAAACGCGGCCCCGAATGCGCGCGCCACCACCGGCTGAACCTCTCCGACCGGCACGGGGCGTTCGAGCAGCCGCCGCATGCTCGTCACCGGCTTCCCCAACCCGCAGGCGTTGATCACGGCGAAGTGGTCGAGATCGGGCGCGACGTTCAGCGCGAAGCCGTGCATCGTCACTTTGCGCTTGACCGCGACCCCGATCGCGGCGATCTTGGCCTCCCCCACCCACACCCCCGGATACCCGCGCACCCGCCCCGCGGCGATCCCGAATGCGCCGAGGGCATCGATGAGCGTGTTCTCTAGAAGCCGGACGTACCGGACGACATCCTCGTCGAGCGCCCGGAGGTCGACGATGGGGTACCCCACGAGCTGACCGGGGCCGTGGTAGGTCACATCGCCCCCGCGTTCGGTCTCGTACACGTCGAACCCGCGCGCGGCGAGCAGGTCCCGCGGAACCAGGATGTTCGCCGTCCGGCCCGCGCGGCCGATCGTGATCACGGGGGGATGCTCGACGAGCAGCAGCGTGTCTTCGATCCGATCCGCCTGCCGGGCGGCGACGAGCGCGCGCTGCAGCGCCCACGCCCGGCTGTACGGCATCGTGCCGCACTCGACCACCCACGCGGGTCGAACGGCGGGGCTCCCCCCCATCAGACCTTCGGCGGCGCCGCGGTCCCGGGCGACGCCTCGCGCCGCTCCGGGGCTCCCCGTCGCCGGACCCCACCCTCGGCCGGGAAGTAGTACCAGCCCACCACCCCGAGATAGGCCAGGTAGAGCGCGACTTGGAGCAGTGAGGGCGCGCCGATATATCCGAACACCGCCTGCAGCAGGGTTCCCATCGTCGACACTTCCGGCACCACCCGGTTCGTGTCCCACAGATGGGAGACGAGGGGAGGCACGATCCCCGCTTCCTGGAACTCGCCGATCCCGCGGGCGAGCAGGCCCGCCGCCACCATGAGCAGGAGGAGGCTGGTGACGTTGAAGAACGCGCGGAGATCGAGGCGGTAGCTCCCGCGGTAGATGAGGGCTCCGAGGAGCACGGCGCCGCCAAGCCCCAGGATGGCCCCGGCAAACGCCGGGCCCGGCGCGGACGCCCGCGCCGCCGCGAAGAAGAACAGGGCGGTTTCGACCCCTTCTCTGCCGACCGAGACGACGGTGAGCGCCACGAGCGCGCCGCGCGATCCTACTTTCAGCGCATCGCTCAGGCGAGACTGGAGTTCGCTGCGGATCGTCGCCGCCTGCCGGCGCATCCAGAAGATCATGTAGGTCAGCACGCCCGCCGCGGTGAGCATGGCGAGCCCCTCGAACAGTTGCTCCTCGCGGCCGCGGAACTCCCCGGAGGTCATCACGATGACGCCTCCGGCGAGAAGGCTCAGCGCGACCGCCCCGGCCACGCCGAGCCAGATCGCGCCAAACTCCCGCCGGTGTCCTGTCCGGGCGAGGTAGGCCAGGATGACGCCCACAATGAGCGACATCTCCAATCCCTCGCGCAGCCCAATCAGGAAGGTGCTGAACACGTCAGAACCCGGCCCGGGATCGTCTCGTCGGGGATTGTTTACCCATCCGCTCAACAATCATCCTACGGCTTAGGGTAGCCTCACCCCGACGGACTGTCAAGAACATGCGCGGGCCCTCACGGTGAGGACAGGGTCAGGGCCGGAGCCGTGCCGGCCGCGGACGCCGATTCGAAGTACGGCCGGACGCGGAAGCCGCCGAGCCGTGCGATGAGCATCGCGGGAAACTGCTGCACCTGGGTGTTGTAGACCGCCACCCGCTCGTTGTAGCGCCGCCGCTCGACGGCGATCCGGTTCTCCGTCCCGGACAGTTCGTCCATCAGCCCGGCCACCGTCTCGACGGAGCGAAGCGTCGGATACGATTCCACCACCCCCAGCAGGCGGCCCAACGACCGCTCGACGGCGTTGGCCGCCTGAACGCGGGCCTCCGACCCCGCCGGGGCGGCGAGGTACGCCGACCGCGCGCGGGCGAGCGCCTCAAAGACGGTCCGCTCCTGGACGAGCACGCCCCGGACCGCCTCGACAAGATTCGGGACGAGATCGACGCGGCGCTGATATTGCGTTTCCACCTGGGCCCACTGCGCATCGACCGCGGCGCGCGCCTGCACCAGGCGGTTGTACGTGAGCGCCGGCCATGCGGCGGCCGCCAGCAGAACGGCCGCGGCCAAGGCGGCGGTGCGGGAGGCCGGCGTCACGCCTCCCGCGGCTCCGAGCGGTCTCGGCGGGGGGACCCCCGGGCGGCCCGGACGAGCGCGCCGGCGGCTTCGACGCCTCGAATCAGCCCCTCCCCGTAGCGCCCGCGCCTGAGCTCGGGCGCCATCACCTCGGCGATGATCGCCGCCGCCGCATCGCGCGTGACCACGTCCACCAGCCCGCGTCCCACTTCGATCCGCACCTGGCGCCGGTCGACCACCACCACGATCAGGACGCCGTTGTGGTGCTCGCGCTTGCCGATCCCCAGATGGTTGAAGTAGGCCGTCGCGAAGGTCTGGAGGTCGTCCACGCGCGGCACCACCAGGGTGGCGATTTCCACCTGGGTCTCCCGTTCGATCTCCTCCACCAGCTGGCGGAGGCGAACTTTTTCCGCGTGGGTCACGAGCCTGCCGGCCTTCGTCACCATCTTACCAACTCCCCGAGGCGCCGCCCCCGCCGGATGCGCCGCCGCCAAATCCCCCG
>Ga0209577_10004655_pt1 | contig 12867 bp, 9 predicted proteins | sample GraSoiAngelo_109_FD_185874 | JGI IMG/M metagenome (GOLD analysis project Ga0209577, IMG submission 185874) | Grasslands soil microbial communities from the Angelo Coastal Reserve, California, USA - 14_0903_12_20cm (SPAdes) (version 2) | ecosystem: Environmental > Terrestrial > Soil > Grasslands ... | reverse complement strand
CAATGTTGCCCTCCTTGAGGACCTGCTTTCCGGTAGCGGTTATACGAACGTCAAATCGATCTTGGATCCGCGTCTTACCCTCGAGACTTGTAAGGAGTTTGCACCCGATGTAGTCCTGCTCGATTTGCGCATGCCGCACATGGATGGTTTCGCCGTGCTTGAAGCGTTGCGCGCGAATGACCGGGGAGCGTTCCTGCCGGTGATCGTTCTAACCGCCGACATCGACGCCCAATCGAAATATCGCGCGCTCCGGGCCGGAGCGACCGATTTCCTGCTCAAGCCGCTCGATCATCTGGAAGTGTTGCTTCGCATGGGACTCTTTATGGAGCGGCGCCGAATCGAGTACGAACTTCATAACGAAAAGGAAAAGGCGGAAGCAGCCAGCGCGGCGAAAGATCGCTTCCTCGCCATGGCCAGTCACGAATTGCGTACCCCGCTGACACCAGTCTTGATCTGGGCCAGTGGAACTGCACAAGAGCCGGATTTGAGTCCCAATCTCCAGGACGGACTAAAAATGATTTGCCGCAATGTCGAACTGGAAGCGCGAATGATCGACGACATGCTCGATCTCACCCGCATTACTCGCGGAAAATTGGGATTGTACCGGCGCCCGGCTGATGCCCACGAGTTGATCGGGCATGCGATCGACATTGTTCGTAGCGATATAGAAGCGCGACATCTTAACCTCCGCCTCGCGCTCGATGCTTCCGAGCACAAACTGCGTGTCGATTCCGCCCGCCTGCAACAGGTCTTTTGGAATCTGCTTCGCAACGCCTGCAAGTTTACACCGGAGCAAGGGACGATTGCAATTCGCTCATTCAACGATGGACCAGAAAAAATTTGCATCGAGATTAGCGACAATGGTGTGGGCCTTGAGCCACAATCGCTCGAAAAAATCTTCAATGCCTTCGAGCAAGTCGATTCGCGGAAAGAAGGACTCGGTCTTGGCTTGGCTATTAGCAAAGCCATCACCGAGATGCACGGTGGCACCATCCGCGCCCGCAGCGAGGGCTTGGGCAAGGGAACAACCTTTGCCGTCACTCTCGCAGTTGAAAATGAATCGATCGAGCGCGATCACTTAACAGAAGGAACTGACGCTGAGAAAAGCGAACCAAATCGGAACGAAAGCTGACTCGTTGCACATGAACACTATTACCAACTGGAAAAGCGAGCTCGCCCCCTATGCGAAAATGAAGATCCTTATCGTTGACGACGAGCCCGCCAATGTTGCCCTCCTGGAAGACATGCTGGGTGAGCAGGGTTACACCCAACTTAAGTCAACGACTGATTCCCGCCGTGTGCTCGAGCTTTGCGACGAGTTCGACCCGGACTTGATTCTACTCGATTTGTTCATGCCACATGTTGATGGATTCGCGGTTCTTGAATCTCTGCGTGCCGACCAGAGCGAGGTTTACTTGCCAATCATCGTCCTCACGGCCGATGTGAACGAGGAAACCAAACGCCGGGCCCTGCATCGTGGTGCGACTGATTTTCTGAACAAACCTCTGGATCACATCGAAGTGCTCCTGCGCATTCGGAATCTGCTCGAGACCCGCCGTATTCATCAGTTGCTCGATAACCGGCGCGCCGCTCTGGAAGACGCAGTGCATGCACGCACTGCAGAACTTCAAGCCGTGCAAGCCGAGTTGGAAAAATCCAGGGCAAGATCGACGGCTGAGTAGTAGCACATCGGCATCGACTCGTTGTGGTCACGATGCGCTCCAGATTTGGCCGCTGACGAAGCGGTCCCCTCCAAAGTGTCGGCTGGACGGATATGCGTCGCCGGCTCGCAAACTCTTTCGGAGTGGCCTCCCGAACTTGCTGCGGGGCGCCGCCTGCTCGCCGCATGACGATCCCGTCTGACTGCGCGCAACGGACTGCTCGATTCCACCTGATCGTCGGCCTTGTGTCGCGCGCAGCAATGACGCACCATGCGCGGAATGGCTGAAGAAACGATGTCGATGCAACAAGCAGAGCAAGTCGATCATCAGCTTGTTCGCGGAATCGGAATTCCAGCGCTGACCGCGAACATTGTCAGCTCAACCATCGGCGCGGGTATCTTCGTGATTCCGGCGACCGTGGCGCAAGGCCTTGGGCCTGCAGCGCCACTCGCGTTTGTTTGTTGCGCGATCGCGATGGTGTTGTTCGTCACTTGTTTCGCCATCGCGGGCAGTCGTGTCTCGTTAACCGGCGGCCTCTATGCTTACGTCGAAGTCGCCTTCGGTCGTTACGTCGGGTTTCTCGCCGGGGTGCTTTACGGTCTCACCGCGCTCGGCGCCGTCGCGGGCGTCGTCAATGTTTTGGTTAACTCCGTCGCGGTGATCGCGCCGTTTCTGGGCGATCCGGTGATGCGGATCGTCGTCATGCTCCTCGTTTATGGCTCGCTTGTTTTAATCAACATTCGCGGTGTGCGTGAAGGCGCAGGCGCAGTGACCGTGATTACGTTCGCTAAAGTGTTGCCGCTGCTGCTTTTCATTGGCGTGGGAATCTTTTTCATCCACCCCGTAAATCTCACCTGGAGCGCATGGCCGGGCAGCAAGGCGCTAGGCGACAGCGTCATCCTGTTGATCTTCGCTTTCGTTGGAATCGAAGTGGCGTTGATCCCGAGTGGTGAAGTGAAAAATCCATCGCGCACAGTTCCACGCGCCGCCTATCTAGCACTCGTCATCACCACCATCATTTACATCATGATTCAGCTCGTGGCACAAGGCACACTCGGCAGCGAGCTCGCGAATTACAAAGACGCGCCCCTGGCCGAAGCTGCCGCGAAATTTCTTGGCAACATCGGGCGCACCGTTCTGCTTGCCGGCGCGACCATCTCCGCTTTCGGGTTCGTCACCAGCGACATTCTGAGTTCGCCCCGCATGATCTTCGCCTTCGGCCGCGACGGAGCGTTGCCGGCGTGGTTCGCGCACGTGCATCCGCGTTATCGCTCGCCCGACGTCGCCATCATCACGTACGCCGTGCTCGCCTTCGCCTTGTCCATCACCGGCACGTTCGAAAAACTGGCAGTCCTCTCCAATGTCGCCGTCCTCTTGATGTATTTACTCTGTTGCGCCGCCTGCTGGTTTTTAGTGCAACGCGACGTCCGCGCTGATGGCGCTCAGCCGTTCAACTTCCCCGGCATGAAAATCGTCCCCGCGCTCGCCATCATCGCCATCATCTGGATCCTCGCTCATGCCACGCTGTTTGAATTTGCCGTCAATGGAATCGTGCTCGCGATTGCGTCGGTTCTGTATTTCGTGCGGGCAAAACTCCGATGAGTTAATCCGCGGATGAAAATCACTCGCGACTACCGGTCGCAATATTCAGCGCGAAGATTCGACCAAGGTAACGCGGAAGAGACAAGGTGTGCTGATCACGTAGCTTTTGTTCGCGATGCAGCGTCTTTTTTTTCATAGCTTCCCACGACCTCGAAAAGGCGAAGTCTGACGGCAACAGCTCCAAAGGGTTCTCGAATTGCATACAGCATTCTCGAAAACGCCCTGCTACTTTCACCAGAGAATTACGACTTGCCTGTACTCGGTAATGATCGCTTTACGTTGGATAGCTTTTCAGCAGTTCAACGACGGATTTGCTTCACTGAACTCGAGCCAGAAGAACTCCAAAAACGTTTCAATGCCCGAGGTATCGAAGTAATTCGCGCGAGCGACGTGAAAAATCTGAAAATCAGTTAGACTCAGTATTCGCTGCGAACTTCTCCTCAATCAGCCGATGTAAATGCGCGGCGGTGGCAGGTTGATCGAGTTGTTGAACGATTTCGTTGAGGAAACCGCGGGTGCGCATAGAACAGTTCTCGCATGCACACTACCGCCAGAAATTTCTGTTCACCGTTTCTTCGTGCTTTGTTTGACCGGCGCAACATTTCGGAAGACAGGTCCCAAAAGCCCCAGATGTTGTGGTCGGCCCTCCGCCTCACCAGCGGAATTGTATAGAATCGGCTTGTTTCCCGAGCTGGTCGCCTATATTCTCCACAACAGGCACCCGCCATTTCAATGCATCTTCAATCGCTCGAGCTCTTCGGCTTTAAGTCTTTCGCCGACAAAACGATCTTCAATTTTCACGAAGGCGTGACCGCGATCGTCGGCCCCAACGGTTGCGGGAAATCCAACGTCTGCGACGCCGTCCGCTGGGTTTTGGGCGAACAATCCGCCAAATCGCTCCGCGGCGGCGAGATGGCTGATGTCATTTTCAACGGCGCCGAGTCGCGCAAGCCGCTCGGTTTTGCCGAAGTTTCGCTGAATTTCAGCGAGTGCTCGGAGGAGCTCGGGCTCGATTGGCATGAGGTGCGGGTGACACGGCGCATTTACCGCGATGGCAATTCCGAATATTTCCTGAACAAAACCGGGTGCCGCCTGAAGGACATCCACAGTCTGTTCGCCGACACCGGCGTCGGGCGCGCCGCTTACTCCATCATGGAGCAAGGCAAAATCGACCTGATCCTGAGTTCGCGTCCAGAAGATCGACGCAGCGTTTTTGAAGAAGCGGCCGGAATCACCAAATACAAAACGCAAAAAAAAGAAGCACTCCGCAAGTTGGAGGCGACCGAAGCAAATTTGTTACGCATCGGCGACATCATCAAGGAAGTGAAGCGCCAGATTGGTTCGCTGCAACGACAAGCCGGGAAGGCGCGGCGATATCAGGCGCTGCATGCGGACCTCCAAGTGCTCGATACTCACTTTTCACATCGCAGACTACAAACTCTCGAACGGGAACTGGATGAATGCACCGGCGAGATCGCGCGGGTGTCGCAGGTCGAACAAGCAACACGCAGCGATATTACCGAGGGCGAAGCGAAGCTGGCGGCGGCGCGGCGCGAACTCGATGCCGCAGACGAAAAGATTGCGGCTGGACGGACCAAGTTGCAGCAACTCGAAAGCGAAATTGCATCCCACCGTCACCGGATTGAGTTCAACGAAAAACATGGCGCGGAGCTGCGGCAATGGATTGAACGCAGCCAGCGCGAGATCGAATCGGCGGAAACCAAATTGCGCGAACAGAACGCGGAAATCGAATCGGCCAATGTGCTGTTGGAAGAGACCACACGATTGCTCGAGCAAAAGAACCAAGAGCTCAAACACCTGACCGAGCACGCCAGCAAGCGTCGTGAAGTTTTTCGCGCCAGCGATCAGAAGCTTCGCGACGTGCAAATGAATTTGTCGAAAGACGAACTCCGCCTGTCGGCGATCGCGGAAGATCTGCGCGAATTGCGCGAACGGCGGGATGCAACCGATCGCGACGTGGAGGCGCGGCGAGCCAGAATCGCATCCGCTGGCGCCGGCCGCAAGCAATTACATGCCAAAGTGACAGAGGCGCGCGTCGCAACCGAAGCGGAACGGCAGACGATCGAGCAACTCTTCGCGCGCCTCCGTTCGCAGGAGGAAACCCTGCGTCAGAGCCAAAGCGCACTGGTCGAAGTCGAGAAAAAATTGGCCACAATCGATCGGACCGTCGCTGAAAAAGAATCGCGTCACGAAGTTTTATCTCAGCTCAACGAGGAAGGCGAAGGCTTGGTACAAGGCTCGCAAGCATTATTGAAGAGTAAAGAGTTTGAATTTGCCGGCGCGATCGCGGCTCAGCTCGATGTTTCGCATGAATTTGTCTCCCCAATCGAAGCTGCTTTGGGCCGTAATCTGCATGCGTTGATCCTGCGCGATTGCACGCGCGCAGCAGAAATCGTTTCCTATTTGAATCAACAACAGTTGGGTCAGGCTGCACTTGTTCTCGAACGCATCGCAGATCGCGATCGGCCCATTTCTAAAGAATTGCCGCAAAGTGCCATTGGCTGGGCAGCTGACAAGGTGCGCGCCCCTGCCCCGCTTGAGGGCTTGGTGAAGGGCTTACTCCATAACGTCGCCTTGTTTGAAAATCTGGAGGAAGCATTGAACGCGACTGCGAAAAATTCAGAGATCGCAGCCGCCACTTTGCGCGGCGAATACATCTCGCACGAGGGAATCCTCTTCGGCGGGAGTGGAAAGGTGCGGACGGATTCGTTGCTGGAGCGCAAGGCGCGAATCGATGCGATCGCGATCGAACTGGGCGAGTTGAAACGCGAGCAAGCGACCATCGAACAGCGGCGCCATTCGCTTGAGTCGCAGATGGCGAGGGCCAGGGTCACATTGGAAAAGGCAGTCGCCGTGCATCAGGAGGCGCAGCTCGCACAATCAGCGTCGGTCTCGAAAATTTCCGAACTGGAGCGCGAACAACATTCCGCCGAGCGAGAACTGGAGTCGCTCGAATTCGAGCGTTCGGCCCTTGAACGCCAGATCGCATCGGCCGACGCGCAGATTCAACAACTCGAAAAGCAAAAAGAGCATTTGGAAGCGACCATCGCCCGCGATCGCGGCGAGATCGGCCTTCTGGAAGCGCAGCGAGAGGAAGCATCGCGCCAGGAAGAAGATTCGAGTGCACTTCTGGCGGAGTTGCGCATTGCCGCCGCAACGCACCAGCAAAAACATCAGAGCTTGCTCGCGCAGCGCGCACCGATGCTGGCGCGCCAGAATGAGCTGACGGAACTGATGGCAACGCGGCGGGCCGACATTGAAAATTACGAAGCGCGATTGGTTGCGCAGGCCGCGGAAGACGAGGCGGCGAGGAATGCGATCGAGCAGCAAAGAGAGGAATCCACCCAGCGCGAAGCGGATATTTGGAAAATGGTGGCGGAACGTGCCAGCCAGTTGGAAACGATCAACGCCGATGAGACCGAGCTCCGAGCCGTGCGTGACCGTTTAAGCGAATTACAAGAGAAACGCGGAACCCATTCTGTGCGGCAGACGCAACTGCAACTTCAGATCGAGCATCTGGCCGAGCATGTGATGGAACGTTATCGGCTGGACCTGCGCCAATTCGAGCCAGACTCGGAAGCGCAAAAAAAAGTGCTGCACGCGCATTTGAAGCGGGCCGAGCGCCTCGAATCTGCAGCTGCGGTTGCTGACCGCGGTTTAGGGGAAGAACAACCGCCGCGGCCGACGACCGAGGCTACAGAAGATGATCAACAAAAGCTCATCGGCGATCTCGCGCGCCAGCTCGAAAACATGGGCCCGGTCAATCTTGAGGCGGTCCAGGAATATGATGAACTGGAAGAGCGTTATCGTTTTCTCGAGGCGCAGAACACCGATCTGACGAACTCGCGTCGCGAACTGCTTGAAGTCATTGCCCGGATCAATTCGACCACGCAGGAACTTTTCGCAGAAACATTTGCCCAGGTGCGAGTGAATTTCCGGGAGATGTTTGCCGAGCTTTTCGGCGGCGGCCGCGCCGATTTGCAGTTAATCGATGAAAACGACGCGCTCAATTGCGGAATCGAAATCATCGCCAAGCCGCCCGGCAAACAGTTGCAAAGCATCTCGCTTTTGAGTGGCGGCGAACGCACGATGACAGCGGTCGCGCTCTTGTTCGCGATCTACATGGTGCGCCCGAGTCCGTTTTGCGTCCTCGATGAAATGGATGCCCCACTCGATGAATCCAACATCAACCGCTTTATCAAAGTGCTGGAACGGTTCGTCTCGCAAAGCCAGTTCATTATCATTACCCATAACAAGCGCACCATCGCCAAGGCCGATATTCTTTACGGGGTGACGATGGAAGAACGCGGGGTGAGCAAGCTGGTCGGAATGAAGATGACTGCGCCTCGAAAGGTGGAGGCTAATGGTGCCAGCGCGTCAGTAGAGGAAACAACGCAGCGCCATTTTGCGATGGCGGAAGAAGAATCGCGCGCCAGCTCGCTCGCCGCACGGTAGCTCCGGGTAGCGCACGCGTCCCGCGTGTTGGCGAAAGCGTCTCGCTTTCGCGGACTCTTCTTGGAAGATCGTTTCGGCGAGACGCCGAAACCAGCACGCGCGACGCGTGCGCTACCCGGAACCAGGTGCGCCACACGTATATATATATCGGCAACGCGTAAGCGAACTTGTGTGATAGCTCATCAAGGACGAGGTCCCTCGGCGGCCCTGCGGCGATCTCGGGATGATTGGCGGAAAACACGAAAATTTTTTGCGCAGCCGCCCTGATGTTGGCTACAATCGTCCGATGCTGCAAACGGCGCGACCTAAGAAGAAATCCCCACCGAAAGCGCCGGTCCACGAAAAATATGTTGAGGCGTTTCGCTGGATGCTGCTGACGCGAACGTTCGAAGAGAAACTCGCCAGCATGTATCGCGGCGGCCGGATTACTGGCGGGGTTTACGTCGGCAAAGGACAGGAAGCAGTCAGCGTCGCCTGCGGACTCTTTTTGCAGAAAGGCGACATCTTTGCGCCCCTCATTCGCGACCAGGCCGGCCGCTCCGCTTTCGGCGAACCGCTGGTCGATGTCGCGCGCACATATCTTGGTTCGCGAACCGGACCGATGCGAGGCCGCGACGGCAACATTCACCGGGGCAGCCCGCGCGACGGCCAGCTGGCTATGATCAGTCATCTGGGTGCGATGGTTTCCGTGGTCGTCGGCTCGCTCATGGCGAAGCGCGGCAGGGGTGAGAAAAATTTTATCGGGCTAACGACAATTGGGGAAGGCGGAATGCAAACTGGCGCCACCCACGAAGGAATGAATATCGCTGCGGTCGAGCACGTGCCATTGGTAGTCGTCGCAACCAATAACCATTACGCCTATTCCACTCCGAACGATCGCGAGTTTGCCTGCGCCAACCTGGTCGATCGCGCCCGGGGTTATGGCTTCGAAGGTTATGAAGTGGATGGTACCGACCTGGCGCAATGTCTCGACCTAATCGGCACGGCAGTGAAACGCGCCCGCGCCGGTCGTCCACCGCAGCTGGTCGTCGCGTCCATCCTGCGCCTGGCCGGTCATGGCGAACACGACGATTTTAGCTATGTCACCGCCGATATTCGCAAGGAACCATTCGCGATTGATTGTCTGCAACGCGCAGAAGCATTTATCAAGGAGCACGAATTAGCCGACGCTGCAGCGTTGCAGCGCTGGCGCGAGGAAGCGGCAGTGGAAGTCGAAAATGCCTTCAGCGCCGCGCAAAAAGAACCTGTGCCTAATGGTGAGGAAGAAGATTGGTGCGCCATCTCGCAACGGGATCTGATTGATCGCGCGGAAGAGGCTTAATGACGAAGCACGAAATGAGAAACAAACGTTCCCGTAGCATCGGGAGTTCAAGCGTCGGGTCGTTCAACCGTTATTACCCTGCCGCCATTAATTCGTCATTCGTCATTCGTCATTCGTCATTTTGTTCATGAGCATCACTTATCTCGAAGCCATCCGCGAAGCGCAGGCGAAACTTTTGCGCGATGACAAACGCGTTTTCATCTATGGACAGGATGTTGGCGGAACCTTTGGTGGCGCATTCAAGGCCACCAAAGGACTCGCGAAAGAATTTCCTGGCCGCGTCTTAAACACGCCGATTAGCGAAGACGCCATGGTCGGCACCGCCATCGGTGCCGCGCTCGAGGGCATGCGACCGATCGTAGAAATGCAGTTCGCCGATTTTTCTAGCATCGCGCTGAACCAGATTCTGAACAATGCCGGGACGCATTACTGGCGGACCAATGTTCCAGTTCCAATCACGGTGCGATTGCCCTCAGGGGGAACTAAAGGAAGCGGTCCGTTTCATTCGCAATCGATGGAAGCCCTTTACGCGCATTACCCGGGATTGATCGTGATGACACCAGCGACGGTGGAAGACGCCTATACCATGCTGATTGACGCGGTCGCGATTAATGATCCGGTGGTTTACTGCGAGCACAAATACCTTTACTACCATCTCAAGGCCGATCGTCTGCCGAGCGATGGAATGCAGGTTGGCAAAGCGCGAATTGCGCGCCCCGGACGCGATCTAACAATCGTTAGCTACAGCGCGATGTTGCACGAATCGTTGAGCGCGGCCGAGGAGATTGCAAAGGAGGGATTCGAAATCGAAGTGGTCGATCTGCGCACAGTGAAGCCACTCGATACCGCAACTGTGCTTGCGTCCGTCGCCAGAACAGGCCGGCTTTTGGCGGTGGGCGAAGCTTTCCCTTGGGGGGGCGTGACCGCGGAAGTCGTTGCGCGCGTCTGCAGCCAAGGTTTCCATTTACTCGATGCCGCGCCAGCGCGGGTTAACGCCAAGGACACTCCGATTCCCTATCATCCAAATCTTTGGTCGACGCACCGACCGAGCAGCAAACTGATCGCCGCAAAAGCGCGGCAACTGTTGCGCGAATGAAATCATGATGCGCTTTACAACTTGTCATCCTGAGCCCCGAATGCTTTCGGGGTCGAAGGATCCCGCGGAAGTTACCTTAAAGCTTTCGCGGCGGGATCCCTCGACTACGCTCGGGATGATGGTGTTCGAAGATTTTTCCTGAAAAATTTATGCCACAAGTTCCAATCATCATGCCGCAGCTGGGTGAATCGATCGCGGAAGCGACAATCGTCTCGATCAACGTGCAGCCGGGCGAAAAAGTCGCGGCCGACCAGGAAATCATCGAAGTCGAGACCAACAAGGCGGTGATGGGCGTGACGACACCGTGCGCGGGTGAGATCGCGAAAATCGACGCTCAGGTAAAGGAAACCTATCCGATCGGCGCTGTGCTCGGTTTCATCGAGGCGAGTGAGAAAGATGCGGCTCGATTCGCGAAACAAGCACCGCCGCCCGAAGTACAGCGCGAAATGACCGAGGAAATTCCCGGACGGAGCGAAGAGACCGCGAAGGCCGAAAAAAACAAAAGTAACGGCGCCAGAGCAACAGTTCCGACGGACGGATTGCCCGTTCCAGCTGCCGCCAAAGGGGCAGGGTTTTTGTCGCCGCGCGTCCGTGCGCGAATGGCAGAGTTACAATTAACCAACGCCGATCTTGCCGGCATCGCAGGGACAGGCAGCGGCAATCGTGTCACGATCAAGGATCTGGAAAATTATTTGCGCCAAATGGAATCGCAGACCACAAGCGACGCCTCGGCCATCCGGGCGGGAGTGGCGGATGCGATGCGCCGCAGTTGGTCGCGGCCGCTGGCGACGATCGGGTCGTCGGTAAATCTCGATCCTGTTCTAACGGATCGTAAACAACGCGATCCGAAGCCTGGTCCGGCGCTTTATGCGTTGCGCGCGCTCGCCCTCGCCCTCGCGGAAAATCCGGCCGCGGCTGCGAAACTGATCGGCGCCCGCGTTCTGCAGTCGAGCACGATTGATATCGGCCTCGCGATTGAAGCGCAAGATGGAATCATCGTTCCCATCATTCGCGGCGCGGACAAAACCTCGCTGGCAGATTTGACCACAAAATACGACGAATTGGTTGCGCTCGGCCGTCAGCGACGGATTTCTCCGGAAATGCAAAGCGGCGGAACCGCCGCCGTTTCGAACTTCGGCAGCTTCGGGGTGGAATGGGGCACGCCAATCCCCCTGCCCGATCAGACCATGATTCTAGGTCTGGGTGCCGGGAAAAAAATGCCGCGCTGGGATGACTTGAAATCAGACTTCGTTGCCGCGACTGAAGCGCAAATTACGCTTAGTTTCGATCATCGCAGTCTCGATGGCGGCGGTGCCGGGCGATTGTTGAAACGCGTGATCGAACTACTGGAAAATCCCCAGTCGCTTTAATCGCAACTGGGTCATCCTGAGCAAAGGGCAGCGGAGCCGAAGGATCCCGTTGCGTAATCTTTGAGGCATTGCAACGGGATCCCTCGGTCCGAGCCGGACTGGCGGTTTCGCTCGGGATGACCGTGAAGGTAGATCGATATTGTTGATTGAACAATTTGCGCCGGCGGGCGAAGCCGACCACAATTAAGGTAGTAACTACGAGGGAATACCATGCACGAGAACACCGAATTCAGCACGAGTCGCGACATTGAAGTGATTCAAATCCCGTCGGGGACGAAGATCATGATTCCGACGGGAACCCCTGGCGTGATCACGCAATCGCTGGGCGGGAGTTATACAATTGCAACGAACTACGGTTTGTCCCGCGTCGCGGAAAAAGATGGCGACGCGCTCGGATTAGAAAAAAGCGAAGCGCAGGCAGCAACATCCGCGAATGGAGCGAAAGATGGCGAAATTTCCGACGAAGATGTTTGGAACCAGTTGCGCCAATGTTATGACCCAGAAATTCCGGTGAACATTGTCGATCTGGGATTGGTTTACGATTGCAAGCTGACGAAGAAAGAGGGCGGCGGCACTCGAGTAGATGTGAAGATGACATTGACCGCGCCGGGCTGCGGAATGGGCCCGGCAATCGCACACGACGCCCAGAGCAAAATTTTGACAATCGATGGCGTGGACGAAGCCGACGTACAGCTCGTCTGGGATCCCCCGTGGAACCAGAACATGATCAGCGATGCGGGCCGGATGAAGCTCGGAATGATCTGACGTCAGAGATCCGCCTGCCGCGTCGCAACCTTCTGGGGAGCACAGGCTGCCAGCCTGCGTAGGCCCGTCCGGCCCGGACTTTCGGCAGCTTGCCAAAAAGCTTCCGCGTTATTGGAAATCACCACCGCGCGTTGCCCCACGCAAACGCAGAGACCTTTCGTATCTACACTGCGTCATCCCAAGCGCCAGCGCCTGCCTCGCCGTAGTCTCGCGACTACGGGACGAAGGCGGGAGGGACCTCACCCAGGATCATGGAGCACTCAAAGTAGATTGCGCAATCATCGTCCTCTTGCGAGGTCCCTCACTCCGAAAGCATTCGGGTTCGGGAGGACGCCCGCGGCACGTCATGTTGAACGTCGACCGCTGATCACACCTCGGAAACAAAAGAAAATTGCTGAATCAATTGACACTGACTCTGTCGATTCTATAATCCTGCTCCCGCGCCCGGAAAAATTTCCCCATGCCTTCGACTGAAATCATTTTGACTGACAATGTCCCCGGTCTTGGGGCAGAGGCGGACATCGTGAAAGTGCGTCGCGGTTATGCTCGAAATTATCTTTTGCCACGCGGCAAAGC
>Ga0209577_10004653_pt1 | contig 12867 bp, 8 predicted proteins | sample GraSoiAngelo_109_FD_185874 | JGI IMG/M metagenome (GOLD analysis project Ga0209577, IMG submission 185874) | Grasslands soil microbial communities from the Angelo Coastal Reserve, California, USA - 14_0903_12_20cm (SPAdes) (version 2) | ecosystem: Environmental > Terrestrial > Soil > Grasslands ... | reverse complement strand
GCGGATCCTGGAGGTCGACCCGCTGACCGCCGAAGTGATCGCCGAGAAGCCCGCCGTGGCCATCTGGCCGGCCAAGCACTGGGTGACGACCGACGAGAAGATGGCCGCGGCCCTCGACCGGATCGAGGCGGAGCTGCGGGAGCGCCTGCAGTGGTTCAAGGATCAGGGGAAGCTCCTCGAAGCCCAGCGGCTGGAGTTCCGGACGAAGTACGACCTGGAGATGCTGCGCGAGGTCGGGTACTGCCCCGGGATCGAGAATTACTCCCGTCCCATCTCCGGCCGCGCGGCGGGGGAGCGCCCGGGATGCCTCCTGGACTATTTCCCCAAGGACTTCCTGGTCGTGATCGATGAGTCCCACATGACCGTGCCACAAGTCAGAGGAATGGTTGAAGGCGACCGGGCCCGCAAGAGGAACCTGGTCGACTTCGGTTTCCGCCTGCCGTCGGCGTACGACAACCGTCCGCTCACGTTCGACGAATTCGACGCTCTGGTGCCCCAGATCGTCTTTGTCTCCGCCACCCCCGCGCCGTACGAGCTGAGCGTCAGCAGCCAGGTGGTGGAGCAGATTGTGCGGCCGACCGGGCTGGTGGACCCGCACGTGGAGGTGCGGCCGGCCCGCGGGCAGGTGGACGACCTGATCGGTGAGATCAAAGCGCAGGTCGCCAAGGGCGAGCGGACCCTCGTGACGACCCTGACCAAGCGGATGGCGGAGGACCTGACCGACTACCTGCAGGAGCTCGGCCTGCGGGTCCACTACCTCCACTCGGAAGTGGAGACGCTCCAGCGTGTGCAGATCCTCAAGGACCTGCGCCTGGGCACTTACGACGTCCTCGTCGGCATCAACCTCTTGCGCGAGGGGCTCGATCTTCCCGAGGTGTCGTTCGTGGCCATCCTCGACGCGGACAAGGAGGGCTATCTGCGGTCGGAGACCAGCCTGATCCAGACAATGGGCCGGGCCGCGCGAAACATCGCCGGCCGGGTCGTGCTGTACGCGGATGAGGTCACCGAGTCCATGCGCAAGGCGATCGACGAGACCAACCGCCGCCGGACGATCCAGACGCAATACAATGAAGAGCACGGGATCACCCCGCAGTCGATCGTCAAGCCGATCCGCGACCTGATCGATCTGGCCGAGGTCGCCGAGGAGCCCGCCTCGTACGGCGCGGGGGAGGAGCGCGAAGGGAAGGTCCTCACCGCGACGGAACTGATCGGGTTGGCCGAGCAGCAGCGCGCGAGCGTCCCCTGGGACATCGCCCGCCTGCTGATGTTGAGCCCCGCCGAGCTCGAGGGGACGATCGAAACCCTGGAACGCGAGATGCGGAAGGCCGCCGCCGAGTTGCAGTTCGAGAAGGCGGCGGTGCTGCGGGACCAGATTCAAGAGCTGCGCAAAGGGATGGGCGAGCCATTCTTCGCCGGTGCGCGGCGAGGCAGCCGGGGAGCCGGAGGCCGGCCCGGCGGGGCGAGACCCGGGCCTCGGGGACCGGTCGGGCGGGGACGGCCCCGATAGCGCATCCCCCGAACGTGGTCCACGACAGGGCGGCGGGCGACACAGGACGATAGGAGTATAATAGGAAGCCGTCATGCCTCTCGATCGGATCATCGTGCGCGGAGCGCGCGAACACAACCTCCAGAACATCACTGTCGAGATCCCCCGCGACCGCCTGGCCGTTCTCACGGGGATCTCCGGCTCCGGGAAGTCCTCGCTCGCGTTCGACACCATCTACGCGGAAGGGCAGCGCAAATACGTCGAGTCGCTTTCGGCCTACGCCCGCCAGTTCCTGGGCCTGATGGAGAAGCCCGACGTCGACCACATCGAGGGGCTGAGCCCCGCGGTCTCCATCGACCAGAAGGGCGCGCCGCGCAACCCTCGGTCCACCGTCGGGACCGTGACGGAGGTCTACGACTACCTGCGCCTCCTCTACGCGCGGATCGGCGTGCCCCACTGCCCGAAATGCGGGAAGCCGATCACCCGGCAGACGCCCGAGCAGATCGTGGACCACGTGCTGGCGTTCCCGGAGGGCACCCGCATCCTCGTGCTCGGCCCCATCGTGCGGGGGCGCAAAGGCGAGTACCGGCAGCTCTTCGACGATCTCCGGCGCCAGGGGTTTGCCCGGGTCCGCGTCGACGGGACCCTGCACGAGTTCGGCGCGGAGATCGCCATGGACAAGAACCGGAAGCACCAGATCGAGGTCGTCGTCGACCGGCTGGTGGTCAAGCCGGATATCCGGACCCGGTTGAACGACTCGGTTGAGACCGCGCTCAAGCTCGGGCAGGGCATCGTCGGCATCTCGGTCGTGGACGGCGAGGAGCACACCTTCAGCCAGAACTACGCCTGCCCCGACGGCCACGACGTGACCCTGCCGGAGATCGAGCCGCGGATTTTCTCGTTCAACGCGCCCTACGGCGCCTGCCCCACCTGCACCGGGCTCGGGTTCAAGCAGGAGATCGATCCCGATCTCGTGCTCGACCCCAGCCTCTCCCTCCTGGACGGCGCGGTGCTGCCCTGGGCGTCGTCCACGAGCGAGTACTACCAGGAGCTCCTGCGCGCGCTCGCCGACCGCTCCAAGGTCGACATGCATACCCCGGTGCGCAGGCTGCCCCGCGAGTTCGTCCGGGTGCTGCTCAACGGATCGGACGGGGAGGTCCGGATCAAGTACCACAACCGCTGGGGGGCGTTGCGCCAGTACGACACGGTGTTCGAAGGCGTCGTCCCCTACCTGGAGCGCCGGTACCGGGAGACCGATTCGGAGTACATGAAGGAAGAGATCGAGCGGTACATGAGCACCGCGCCCTGTCCCGAGTGCCACGGCACGCGGCTTAAGAAGGAAAGCCTGGCCATCACGATCGGTGACCGGTCGATCGCGGAGGCGTGCGCGCTGACCGTGCGGGGCGCGCTGCACTTCTTTTCGACCCTCGCGCTCACGGAGCGGGAGCGGCTGATCGCCCACCAGGTGCTCAAGGAGATCAATGCCCGCCTCGGCTTTCTCGTCAACGTCGGGCTGGATTACCTCACCCTCGACCGGACGGCCAACACCCTGTCGGGCGGCGAGGCGCAGCGGATCCGGCTGGCGACGCAGATCGGATCGGGGCTGATGGGCGTGCTGTATGTGCTGGACGAACCCAGCATCGGCCTGCACCAGCGGGACAACCGGCGGCTGATCGAGACGCTGGCGCGGCTGCGCGACCTCGGGAACACCATCCTGGTCGTCGAGCACGACGAGGAGACGATCCGGTCGGCCGACTGGGTCGTGGACATCGGGCCCGGGGCGGGGGCGCAGGGCGGCCGGGTGGTGGCCTCTGGTCCGCTCGACCGCATCCTCAAGGCGCCCGACTCGATCACCGGCCAGTACCTCTCCGGCCGGCGGGTCATTCCCGTGCCGGCCCGCCGGCGGCACGGCAGTGGGTTGGCGCTGTGGATCCGCGGCGCCCGGGAACACAACCTGAAGCGGATCGATGTGAAGATCCCGCTGGGGATGTTCGTCTGCGTGACGGGGGTGTCCGGATCGGGGAAGTCCACCCTGATCGACGACATCCTCTATCGGGCGCTGGCCCATCACCTCCACGGCTCGCGGCTCCGCGCGGGGGCGCACGACCGCATCGAGGGGCTCGGTCACATCGACAAGGTCATCAACATCGACCAGTCGCCGATCGGCCGGACTCCCAGGAGCAACCCGGCCACCTACACCAAGACCTTCGACCTGGTCCGCGAGCTGTTCGCGCAGACCCCCGACGCGCGGGCGCGCGGCTTTGCGCAGGGGCGGTTCTCGTTCAACGTCCGGGGAGGGCGGTGCGAGGCCTGCGAAGGCGATGGGATCGTCCGGATCGAGATGCACTTCTTGCCCGACGTCTACGTGCCGTGCGACGTCTGCAAGGGGAAGCGGTATAACCGGGAGACCCTCGAGGTCAAGTACAAGGGCAAGTCGATCGCCGACGTCCTGGACATGAGCGTCGACGAGGCGCTGCAGTTTTTCGAGGCGATCCCGCGCATCCGGCGGAAGCTCCGGACGCTGGCCGACGTCGGCCTGGGCTACGTCCGCCTGGGGCAGCCGGCCACGACGCTTTCCGGGGGCGAGGCCCAGCGGGTCAAGCTCAGCACCGAGCTGAGCCGGCGGGATACCGGCCGGACCATCTACATTCTGGACGAACCTACCGTCGGGCTGCACTTCGCCGATGTGGAGCGGCTCCTCGAGGTGCTCCACCGGCTGGTCGACGCCGGCAACACGGTGATTGTCATCGAGCACAATCTCGACGTCATCAAGACCGCCGACTGGATCGTCGATCTGGGTCCGGAGGGCGGTGAACTCGGCGGGGAGATCGTGGCGGAAGGGACGCCCGAGGATGTGGGGCGGAGCCCCGCCTCGTACACCGGACAGTACCTCCGCCCGGCGCTCCGCCGGTCCGGCGCATCCGGTGGCGGCCGGTCAGGCGCTCGGGACATCCCCGCGGCGGATGCCAGGCCATCCCGGCTGGTGGCCGCCGGGACGGGTCCGTCGCCGGCCCAGGATTCTCCGGCGGCGCGACCCCGTCGAGGCAACGGGCTCCAAGGTCGCGGCCCCGCCCGCCGTGGCGGCGCCCGCTGAAGGCGCTCACTAGGAGGCGATGATGAAGAGCACCCGCGTCGTGATGTGGACCGAAGGCGAAACGGGGCCCCGGTTTCCTCTTGACGAGCAGGGGATCGCCCAGGCCGGAGGGGTGATCCGGCGGGTGGCCTGTCGCAACGAGGCGGAGCGCATCGCCGCCGCCGGGGACGCTTACGCGCTGATCGTGGCGCACGCCCAGATCACTGAGGCGCTGTTCGCGGGGGCGCCCGGCGTGGTCGGTCTCGTCCGCACCGGGATCGGCCTGGACGGGGTGGACCTCCCCGCCGCCACCCGGCACGGCGTGTGCGTCGCCCACGTCCCCGACTTCTGCTACGACGAGGTGGCGGACACGACGATGACGCTGCTCCTGGCGGTGGCGCGCAAAGTGCTGCTCGCCGACCGGCACGTGCGGGGCGGATCCTGGACGCCGAGCGCCATGCTGCCGATGCACCGCCTCCGCGGGCAGATCATGGGGTTGGTGGGCTTCGGGCATATCGCCCGCGCGGTCGCCGAGCGGGCGCGCGGGTTCGGGCTGCGGCTGATCGCCTTCGATCCCTATGTGGACGCGTCGACCATGGAGGGGAGAGGCGTGGAGAAGGTCGACCTGCATACGCTTCTGGCCCGCGCCGACATCGTTTCGTGTCACGCCCCGCTCACGCAGGAGACCCAGGGGTTGCTGGGCCCCAAGGAGTTTTCGGCGATCAAGCCGGGGGCGATCCTGATCAACACGTCGCGCGGCAAAGTCGTGAGCGAGGAGGCCCTCGTCGCCGCCCTGCAGTCGGGCCGGTTGGCGGGAGCCGGCCTGGATGTGTTGTGGACGGAACCGCCGGCCGGGGACAATCCACTTCTACAAATGGACCAGGTCGTGCTGACCCCGCACTTCGCCTCGACCACCGTCGAGGCGCTGGCGGATCTCGCCGCCAAGGTGAACCGTCAGATCATCCAGTACCTGCGCGGCGAGTGGCCGACCTACCTGGCCAACCGCGCCGTGCGCGACCAGCCGTCGGCTCGTCTCGTCGCGGTGGGAGGCGGGGCCCGCGCGGCTGAGCGCTCCTCGTCGTAGCGCTGGGGGAATATCGCGGCCGGGGCCGCCGGCGGTCCCTGGTCGAGGGTAGGGGAGGGGGCCTGAGGCCATGACGAAAAATCGGGTGAAGGCGCGGCTCAAGGAAGGCGGGACGGCCCTCGGGACGATGATCTCCGAGGTGTGGACCGATGAGGTCGCCTACGTCCTCGCCGCCGCCGGCTTCGACTTCCTCGTGGTGGATACCGAGCACGGGTCCGCGGATACGGAGAGTCTGCAGCGGATCGGCCGCGCCGCCCGCAGCGCCGGGATCGCCCCGTTGGTGCGCGTGGCGGATATCACCTACGCGCTCATCGCGCGCACGCTCGACGCGGGCGCCCTCGGCCTGATGGTGCCGCACGTTGAGACGGCCGACGACGCCCGGGAAATCGTGCGCTGCGCCAAGTACCCGCCGGTGGGGGAGCGCGGGTTCGGTCTCCGCAGCGCCGTCACCGACTACTCCGGCGCCTCGGTTCCCGAGGCGATCGCCTGGTCCAATGCGGAGACGATGATCATGGCGCAGGTGGAGAGCCGGCGGTGCCTCGACCAGCTGGACGAGATCGCCGAGGTGCCGGGCATCGATGTCCTGCTGATCGGTCCCACCGACCTCAGCATCTCCCTGGGGGTCCCGGGCCAGATGCTCCACCCGACGATGCAGGAGGCCTACCGGCGCGTCGTCGATGTGGCCAAGCGCCACGGCGTCGCCGCCGGCATCCACCCATCGGACATCAAGGTCGTCCAGCACGGCCGCGACATCGGCATGCGCCTCCTGATGTACGCCTCGGATGTCCGCCTCCTGCTCGCCGCGGGCCGGCAGGCCGTCGACGCGCTGCGGGGGGAACCCCGGCGGCAGTAAGCGCGGCATGGATCAGGGGTCCGCCGGTGAACTGTTGAAACGAATTTGCACCTGGGCGGAGCGACAACTCGATATTCGGGCGCTCGTTCTGACAGGGTCGCACGCTCGCGGCCAGGCGGATGACCTGTCTGACTTGGATCTCGAGTTCTTCACGCGCGCGCCAGAACGGTATGTACAGTCCGATAGATGGATGGCCGACATCGGCACGGTTGGGGTCTACCTCCCGCTCCAGAACGACCGCGGATTGCCCACCCGGCTGGTCATTTTCGATAACGGACTCAAGGCGGACTTCACGATCTGTCCTGTGGCCGCGCTCAATCCCCGAAGTAAGAAGGTCCTTGAGGACGCCCTCCATGAGTGCCGCAGGCTCCGACACAGAGCGATGAGGCCTCAGCACCTCCTTCTCGGTCTTCTCCTGGCGGGGGGAATCGCCGGCGAAGTGCTGGCGTCGTTGGGTGTCAGCCTCGAGCGCATCCGCGAGACGCTGAAAGCCGCGTAAGGAACCTGTTTGGAGGTTCAGAGTCTTTCACCCGCCTGCCCGCCTAGGTTTGCTCCGATATAATAAGAAGGCCATGACCGCGCACACTGCTCAGAACGGCGAGTCCCTGCCGGCGGCGCCGGCCGCGCCGGAGGCCGCCGGCGAGCCGGGGCTTCCCGGCGACCTCACCGAGAAGCTCGGGACTCTGCCCAACCAGCCGGGCGTCTACCTCATGAAGGACGGCGCCGGCAAGGTGATCTACGTCGGGAAGGCCTCCTCGCTCCGCTCCCGGGTGCGCCAGTACTTCCAACCCGGCCACACGGACAGCCCCCGGATCCTGCACCTGATCTCGAAGATCCGGGACGTGGAAACGGTTGTGACCGCCAACGAGGTCGAGGCCCTGATCCTCGAAGCCACCCTCATCAAGCGCCACCACCCCTGGTACAATGTCCGGCTGGCGGACGACAAAGCCTACCCGTACCTGAAGCTCACCAACGATCCCTTCCCGAAGATCATCATGACGCGGAAGGTGGCGCGCGACGGGGGAAAGTACTTCGGTCCCTACCCCTACCATGAGCCGAAGCTCGTCGGCCGGACCATCCGGCTGATCCGGCGCTTGTTCAAGCTGCGCACCTGCAACCTGGAGATCGCCGGGGATCTCCCGCGGCCCTGTCTCGACTACTATATCGGCCAGTGCAGCGCGCCGTGCGTGGCCTGGGGCGCCGGCCGGGAGCAGTACGCCGAACAGGTGCGGCAGGCGTCCGCCTTCCTCGCCGGAAAGCAGGACGACCTCCTGGGCGACCTGCGGGCCGCGATGCAGACCGCCTCCGACGCCAAGAACTTCGAGCGCGCGGCGCAGCTCCGGGATCAGATCCGGGGTCTCGAGGCCCTCGGCGAGAAGCAGCGGATGGTGTCCTCGGGGAGCGAGGACCGGGACATCGTCGCGCTCGCCCAGGACGGGGACATGGGCTGCGTGCAGATCTTCTTTGTCCGGGGCGGCCGCGTGGTCGGCCAGGAGCACTTCATGCTCCGGGGCACGCGCGGGGTGGCGGCGGCCGAGACGCTGCGGGCGTTTCTCCCGCAGTACTACGAAACCGCGAGCGCGGTGCCCCCCGAGATCCTCCTGCCCGAGCCCGTGCCGGACGCCGAGGTGATCGAACAGTGGCTGGCGGAGCGCCGCGGCGGACGGGTGGAACTCGCGACCCCCCAGCGTGGGGAACGGGTGCGCCTGGTGGCGATGGCCCGGGAAAACGCCGCGCTGCACCTCGCCGAGGAGAAGGCGCGGCTCGGCGATACGGCCGGGCCGGGAGTCCGGGATCTCCAGCATCTTCTCCACCTGGAGGCCCCGCCGGTGCGGATCGAATGCTACGACATCAGCAACTTCCAGGGGGGCGAGTCCGTGGCTTCGCTGGTCGTCGCCGAGGGGGGACGGCCGAAGAAGAGCGACTACCGCCGGTTCCGGATGAAATACACGGAGGGCCCCGATGACACCGCCATGATGCAGGAGGTCCTCCGCCGCCGGTTCGCACAGGCCCGCAAAGAGCAGGAGCGGTTGGACCGCGACGAGCCCATTCCGGTGAAATGGGCGGCGCTGCCCGACCTCATCGTCCTTGACGGCGGCCGCGGCCAGCTCAACGCCGCCCGCGAGGTGTTGTTCGAATACAACCAGTCGATCGCCACGATTGCGCTGGCCAAGCAGCAGGAGCTGGTCTACGTCCACGGGCTCAGCGAGCCGATCGTCCTGCCGCGCGAGTCCCAGGGCCTCCAGTTGCTCCAGCGTCTCCGGGACGAGGCGCACCGGTTCGCCAACGCCTATCACCAGAAGCTCAGGGAGCGGCGGATCGTCTTCTCCACGCTCGACGAGATTCCCGGGGTCGGGGAGCGGAGGAAGAAGGCGTTGATCCGCCAGTTCGGGTCGGTGCGGAGCATCCGGGCGGCCGGGGTCGAGGACATCGCCGCGGTGGAGGGCGTTGGCCCAAAAGTGGCCGCGCGCATCCATCAGTACTTGAAGGAGCACCCGGCATGATCCGCGCCCGGGTCGTCACGTGGCCCGCGCCGCCCGGCGGGGACGCGGACGGGATCTATGGGGTCCGTGTGATCGGGCTGTCCGCCCAAGGCGCGCAGGACGTGGCCCGGGCCTCGCACGCCCTGGGGCTGTGGGTCCGCTGGCACGACGGAGATCCGATTCTCCAGGGACCGGCATCCCTGTTTGCCGGCCTCAACGGCACCGTGGGCGGCCCGGCCGGAGAGGCGGCGGCTGAAGCGGCGGCCGCAGCGCTTGCCCGCTTCCGGCAGCCGCCCCGGTCCCTCGAAGTGCGGGGGCGGACGCTGGATCTCCAGAGGCCCCTGATCGTCGGGATCCTCAACGCCACACCCGACTCCTTCTACGATCGCGGCCGGTATTACGGCCTCCCAGCCGCGCTGGCCCGTGCGGATGAGATCGTCGCCGAGGGAGCCGACCTGATCGAAGTGGGGGGAGAGACGGCGCGTCCCGGCCCCGCGGTGGACCCGGAAGAGGAGATCCGGCGGGTGGTCCCGCTGATCGAAGCCCTGGCGGACCGGCTCCCGGTGCCCGTGAGCGTGGACACCCACAAACCCGAGGTGGCCCGCCGAGCCGTTCAGGCGGGAGCCGTCATGATCAACGACATCAGCGGGCTCGCGGACATCCGGATGGCCGAGGTGGCGGCGGAGACCGGGGCCGCGCTGGTCGTGATGCACATCCAGGGCCGCCCGAAGGTCCGCCAGGTGGATCCGCGGTACCGGGCCGTGGTCGACGAGGTCTACGCGTTCTTGGATGAGCGAACCGCCCAGGCGCAGGCCGCGGGAGTGACACGCGCTCGCCTGGTGGTGGATCCCGGGTTCAGCTTTGGGAAGGCCGTCGATCACGATATGGAGGTGCTCCGCAGGCTGGGAGAGTTTCGCAGCCTGGGGTATCCAATCTATCTGGCCACGTCCCGCAAGAATTACATTCGAGACCTGCTTGGGCTGCCGTTCGAAGACCTGCTGGAAGGGACGGCGGCCGCGGTGGCGTACGGGCTCGCGCAGGGCGCGCAGCTCGTGAGAACCCACGACGTCAGGTTCATGGCCCGTCTGGCGCGCATGACGCACGCCATCCTCACCCCCGGGCACGGGATCTCCGAGGCCGAGGCCCGGCGGCGGTCTGCGGCGGAGGTGAAGGCGCGTGGGGAAGGGTAACGCCCGCGGCGACGGCGCCGCGGCGGGCAAGGCCGCACGCCGCGGCGTGGACAAGGACGCCATCCAGAAGGCCGTGCTGACGATCCTCCGGGCGATCGGCGAGGACCCGGAGCGGGAAGGACTCCTCGGCACGCCCCGGCGGATCGCCAATATGTACGAGGAGTTGTTCTCGGGCATCGGGGAAGACCCGAAGGCCCTGCTCACCGTCGGGTTCGAAGAAAAGCACAAGGAGATGGTGATTGTCAAAGACATTCCCCTGCAGAGCCTGTGTGAACATCATCTGCTCCCGTTCCACGGCGTGGCCCACGTCGCGTACATTCCGAACGGCAGGATCGTCGGCATCAGCAAGATCGCCCGCCTCGTCGAGATGCTCGCGCACCGGCCGCAGGTGCAGGAGCGGCTGACCTCGCAGATTGCCGACCTCCTGATGGAGGGCCTGCGCGCCCGCGGCGCCGCGGTCGTCATCGACGCCGAGCACCTCTGTATGACCATGCGCGGGGTTAAGAAGCCGGGGAGCCGGGTCGTCACCTCGGCGAACCGCGGGATCTTTCGCGAGAACCCCAGCACCCGGGCCGAATTCTTCTCGCTCCTGAAGTCACCGGCCGGCTGAGCAGCCCAGACGAAGGGGGATGTAATTGAAATGCAGACAGGGGGGGTCGATGAGTACTGAGGCGTCACCTGATTTTGATCAAGTCGTTGAGCAGACTCACCTGGCCTTGGGTGAGTTCGTGAAGGGAAACCACGCGCCTTTGAAGAGGCTGTACTCTCAACGGGACGACGTCACCCTTGGTAACCCGTTTGGCCCCTTCACACGTGGATTTGAGCAGGTTGTTCAGACCATGCAGCGTGCCGCATCGTATTACAGAGACGGCGAGGTCACCGGCTTCGAGCTCGTGTCGAAGCAGGTGACCCCTGTCCTTGCATACACCGTGGAGGTAGAGCGGTACAAGTCCAAGGTTGGGGGACGCGAAGAGGTCACGCCAGTGTCTCTTCGGGTGACGAGCATTTTTCGGCGCGAAGCCGGTGTCTGGAGGCTTGCGCATCGTCACGCGGATCCGATCACCACGGCCCGGGCAGCGGATTCAGTCACCCAGAAGTAGGTTCGTTTGTGAACTCTTAATAAGGCGCTGTGCTATAATGTCAGGAAACGGAGCGCGGGAGTAGCTCAGTGGTAGAGCGTCTCCTTGCCAAGGAGAAGGTCGTGGGTTCAAGTCCCATCTCCCGCTCCAGTCGGACGCACAAGGCGACGTAGCCAAGTGGCAAGGCAGGGGTCTGCAAAACCCCCATCCGGCGGTTCGAATCCGCCCGTCGCCTCCAACATTTCTCGATGCGTTTCCTCACGCATTCCCCCGGGCGAGTGTCGGAACCGGCAGACGAGGCGGACTTAAAATCCGCTGGCCTGATAGGCCGTGTGGGTTCAAATCCCTCCTCGCCCACCATATTTTATTAGGGCTTGCGAGAATGTACCTGGTTCCCCTGCTTATCGTGCATCGCTTCTGCTAACGATTTGCAAACGGCCAGGTTTGCAGATCGCTGTATCCCATCGACGGAAGCCGCGTGGGCCAAGCCCGAGAGGGGGAGGCGGATTTTGTTCACTGGCCGGCCACTGTCCTTGGGGCCATAGAATGGTTCAGTGGGACAAGGTGCGGCGGACCCTGCTGATATCATTCCCCAACATTGACATCCTGCCCGCTTAGGAGGAGGGTAACGACGTGCTGCGGACGATAAGTCGTAGATGCCAGTGGCTACTCTTGCTTCTCATCGCCATCCCGATGGTTCCGGACCTGAGGTCCGCAAGCAGTGCCGCGTCCCCACCGATTTGGCAGTCTTCACAGGCGCCAATTGCTAAGCTTGGAGTGCGAGACAAGTTTGGAAGCTTAGGAAAGTATACAGCAGTTTGGATCGTGAGCGCCCCAGATGGCAGCCAATATGAGACCAAGACGACTGTAGAAGGCGATGACTGGGGATATGTCTATTTCCCGAACGATTTCCCCGCTTTGCAACAATCCGGGCGCTACTCGTGGAGGTGCGTCGTCGACGGGCACGAAGTTGTCCACGGAAGTTTCGAGTTTGCGAGACCGAGACATGGTTTACAATTAACTGTACTCTTTCCTTTCTGAAACTGCCACCGGTTCGCGGCGCCGACGCCGAGATCCTCGACATCGTCCTAGTGGCTGCGGCCCGAAACATCTTCAGCCGGGTGCTCGGCGCGGTTGGCGCGGAGCCGGATCCAGAGTACCTCGACCTCGACGCGGGTCTGCGACAGGCGCTCGCCGTCGGGCGCCCTTTTGGAGAGCCGGCAGGATAGCGTCGGTAATTAAATGAATGGACCGGACGACGATGCTGCAAAAAGATAGGGTTGCCCTTGTCACCGGCGCCGCGCGCGGCTTGGGATGGGGAATCGCCCGGGCGTTTGGCGTCGCGGGCGCGAGGGTGTGCGTAACAGACATCAACGATGACGAACTTGCGCGCTGCGCTCGAGACCTTACCGCGGATGGCGCAGAGTTTCTAGCTTGCCGCTCCGACGTTGCCAGTCTTGCCGAGTGCAAGAGCGTGGTGAAGAAAATCGTCGATCGCTGGAAGCGGCTGGATGTCGTGGTGCATAATGCGATTTACATGCCGCTGTTTACATTTGAAGCGACCACACCGGAGGAGTGGGGACGGCAGATCAATGTCGGCATCGGTGGAATGTTCAATT